>Ga0308165_1004853_pt1 | contig 12920 bp, 12 predicted proteins | sample PhyWR2_FD_201032 | JGI IMG/M metagenome (GOLD analysis project Ga0308165, IMG submission 201032) | Phyllosphere microbial communities from UC Gill Tract Community Farm, Albany, California, United States - DLSLW.R2 | ecosystem: Host-associated > Plants > Phyllosphere > Unclassified | place: USA...
CCGCTCGGTTGTTGCCAGCTGGCACACCGCCTTTGACGGACGCTTCCCGTTCGCCGCGGGCCACAGCGATGCCTCTTTACCGATGCTGGCGGAATTTATCCGTAAGGACAGCGGACGGATTGAGCGCTTTCTGGCGACAGAGCTCAGCGGTGTGCTGCACAAAGAGGGCAGCCGGTGGGTGCCGGATAAGGTCAACAGCCAGGGGCTGAGCTTTAACCCGGCCTTCCTGCGGGCGATTAACCAGCTGAGTCAGCTGTCGGACATTCTGTTTACCGACGGCAGCCAGGGAATTGGTTTTGAGATGCAGGGGGTAGCGATGCCGGAGATTGTTGAAACGCAGCTGACGCTCGACGGCCAGAAGCTGCACTACTTCAACCAGCTGGCCGACTGGCAAAGTTTCCGCTGGCCGGGTGTTATTAATAAGCCCGGCGCGATGCTTACCTGGACTTCTACCGCTGCCGGAGCACGACTGCTGGCCAACCACAGCGGTGCCTGGGGCGCGATCCGCCTGCTCGAACAGGCGAAGCGGGAGAAAGTCAGCAATGGTCTGTTCCGCTTAACGCTGACGGCACCCGATAATCGTCAGCTTCAGTGGCTGTTGCGCACCGAGCTGGGGGACGGCCCGCTGGCGCTGCTGAAACTGCGTAACTTCGCGTTGCCAGAAGCGATATTCAGCGTTAATGCAGCCGTTTATGCAGACGCCTTCCCACCAGCAGCGCCACACACAACATCAGCGCAATAAACGCCCCCACGCCATCCCAGCCGTAGCGATGCCAGAACACCCCGCCGAGCGTACCGGCGATGCTGGATCCCAGATAGTAACTGAACAGATACAGCGACGAGGCCTGGCCTTTGGCGCGACGCGCGCGCGGGCCAATCCAGCTGCTGGCGACCGAGTGGGCGGCGAAAAAGCCCGCCGAGAAGAGCAGCATCCCGGCAAAAATGATCCAAATATTCGCCAGCAGCGTCATCAGTACGCCCGCCAGCATAATGCCCGTCGAGGCCAGCATCACCGGGCCGCGTCCATATCGGGTGGTCATTGCCCCGGCTTTTGGTGAGCTCCAGGTCCCGGTCAGATAGGCGACCGACAACAGGCCGACCAGCGCCTGGCTCAGATGCCAGGGCGACAGCATCAGCCGGTAGCCAATGTAGTTAAACAGGGTGACAAAAGAGCCCATCAGCAGGAAACCGGTGAGGAACAGCAGCGGCAGGCCTTTATCACGCCAGTGCAGACGAAAGTTAATCAGCAGGGTTTTGGGCCGCAGGGCCGTCGGGCGAAAGTGACGCGACTCCGGCAGAATTTTCCAGAACATCAGCGCGGCAGCCAGTGCAAAACAGCCAATCACGGCCAGCGCCACCCGCCAGCTGAAGAAGTCCGTAAACACCCCGCTCAACAACCGTCCGCTCATCCCGCCAATCGAATTGCCGCTGATATATAACCCCATTGAAAACGCCACAAAGCTGGGATGGATCTCCTCGCTGAGGTAGGTCATACCGACTGCCGCCACGCCGCTCAGGGAGAGCCCAATCAGCGCGCGCATGACCAGGATCCCGTGCCAGCTGGTCATCATCGTCGACAGTAACGTGCAGACCGAGGCCAGCAGCAGGGCGGTGACCATCACCTGCTTGCGCCCGATGGCATCGGAGAGCGGGCCGGTAAACAGCAGCCCAACGGCCAGCATCCCGGTAGAAACAGAGAGCGAAATACTGCTGCTGGCAGGGGTGACGCCAAACTCCTGGGAGAGCACCGGTAGGATCGGCTGCACGCAGTAGAGCAGGGCGAAGGTCGCCAGTCCGGCGGAAAACAGCGCCAGCGTGACGCGCATAAACTGCGGGGTGCCGCGCTTGATCAGCTGAACCGGCTGCGGTGTGTTCGGTAGGGTTTCGATCTCGCCGGTCGCGGCGATATCTGCGGACAGTGTACGACTCACGTAAGTTCCTTGCTTCAACATCCCCGTGATTGAGGGTGACGGGTATGACCACAAGGATCAGGGTAGGAAAATGTAAATATTCTGTCTAATATATTAATAATCTCAAATGATACTTTTAAAATATGAATATCGAACTGCGTCACCTGCGCTACTTTGTCGCCGTCGCTGAGGAGCTGCATTTTGGCCGGGCGGCGGCGCGGTTGAACATCTCCCAGCCGCCGCTGAGCCAGCAAATTCAGGCCCTTGAGCTGCAGGTGGGGGCCCGCCTGCTGGCCCGCACCAACCGCAGCGTGGGGCTGACGGCGGCCGGGAAGCAGTTTCTGGCCGACAGCCGCCAGATCCTCAGCCTGGTGGATGAGGCGGGAGCCAGAGCCGCCAGGCTGCATCACGGCGAGACCGGCGAGCTGCGGCTGGGTTTTACCTCCTCTGCGCCCTTTATCAGCGCGGTGTCAGAGACCCTCTCGTCGTTTCGTCGCGTCTACCCGGACGTACATATTCAGACCCGGGAGATCAACACCCGGGAGCAGATCATTCCGCTCAACGAAGGCTCTCTCGATCTCGGCCTGATGCGCAATACGCCGCTGCCGGACACCCTGGCGTGGCAGCGCATTCTGCGTGAACCGCTGCTGGCGATGATCCACCGGGACCATCCCCTGGCGGCGAAGCCGGTCGTTTCGCTGGTGGAACTGGCGCAGGAGCCGTTTGTCTTTTTCGACCCGCATGTGGGCACCGGTCTGTACGACGATATTCTCGGCCTGATGCGCCGCTACGGGCTGGCACCGGTCATTGCCCAGGAAGTGGGGGAGGCGATGACCATTATTGGCCTGGTGGCGGCGGGACTTGGGGTGTCGATCCTGCCCGCCTCGTTCAGGCGCGTGCAGCTGAGCGAAATGCGCTGGGTGCCGATAGCCGAACCGGATGCCGTTTCCGAAATGTGGCTGGTATGGCCTAAGCATCATGAACTCAGCGCAGCGGCACAGCGTTTCAAAATGCAGTTGATAACCGCCTCGCCGGGTGGCTAAAGCCGAAAAAATAGGGGCAAAAACGTGCTGCAAATCACAAGCCTAAGTAAAAATTTGACGATGACTGTAGAAGTGCTTCACCATAGCCCACAGTTTATTTCGAAGCGCGAAAATAAGGGAGTAGGTGGTGGTTGCTGATAGTCAGCCTGGGCACATAGATCAGATTAAGCAGACCAATGCGGGCGCGGTATATCGCCTGATTGATCAGCTTGGCCCGGTCTCGCGTATCGATCTTTCCCGTCTTGCACAGCTGGCACCCGCCAGTATCACCAAGATTGTGCGTGAAATGCTCGAAGCCCATCTGGTGCAGGAAACGGAAATTCAGGAGCCGGGCAGTCGTGGCCGTCCGGCAGTGGGGCTGATGGTGGAAACCGAAGCCTGGCACTATCTCTCTTTGCGCATCAGCCGCGGTGAAATTTACCTCGCCCTGCGCGATCTGAGCAGCAAGCTGGTGGTGGAAGACCGGCTCGAGCTGGCGCTGCACGGCGAGCAGCCGCTCGAAATGCGGATCGTCGCGCTTATCGACCAGTTCTTTATTCATCATCAGCACAAGCTGGAGCGTCTGACGGCCATCGCCATCACCCTGCCGGGGATCATTGATACTGAAAACGGCATTGTGCACCGGATGCCGTTTTACGAAGACGTCAAAGAGATGCCGCTGGGCGAAGTGCTGAAAAATCATACCGGCGTCCCGGTCTATATTCAGCATGACATCAGCGCCTGGACGATGGCCGAGGCCCTGTTCGGCGCTTCCCGTGGCGCGCGCGACGTGATTCAGGTGGTGATTGACCACAACGTGGGCGCCGGGGTGATCACCGACGGTCGCCTGCTGCACGCCGGAAGCAGCAGCCTGGTGGAGATTGGCCATACGCAGGTCGATCCTTACGGCAAGCTCTGCTACTGCGGCAACCACGGCTGTCTGGAGACCATTGCCAGCGTCGACAGCGTGCTGGAGATGGCGCAGGTGCGCCTAAGCCAGTCGATGAGTTCGACGCTGCACGGCCAGCCGCTGACCGTGCAGTCGCTCTGCCAGGCCGCCCAGCAGGGGGATTTGCTGGCAAAAGATATCATTACCGGCGTGGGTACCCACATCGGACGCATTCTCGCCATCATGGTGAATTTATTTAATCCGCAAAAAATTCTTATCGGTTCCCCGCTGAGCCAGGCGGCGGAGGTGCTGTTCCCGGCCATCGCCGACTGTATCCGGCAGCAGTCGCTTCCGGCCTACAGTAAGCACATCGCGGTAGAAAGCACCCAGTTTACCAATCAGGGGACGATGGCGGGCGCGGCACTGGTGAAAGACGCCATGTATAACGGCTCGCTGCTGATCCGTCTGTTGCAGGGTTAACTGTTTTTTATAAATTTACCAAAAATTGCGCTATCTCAAGCTGAGCCGATAGCGCATGCCTTAGACTCCCTCCACTGAATTATTTCCTTGGCTTATATTTTCAAAGCATAACGGTGGAGTGAGTGATGCTTAAGCGTTTCTTTGTAACGGGTACTGATACCTCTGTCGGCAAGACGGTTGTATCCCGCGCCTTGCTGCAATCCTTAATGGCAGGCGGTAAAAGCGTGGCTGGGTACAAGCCGGTAGCCAAAGGCAGTAAACAGACGCCAGAGGGATTGCGCAATAAAGATGCGCTGGTGCTGCAAAGCGTCTCCTCCCTTGAACTGCCCTATCATGCCATTAACCCGATCGCGCTCAGCGAAGAGGAAAGCAGCGTGGCGCACAGCGGGCCGGTCAATTACACCCTGCTGTCGAACGGTCTTGCCAGTCTGAGCGAGAAGGTCGATCACGTGGTGGTTGAAGGCACCGGCGGCTGGCGCAGCCTGATGAACGATTTGCGTCCGCTCTCCGAGTGGGTGGTGCAGGAGCAGCTTCCGGTGCTGCTGGTGGTGGGCATCCAGGAAGGCTGCATTAACCACGCGCTGCTGACGGCGCAGGCCATCGCCAATGACGGTCTGCCGCTGGTGGGCTGGGTGGCAAACCGCATCAACCCGGGGTTGGCGCACTATGCTGAAATCATCAATGTGCTGAGCAAAAAGCTCCCGGGCCCGCTGGTGGGCGAGCTGCCTTATCTGCCGCGCGCCGAGCAGCGGGAACTGTCGCAGTACATCGATTTAACGCGGCTCGGCCGCGCGCTCACCGTAGATCGCGTTCTGGCGTAACGCCCGCGACAGCGTTGAGGCCAGCACGCAGGCCAGCAGTAAACCGGGCAGGAGCGCATATTGCCCGGTCATTTCACAGACCATCAGCGCCGACATCACTGGCGCATGGGTGGTGGCAGCCAGCAGGGTTGCCATCCCCGTTAATCCCAACAGCGTGGCCATCTCCGCCTGCGGCAGCCAGATCCCGGCCAGCTGCGCAAACAACATCCCTGACGCCATGCCGATAAACAGCGTCGGCGTAAACACCCCGCCCGGCGCACCGGACCCGCTGCTCGCTAACACTGCCAGTAACTTACACACAAACACCCCTGCGAGAATCGACAGGAGCGGCGGCGACAGTAGCCAGGCCTGCACCACGCTGTAGCCGTTTCCCCAGACCGATGGCGTGAGAAGCGACAGCCCCCCGACGATTGCCCCGCCGAGCGCCAGTTGCCAGGGCGGGGAGAGTTTCAGGCGTAAAAACAGGTTATGGCTGGTGTCCATCAGCCACATCAACAGCGGACCGCCGACACCGGCCAGCAATCCCAGCGCGAACATCAGGCCATAGTCTGCGCCATCGGGCGCGGTGCTCAGATGCACTTCATACAGCAGGCTGGCGCCAGGGCTCAGCAGACGGGTAGTCAGCAAGGCCACCACCGCCGCGACGATCACCGGGCCGAGCGAAGCCAGCATTAACGTGCCAAACAGGATCTCGGCGATAAACAGACTGCCCGCCAGCGGGGCGTGATAGGCGCTGGCCATCCCTGCCGCTGCCCCGCAGGCGATCCACAGTTTCCACTCGCGCTGCGGGGTAAAACGGCGGGCAAAGAAAGAGGCCGCCAGCGCGGCCAGCAGGATCATGGCCCCTTCGCGGCCAATGGCGCTGCCGCTGGCGACCACCAGCAGCGATGCCAGTGATTTCACCAGGCTGGCGGCATAGTCGAACTCACCGTTTTCGGTTTCCAGCGCTTCCATATAATCGGTGGGGGCATGGGGGCGCTGCTGGTTCATTCGCTGCCATCCCCACAGCAGCAGGCCCGACGCCAGCCCGCCCAGCGCCGGGGTTAACGCCCGTCGCCAGGGCGCTAGCCCGCTGGCCGCGTTCACCAGGCTGCCGCTGTCGTTACTGAGAAACAGCCACTCGAGCAGATACATGGCATGACGGAACAGGGCCACGGCCAGCGCGGCCAGCACGCCGGTGACGGTGGCAATCAGAAGCCGTCGAAACATCGCGCGGATGTCGGGATACGCATGAAGACGTTGCATCGGTTACGCATAATGAGGGGAGATACAATATTGTGGGGGCAAAACACGGGGTTAGCAAAAGGTATGGCTGCGGCGCGCACGGATTGCTCCCTCTCCCGTTGGGAGAGGGGTGAGGGGAAACATGCTGGCACTTGTGGTGATTCCGTTCACTTTACCTTCCTCATTGGTACAGGAAGAAAAGGGCTTAACTGTCGCTATAAATATTCAGCGCCCGGCGCGTACGGCCTGAACTCAGGTACTCCGCAATATAGTCCTGCGAAATTTCGCCGTTGTAGCGTGCGTCCTCATCGACAATCGGCATCCAGCTGGCGTTACTCTCATACAGACGCGAGAGCACCACGCGCAGGTTGTCTTCCGCTTCCGTTGGGCTAAGGGATCCACTCATGAAAAATTGGCACGGTCGGCTCCCTCTCCCGTTGGGAGAGGGGTGGGGTGAGGGGGAACATGCTTGCACCTGTAGTTGTTCCGTTCACTTTATCTTCCTTGCTACTCTGAAATGACCGAACCGGTGAACGTGCCAGGGCGGCTCAATCGCCACCGCCCTGGCAACCCGGGCTACCGGCACGAAAATCGTCGCTACGCGATACCCTCAGCTTATTCCTCCAGGCTTTCGGGTCGGGCACCTGCCTGCATCCATGCAGGCCATGCCCTCTCGGCGCGTCCCTGCGCCTCGCCCCGGCCTTGCGGAAACGCTTCGGCGATTTACAGCCGGGACCAGTGCATCGCTGTAACCCGTTTATTCTCTTTTAGCGACTTCATTGGTACAGGAAGAAAAGGACTTAACTGTCGCTATAAATATTCAGCGCCCGGCGAGTACGGCCTGAGCTCAGGTACTCCGCAATATAGTCCTGCGAAATTTCGCCGTTGTAGCGTCCGTCCTCATCGACAATCGGCATCCAGCTGGCGTTACTCTCATACAGACGCGAGAGCACCACGCGCAGGTTGTCTTCCGCTTTGCCGGTCATGCGGAACGGATGCAGTAAATCGGCGCAGGTACCGCTGGCGTGACGCGCTTCGCGACGCTTCACAAAGCCCAGCGGTTTGCCCTCGTCGTCCACCACGGTGATCGCGCGGATATCGTTATCGTCCATGGTGGCAAACGCCTCCACCAGCGGGGTCGCGCCTCGCACCGTAATGGTCGGCTGCTGGTCGGTCACGTCGCCGGCCGAGACCAGCAGCAGGCGTTTCAGCGTGCGATCCTGGCCGACAAACGACCCGACAAACTCATTTGCCGGTTTGGCCAGCAGTTCGTCCGGGCTGGCGCACTGGACGATTTTTCCCTGCCGGAAGACGGCGATGCGGTCGCCCAGCTTTAGCGCTTCATCGATATCATGGCTCACCAGCATTACCGTCTTTTTCAGCTTGCGCTGCATCTCGAGGAACTGATTCTGGATCACCTCGCGGTTAATCGGGTCGACCGCGCCGAAAGGTTCATCCATCAGCAGCACCGGGGGATCCGCCGCCAGGGCGCGGATCACGCCGATACGCTGCTGCTGCCCGCCGGACATTTCGCGCGGATAGCGGTTCAGGAACTTATGCGGATCCATCGCCACCATATCCATCAGCTCTTCGGCCCGGCTTTTACAGCGCGCTTTGTCCCAGCCCAGCATCCGCGGCACGACGGTGATGTTCTCTTCGATAGTCATGTTCGGGAACAGACCAATCTGCTGAATAACGTAGCCAATATTGCGGCGCAGGGTCACGGTGTCCATGTCGCTGGTGTCTTCGCCGTTAATCAATATCTTCCCACTGCTTGGAGCGATCAGACGGTTAATCATCTTGAGGGTAGTGGTTTTCCCGCAGCCGGACGGGCCGAGCAGGACGCACATTTCCCCTTCAGGCACGTTCAGGTTGACGTTATCCACGGCCTTCACGTTCTGGCCTTGTTTCTGTGAAAATTGTTTGGTGAGGTTTTCCAGTTTTATCATTATCGAATCCCCTTTGGAGTCAGAACGACCTGCAGACGATGCAGCAACGCGTCGAGCACAATCGCTAAAAGACAAATCATCAATGCGCCAGCAATCAGCATACGAATATCACTCCCGCCGATGCCGTTCAGCAGCAGCAGACCCAGTCCGCCTGCGCCAATTACCGCGGCAATCGCCATCACGCCGATGTTCATTACTACCGCGGTGCGGATGCCGCCGAAAATCACCGGCAGCGCCATCGGAATTTCTACCCAGCGCAGACGCTGCCAGAAGGTCATCCCGATGCCGCGACCCGCTTCGCGCAGGCCGGGCGGCAGGCTGTCCAGCGCGGTATGGGTGTTACGTACAATCGGCAGCAGCGAGTAAAGAAACACGGCGGTGATCGCGGGCAGGGCGCCAATCCCCTGACCGATCAGCGAAAACAGCGGGATCATCAGGCCGAACAGGGCAATAGACGGGATGGTCAACACCAGCGTGGCAATCCCCAGCACCGGCGTTGCCAGCCATTTATGGCGCACAATTAAAATGCCCAGCGGCACGCCGATAACGATCGCTAAGCCGACGGCCAGCGCCACCAGCCACAGATGCTGCAGCGTCAGGGTCAGCAAATAGTCCCAGTTATCAAGAATGTAGTGAATCGTCTCCATAGCGCCTCCTACAGCAACTGTTTGCTACGCAGGAACTCACGGGCGACCTGCTGGGGTGACTGATGATCGATATCCACCTTCTTATTGAGCTCGGTGATAACGTCGTTATTAAGCTGGCTGGAGAGGGTGTTCAGCGCCTCCTCCAGACCCGGATGGGCTTCCAGTGTGTCTTTACGTACCACCGGGGTCACCGCATAGCTCGGGAAGAAGCCTTTATCATCTTCCAGCACTTTCAGGTCAAAGCCCTTTACGCGACCGTCGGTGGTGTAGATAAGCCCGGCGTCGACAAAGCCGTCGCGCACCGCGTTATAGACCAGTCCCGGGTCCATCTGACGGATCTGCGGGCGGTCCAGCTCCATCTTGTAGGCCGCCTGCAGGGGTTTCATCCCGTCGCTGCGCCCGCTAAATTCCAGGTCTAAACCCAGCAGCCAGTTGTTATCCGGATCGGTTTTGCGGACCTGTTCAATTTTTGCCACCAGTTCTGACATGGTGTTGATATGTTCCGCTTCGGCGCGTTTACGCTGCATCGCAAAGGCGTAGGTGTTGTTCATGTCCGCCGGGTTAAGCCATACGAGGCCATGCTTCGCGTCCAGGCGTTTTACCGTTGCGTAGGATTCCTCGGGCGACAGGCGTTCGTTGATGTGGTTAAAGATGATCAATGAGGTGCCGGTGTACTCCCAGGTCATATCAACCTGTTTGTTGATCATCGCGTTACGGGAAATCACTGTCGCAATATTGGTTTGCGGCTGCACCTGAAAGCCTTTCTTCTGCAGATACTGCACGGTCATCGCCGAGAGAATGTGCTGCTCGGTAAAGCTCTTGGTCGCCAGAATCAGCGGCGCGGCGAGCGTCTGGCTGGTAAAGAGCGCGGCAGCACATAGCGCCGTCAGGCTGGAGAACAGTCTCATAAAAGCTCCTTGTTATTGTTATTGTGCGAGGTGCGGGCTCATCAGACGCCCCAGCGCCGCCAGCAGCGTATCCAGAATTAACGCGAACAGGGCGGTAGCCGCGGCACCCAGGATCAGCGTCGGGAAATCATTCAGGTAGATCCCGGGGAAAATCAGCTCGCCGTAGCTGCTGGCGCCAATCAGGAAGGCCAGCGGTGCCGTACCCACGTTAATCGCGGTGGCAATGCGGATCCCCGAAAGCATCACCGGCCAGGCGTTCGGAATTTCAACCTGACGCAGGCGCTGCCATTTGGTCATCCCGATGCCGTTTGCTGCTTCCAGCAGCGACGACGGCACGGAGCACAGTCCGGCATAGGTGTTACGCACAATCGGCAGTAACGAGGCCAGGAACAGGGCGATGATGGCAGGCGTATCGCCGATGCCAATCACCACCATCGCCAGGGCCAGCACGGCCAGCGGCGGCAGCGTGTTGCCGACGTTAAAGATTTGCATCACGTATTCGGCGATCCCTTTAGCCGCCGGTCGGCTCAGGAGAATACCGCTTGGAACGCCCACCAGCAGGGCAAAGAATATGGAGGAGAAAACCAGGATCAGGTGCTGTTGCCCAAGATAAACAAGGTCAACCTGGCGCGCTTTGATGGTCTCAAGCCCAATTCCCCAGGTGAGGAGGGCAAGGGCCACGATAATTGCGCCGACAAAAAGCAGCGAACGTTTGAGTAATGGGTGCATTGCGGTGTGTCTCCCTGTGCGCATGCGTTATAGCAACCACCGGTTGCCTGTTGTTATGCCATGATTCGGCAGGGGTATTTCAGCTATAGCAAGGGAATGGAAAGGGTTCCAGCGAAGCGGCAAAATCAGTAACCCTATGAATCCAGTGACAACTTAGGTTAAGCCTTATGGGATAAGGGCTGGATGGGGGCAGGCAGAATAGTCCTAAAGAGATGCGTTAAAAGTGACACCGTAACGTAGGGGCTGCAGCCCGCACGACTGGCGTGCGGGTTTGCAGGGGCTAAAGCATGCCGTTATTACCGTGGCGTAAAAAGGCCGGGCGCTGGTTTAAGCGTGCGAACCAGGCCTCAATGGCGGGCACCTCGGGATGGTCAAAGGGCGTCATCTTCCAGCGGTTCACCGATAACCCCAGCACCACATCGGCAAGGGTAAACGTATCGCCTGCCGCCCACGCGTTGGTGCGTTGCAATTGCCGCTCAAGGATCGCGATGCAGTGGTTCCACTCGGTTATTCCTGCGGCGATTCGGGCGGGATCGTTATAGTCCGGGTTTTTGCGCCCCAGCGCCGGAAAAACATAGCGCCAGGCGTTGTTAAATTCGGTGGCTTGCCAGTCCATCCAGCGCTCGACGTTGGCACAGGCCTGCGGTTCAGCGGGCAACAGATCGTTACGCCCGGCACTACGTGCCAGATAGCGGCAAATGGCGTTGGATTCCCACAACACGAAATCACCGTCAATCAGCACCGGCACCATGGCGTTGGGGTTTAAGGCGCGAAAGGCATCCGTTTCTGTAGACGCAAAGCCGCTGCCGTAATCCTCCTGCTGATAGTCGAGGCCTACTTCTTCGCAGGTCCAGAGCACTTTACGCACGTTGATTGAGGTGGTTTTGCCGAGGATGTTGAGCATGGTGCTAGTGTCCTTCAGAAGGGGAGATCTCAGCACAATACAGTAGTCTTGGAGAGGGGTAAGGGCAAATTCTGGTGGGGTGCGATTGCACAGGGCCGTTAATGTTAATCTGACACTCCCCTTTATTCACATTACGGGGAGTGCCAGTCCATCGTCCTACCTAAAATTAATGCACAAATAATGCAATCAAAATAATAATAGGGATCGGCACGCCGAGGAAAAATAACAGTAAAGAACGCATTTTTATTCTCCTGAACAGTTACTGGAAATGATTATAAATCACGCTGGCGCCCACCAAAGGTTGCACACAGGCTGGCAACAAAGGCACCTGACAAGAGTGAAACAAATGTCCACAACGCGAGGTAACTTGACGTTTTACGCGCCTTATCGGCCGCTTCTTTCGCCTGAGCTTTAACGTCTTGCACCTTGGTCTGCGCTTTTGCGTAAATAGTCTGTACCCGCTGCTCTGCCTCTTGTTGATTCATTCCCGTATTTTGCGCCACTAAGCTGGCCACATATTTAAGGTCATCTGCCGGAAGTGCACCCGTATTAATGCTGTTCAGGAAAATGCCTGCGACCTCTGCTGATTGTTCTGGCGTAACAGGTTTCACCTGCGGTTGAGCTGGCGTCATTGCTTCTGATGACGCAGCATCCGTAGGCTGTGCCGGGCTGGTGGTCGTTCTGAATAATGAATTAACGAAATAACCCATTGATGAGTTTGATTCGCCATTCGATGCACTCGCCATGCCAGTCATCGATAACGATGAGACGCCGCCTGCGACCGAGCCTACGGCTTTTGCGCCACCGCCGATAATCGCGCCAATGGCGCTGGTGAGTAACATGGCGGAGACGAGTGCTGCCACAGCCCATGCAAGGAATCCATGCGCGGTATCGCGGAAATAAACCTCATCAGTGTGCGTATCGATCCATTTAGAGCGGAGTCGACCTGCCAGATAGCCCCCCATCCCTGATGCCGCGATTTGCGTGAACATCAGCCATGCAATCGTTGCGATGCCGATGGTGCCTGCATCCACCCCTTGATTGCCATAAGGTGAAACTGAAGAGAGCCCCAGGCCGACACCCAGCATAAGTAAGAGCATCGCGAGAGACGCTGCGCCCGCTGCACCGGCAAATATCGCACCCCAGGAGACGGCACTGCTATTTGTGGTGGGCGGAGAGACGTACTGTTCTATATTCCCGCTGGCAACAGATGAGCGGTGAACAGGGGTATAATCACTTGTCATATCAAATATCCCAATCAATATAATCCAGAAAAAGCACGCCTGTAATAACTGCGCGATTAATAAGTGAACAATCGTGTGATTATCACCTGCGTATTGTTGGCGTGATATAAAGCATCAGCCAGAAAAATAACGAATTAGATAGTGTGTGAAATGCTACGCATCTCACTATAAACTACTGATCTAATAGTAGTAG
>Ga0308165_1004857_pt1 | contig 12916 bp, 11 predicted proteins | sample PhyWR2_FD_201032 | JGI IMG/M metagenome (GOLD analysis project Ga0308165, IMG submission 201032) | Phyllosphere microbial communities from UC Gill Tract Community Farm, Albany, California, United States - DLSLW.R2 | ecosystem: Host-associated > Plants > Phyllosphere > Unclassified | place: USA...
ACTTACATCTTGAAAAATAGAGAAAGCATTATTAGTAACGGTGATTATGAGAAAAACATTAAAAAAATGGATGATATTTATATCAAGCTTTTAAATTGATACTGGTAATATAAAATGTCAAATATATTTGCAACAATTGTAGTTTTCTCACTCCTTTTTGCGTTTAAAATACCATATCTCTACAATAGTATTATCCTGTCCGTCATTTTATGCATGCCGTTTCTGTTTTCTTCAGCAGTTTTAACTAATTTAAAAACCCTATATAGAACAAGTTTTTTTTATATTGCCCTCCTGTTTCTTTCTATTATTATTGTTTTTACTTCATTTTTGACAATAATATATGGAAAGTATGATTTTTCTTTTACATTAAGATTTTTATTTCAAATTGCTTACTTGCTTTTTTCTATATTGATTACGTCAGTTGTTTATTATATTGGATCTAGGAAGAAAGAAGAGAATTTTGTAGAGTTGTGTATACTTAATGCTTTTCTTTTGCAAGCGTTAATCATATTAATTGCTTTCGTAAGTCCTACTATTCGCGATATTATTCAGCTATTCCAAGATGATGCCACTGTTCAGATTGCTGCTCAGTATAGTGGGATCCGTGGCTTGGCCCTTGCCGGAGCGCAATTTTTTGGTTTGTCTGTAGGGTTCTCAATTGCTTTGATATTAGCGACATTTTTATATGTAAATAATAAAATATCGACGTTGAGATATGTGACTTATTTTATATTGTTTACTGTTGCCATATTTTTTGTTGGGAGAGCTGGGCTTCTAGGATCAGCAATTTCGTTACTCTACCTAGTTGTTGCGTTGGCGTATGATAACAAAATAAAACGTGTCGTTAAGTTCTTGTCATTTTTATTAGGAACAATAGCAATTGGATGCGTGCTTTTTTACTTGCTTGCCCCAGTATCTGTTAAGGATAGTGTGTTTAATTATCTGCTCCCTTTTGCTTTTGAGTTTATTTATAACTATTTAAATAAAGGAACATTTGCGACAACCTCTACAAATACCCTGGAAGGGATGTATTTCGCAATTAATGAAATTACATTGCTTCTAGGAGATGGTATTTACACCAACGCTGACAATACATATTATATGCATACTGATGCAGGTTATATGCGTGTGATTTTGTTCGGCGGAATAGTAGGTATGATCTTAATATTTTTATATCAGCTTTATCTCGTTAGCAGCATTAGAAAATATCTTTCATGTTTAAACTATAATGCGGGGAATTTGTTTTATATTTTTGTGGTGGCGAGTTTGTTGATTTTTCAGTATAAAGGGGAGGTGATTGGTTTTCTGGCTATCATGCAGATAATATTATTTATTTTATTATCTTCTCTATGTTTAAGATTAAAAAAAACGCCTATGGAGGATAAAGAGTGATGAGCAATTTTAAGTTTTTGTTTATTATTCTTGTAAGCTTCAATATGCTGTTTTGCAATGCTATTGCCCAAAATATCGATTTTCAATATATGAATGGTGGAAGGGAGGGGAGTAGTCATGTTGAAATAGACGAGCAGGGTTTTGTTCATAAGGATGGGGTGAAAATATTCCCTTTAGGTGTATATGTTACAAATGTAGACTCCAATGATCTGGAAAGAATTAAAGCTGCGGGTTTTAATACCATACTCAGTTATTCGTTGAGGAGCCTAAATGATGCCAACGCATTTTTGAATTTAGCTGATAATTATGACATAAATGTCATCTACTCGCTTAAAGACTACTATAAAGGTCTTAAATGGGCTCCTGCTGATATCGAATCGAGTGATTATGTCGGTAAATATTTACAGGAAATTGGCAAGCATAAATCTTTGTTAGCATGGTATGTTAACGATGAATTACCGCTAAAAAGACTACCTGAAATAAAGTCGATGTCTGATAAAGTTAATTCACTTGATGGGAAACACCCTGTTTTACAAGTGTTATATGATAGAAGCACTGTTCAAATGTATATAAATACGTCTGATATTATTGCTCTTGACGCTTATCCTGTAGGTAGAAAAGACGACCTCCTGTTATCAAGCTTGGCGACAGAAAAAGTAGTAAGTATTGCGGGAAAAAACAAATCACCTTGGCTTGTTCCGCAAATGATGGATTGGGGCAATTACAAAAAAGAAATGCAGCAACATCCTCCAAACTGGCAAGAGTTACAGAACCAGGCTTATCAAGGCCTTATAGCTGGTGCTAAAGGTATGGTGTTTTATTCTTATTACGATCTTTTTTATAATAGTTATCCTAGAAATAAAAAAGATTTAGAATCATTTAGGACTAAATGGAGAGAAGTTGTTGCTATGATGGATAACGTTAAGCCATTAATCCCCGTAATACTTAATGGAAGTGTGATTGACAAAGAAAGACCAACTGCTGAAAGCGATGTCAAATATAGGTTTTATAAGTACAGTGGTAGAAGATACCTATTACTAGCCAATCCCTATTATAGAGAGTCAGTAATTAGATTTAAGAGTGTAGGTGATGGTTTTTCATTTTCGAATGTAAGTTCTGATATTAAGCTTGTCAAATCCCCTGGGTTTGTATCTTTGATTCTTCCTCCAATATATAGTGGCTATATAATAAATTGAATCGTGACTTTTAATGATGACGTCCAGGTTGAAAATGTTGATGTGGCAGCAGTATTGTCTACAGGTACTTGCCCATATATAGCTTAAAAAGCGCATCTGGCTGGTATAGGAAAAAACACGCTGCCAACTATTTACAATACTAACAGATACTTTATAGCAAGGAGTTCCTATGATCCTCGGTAGTTAGATTGATGAATCCATTGATCTAAATATTGACATCATGATCGATTACCGCGGACCGATGATTCCCGCACTCCATCCTCACTCAATAGCTGTGAGATACAAAACCCGACAGGAGGGTTCATATCAGTTGCTGTTTCTGCAACAGTCTTCGTTTACACTCTACTCTGAATATATTCCCGAAATTCCCAAGCGCTGCTTGCTCCCAATTAATACTAATAATTCTGAAAGCCTCCCTAATTGTGTTTGAAACAAAATAGAGTCTTTACCAAGCGTTGTGCCTAGGTTTCTGGATCGCGTCTTAACCGAACAGGTAACTTGTGTCGTGCGTTTCAAATTATGTAATAAGCTGAAAGTGTAGTCACTGAAATTGTTTTCGGCGTAGAGTAAACGCGCTGGATTTTGCCCTTGCCGCAGAAGAGGATAGACCACGGATTTTGGTCGGACTGTAACATCCCGTTTTGTAGGCTACAAGTCCCACCAGCGTATTGCAGCAGTTTAATAATGCATTGCGGCCTCAACACTTTACTTATGTTATAGCCTTGGTAATACTTTGCGTATCCCGCTTGACTCGCTACAGGCCCAAAAAACCTCTTTTGAAAATAACATTTTATCACTGCTCAGGCTTGTTAGTCGGGCGTTATGCTGCAGTTTTGGCTCTAATTGAGTAAATAATGCTTACTTTTCATTGCGACTTTCCTATCGTCCCTATTTTATTTGTCTAACAGGGTAGTCGCTGAAAATTTCAAGGGTAGAATGACTCACTGCCAGCTCGGCGTTCTTAAAATCTTTCATGCATTTAAGGAGTAACAATGGCAATTCTAGTCACCGGTGGTGCCGGCTACATTGGTTCCCATACAGTCTTGGCTCTGTTAGAGCGCGGAGAAGATGTCGTCGTTCTAGACAACCTATCGAACTCATCCGAAGAGTCACTTCACCGAGTGGAGCAGCTAACAGGCAAAGCAGCCATCTTCTACCAAGGCGACATTCAAGATCCGGAGTGTCTGAACCGCATCTTCGATGGTCACCGTATCTCTGCTGTGATCCACTTTGCTGGCCTGAAAGCGGTAGGGGAGTCAACCCGTAAACCGTTAGAGTATTATCAGAATAACGTTTCCGGTACTTTGGTACTGCTGGATGAAATGCGCCGGGCTGGTGTACATCAGTTCATCTTCAGTTCCTCAGCAACTGTGTACGGTACCCCAGAACAGGTTCCACTTGTTGAAACCTCACGTGTTGGTGGAACCACCAACCCTTACGGTACCTCAAAACTCATGGTTGAACAGATTTTGCAAGATTTTGCTAAGGCTGAATCAGAGTTTTCAATCACGGCATTGCGTTATTTCAACCCGGTAGGGGCGCACGAGTCTGGGCGCATTGGTGAGGATCCTAATGGCATACCGAATAACCTGTTGCCTTACGTTTCGCAAGTAGCTATCGGCAAACTTGAGAAGTTATCAATTTTTGGTGATGACTATCCAACCCCAGATGGTACTGGTGTTCGTGACTATATTCATGTCATGGATCTAGCTGAAGGGCACCTGAAAGCTATCGACCATATTGATGATCAAAAAGGCTTCACTGTTTATAACCTGGGCACCGGTAAAGGTTACTCAGTATTCGATATGCTGCGTGCATTTGAAAAAGCATCTGGACGTAAAGTTGCGTATCAGGTCGTCCCTCGTCGTGATGGTGATATTGCGGAGTGTTGGTCAAACCCCGGTTTGGCAGCTGAAAAACTGGGATGGCATGCTGAACGCGATCTGGAGACGATGATGCGCGATGCTTGGAACTGGCAGAAGAACAACCCGCAGGGATATGGTAGTAAAAACTGATGTAAGTTCTAGCAAATTGTCCGATTTAAAAGTCCCATTTTGGGGCTTTTTTTTTGCCTTCATAATGGGAAGTCAGCTATCAATTACCATCGAAATTATAAAGTTCAAAATATAGCCTTCCCTAATTATTTGATATTAAATGACTTTTGTTTTTTTACAAGAAGCTAGCTCAATAATACAGCAAACGTTATAAGATAAACCTTAAAGGGAAGATAATGTACAGGTGTTTTGACAGCTTAGGTGATAGCATACTCTACAAAATTTCAGCCATCAGAAGTTAGTACCTGTTCTGGTCACGATTGAGTGCCTTTTATTCTGGGTGGCCCAATGTAAGTGTTGGGTAAAACGTAAAATTTATGTTTTTTTTCAGTCTATTGGTAGCTGTTAAGCCAAGGGCGGTAGCATGCTGTTTCATGATCTGTCAGCGAGTGGAGCATGCTTTTGATTGTTTTATCACCGCATATCTATGGCATTTCATTATACTCCATAGTGTAACAAAATATGACATTTCTAGAGAAAATCAGAATAATGACATATAGGCTGCCAAAGAGATTAAAAGTGAGTTACTACTGGATTAACGTTGGTGCAGTTCGCGATTTGTGTTCTTTTTTTAATCAGCTCTATTGATTTAAATCTATAGATTGGCGTGATGGGTAAGAAATGACACTAACCGTAATATAAGTGGTTTCTGATGGCGAATGACGGTGGGTTCTTGTATCATATCGCGCTTCTTTAGTATGGGTTGTTTTTCAAAGTGTTGATTTTAAAGTTATTACTTCTTATTTTGTTAATGTTCAAGTGACTGCAGAGTAACCTGTGGCTAATGTTAAATCATCGATGCTGGTATGTTTGCAAAAGTCTCACCGTGCCGCTTAGAGGTTATATGAAAATTATCATTACCGGTGGTACTGGCTTCATTGGTTCCGGCGCTGTGCGGGATCTTATTAATGCCACTAACAGTCGAGCGCTGATACTGGGTGACCGAACATACGTAGGTAATCCCGCGTCATTTGCTCAAATGGCAAGCAGTGGGCGATTCAAATTTGAACATGTAGATATCTGCGAACGTCAGGGACTGGAGCGAGTCTTCGCTGCGGGCAAGTCCGTTAAGACAATGCATCTGGCCACTGAGAGCTTTGTGGAGTGCTCCAATGATGTAGACAGCAATACTCTGCCAGAAGCTTCGCGTCAGTCCTGGCAAAGTTCAGGTGATACGGCAGAAAAAATGCTCCGTTTCAACCTTATCTCGACCGATGAAGTCTACGATAAGCTGCATGGTACCGATGAGCAGTTCACTGTAATCATGTATGCGCCAAGTAGCCTTTATTCAGCCTCTAAATCCTCAAGCGACCTTAGGGTATAAAAATGAAAGGTATTGTTTTAGCTGGAGGGTCAGGTACACGTCTTTACCCTATTACCCGTGGTGTTTCAAAGCAACTGCTGCCTATCTATGATAAGCCGATGATCTATTACCCGCTATCAGTATTGATGTTGGCAGGGATCCGTGAAATTTTGATAATTTCGACACCAGAAGATATGCCGTCGTTCAAGCGGTTGCTTGGTGATGGGAGCCGTTTTGGGATTTCCCTGAGTTATGCTATCCAACGTAGTCCAGACGGGTTGGCACAAGCGTTTCTGATAGGTGAAGAGTTCATCAATGGTGAAAGCTGTGCGCTGGTATTAGGTGACAATATTTTCTTTGGCCAAAGTTTTGGCAAAAAGCTTTCTTCCGTGGTTGAACGTGATCAGGGCGCAACAGTGTTCGGTTACCAGGTAATGGATCCTGAGCGGTTTGGCGTTGTTGAGTTTGATGACAATTTCCGCGCCTTGTCTTTGGAGGAAAAACCTGCAAAACCAAAATCTAACTGGGCAGTGACTGGGCTTTACTTCTATGATCATGATGTTGTTGAGTTGGCCAAGCAGGTTAAACCATCATCGCGTGGCGAATTAGAGATCACAACGCTCAATCAGATGTACCTTGAGAAGGGGAAGCTCAACGTCGAATTGTTCGGGCGTGGTTTTGCATGGCTGGACACTGGCACGCATGACAGCCTAATCGAGGCTTCACAGTTTATTCATACCATTGAAAAGCGCCAAGGATTCAAAGTAGCCTGCCTGGAAGAGATCGCCTACCGTAAAGGATGGCTGAGCCGTGAGCAGGTAGCTGCAGAAGCCAAATTGCTTTGCAAGACCCTTTATGGGCAATACTTATCGCAACTGATCGTGGAGAATTAAGATGCAAGTCACAGATACCAAAATCCGTGGTGTGAAGATTATTCAACCAAAGGTATTTGGGGATGCGCGCGGCTTCTTCTTGGAAACATTTGAAAAGAAACGTTACCAGGAATTGTTGGATATTGAGCTGGATTTTGTCAAGGGAAGTTAGTGCGAGTCGTTCGTGGGGAAGTTTTCGATGTTGTTGTTGATATTCGTCCTGACTCACCGACTTACGGTGCCTGGGAAGGGGTCACCCTGTCAGAGGAGAATAAGATCCAATTCTGGATCCCGCCAGGCTTGGCGCACGGTTTTGTCGTGTTATCTGACTCGGCGGATTTTGAATATAAATGCACCGACTACTACAATCCTGCTCACGAGGGTTGCTTGCTGTGGAACGATCCGGACGTTGGGGTTGAATGGCCTATTGCCAACCCACTTTTATCTGAAAAGGATAAACTCGGCAAGTTGCTGAAGGAATTAGGTCAATGAAAGTGTTACTTACCGGTGCTAAAGGTCAACTAGGCCAATGCTTCAGCGATCGGCTGCCAACTGGGTGGGACATTTTGGCTACTGATTCAGATGCTCTTGATATTACCGATCTTGAAAAGGTTAAGAACATTGCTGCGGCGTATCAACCCGACTTTATAGTTAACGCTGCAGCATATACTGCCGTAGATAAAGCAGAATCTGAATACGAAATCGCCTCGCTAATCAATGAGATTGGGCCGAAAAATCTGGCTATGGTCGCAAGTGAAATTGGTGCGCGGTTGGTTCATATTTCTACGGATTATGTTTTTGATGGCGATGCGACTTCGCCTTACAGTGAAGCCGCCACCACCAACCCGCTGGGCGTTTATGGCCAGACTAAATTGCAAGGTGAGCTTGCAGTAAGTCAAACTCAACCCGAAGCATTGATTATTCGTACTGCGTGGGTTTTTAGCGAGTATGGGAATAATTTTGTGAAAACAATGCTTCGTCTGGCTCAGGGACGGGATAAATTAGGCATTGTTGCCGATCAGCGTGGCTGTCCTACTTATGCTGGCGATATCGCCCAGGCGGTAATTACTTTGCTACAGAAAGAGGCCCCAGGTGGTATTTATCATTTCTGCGGTGATAGCGAAGTGGCATGGAACGAGTTTGCTGAGGTCGTTTTCTCTTCAGCATTACATCAAGGGATTTTGGAACAGGCTCCTGTTGTTAATGGCATCACTACAGAACAATATCCGACCCCAGCGAAACGGCCTAAGTACTCGGTTTTGAACTGTGAAAAGATCCAAAACGTTGGCGTTAAACTTTCACCCTGGAAAGAGCGTGTCGAATTCGTTGTTGCCAATTGTCAGAAGTTGTAACCTCTTTCTCATACAGGCTCGCTATTCGAGCCTGTATGCTTGCCCTTCATCCAGTCAAAACGATTGCTTCCTTTCACGGAAACCCACCTGCATCTTTTGCACATAAATGAAATTAGATTGATAGGTTTTTCCTGATTGAATACCCTTTTTAGCCATAGAGGCTGTATTTATAATTAGTGGCGCGATTAATATGTTGGCCTGTTTTGTAACGGGTCGAGTATCATCTTGAACCTGGCAGCTTGATAAATGTACACTCATGTTTGTTCTTTTACAAAAAAATCATTAATTAACATGTTGTTACTACTTTTGTTTGTCTTGAAATCCTACTGATTAAGCGCAGTATTTTTTTGGCGTGGTGTCGGATATTTTGATTATTTGTGCTACCCTCCGGTGCTTTCCTTAGAGTGTGAAAATCCAATAGTTAAAGTCTATCTTGTTTACTATTGATTCAAAAATAAGCGGTTCAGTTAGCGTAAGGTATGTTCAAAGGTGTCTGTCCCGCAAGCTGTTATCGGTTTTCCGTGGGGAGTTTTTACCAGCGGTTTGTCTAATGAGCGTGATTGATAAGTCAGACGCTGATGCAGAGTTAAAAGCGTGAAAGGCGGACATTCCTGCTCAAAAACGAGAGGTTTGAAGTGTGTTTTTATCCATAGCGTCGAGCGCACTGGTTAACGGTACCGATATCGTAATGGCTAACCAGATTGCATCTTCGATTAGCGGTACGGTTGGCTGGGAAAACAGTGATCCCGGTTGTAATCATATGGGTATATGGGCTATGAGGAAATTGCTTGCTGGCAATCTATCCGAGCGTAACAAACTTGGCTCAGGGTAGTAGGCTTACTCCCCCTTCGTTAGGGGATACTAGGCTGTTTTCGTGGTAATACACCTTCAACTGGATGAAATTAAAGGGATAGGGTTGTCCCCCTTTGGCGTTTTACTCATTGAGTTATCATTTTTTATTCTACATTGGTGAATGATGCGCAACCCACACCCGGCACTGTTTGGTAGTGCGCCATTGTCAGAATGATGGATCCAGGAACTTCATACGGCATGTCTTTAGAATCAGAAAAGTACCAAATTGTTGCGTCAATCGTCTTGTACAACCATACCTACGCCCAGTTAGAGGATACGTTGTCCTCCTTGCTCAGTGAGGCGTGTGTTGAAAAGATCGTGCTAGTCGATAACGGTGGCTCCGTTTGGGCTGCTTCCCTGAACAATCCGCGTATCACCTATATTGAGGCTGTGAAGAACAAAGGATTTGGCTATGGCCATAATCTAGCGATGGCTCAGTATTTAGATAAGTGTGATTACTTTTTGATTTGTAATCCTGATGTCAGTTTTGCTCAAGGGGAACTTGAGCGTCTTTATCATTTTGCAAGGGATGGTGGACATCTCTTTGTTTCGCCACGTATTTACTATACCGATGGGCGCTTGCAGTACAGTTGCCGCTTGTTGCCTTCACCTGCAAACTTATTCCTTCGTCGCTTTTTCCCTCATTGGGGGGCAAAGCTGGACGTCACTTACGAAATCCAATCTGCTGATTTTACCCAAACTTTTTCTGTTCCCTCAGTAACAGGCTGTTTCATGCTGATGGAATCGGCGTTGCTGAAAAAATTAGGTGGATTTGACGAGCGATACTTCATGTACCTCGAGGATGTGGATCTCTGCAGGCGAGCATTGGCTCTGACCGACATTGTGTTTTATCCCGACGCCACAATAACCCATGTATTTGGTAAAGGATCTTATAAAAGCTTGAATTTATTGGGTTATCATGTGAAATCGGCAATTTCTTACTTTAACAAGTGGGGATGGTTTTGTGACAGTGAGCGAGTCATCGCCAATCAGAAGTGTTTAAAGACGATTCCCATGACTTCTCCTGCAAAGAAGCGGTAAAATGTCCGATTGGCAAAGGTAGTGGTTTTGTGGGCCTAATTTAATCTAAGGTATTGCAATGTTATTTTTGACTGAGTGCGACTTTGAGCTGCAACGTACACTATGTATGAGGGAGGCGGCTGATGAGTAATCCGCATAAAACGCTACCTCTTTCACCGTTGGCCTTGATTCGCAATATTTGGGGATTCAAATCTCTTATTCTACAGATGACGAAGCGTGAGGTTGTCGGCCGATACAAGGGTTCTACCATGGGGTTAGCATGGTCATTCTTGAACCCACTGTTTATGTTGATAGTTTATACATTTGTTTTTTCAGTAGTTTTCAAGGCTCGTTGGTCGGTTGGTGGCGACGAAAGCCGCACCCAGTTTGCTGTCATTTTGTTCGTTGGCATGATCGTTCACGGCTTTTTTGCCGAGGTCATCAACCGGGCGCCACAAATAATCCTGGGCAACACCAACTACGTGAAAAAAGTGGTCTTTCCTTTGGAGACGTTGCCGGTTATTGGCCTTTGTGCCGCAATGTTCCACACGCTGATTAGTCTAGTCGTACTTCTATGTGCCTTCTTCTTGTTTAATGGATTTTTGCATTGGACCATTATTTTCTTACCGTTGGTTTTCTTGCCTCTGGTCATTTTTTGCCTTGGATTGGCGTGGATCCTGGCATCACTAGGGGTGTTTATCCGGGATGTTGGCCAGACAACGGTCATTATCACCACTGTAATGATGTTCTTGTCACCCGTTTTTTTCCCAATTACAGCTTTACCAGAGAAATACAGGATTTGGATCATGTTGAATCCTCTCACTTTTATCATTGAGCAATCTCGTAATGTCTTGATCTGGGGGCGTATCCCTGATTGGCTAGGCTTAGGGGTCTATACCCTGGCAGCAGCGGTTGTAGCCTGGCTGGGCTTTGTCTTTTTCCAGAAAACCAGAAAGGGGTTTGCTGATGTCCTCTAATGAGATCGCGATCGAAGTCACAGGATTGAGCAAATGTTATCAGATTTATGATCGTCCACGCGATCGTCTGAAACAGTTCTTTGCCCCCAAACTGCAACGTGCGATCCGTCGCGAATCAAGACGCTATTTCCGTGAGTTTTGGGCGCTAAGAAATGTTTCTTTTAGTATTAAAAAGGGCGAGACTGTTGGTATTATTGGCCGTAATGGAGCGGGTAAATCCACTCTCTTGCAGATGATCTGCGGAACGTTGACCCCCAGTGCGGGGGATATTCAGGTTCACGGTAGAATTGCAGCTTTGCTAGAGCTTGGGGCGGGTTTTAATCCCGAGTTTACCGGCCGGGATAATGTTTACCTTAATGGCGCTGTTCTTGGCTTCACACGTGAGCAAGTTGACTCTCGTTTCCAAGAGATTATTGACTTTGCTGATATTGGTGAATTTATTGACCAACCGGTTAAAACGTATTCAAGCGGCATGTACGTCCGCCTGGCGTTTGCCGTCCAGGCATGTGTTGAGCCGGAAATACTGATTGTTGATGAGGCATTGGCTGTTGGTGATATCGGTTTCCAGTACAAATGTTATAAACGTATGGAAACTCTGAGAGCCAAAGGTGCGACCATCATTATGGTAACCCATTCTACAGGCAGCATTCTCGAGTATGCCGATCGATGCCTGGTGATGAGTGATGGCCAATTAGTGGGCGATACGCATGATGTATTGGCTGCCGTTCTCGCTTATGAGAAAGGGATGTTACTGACACAGGTTGCACCAAAAGAAAAACAACCATTAGTCGATGGCTCCGACATCAAAGATGTGGAAACACTCAAAGCGATTCAGACAGAGCAAGCTAATGTTGAAATTGGTGAAAAACGATTTGGCAGTGCCAGGGCTATTATTGAAAATTTGACAATATATAAGTCTGATGGCACGCCTTTATCTGATAAACCGTTGGTTCGAGCCGGTGAGGAATTAACCCTAGACTATACTTTATGGTCCTCTGAATATATTGAGGATGTCGCGCTGGGTGTTTCGATTTCAAAAGCACAAGGTGGCGATATTTGGGGCGATAGTAATATTGGTGCAGGAGTACCTATTACGTTGATTCCGGGTGAGCAACATGTGATCTATAAGGTTAAATTACCGATTAACTCGGGTGATTATCTTGTCCACTGTGGTTTGGCTCATGTGGGCAAAGGTGCGCGTGAAGAACTTGATCAACGTAGACCTATGATGCGACTAAAGTTCTGGTCGCCGCGGGAACTAGGTGGGGTTATCCATGCCCCTATTCAGATCCAGTTAGAGGACGAATAGCTGTATGCTTGCCGTATTTTTACCTCCATACCCTTTTCGAGGAGTTAGGGCTCCCTATTTATGGGTTTTCTATCGTCTGCTGTGCAGTTTAAAAGAAAAGAGCCTGTTTATTACCGGTACAGATTACCTTCTTCCTTCAGATCAATGGGTTGAGCAAGGTCGTTGGGAGCTGGATGGGCCTACCATGGCTAATTTGGGGTATATCGCACCGAGCCAGGAGTTTTTCGATAAGCACGACTTCCAGATGCTTGACGATGAGCTTTTTAGCCGACTGTTGGACGCCAACCGGCATAACCCAATGAGCGCGTTTAATACGTTTCTGACTCAGAGTATACCAGAACTGGAAGCTGAGCTTGAGGCTGTATTATCGTCACCACAGAGCTCAGGGATTGATGCCATCCTCAGTATCTGTAATTGCCCTTCGTTGGAATATGTGGCTCGCAAGCTCTCAATTCCGGTCATTCACATTGAAGTGGGGCCTTTAAGAGCACCGATGTACCTGGGGACCGGATATGTTGATTTTAGCGGCGTTAATGGCAATACGGAGGCCTATTCGCGTTATCTGAAGATTGCTGATGACTACCAGGTT
>Ga0308165_1004860_pt1 | contig 12908 bp, 10 predicted proteins | sample PhyWR2_FD_201032 | JGI IMG/M metagenome (GOLD analysis project Ga0308165, IMG submission 201032) | Phyllosphere microbial communities from UC Gill Tract Community Farm, Albany, California, United States - DLSLW.R2 | ecosystem: Host-associated > Plants > Phyllosphere > Unclassified | place: USA...
AGCATGCAGCCGCGCAGCCCGCACCGGGCGAAGTGCAGGTGCGTGTCGAAGCGATTGGCATCAGCTGGTATGACATCCTGTGGCGCCAGAACCTGGCGTCTTCCCATGCACGCCTGCCGTCCGGCCTTGGTCATGAGATGGCCGGTGTCGTGGTCGCTGTAGGCGATGGCGTGGATGATTTGGCTGTGGGCGATAAGGTGGCCAGTTTTCCGGCCGAGAGCCCCAATGATTACCCGGTGTATGGCGAGCAGATCGTCCTGCCCCGTTCGGCCTTGACCCGGTATCCGGATGTCTTGAGCCCTATCGAGGCGAGCGTGCACTACACGCCGCTATTGATTGCCTACTTCGCGTACGTGGATCTGGCGCGGGTCAAGCCTGGGCAATTTGCCCTGGTGACGGACGCCAGTCACTGCGCCGGGCCGTCCTTTGTGCAACTGGGCAAAGCGCTGGGCATACGGGTGATTGCCGCCACCAAAGACAGTGATGAGCGTGAATACCTGCTGTCCCTCGGTGCGGAGAAAGTCATCGTCACCGAAGAGCAGGACTTGCTGATGCAGATCAACAAGTTCACCGACAACCGTGGTGTTGACGTGGTGTTTGACGGTTTGGGCGGCCCGCAGATGTCGTTGCTGGGCGATGTGCTCGCACCGCGTGGCAGTCTGGTGCTGTATGGCTTGCAGGGCGGCAACCAGACACCGTTCCCGGCCTGTGCAGCGTTCCAGAAGAACATTCAGTTCTTTGTGCACTGTATCGGCAATTTCACCGGCAAGCCTGAACTGGGCATCATCCAGGACCAGGTCGCCTTGCAGCGAGCGCTGAGGGACATCAACCAACTGACTGCCGACCGTGTGCTGGTACCGTTGAAAACCACCGTGTTTCCGTTCAATCAGTTCGTGGAAGCGCATCGCTACATGGACGAGTGCCCGTGCCGCGAGCGCGTTGCGTTGCAGGTTGAGGCTGTTTAGCCTGTAGGAATATTCTCAAAAAAGTATTTCTTACACCTGTCGCATGGGGCAAAAGCGCCATTTGACAGGCTGCAGCGGTGTTACCCTTCAGCTGCAAGACGGGTACTTTAACCCCTGAAATCTGATCTTTTCACTCACGCCGCCCTGAAATCCAGTGCGGCGTCTTTGTGTGCGCGTGACTTATAGGCCGGTAGTTATTCATCTGCACTGCTTTTCGGCAGGGTTCTGTATCTATTAATCATTATTCCAGCACTGATAATTGCGCCTTCACTTTCATCTCAAGGACTGAGCAATGATTGAATATCCGATACCGCTATTGCGAGTAGTTGAGACTGATCTCGCGGCAAGCGCAGGACGCCAGGGGAATACATTTGCCCATGTAAAACCTCAATACAATAAGTTTGAAAGTTGGTCGCAGTTATTTGTAAGACGCTTCCTTAACTGGTTGCTCAGGTATGTGTAAGAGTTTGTCGGAAACATCCTAGGGTCGCGATCCAGTTTGCCGAGGGCCAGTAAATACGGGGTTTTTAAGCCTTTTCAGGGGGCGATCCTAATACGATGGACCTGATGTCATTTTGTTGCGTGGTGCTAGTGTCTAGTCATTAGCGCACAGGGCTGCGCGCGAATTTCTTACACGCGTAATAGGTCGAGCAAATACTGTCAGCAGTTGCTTGAAACTGATATCCAAACTCAGGTAATAGAATGATGAGCACTATTCACGAACAAGCTATGACGTATGTTTATCAGCAAGTTCTACAACGCCTGATCGGGCACTTTTCTCGTGCAGAGCGAACGGCACTCCAGTTATTGGTCCAGCGAATCGTGGTGGCGGCAGGCGGCATGGAGCAAGTGGGGGGTTACAAAGTGCTGGTGACCCATGGTGGCGGCAAAGTGAGTAGCTACACATTGGCCTTGCTGCGGGCTGCCCAATTGACCATCGCCGGCCGAGCCCCGCGAACCTTTCACTTGCGGGTCGCGACATTGCGGCATGCGGGAATGACCCAGGGCATGCTCGACGACCTCAATCAGGGCTATGGGCGCCTGTTTCTGCATGATGATCCAAGGGTTGAGCTGCTGATGGTAGACAACCAGGAAGTGACACCCTTCAACCATTTGCGACCTGCGTCTACGATTGGGCGAGAAATCAGCCAGCGCAACATGTTGATGATCGGCCACCTGAGCGCCGGTGACTGCCGTGCGACATTAAGCAGTGATACCTACTTGGCGCTTGGGGATTTCTACCAACGCGTCACTGCCTGGGATGGCGGGGTCCATGCACTGGTCAGTGGCGATTCCCCGCGTAAACAAAGCCAGCTTCTTGCCTGGCTCAAGAACACAGCACGCGGCGCGGGTATCGCGATCTCGGACACTTGGCCGTCGTCGCTCACCGGGCTGTTCGCGCGCATGGACGAATGGAGTACCGCTTATTACGGTGACGTCTATGGAGAGCACTATGGGGTGAGTGACGACCCCAGCAAGAACGGCCATCGTCACTTGGCTTACATTGGTGTTGCCGATTTGCTGGACGACGTCGACCTGCCATCTTCGCCCATGCTCAACGAGTTCATGGCCTTCACGCCTGACCCGCAGGGTTTTCACTTCAGCCATCCTTCCTATTCCAATCCCCTGCTGATGGCGCACCTGCGTGGGTTGCAGGCCCAATGTCTACGGGACCTGGATTATCAAGAGGGCGTGCAAGAGTTTATCCGGCAGGCCGCACGCCATATGCCCGAGGCGTTGCTCGCGCAGGTGAGGAGCAGTGAAGGGCGCAGCCTGTCGAGCACCTACGCTCAACAGTTCTTTGGCTTGGACGAGACGCAATTGATTTGCCTGTTGTTTTCACCTTTTGTCCATCATGGTGAACGGCTGGAAGGCTATTTGCGACAATGCCATCCGGGCATGCTGGTGGCCTTGCCTGAACTGCACAAAGCCCTGCAGGGCAAACCGTCTGCCGACATGCTGCAACAGTGGGTCACCGATACCAGCGGTTTACCGATGCCTTTGTTGCAACACCTCTATCGCAAGCGTGCGCTGGGCTACTCAAGTGGCAGACTGCGCAGTGCTGACACCATGGCAGAGGGCAGCGCGCAGGCCTGTCAATCGTCCGGGCGATGACGCTGCGCGGCGAACGACAGGCGGATTTCGCGTATCAGGCGGTCTATCGCTACATGATCAACCTGATCAACGAAGTCAGTACTGATACACGAGTAAAACTGCCATCCCTGCGGCAATTGGCGGGACGCTTGAACGTGTCGATCTCGACGGTCCAGTATGCCTACTCGTTGCTTGAAAAAGAGGGCAGGGTTTATTCGGTGGCCAAATCGGGTTATTACGCCTGGCCACTCTCGGCAAATCCGCTGGCGGGCACCAGCGGTGATCCGCTTGATCGGCTCTACGCAGCGGCGCGGCGCCCTGGCATGGTGGTGCTCAGCGGAGATGAACCCGCGCTGCTGGCCTCGCTGGATGGCACACTGTTGCGTCTGGAGCGCGAACTGGTCCGCCAATATCCGCGGTATCTGCAACCCTGGTCCCAGCCTTGCGGTGTCTGGGAGCTGCGCGCAGCGTTGGCGGCGCGCTATACGTCGTCGCCCACCCGCTGCTGGCAGGCCGATGATGTCTACATCGGTCCCGACCTGCGCGGTGTATTGGACATCCTCATCGAAGTATTGGGCCTGAGGGGGGCGCCGGTGATTGTGGAATCGCCTTGCGATTGGTTGGTCCTGCGCCTGCTCCAGGATGCCGGGGTGCGTGTTATCGAGCTGCCCTGGACACCGGACGGGCGACTGGATCTGGTGAACCTCGATCACTTGTTAAGCGCTGAGTCGGTGCGTCTGGTGTTGCTGTCATCAAGGGTCAGCTTGCCGGCCGGGGTTTCCATGCCACCCCAAGATCGCCTGGCCCTTGCACAATTGCTCGATCAATACGGTTGCTGGCTGCTGGAAAACGACACCTTTGGCGAGTTGGGTTTCGACGAGCCGCAGGCTGCACTACGCGAGCTGGTGAACCCTGAACGATTGATGGTGTTTTCCTCCTTCGAGAAAGTGTTGGGTTCGGAAGCGCCCTATGGCTATCTGCTGTCTCGGCGTATGAACAACGAATTGCAGCGCCATTTCCTGCTGCGCTCCTTTCGTTTATCACCGATCCGTCAGCGCGCCATTGCGCGCCTTTATCACAGCGGGCGGATCGACCAGCACCTGCGTGGGCTGCGCCTGCAGTTACGCCTGCAGGCGGACGAAATGTGCGAGCGCCTGGACCGGGACCTGAGCGACCAAATGACCTACCGTGCGCCAGCTGCCGGCGCAGCGTTCTGGTTGCGCTCCATAAGAACCGTCGATATGCGCCAGGTATTCCAGCACCTGCTTTCCCAGCAAGTGGTGATTGCCCCCGGCGAACTGTTCAGTGTCAATGGCCTGCATCAGCAGCATTTGCGCCTGAGCCACACCTTTCAGGGGCAACCGGACCTGAATGTCGTCCTGGCGGCGCTAAGCGAAGCATTGCGTCAGGCACAGATGGGATGATTGCGTGAAGTTTCTTTGACTGTTGTAGGATCGATAACGTCGCGAAGCAGTCCAACACTCAGTAAACTGCCGTTTTTTTCCCGAATCCTTCTTTCCGAGGTTTATGCATGACAATCAGTCCTTTTGCGGGCAAGCCGGCGCCAGCCCAGTTGCTGGTGGATATCCCGCGACTGGTCACGGCCTACTACACTGGCCAGCCTGATGCAGCAATCTCCACCCAACGCGTGGCGTTCGGTACCTCCGGCCACCGTGGCAACTCGTTTGAACTGAGCTTCAACGAATGGCATGTACTCGCCATCAGCCAGGCTATCTGCCTGTACCGCGAAGCCCAAGGCATCAACGGCCCGCTGTTTGTGGGGCTGGACACCCACGCACTGTCGACACCTGCCGGTGCCAGCGCGCTGGAAGTGCTGGCCGCCAATGGCGTGCACGTGATGCTGGCTGAGGGCGATGAGTACACGCCGACGCCGGCGATTTCCCACGCGATCATCTGCTACAACCGTGGCCGCACCAGCGGCCTGGCCGACGGCATCGTCATCACGCCGTCGCACAATCCGCCGCAGAGTGGCGGCTACAAGTACAACCCGCCCAATGGTGGGCCAGCCGATACCCACGTCACCAAGTGGATTGAAGCCAAGGCCAACGAACTGCTGGCCAACAAACTGGCCGGGGTCAAACGCATCACCCACGCCCAGGCCCTCAAGGCTGACACCACCCATCGTCATGACTACCTCAACACCTATGTGGCTGATCTGGTCAATGTGATCGACATGGACGCCATTCGTAGCGCCGACCTGCGCCTGGGCGTGGATCCGCTGGGCGGAGCAGGGGTGCGCTACTGGTCGGCGATTGCCGAACACTACCGGCTGAACCTGGAGGTGGTGAATACCGAGGTCGACGCGACTTTCCGGTTCATGTGTGTTGACTGGGACGGCCAGATCCGCATGGACCCGTCCTCCAGCTACGCCATGCAAGGCCTGATTGGTCTCAAGGAGCGTTTCGACGTTGCCTTCGCCTGCGACCCGGACCACGATCGCCACGGCATCGTCACCCCGTCCGGCGGCCTGTTGGCGCCGAACAATTACCTGGCGGTGTCCATCGACTATCTGTTCCAGAACCGTCCTGACTGGCGCGCGGACGCCGCCGTGGGCAAGACTGTCGTCAGCAGCGGCTTGATCGATCGCGTTGCCGCCCGCATTGGCCGTCGTCTGTACGAAGTGCCAGTAGGCTTCAAGTGGTTTGCCGATGGCCTGTTCGACGGTTCGTTGGGCTTTGGTGGCGAAGAAAGCGCCGGTGCTTCGTTCCTGCGCAAGGACGGCACGGTCTGGAGCACGGACAAAGACGGCTTGATCCCGGCGCTGTTGGCCGCGGAAATGACCTCGCGCAAAGGCCAGGACCCGAGCCAGATCTACCGCGGCCTGACGGACGCCCTGGGCGAACCGTTCGCGATTCGTGTGGATGCCAAGGCTACTCCCGCGCAGAAAGCCCTGCTGGGTAAGTTGTCGCCGGACCAGGTCACGTCTACCGAATTGGCCGGGGAGAGCATCCAGCAGATCCTCAGCCATGCGCCGGGCAATGACCAAGCGATCGGCGGGTTGAAGGTGATGACCGAAAACGGCTGGTTCGCCGCGCGCCCATCCGGCACCGAGGATATCTACAAGATCTACGCCGAGAGCTTTATCGGTGAGGATCACCTCAAGCAATTGGTGGAAGAGGCGCAGGTGTTGGTAGACGGTGCTATCAGCCAATAACTGATCCTGTGTAGGAACTTGGGGGACGTCGGCAAGCACTCGACGTTCCCCAGCTCCAACAGGGTCAGGCGAGGTCGACCAACACAATTTCGCTGTCTTCAACCGCTGTCACTCGCAACACCTGCTCGTCTTCAACCGCCACACCATCTCGAGCTTGTGCACGCAAGCCATTGACTTCAATGAGTCCGGTCGCCGGCACCAGATACGCCCGACGCCCGTTGTCCAGCCGGTATTCGGCAGTTTCTCCAGCCCTCAGGTTCGCCGCCACCAGCCGTGCATCCGCACGAATGCGCAAGCTCTCGCTGTCCCCGGCCTTGCCACTGGCCAGCGTCACAAAGCCCTCGCGTTCACCCTTGGGAAACGGCTTGGCACCCCAAGACGGCGGTAAGCCGGCCTCGTTCGGAATGATCCAGATCTGGAAAATCTGGGTCGGCGTGTCTTCCAGGTTGTACTCGCTGTGGGCGATCCCGGTGCCTGCGCTCATCACCTGTACATCACCGGCTTCGGTGCGACCCTTGTTGCCGAGGTTGTCGGCATGGCTGATCGCGCCTTCACGCACGTAGGTGATGATTTCCATGTCGCGGTGCGGATGCTGCGCGAAGCCAGTGCCCGGCGCGATAATGTCATCGTTCCATACCCGCAGGTTGCCCCAGTGCATGCGCTCGGGGTCGTGGTACTCGGCAAACGAGAAGTGGTGATGAGCGTCAAGCCATCCGTGGTGGGCGCCGCCCAGGGATTTGAAAGGTCGAAGTTCAAGCATGATCGTCTCCTGTGAATGGCCCTATGATCCTGCAGCTCATAATCGATAAAAAGCGTAAAAACTGCCTTATTCCTATCGGCTAATTAGATTGGTCGCTGGGGTTTTGACTTTCAGTTCATCGCCTAACTGCATGACTGCAAAGCAATTGGCTGGAACTCGGCGTCGATTCCGGCGACCATGGCGCACTTGTCTGAACCCAGCTCATCGCAGGAGTCCGCGTGTCGCAACAAAAGCCTGATCTTCCTCCCGAACTGCGCCCTTTGGCTGAAATGCCGCTATTCAAACGCTTGGCTGCACGCCTGTTTGGCCATGGTCTGACGCGTCTGCGCGCCCAGCACCGGTTCTCCTGGTTGCATGGGCAGGCCGACGGTTTTCGCAGCGGGCATGAGGCGGGCGTGGAGTATGGCTACCGCGAAGGTAAGGCCGAGGGCATCGAGGAAGGTCGCCAGGTGCTATTGATTCGTGACTTCCGCCCGGATGAACACCGAGCGCCGGGCGTGGATGACAGTCTGTTCGATGATTGGCGCCTGCCGCTTACCGCCGAGCTGAAGAAACGCATGAAGGCCGACGTTGCGCGATTGCTGCCGGCTCATGCCCAGCCCAGCGCGGCGCAATGGAAGATGATTTTCAGCGAAACGCCTTCAACCTCAGTGATCGCCGGGGCCGGTGCCGGCAAATCCACGTCGCTGGTGTTGCGCATTTTGCTGCTCACCCATTACCTGGGCTTTGAGCTGAGCTCGATGACGGTGGTGACCTTCACCCGTGAATCGCGCAAGGACTTCATCAACAAACTCATGGAAATTCTCAACCTGTGGGGCCAACCCCTGGGTGTGAAAGAAGCCCAAGCCGTGGTGCGTACCTTTCACTCGCGCATTCTGCCCATGGTGCGCAGCCTCCCGGGCTTTGAGCGCCTGCAAGCCTTCGAAAACCTGAACTCGGGTTTTGAAGACGCCGACAGCAACCCCTTCGACCTGCGTATCAACGAAGCCCAGCGCCAGCAGATAAATGCCTGCTATCACCGGCTGCATAGGGAACACCCACGGTTCCGTGAGCTGATTGCGCCGCTGGCGCGCCACGGCCTGCAGCTAAAGGCGTTGGAGCGCGATCACCCGGATGTGCAAAAACGCGTGGCTGTCACTGAGCTGGCCGCCAAGCGCGATGAAGAACTCTGCGATGTGATTGAGGACCTGTGGTTCCGTGCAGGTGCGTGGCCGATCAAGGGCATTGAACCGAACCGCCAGACCATAGAAATCAACGGCGCGCAATTTCACTGCCATGGCTATATCCCTGAGCTGGATGCCTGGGTGGTACTGGGCTTCGATTCACGGGAAAACCCGCAGACCAGCCGACCTCACTCAAAGCTTTCGGTGCGTGCAGAGTGGGCGGTAAAGCGCACGTTGTTTCAAGCTTTCTGTCATAAGCCATTGATATGGCTGGATAGTTATGAATCATCAAGGCGTTTGCTGAGCAGTGTGGCCGGTGACGCCATGGCCGGCCCCGGCTTTGATTACAAGGTCAAAGGCGAGTTGGCGTCAGCGCCGCTGCTGGACAGTTTCGTCGCGGCCGCCGGATTTATCGAGAACCTCGGCCTGGACGTACCCACCGCTGTCGGGCAGATGAGCTTTGCCAAGGATGACCCGGACCGCTTCTTCTTTGAAGCCTTGAGCATCTTCTGGAAGGCCTTGGAAGATCACCTGCTGGACCAATCGCCACCGATCATGACCTATAACCGGATGTTCTCGCTGTTCGGCGAAAACACCCCGGAAAACCTCAAGCTGCTCAGTGATCCGCTGCTGCGGCCGCTGTCGCACCTGATGATCGACGAGTTCCAGGACGTTTCGCCGCAGATTGTCTCGTGGATCCGCGCCAGCCTGCGCGAGATCCGCAGCCGTGGCCCTGCGATGCATATCGGGCGCGGCGCCCAGCGCTCATCGTTGCTGTGTGTGGGGGATGACTGGCAGTCGATCTATGGCTGGCGGGGCAGTTCGCCCAAGTACTTCATGGCCTTCGACAAGGAGTTCCCATCGCCGTCTACTACCCGCGTGATGCTGGGCGAGAACTACCGCAGTCACCAACACATCATTGATGCGGCCGAGCACATCGTGCGCGCCGCACCGGCGATTCCTGGCAAGAAAGCCAAGGCCAGTGGCGCGCCCCAGGCCTTGGTACCGGTCAAGGTGCTGGAACGGGACGACGCGGCATTGGGTCGGCAGCTGTCGGAGCATTACCAGAAGGGCGATTCGATCTTGATGCTTTATCGAAAAAGTAGCGATAAGTCATTGATTGAATGGCATATTAGTTCTGTAGTTAATGTGGATTCTAGCTTGCCGCCCCAGGCACGCAGGCTGAAGCAATTGACCTATCACAGTGCGAAGGGCCTGCAGGCGGACGCGGTGTTTATGCTTGGGGATTGCCAGCATGTCACCAGCTCGCCGTATAAAAACCAGGTATACCGGATGGCGGGCCTGGGCAATGCTGGCGACAGCGAGCCCTATGACAATGCGCAAAAGGACGAAGTGCTGCGCCTGGCCTATGTGGGCATCACCCGCGCCGTGAGCCATTGCTATTGGTACGTGGAAAAGCCCGAAGGCCAGGCAGTGAATGTGCCCAAGGCGTCGGAGCGGGTGGATGGCAAAAAAGCCTTCTTCGATGATCAACGCAACTGAGGGTGCACCGCAGCTAGCCTGTGAGCGGGCTTGCGAATCAGGCCCGCAGGGATTGCGGCGGCACAAACGACTCCAGCTCATCCTCCACCGCTTCGATGATGCGTTCCACATCGGCGGCATTCATTACTGTGGCGCAGGGGATGCCGGCGATGGCGATCAGCGTCTCGCCGCTGGCGCGGTTGAACAATCGAACGATCATGCTGCCGGGCGCATCCATGCTGCCCTCAAAGCCCATCGGATGGAAATGCCAGCGCATCAACTGGCAGGCGTTGGGGAACGTCACTTTGTTCATGTTGCCCACCTTGTTCATAGAGCGCTTCCTTTAGCTCGTGGCAGGGGGGCCATGACCTTCACTGGTCATGGCGTTCAAGCATTCAAAATAGCATCCGTTCGCAATCGCAAGGTGACTTTTTCGACCCCGTCTGGCGGTTGTTTTGCGTTAGGTTGATACAGGTCATGTCCTGCTTGAGGTTGGGCAATAGGCCATTAGTCAGAAGAGCCCACTGGCCATTGAAGACTCCGGCAAAATTCGGCAATCTTCACGGTTTACCCGCCGCAGAGCCCTCCATGCCTGACATCGCTCCAGACGATGATTCCCAGCAATCCCACGCCACACGCGAGCTGGTGCTACGCCACCACCTGTGTTGGCGCCGTCGGGACCTGGAGGGCGTAATGTCCTACTACCATCCGGACATCCAGTACCACGACTTTTTCCAGAACCGTGTCGTCGGTTACGCCGAGTTGCGTGAATACCTGCAAGCCAGCATGCCGCGTGAGGCCGACGAAGCGATCGAGCACAGTGATCGCATCCGCGCCGATGGCGACACCGCGTTCATCCAGTACCGCATCACCTTGCGTGGCGGTCACGGGCTGGTGTCATTCCGCACCAGCGAAGCCATCACGGTACGTGACGGGCTGATCTGGCGGGTCAATGAATACGCGTCCCTGGTGCATGAGCAGCCCGCCCAGGCCGCGCGGCCTTCGGTCAGCCGCCTGGGCTTGTCGCCCCAGCAGTTGGGGCACATGGCCAATGACCTGCAGCAGTACTTCCAGCACAAACAACCCTACCTGGACCCGGAACTGGACCTGCAGCGGGTTTCAAAGGAATGTGGCTACAGCCGCAATCAGATTTCCTACCTGCTGAACCAGGTGCTGGGGCAAAGCTTCTATCGCTACGTCAACCAGGCCAGGCTCCAGCACTTGCTGGCGGCGCTGGACAAGGCCGTCCCGCCGATAAAGGTCGACGATCTGGCATTCGCCGCGGGTTTCAACTCGCTGTCGGCGTTCTACAGCGCGTTCCGCCAGCACACCGGCCAGTCGCCCAAGGCCTACGTCAAACAAATTTCCCTGCGTGCACGCGCGCAAGACAGGCCCTGACACCGCGCTCTAGGATCCAACCTATCGAAACGAGGTAGGGGATCCCGGCATGCCGGCATGGCGCAACATCAGCTTATGGATGGACCAGTTGGACGAGCCGCTGCACGCGCGGCCGTCGCTGGAACATGACCTGGACGTCAACGTGGCCATTATCGGCGCCGGCTATACCGGGCTGTGGACCGCGTACTACCTGAAACGCCAGGCGCCCGAACTGAACATCGCGATCATCGAAGCCCAGACCGCCGGCTTTGGTGCCTCCGGACGTAACGGTGGCTGGTTGATGGGTAACGTGCTGGGTGAAGACCGCCTGTTGGCCGGCCTGAGGCCAGAACAACGCCGCGCCTCGTTTGACCTGCTGCATGCCATCCCCGATGAAGTGGCCCAGGTGCTGGCGCGTGAAGGCATCGACTGCGACTACCGCAAGGGCGGCGCCCTTTACTGCGCCGCGCGTTACCCTGAGCAGGAAGTCAGCCTGCGTCGCTACTTGGACAAGCTCTACGCCCAGGGCCTGACCGAAGCCGACTATCGCTGGCTCAGTCCGCCACAACTGGCCGAACAGATTCGCATCGCCAAGCCTTATGGCGGTATCTATGCGCCGCACGTAGCGACTATCAACCCCGCCAAACTGGTGCGCGGGCTGGCGCGGGTGGTCGAGCGCATGGGCGTGACGATCTACGAAAACAGCCCGGCCACGCACTGGCAGTCGGGCAGTGTGCGCACGGCCAAGGCCAGTGTTCGTGCTGCCTGGGTGGTGCCGGCAGTGGAGGGCTATGCCAACACCTTGCCGCTTTTGGGCCGTTACCAACTGCCGGTGCAAAGCTTGATCGTCGCCACCGAGCCGTTGCCGGCCAGTACCTGGGAGGCAATCGGCCTGAGCCATGGCCAAGCCTTTGGCGAAAGCAGCCGCCAGGTTACCTATGGCCAGCGTACGGCGGACAACCGCCTGGTGTTCGGCGCCCGTGGCGGTTACCAGTTTGCCGGGAAGCTGCGCCACGACTTCGATCTGACTGACAGCGAGGTCGAGCTGCGTCGCTACCTGTTCGGTGAGCTTTTCCCACAGCTCAAGCACGTGAACATTACCCATTCCTGGGGCGGCAACCTGGGCATGTCGCGGAATTTCCGACCGCACATGCTGTGCGACCACAAAACCGGCATCGCGCTCTCGGGCGGGTATGGCGGCGAGGGCGTCGGCGCCACCAACCTGGGTGGCCGCACCCTGGCCGACCTGATCCTGGGCCGCGACACTGCGCTGATCCATCAACCCTGGGTGATCCGCGAACGTGGTCTGGACGCACTCAAGCCCTGGGAACCCGAACCCTGCCGCTGGTTGGGCTACAACGCGATCATTCGCAGTTTCGTCCATGAAGACCAGGTGTTGGCCAACCCCAATACCGCCCCTTGGCGCCGCAAGCTGGCGACCGGCGTGGCCGGGTTCATGGAAGGTTTCATGCACTAAGTCGTTTCACTTACACGGGAAAACCCATGAGCATCACTCAATTCAAAGACACGCTGAACGCCCACCTGCCGGACTCGTCGCCCGTCGCCGTGCCCCTGGGTGAGCCCATCGCCGTGGCCTCGACCCTGAGCGTCGAGCGCAACGACGGTGTCGAGACCGGCATCTGGGAATGCACCCCAGGCGTCTGGCGTCGACAGATCAAATCCCAGGAGTTTTGCCACTTTATCCAGGGCCGCTGCACCTTTACCCCTGACAACGGTGAAGTCGTCCACATAGAAGCCGGTGATGCACTGATGTTGCCGGCCAACAGCACTGGTATCTGGGATATCCAGGAGACCGTGCGCAAGACCTACGTGTTGATTCTGTAACGCTTTGATCCTTGATCGCCTGCCATAACAACAGCCCTAAAACCGCC
>Ga0308165_1004861_pt1 | contig 12906 bp, 12 predicted proteins | sample PhyWR2_FD_201032 | JGI IMG/M metagenome (GOLD analysis project Ga0308165, IMG submission 201032) | Phyllosphere microbial communities from UC Gill Tract Community Farm, Albany, California, United States - DLSLW.R2 | ecosystem: Host-associated > Plants > Phyllosphere > Unclassified | place: USA...
ATGCTGGATCAATGCATATAACCTCACTCCCGTCGAAGTGCCGTTTGGTGGCTACAAACAGTCTGGCATCGGTCGTGAAAACGGTATTGCGGCATTGACCCATTATAGCCAGATCAAAACTGTCTATGTCGAAATGGGCAAAGTCGACAGTCCCTATTGAATTGCCCACTGCCCGTAGTTGACAAACTTCTACCCAAACCTTCTATTCTGCCTCTAGTTTCGCGCACGGCAGCGGATGAGAAATCGGCCCCTATACCAGCTTCTTATCCGCTGAATATTTGATATTTAATAAGTAAATAAAAGAATTTTTATTATACAAAGTAAATTTGTACTAAATACAATCAAACATTAAATTATAATTATTTAGTTAAATAGAAAATACATATTATATTAAATAGATATATATTTTGGTAGCGAATCAATATTTTGGTTTATATATTTTGAAAGGTCGCTTTAAACGCGAAAACTACGATTTCACTTTTTTCTAAACAATATGATTAAGGTCCAATTGGATTGAGATGGGAAAAGAGCTCTGCTTATCGACGAGCGTCGTCGATTTCCACACATGCATTCATCACAGTCACGATTTGTCGAAGGGGCTTCACACAACCCAGCATTCTCGAATGATGGGATCCCTGCCCGTCGACAGCACAGTCCCCAATAAGCAAAATCGCGAACGCAACAAAAGACTCATTTTGCATAGTGGATTTGACCATTATGTTCTCCAGACAATTCTGACAGGAACCTTACGCGGAAATTTTAACGGTACGGATGTTTTTGTTCATCCCGGCGATATCGTCATTGTCGATCTGTCACATTTGTCTTCAAGTACCTTGGAGAAAGATACCTGCATCTCAGTTATCATCCCGAGATATGATCTGGAAAAGCTGACAGGTTGGCGAAATTTACATGGAACAGTGCTTAAGTCGCGAGCGCCAACGACATGTTTACTATTTAATTACGTAAAAGAGATGGTTGAGATCAGTGCGAAGCTCAACGCCACTGAAACTATTGCTGCCAAAGATGCAATGCTCATTCTTCTCACTTCATGCATTAACGGCTCGAAACAAAGTTTCGGGAAAAATTTGGCAATAAATCCAAAAATGCGGCATCGAATTCTAGCCTACATTGATGATAACCTGACCGATCCCCAACTTAAACCACGGTCTATCCAGCAGCACTTTAATGTCTCACGGTCACATCTTTATCGGTCTTTCGAACCAGATGGCGGAGTGGCAAAAGTCATTCGCGACAAGCGGCTGAGACTTGCATACCGGCTTCTTATCGAAACACAGGGAAAGCAACCTTCTCTCAAGGAAATTACCTATCATTGCGGCTTTCCTGACGCCAGTCAATTTACCAAAACGTTCAAGAAACATTATGGCATCACCCCAAAGAACGCGCGCGAAACCAGGGGGGTGATAAGCTCAGATAGCTACAGCATCGCCATGGATCAAAACTATCTGACGTCACAGAACGAAAAAGCTGAAGTCAAGCCAGATAGGCCGGCAAAACCACCGCACCAAATCTAAAGCATGCTCTCCCGAACTGAAGTGAGGATGATGAATCTTTCAGATCAATATGTGTTCTATCTGAACACTTAGATAATCATTGTGCCTGTTCTTATACTGCGCCAGACAGTTCCATCCGAATAAGCCATTTGCGCACCACCGCTTGAATTGTTCACATAAGCAATAGCCCCCGCTCCCTGTTGAGAAGCCGATGGCAGACTAAACACTGCATAAGATGCGGGACGGATAGGCCCATCAACATGAAGCCGAGCTGTCGGGGCCAACGAGCCAACTGCAACATTGCCGGTTACGCGATCAACGTTCACAGCCACACGCCAATTGCCAACATCATCGCCAACTTTGATGCTGAAGTTATTGTCGCCATTGAGGCCCATCTCGGCATGTCCGGTCCAGTTCGACTGGAACAGCAGGCTTGCCGTGTCGGTGGCCGCACTTTTATTGACCTTTATCTGATGCCCGGCACCCGCATTGTTGAAAAGACTCGCCTGTGAAGAGACAGAGAAGCGGTTGATCACGTCTGCCGTCGCATGAATACCAAGCATCGAAAGCGATAGGCTTTCAGGAATGGAACTTGTGCTGTCCCACTGCGTGCCATCGAATACCAGCAGTTTCCCTTCGTCTTCAACATAGGCCAACCAGCCTTTTGCCACGGCTATAAAAGACCAGCCGCCATCAACGAAGAAAGCAATCATACCGACCTTGCCAGCCCAAAGCCCGTTGGCGGAAGCGGCAACGATATATCGTTCACCGGATAAGGGTGTTGCAGGCGCACCGATCTGCGCACGCGATTTCACGCTTAAATGAACGACTGCATCTAGCAATCGTAGCGCCTCATTGTGGGTTACATGTTTCTGCGCCTGACTGGGCGCGATGTAGGGAAGTTTAAGATTGGGTGTCTGATCCATGAAAAGCTCCTCGCGATGATCATGCGGGAAGCTTAAGCGCTCTTAGACAAAGGGGGATAAGTCAGCTTCCACGATATGTGGAATAAGACCAGGGGCTGACCAACAGAGGCACATGATAATTGCCGTCTTCATCTGCAATCGCAAATCGGATTGGGATTAAGTCAAGAAACGGTGGGTTGGCAAGATCGGCGTTCCGTCCCTCGAAATATTCGGCGACGTGAAACTGCAATTCGTAAGTGCCCTCCTGCATTTCACTGCCACTGAGCAATGGCTCATCCGTGCGACCATCAAGGTTTGTCACGGTGCGCTTGATCAGCTCGGTGCTTCCCAAGGCGCCTAGCCTGTAAAGCTCCAATCGCATTGCAGCCGCCGGGCTGCCATGAGCCGTATCCAGAACATGTGTTGATAGCTTGCCCATGATGATCCTCAGAGTTGAGTTTCTAAACTCGGTAAAACGTCTATACGATAGGTAACGTCAGGTAGATAATACTCTTGCAGATTATCCTCTTGGCCCGCGCGGTCAACAATAAGAAAATCGGATGTTGCTTCGAGAGAGACGAGCGGATGATGCCATACATTGCGCCAGTAATTGACACCCTGATCACCGCGCGCCAGAAATGCACGGGGTCTGGCGGGTTTGCCATCATTATCTTCCGCAACTACCACCAGAAACGGCCTACCGTTTAAAGGAATGAAAGCCTGCGAACCAAAGGGATGCCGTTCCAGCATCAAAATATCGATAGGCGTTTCAAAAAACTGTCCGCGAAATATATTGATCAGAACACGCGCATCCGTGCCGGTTGCCTCCACGCGGGCCAGATCGTGAAATCGTTCCGTCGTGCCATTGTTGATGAGACGACGTTCTGCGCCTTCCACCTCAATCACATCGCCAAACGGTGCAAAACCCGCCTTCGTCAACAACTCGACTTCAAGCACTTCAGACTTCACTCGATCCTCCCCAACCAGATGCATGTCGCACAGCAAAGCGTTGCATCCATTGAATTGTCAATCGCAAAGCAGTTTCAACAAACACATGAAAAAGGCCAGGTTTGCCACCCGGCCTTTTAGAACCATTAGTAATGCGCGTTGATCAACGCCTAAACAATGCGCTCACGGCAGGAACGCCACAGGCTGCGAGTGCAAGCTTAATCAGATCGCCGACAATGAAAGCGCCGAAGCCAAAAGCAATTCCTTTTTCGAGGCCGAATAGATAAGCCATCCAGCCAGCCCCCACGACAAGCACGACGAGTTCAGCAAGCAGCATAATGCCACCAAGCGCCAACGGATTGCGCGCAAGGCCCTTATCGGCTGCACGACCGATCATCCACGCAGCAACCAGATATGAAAGTAGATAGCCGCCGGTCGGGCCGACCATATAGGCAAGGCCAATGCCCTTTTCAGGCGTTCCGGTGAAAACCGGCATGCCAAGTGCACCTTCTAGCAGGTATAGCGCCACAGTCGCGACAGCGAGGCGCGATCCATAAACCGCCGCAATCGCAAAGAGCGCGAAGGTCTGCATCGTCAAGTTTACATAGAGAAGATCAACCTTGATCTTCGCGGAAATGGTCAGCACAGCGGTGCCGATCAGTGCGAGTAAGACAAAATAGAAGGCCCGTGCCAATTGCCCCGTGGGCAGATAGCTGGCGGCGAGCGATGCGGTGGCGACTTTCGCCCGGGATCTGTTCTGCATTCTTGCCTTGCTCCTTAAACTGGACGTTTCAGCTTCTAAAACCAAATAATCCATTTGAAACTTTAAACTTTAAAGCGGTTCTCGTTAAATAGAATTGTTAGAGCCGCTCTCTTTCTTTGCCTTACGCATTATCCTATGCATCGTAGCAGGATTAGAGATCAGTCCGGTAAATTGATTTCCCTGCGTAGACGCTTCGCACTTTCGCTAGAGATGCTCTACTTAGCAATAATACCATAGAAGAATTGGACCATTCGATGGCGATCGATTTCGACGGTAGTTTCTCTCCTGAATATGGAACTCCGGTTGCCTTGAGTAAAGACATTTTGCGCCTTACCGTCAATAATCCGAGCGCTTTCACGTTTCATGGCACCAATAGCTATATCATCGGACGCGAAACTCTTGCCATCATTGATCCCGGCCCGGAAGATGAAGCACACTTTCAAGCACTTCTGGCGGCAATTGCCGGTCGCCCGGTCAGCCATATCTTTGTGAGCCACACTCATCGCGATCACTCGCCACTTGCAAAGCGACTAAAGGAAAAAACAGAAGCGCTTGTTGTTGCGGAAGGGCCGCATCGCCCTGCCCGACCCTATTACAGCGGCGAAGTGAACATGCTTGAGGCCAGTGCCGACACCGATTTCATTCCGGATCTCGCTTTACCCGATGGTGAAAGGATTGATGGTGACGGCTGGGTTTTGCGTGGCATTCACACACCCGGTCATACTGCCAACCACATGGCTTTCGCACTTGACGGTTCTGGGGTGCTGTTTTCCGCCGACCATGTCATGGCTTGGGCGACCTCCATTGTTGCACCGCCAGATGGCTCGATGAGCGATTATATGGCTTCACTTGAAAAGCTGCTTGAGCGCGATGATCAAGTCCATCTACCCGGCCATGGTGGCGCTGTGACAAAGCCCGCCGCTTTCGTGCGGGGTTTGCGCGCACATCGAAAGATGCGTGAACGAGCGATACTCGAACGGATTATGCAGGGGGATCGCACCATCCCCGATATGGTCAAGGCCATTTATCGCGACACCGATCCGCGCCTGCATGGAGCAGCCGCCTTGTCGGTTCTCGCGCATTTGGAAGACCTTGTGGGGCGCGGTGAAATCACTACCGATGGCAATCCATCGCTCAACGGTATCTATCAGCCTAAGTAACTATTCAACATCCGCAGGCGCTTTATTGACCTCGCCCTCAAGGGCGGTCAAAAACTGGGTGATAAACGCCGCATTCAGCCCCATGTCACGTGTTCCATAGCGCGACAAAGACCGCATATCGACGAAAGTCGTTTCGCCTTCATCGAGCAGCCGAATGACCACATCGCTTTTCAGCCCGAGAATTGGACTATGGGCAGTCACAGCGAACCGACTAGCATTTTGTTGGGATAGAGGAATGTCGCGACTGATTTGAGTCCAGCCAAAGGTTTTGAGCGTGTTTGCGACACCTTGTGCCACACGGTCGGGGGCAGCTTCATAACGGCGTCCCATCACATCGGGATAAGCCGACATTTGCCCCAGCATATTTCCCTGAACGGCATCTGAAAGCGGGTTCATCCCGGCCAAGCGCTGCGGCATTGTCGACGGGAATTGCGGCGGTATTTCAAAATCAGTTGTTACATCATAAATGCTGGGTGAACCATACCAGAGGTTCCCCACAAAACTAAACGGCAGCAGAACTGCGAGCGCCAGAAACCCACCCCAGAAGGACCGTGAGCCGCCTTTGTCGCCGTTCAGCCAGAGATTGCGTAGCCCTTTAGCTGCACAGAATAACGCGAGTATCGCAAGCACCGCACCAAACGCTGCGATGAGAACGAAGTCAGGCGTTTCAAGCTTGCCAAGCCTGTGCAGAACAAGGCCAAGGACTGACAGCACAAAAGCAAAGATGCCGAACCGCAACGCCCAAACTGCGGAACGCGACTGTCGACGCTGATAGTGAAGTTTCCTCATGCAAGTCCCAAGTAGGTTTCAAAGCCGCAGCTAGAGCGCGGCTCGATCTAATTAAATCAGATCGGCGCATCGCAACAATTTGTTTTAACACGCATCTTGTCCGAAAACCGTTTCACGCTTTTCAGGATGCACTTTAATGCATAACAGAGGCTGCTTTAACGCAAAAGAAAAAGGCTGTGCTAAGCTGTCAATTCGTCCAGTTATAAAAAGTGAGCAGAAAAAATATAGCTAAATCAATATAAAAATCATTGTAGCAACTCCTAATGGAGCGCATGATCGCGTATATGGGGCGTTTATCGGATTCGTCGGAAAGGACGACATGGATCGAAACCTTCATAATGGCAATTTATCAGCCACATCCAGCTTTGCAGAGGCCGAGCCGGAAGTCATGACCTTGGAGGCTGTAGAGCTTGAATTTGCTCTCGGTGCGATTGACGTTTTGATCGAAGGATTTGACACCGCTCTTGCCAAAGCGGCCGAACGAGTGGGCGGCGAAGTTTTGTTCAACATGCCAGCACTTGATACAACGACTGCACAGCGCATCGGCGCAATTGCCATTGAAGGCCAGCCGCAGGATCAGGTTGTTTTTGTAACTTTGGGAAATGATGGAACAACGCTTTCCGTTGCTCCACCCACTGGTGAAAATGCTCTTTTCGTAAGTCTGGGCCGCAATTATGCAGAGGTCATGAAAAGCCTGACGCCAAAAGACCAGCTCAACGGCGAATAACGCTTAAGTTTCAGTTATCCTGTTTTGTGCCCGCATGCAGATTATGCGCGGGCACGGGATTGAGCGTCATGGTTGTCTCGACATCTCTTAGCTTTACAAACGTCATGCCTTTTGCCTGAAGCGCTAAAATGCCTTTGGCTACACCTTCGCCTGCCGAACGGCTTGGCTGGTTGATATGCGAAATAATGACATCGCCATCGCGCGCCGCAGCAATGCGCTTTGCGACAACAGGTGCCAGCAAAGATGCACCCTGATCACCATTCAGCGAATATCCGCCAATCTTGTAGCCCATGCTTTCCGCAAGCTTCACCGCGTCGGTTGAATAACGTGCTGTGGCATCACGATACCAGAGCGGCTTTACAGCACCAGACTTGGTGATTGTCTCTGCACCGCCATTGATTTCAGAGCGAACAGCATCCAATGAACCCGCCGTTTTAATATTATACACGGTCGGCACATTGGTAATGGCCGGGACATGCATATTGCCATGGTTCTCAATGTCGAAAAGATCGGGATGGGCTTTCATCACGGCGAAAGCTTCTGCATTTTGCTTTAGCCAACGTGCTGTCACAAAGATGGTCGCCGGGATGCGGTTTTGAACCAGCACATCAAGAATACGGTGATCCGTTTTCCCCATGCAGGCATCCAGCGTCAGCGCCACTTGCGGCTTGGCCGGACCGCCTTTTGTGATGTGCAATTGCGGTTCGACAATGCTGATTTTCTCATGGACGCCCTGCTGCGGCAGCGCATCATAAGCGCTGGCGACAGTGCTAAAGTAAGCAATAACGGCCCCCGCCGTAAACAACTGACGAAACATAGCTGCCCCAATAAAAAAGTTCTGGTGCTTAAATTACTCAATTCAAGCGCCAGAACCAAAGCCGAATTATGGCATTCATTTTTTCCTGATTGCCGCCTGCGCCGCTGCCAGCCGTGCAATCGGCACACGAAACGGCGAACAGGATACATAATCAAGGCCGGTTTTCTCGCAGAAAGCGATCGAAGTCGGATCGCCGCCATGCTCGCCGCAAATGCCAAGCTTGAGCTGGTCGCGTGTTTTGCGCCCACGCTCGACTGCGATCTGGATGAGCTCCCCAACGCCATCAAGATCGAGCGATACAAACGGGTCCTGTTCGATCACGCCACGGCTCTGATAAGTCGAAAGAAACGGAGCTGCATCATCACGTGAGATGCCAAATGTCGTCTGCGTCAGATCGTTCGTGCCAAAGGAGAAAAACTCCGCAGTCTCGGCGATTTCTGCAGCGCGAAGTGCAGCACGCGGCAATTCGATCATCGTGCCGACCATATAGTCGATCTGAACGCCTGCCTCGCTCATGACCTCTTTTGCCACCGCATTAATACGTGCCTTGACGAAATCAAGCTCTGCCTTGAGGCTGACCAACGGCACCATGACTTCCGGAACTACCGGCTCGCCAGTCTTTTTGCCTGCTTCAACTGCTGCTTCAAAGATTGCGCGTGCCTGCATTTCGGCAATTTCCGGATAGGACACAGCCAGCCGGCAACCACGATGGCCTAGCATCGGATTGAACTCGTGCAGGCTATCGGCGCGCTCACGCAATTTTTCCGCGTCTACGCCCATAGCACTTGCTACTTCCGCAACCTCTTCATCTGTCCGCGGCAAGAACTCGTGCAAAGGTGGATCAAGCATCCGGATCGTGACGGGAAGCCCTTTCATGATCTCGAACAATTCGACAAAATCAGAGCGCTGCATCGGAAGAAGCTTTGCCAGAGCCGCACGGCGACCGTCTTCCTTGTCGGCCAAGATCATTTCACGCATCGCGATAATGCGCTCGCCCTCAAAGAACATATGCTCGGTGCGGCAAAGCCCAATGCCTTCAGCACCAAACGAACGCGCCGTGCGTGCATCGGCAGGCGTTTCCGCATTGGCACGTACCTTCATGCGCCGCGTCTTGTCAGCCCATTGCATCAGATGACCGAAATCACCGGAAAGTTCTGGCTGCAGCATGTCTACTTTGCCTTTGAGCACTTGCCCATTGCTGCCATCAACGGTGATCACGTCGCCCTTCTTGAAACTCTGTCCAGCAGCCAGCATGATGCCGTTGCGATAATCAACACGCAATGAACCTGCACCCGACACACATGGCTTACCCATACCGCGCGCGACAACGGCGGCATGGCTCGTCATGCCGCCGCGCGTTGTCAGAATGCCTTCTGCCGCATGCATGCCATGAATATCTTCAGGGCTTGTTTCAATGCGCACCAGAATGACATTCCGCCCTTCCGCTTTGACTTGTTCTGCATCTTCGGATGAAAACACAATCTCACCCGTTGCAGCCCCCGGCGAAGCAGGCAAGCCTTGGCCGATCACAATGCGTTCGGCCCGTGGATCAATGGTTGGATGCAAAAGCTGATCAAGCGCTGCCGGATCAATCCGAAGGACTGCTTCCTCTTCGCTGATCAGGCCCTCCTCGACCATTTCGACCGCCATTTTCAATGCTGCTTTCGCCGTGCGCTTGCCCGAACGGGTTTGCAACATCCAGAGCTTGCCGCGCTCGATGGTGAATTCGAGATCCTGCATATCGCGATAATGACGCTCAAGCTGGTCGGCAACTTTCAGAAATTCTGCAAAGGCATCCGGCATGACTTTTTCAAGCGAAGGCTTGTCAGAACCAGCAGCAATCCGCGCTTCTTCGGTGATATTCTGTGGCGTGCGAATGCCTGCCACAACATCTTCACCCTGCGCATTGACCAGAAACTCGCCATAAAGCTTCTTTTCACCGGTCGATGGATTGCGGGTGAAGGCCACACCCGTTGCGGAGGTTTCGCCCATATTGCCGAAGACCATGGCCTGCACATTGACCGCCGTGCCCCATTGCGCCGGAATGTTGTGCAGACGGCGATAGGTGATCGCACGCGCATTCATCCAGCTTGAGAAAACGGCACCAATGGCACCCCAAAGCTGTTCACGCGGATCTTGCGGAAAAGGCTCGCCAAGCTCTTCTTCAATCTTGGCCTTGTAAAGAGCGATGACTTCTTTCCAGTCGGAAGCGTCAAGTGCCGTATCGACTTCGACGCCCAAATCAGCCTTTTTGTCTTCGAGAATTTCTTCAAAAAAACCGTGATCGACACCCAGAACCACATCGGAATACATCTGGATAAAACGGCGATAGCTGTCATAGGCAAAACGCTCGTCGCCTGCTTCGTTCGCAATGGCCTGCACTGTCTGATCATTGAGGCCGAGGTTAAGAACCGTATCCATCATACCGGGCATGGATGCGCGCGCGCCAGAGCGCACCGAAACCAAGAGCGGCTTGTCAGTGCCGCCAAAATTACGTCCGGTCAGTTGGGCGACATGCTCCAGCGCTTTCTGCACCTGCTGATCGAGCTCATCAGGATAGGACCGCTCATTGTCATAATACGAAGTGCACAGTTCGGTGGTGATCGTAAAACCGGGCGGCACAGGCAGGCCAAGGCTGCTCATTTCAGCCAGATTAGCCCCTTTACCGCCGAGAAGGTTGCGATCGCTCGCAGCACCTTCTGCCTTGCCATCACCGAATGCGTACACCCACTTCGCCATTCTGGCCTCCCATGCGCAGATAACGGTCCGCAAAGTCTGTGGTTTTCCACAGGCTTGCAGAAACTATCTTCGTGCTTATGCGATCATGCCGCCGCCTGCCAATCAAAAAAGACAAAGGATCGTAATAGAATCGATTAGTTCGTCCGAAGCTCCATCTCAATATTGACTCCAATCGCAAAACGGGTCAAAAATAAGAACAAAAATAGAACGCACGGAGTTAATAATGCGTATAACCGGCAAGCTCGATTATCTTGAAATGCCTGCGCCCAATGGATCGCTGGATGCCGCAAAAAGTTTTTATGCACGCGCTTTTGGATGGTCCTTTGTGGATTATGGCCCGACTTATTCTGCTTTTGCAGAAGGTCTGGATGGTGGCTTTGATGCCGATCCGGAAGCGACGCGCAAACCTCTGCCAGTGTTGTATTCCGCTCAGCTCGAACAAACTCTGCAAGCTGTGACAGAAGCTGGTGGAACCGTTGTAAAGCCAATCTATGGATTTCCCGGCGGTCGCCGTTTTCACTTCACCGACCCTGCTGGCAATGAACTCGCTGTTTGGAGTGAGAAGTAAATTGCTTCGCACTTTTCGAGATGCAATATAGCATTTCACAAAACGAAACAGTATCAAAAGCCATGTCCAGTTCTCTATCATCACTCGAATCTGCCGCTAAATATCTGTCGCAAGCCGACAAGGATCAGTTCTTCAAGATCAAGCGTGAAATGGAAGCATCAAATGCTTCCAGAGCAAGCATTGAAGAGCGTCTTCACGCGTTTATCTGGCAAGTGATCGAAGCCGATGATGATGACGAAGACGAGAGCGAAAATGAAGAGTGATTTTCGCACGTAGAGCGGTTCCTGTTTCGACGAAATCGTAGGAACTGCTCTACCCCTTTGTTTTCACGCATTATCCAACGCATCATAGCAGGATGATAAATCAGTTCAGTGAACTGATTTCCCTGCGTAGACGCTTCACACTTTTACTGGAAATGCTCTATTTTTTATCGCATTATCCGACGCAAAACCGCTTCGCACTTTTGCTGGAAATGCTCTATTTTTTATCGCATTATCCAACGCAAAACCGCTTCGCACTTTTGCTGGAAATGCTCTATTTTTTATCGCATTATCCAACGCAAAACCGCTTCGCACTTTTGCTGGAAATGCTCTTATGAATATCAGATGGCTTCGCGCAATTGCTCTGCGGTTTGCAAATCGACCGAGACAAGCTGGCTTACGCCCTGTTCACCCATTGTCACACCGAACAAGCGATTCATACGGGCCATAGTGATCGGATTATGCGTGATGATGACAAAACGCGTTTGCGTTGACGCCGCCATTTCGTCCATCAGATTACAATAGCGCTCTACATTATGATCGTCGAGCGGGGCGTCCACTTCGTCCAGCACGCAGATCGGAGCCGGATTGGTCAGGAACACCGCAAAGATCAGCGCCATAGCCGTCAATGCCTGCTCGCCACCTGAAAGAAGCGTCATTGTCTGCGGCTTTTTGCCGGGAGGACGCGCCAGAATTTCAAGCCCGGCATCGAGCGGATCATCGCTTTCGATGAGTTGCAATTCGGCAGTGCCACCACCAAAAAGATGCGTGAACAGGCGCTGAAACTGCACATTGACCACATCGAAAGCCGCGAGAAGTCGCTCGCGACCTTCGCGATTGAGGCTTTGGATTGCCTGACGCAGTTTTTTGATCGCTTCGATCACATCTTCGCGTTCGGAAACAATCGTATCAAGCCGTGCGGTGAGTTCCTGACTTTCTTCCTCGGCACGCAAATTCACCGCACCAAGCCGCTCGCGTTCGATACGCAGTCGTTCAAGTTGGCGCTCAAGCTGATCAGGATCGGGCATGCGATCCTCCGGCTTGAGACCGGTATGTTTGATGGCTTCATGCGGTGCACAATTGAGTGCCTCCCCAATGCGCGCTTCCGCGTCCTTCCGGCGTTCTTCGGCAGCCGTTAGACGCTCTTCGGCACGTGCGCGTTGTTCGCGACTTGTCGCAAGCTGCTGGATGGCAAGGGTTGCAACCTTGTCGAGTTCGGCCTGCGTTGCTTCGGCGTGGGCCAGAATATCAGCCGCCTGCTTGCGTCGTTCATCGGCTTGCGACAGCTCATTGAGAAGTGCGCGGCGACGGCTTGCGATCTCTTCGGGCGCTTCGGCCAAGGCTTCCGCTTCATCCGCAGTTTCCGCACGACGATCATTGAGTGCTGCGATCTGCTGCTGCGCACTTTCAGCGCGCGAAGCCCAGTTGCGGCGTTCAAGTCCAATCATGGAGAGACGCCGCAAACGATTATCCGCTTCACGGCGCTGACCTTCATAAGCAGCACGTGCTTCCGCAAGCCTTGCACGATCCGACTGCACCTGCGCTGCAAATACAGAATGGCGTTCACCGATTGCGCCAATATCCGGCATTTTATTGAGCCGGCCTTCGGCCTCAACCACCAGAATCTGCGCTTCATCAAGATTTTCCTCTAAGCGCGCCTTTGCTTCTTCAAAGCCTGCACGTTTGGTGGCCAGTTGCCCTGCAGCGCGCTCAACGGCT
>Ga0308165_1004863_pt1 | contig 12903 bp, 11 predicted proteins | sample PhyWR2_FD_201032 | JGI IMG/M metagenome (GOLD analysis project Ga0308165, IMG submission 201032) | Phyllosphere microbial communities from UC Gill Tract Community Farm, Albany, California, United States - DLSLW.R2 | ecosystem: Host-associated > Plants > Phyllosphere > Unclassified | place: USA...
CTGGACACTCATGAGCGTGAGCCTCCGCGAAGTTCGGAATATAGGTATGGAATGATTATCGAGAAAATCATAACCAGCATAATGATTGCCGACGAGGCACCAATCCCCATCTGATTGCGGGTAAAAGTGTAGGAATACATGAAGGTCGCAGGCAGTTCTGTCGCCTGCCCCGGTCCGCCGCCAGTCAAAGCAATTACAAGATCATAGGCCTTGATCGCAAGATGCGCGAGCACCACGAAAGCCGACAGGAACACCGGGCGCATCAGCGGAATGATGATCCGGCGATAAATGGTCGTCGTTGAAGCGCCGTCGATCTGCGCCGCCTTAATGATTTCATTATCGACACCGCGCAAGCCAGCAAGGAACATCGCCATCACGAAACCCGACGACTGCCAGACCGCCGCAATCACAAGGCAATAAATGGCCATTGTGTTGCTCTTGATCCAGTTGAATGTAAAACCTTCCCAGCCCCAAACCCGCATCGTGTGTTCAAGGCCGATACCCGGATCGAGGAACCATTTCCAAGCCGTTCCTGTAACGATGAAGGAAAGCGCCATCGGATAGAGATAGATGGGGCGTAAGAAACCTTCGCCACGGATTTTCTGATCGAGCAAAATGGCCAGAAACAGGCCGATCACCGAACAGATAATGATATAAAGCGATGCAAAAATCGCGAGATTGGTGACAGCTCGCCACCAATGCGGCAAGGCCCACAGCTTTTCGTAATTCGACAGTCCGACAAAACCGTAAGACGGCAACATGCGGCTGTTTGTGAGCGAGAGAACGCCCGTATAGACGATAAAACCATATACAAAGACCAGAACGATCAAAAAGCTCGGCGCCAGAACCAGCTTGGGCACCAGTTCCTGTAGTCGGCTGTTACGCTTCATATTTGCGCCACCCATTTCTGCGCTGCGCACCCCGCTGCCGTTCATGGCGGCGCGCGTGATGCGGAGAATTGTTATAACGGCATCGTTGTCTGCCGTTCACTCTAATGAATATATATATCAGGCGAATAATGCGCCTTAATTTCAATGACTTATCAGATGCAAGAGATGTGCGCCCGGAGCAATTCCGAGCGCACTGAATGCTTACTTCGCGCCTTCAACAGCGGTAACAAGTTCCTTGACCGCGTCGTCAGACGAAAGCTGTCCGTTGAACTGACGGGTCACCACGTCATAGATCGCGTTCTTGACAGAGGCCGGATTTGCATAGCCGTGAGCCATAGAGCCGAGCATCGTGCCCTTCTCCGCAGCTTCCTTCACGTCAGCAATCGCCTTCTTTCCGCAAGCATCGAAAGCGGTATCCGGCACATCAGTGCGTGCTGGAGCCGATCCCTTTACAACGTTGAAAGCCGACTGGAATGCTGGGCTTTCAATTGCAGAAGCCATTTCAAGCTGTGCTGGCACCTTATCATCGGCAACTTTAAACATGGCAAACATGTCGGAGTTGAAGGTTACTGCACCCTGGGTTTGCGGATAACGTATGCAGACGAAATCTTCGCCCGGCTTCTTGCCCGCCTTTACAAACTCACCCTTTGCCCAGTCGCCCATGAACTGAACGCCAGCCTTGCCTTCGATAACCATGGACGATGCAAGGTTCCAGTCGCGGCCTGAGAAGTTGTCATCCACATAGGAACGAAGCTTGGTCATGCGGTCGAATGCCTGCTTCATCGTATCGCTGCCGAGAGCTTCCGGATCGAGATCGACAAAGGCTTTTTTGTAAAAATCGGGTCCGAATGAAAGCACGACCGCATCAAAAATCGTCGCATCCTGCCATGGCTGACCACCATGGGCGATGGGCGTGATGCCTTGCTCTTTGAAATTATCGAGCATTGCTACAAGTTCGTCCCAATTGGTTGGCTCTTTGCCACCAGCCTTGTCGAGAGCGGCTTTGTTGATCCACATCCAGTTGGTGGAGTGAATATTAACGGGCGCTGCAATCCAGTGGCCGTCATATTTTGCAAATTCCTGCAACGGCGCAGGGATAACCTTGTCCCAGCCTTCCTTACCTGCAATTTCATCGAGATTGCCGAGAGACCCCTGCTCAGACCAATCGCGAATATCAAAGCCAAGCATTTGAACGGCAGTTGGAGCATTGCCCGAAGTAACGCGGGCGCGAAGCACTGTCATGGCTTCCGTACCGCCGCCGCCTGCCACTGGCATATCTGTCCAGCTGATGCCTTTGCTCTCAAGGTCCTTTTTCAGAACGTCGAGTGCTGCGGCTTCACCGCCAGATGTCCACCAGTGCAGAACCTCAACATTCTGCTTGTCCTGTGCATTGGCAACAGGTGCCATTGCGGCGAGCATTGCGCATGCAGCCGTGCCCATTGCGGCCATTTTAAAAAATTTATGCATATGTCTACCTCCCGTAGAACTCTACAAAACAAAAATTCACCGGATGCTTTCGGCAAACTAGGCCGCTCATCCGCAAGAGCATTCAATCTGCTTTGAGACCTCCATCCCGCTATAATTCTCGCAGCTCCTCCTGCGATTGACAACGTTGTCTTTTTTAGCCGAAAAAACCGACCGAAACAACATATGCCCCTAGCATAGGCTCAAACACCGGATATGTGTCAATATGATTTCCGCAACGTAGGGTTAATAACAAAAGCTTGGCGTGAAAGAATCGACCCAAAACCATTGAAATATGAGAGGCTTAACCTCTCGAAAATATTTCTGGCGACAAAGTTTCACCTCGTTTAGAAAATGAGGAAAAAATCGATACTAGCATGCTTGACCGACAGCATAAATTTCCCGTGAAGTGACTGGACATTCCCTATCAGAATGCATAATTTCCACTCACTCGCACAATGGTGTGCGGGTTTGTTCTCGGGGCGGGGTGCAACTCCCCACCGGCGGTATGAAGAGAGATCTTTGAGCCCGCGAGCGCCTGAAATTAAAGGTCAATTCGACCATCAATTTCAGGGTCAGCAGATCCGGTGAGATGCCGGAGCCGACGGTTAAAGTCCGGATGGAAGAGAGTAAAAGAATGTTTGGCAGCGCTCAATCTGGCGCTGCTCGCGTTCCTTTGTGCGCCCTGATTCTAGTTTCGTGAGGAACCTATGAACCAGAGCTATCCGAACAAGACATCCTTCAAAATTGCCTTCATTCAGGCACGCTGGCATGCGGACATTGTCGATGAAGCACGCAAAAGCTTCATAGCAGAACTTGCCGAAAAGACCGGCAGCAATGTGGAAGTCGAAGTCTTCGACGTTCCCGGCGCTTATGAAATTCCACTTCATGCAAAAACGCTTGCAAAGACGGGCCGCTATGCTGCTATCGTCGGTGCTGCATTCGTGATCGATGGCGGTATTTATCGCCATGATTTCGTTGCCACTGCAGTCATTAATGGCATGATGCAGGTACAGCTCGAAACAGAAGTTCCGGTATTGAGCGTCTCGCTGACGCCGCATCACTACCATGACAGCAAAGAGCATCACGACTTTTTCTTTAACCATTTCAAGGTGAAAGGTGTTGAAGCTGCACATGCCGCCTTGCAGATCGTGAGCGAACGCGCGCGCATCGAAGCATTGGTTTAAGGACTCAGCCGGGCTAGAGCGGTTCCTATTGAAACGGAATCGTAAGAACCGCTCTATCTCTTTGTTTTTACGAATTTTCTGGTGCATCGAAGCAGGATCAAAAGTTAGTCCAGTGAACTGATTTCCCTGCGCAGACGCTTCGCACTTTTGCTGAAAATGCTCTTGCAAATGCAAGGTTGGCTATTCAATGATGATACGCTCTGGGTGGGTGTAGATGTCGAATTCATCCCCGCGCACAAGTGCAACGAGCGTCAGATTGGCCTCCTCGGCCGTGCGAATGGCAAGCGCTGTGGGTGCCGAAATCGCGGCCAACAGTGGCACACCAAGAATAACTGCCTTCTGCACCATCTCCACTGAAACACGGCTTGTGAGCACCACCAAACCGCTGGTTGCAGGAATGTTTGCTTGCGCCAATGCACCGATAAGCTTGTCGAGTGCGTTGTGCCGCCCAACATCTTCGCGAACCGTCAAAAGCCCCTCGCCCGGCACATAAAACCCTGTGCCATGCACCGCATGGGTCTGCGCATTCAATTGCTGCGCACTACCAAGGGCTACAATCGCGGTAATGATCGACCCCGCTTTAAATTGCGTCTTATCTGGCTTGATAGAGACAAGCGGACGGATAGCCTGATCAATTGAATCGATACCGCACAAGCCGCAACCGACAGGCCCGGCCATAAACCTGCGCCGCGCCGTGAGCATCTCGCTACGTTCATCGACAAGCCGCATCTGAACATCAATGCCCTTTTCGAGCACTTCTATGTTCAGAACTTCGATTTCCGAAATATGACTTATGATGCCTTCGGTCAGGCTGAAACCAACAGCAAAATCTTGCAAATCAGCGGGTGTAGCCATCATGACTGCATGTGTCGTGCCGTTATAGCTCATCGCCACCGGCACTTCCTCGGGAACCTCACGCGAACTTTCACGATAATCCGCATGACGGCGTATCAGGCGCGGTATATTCTGGCTGATCTTATGCATTGTCATTTATCTCGCCGCTAACTCATCCAAGATAACGACCTGTCTAATCATTTACGGGCCACAGCTCAATGTCTTTAGAGCGACAATGAGCGCCAAACCCTTGCGATAGGCCTCGCAAACAAGCTATATCAGCTAACCTCAAAAGGTCTTAGAAGACGAAGTTTAGCTTTAGGTGGAAATTAATGGACATTCGCCAGATCGACGACAATTATTCAGTCACAGGCCAAATTTCGCCGGATGACGTGCGGGATATTGCGGCTGAAGGCTTTCAGACGATCATTTGCAATCGCCCGGATGGCGAAGGCGGCGAAGAGCAGCCTTCTTTTGCCGAAGTTGCCAAGGTTGCCGAGAAGGCTGGCATCAAGACATATTACATTCCGGTGATCGGTGGACAGCTCACGCAAGAAAATGTCGATGAGATGGCCTCAGCACTTGCCGAGGCCGAAGGCCCTATTTTGGGATATTGCCGCTCTGGGACGCGCTCAACGAATATTTACGGGATCGTGCAGAACCAAAAGCGCGCATAAAGAACGAACGCAAACTATGCGGACGGTGCTGGCGCAAAGGCATTTGAACAGTCTTTGCAAACATAGCTATCACCGTCCGGAAGCGCGCGGGCCAGAAAAGCGCGCGTTTGTGAACTTTGTACGGCGACCATTATGCGCCGAATACTGGCGATAATAGCTCATGCCGGTGCGAACGGCAGTGGCAACGACACCGCCCGCTACCATCATCCAGCCAATGATTTGCGGCCAGTTGAAGCTTTCGATTCCGCTACTCAGAGCGACGATGACGACACCGGCCCAGAGAATTGCAGCAGTGCGACGCCAGAAGACGGGGTTGAGTTCATCAAAGACCGCCTTCCACAAAGAGTGCACAAGGCAGGCGAAGAAAACGGCGGCAGCCAAACCAATATTCAGCAACTCGACCGGGAGCCAGTGTTGCGTATCCAGCATTGTTTTCATCATCCAAGTCATGCCGGGATTTTATAAGACAAGCCCGAACGGCTATTGTGTCTAAATCCCTAGCGTTGTTTCCATGTGGCCATTCAGCTTCCGCTTTGTGGCGTCAGCGTGGTAAAAGCATGGAAACCCCGTTTAAATACAGTCACATATTATTGCGATCACGCGAAATATCGTGTTGAAATCATTGATTTATCTGAGTTGAACACTGCAATCACCCACGTCAAAACCCTTGATAGGCTTAGGTTTTACGGTTTTTGGAACTCGGGAAACAGGCAAGTATTTCCGTGTTAAAGCCACGTTACATAACAACTCTGTAACAATTTGATATTGCAGAACTTCCGTAGTTAGCGGCGAACACCGCTCAGACGGCGCCCGACGCGCGCAAGTAGAATGACAGGCAATATGCCCACCGCTACAATCGCCAGCGCTGCAACAGATGCTTCTTCATAAGTGCCACGCGCCGCTTCGCCATAAAGGTGCGTGGCGAATGTCTCGATGTTAAGCGGACGCAACAGGAGCGTTGCAGGCAATTCTTTCACACAATCCACAAAGACCAGCAGCCCGGCTGCAACAATTGCCGTTTTGGAGAGCGGAAGATGCACATGGCAGAATGTGGCGGTTACACCGCGCCCGAGCGTGCGGGATGCCTGATCAAGCGATTGTGGAATACGTTCCAGCCCCGCATCGATCCCCCCGGCAGAGATTGCCAGAAATCGCGCCACATAAGCATAGATAATTGCAGCACCCGAACCGATCAGCAACAATCCGGTTGATATTCCGAACAGTGCGCCGAACACCTGATCGAACAACCGATCAACCGTGCCCGAGACAATCATGATGCCAATGGCAATCACTGTACCGGGTGCCGCATAGCCCATGGTGGAAAAGCGGTAAAACCAACGCGACGCAGTTCCAGGAAAAAGCCGCATGGCATAAGCCACCACCATGCCGAACAGCAGCACAAGAATTGTTGCAACTGAAGCCAGCATGACCGTGTTGAAAGCCTCACCGGCCAAACGTGGCGAGATACCAGCAAAGCGCATCCGTTTGACTGCCTCGATCACGAGGTAAGTCGCAGGCATGATAAAACCGATGATGATCGGCAGAGCGCAAAATACAAATAACCAGAAACCTTTGAAGCCGCTGACTTTTAGTGGTTCGAATCCGCGCGAATGACGAATATTGGATGAGAAGCGCTGTTTGCGGCGCGCCCAGCGTTCAATCGATACGAGCGCCACAACCAGCAGCAAAAGTGCCAACGCAAGCTGTGCTGCGCCCGGCAGATCAAACCGTGTAACCCAGGTCGTATAGATCGAAACCGTCAGTGTCCGCACACCGAGAAACTCGGCAGCGCCCACATCGTTAAGCGTTTCCATGAGCGCAAGACTAACACCAACCGCCACGGCAGGACGTGCCAGCGGCAGCGCTACACGCCAGAAAATCCCTCTGCGGCTCACGCCCAAGGTACGTGCAGCTTCAATTAGGCTGGCCGACTGCGTCAGAAACATCGCGCGCGTCGGAATATAGACATAAGGATAAAGAACGAAACCAAGCAAAATGATACAGCCGGTCATCGATCTTATATCAGGCAGACGGAACTGGCGCGGCGTATCGAACCCAAGCACAAAGCGGATCGCACTTTGCACAGGACCAATCGGATGCAGAATATCGAGATAGGCATAGGCGATAATATAGGTCGGCACTGCGAGCGGCAGCAAAAGCGCCCATTCCAGCACGCCGCGTCCGCGAAAATCATAAGCCGTCACAAGCCATGCAGTGGACGTTCCCACAAAGGCTGTAATAAGCCCCACCCCAACCAGCAAAACAACCGTATCTTTGAAGGCTGTTGCAAAGATTGTTGAGAAAAGATGGCCCCACAAGCCCGAAGAGCCACCCATCGCCTCAATTATAAGAGCCACAACTGGCAGACAAACAAGCAGCGCGATCAATCCGGAAAGCCATAACCAGCCGCGCCCGGATCGGACGCGATACGGCAGGGATGACGATGCAGCTTGCACTGTTTCCGGCATGCTTTCCTCATAGTACAACGCCGGCGCAATGGCTTGCACCGGCGTCATTTTTATAATGCAAATCAGCTTTAGTTATCAAAGCCGACTTTGTCGACCAGTTCACTAGCCTGCTTGCGATGCTTGACGATTTCCGAAAGTGGAACAGTGTCGATCTTCAGTTCACCAAAGGATTCCACAATCGGATCAATCGGAGCTCCTGCCTTAACCGGATATTCGTAGTTCGCCTGAGCATAGAGCTTCTGCGCATCGTCCGAAGCAAGATATTCAAGAAGCTTGACGGCTTCTTCCTTGTTCGGTGCATTCTTGGCAACGGCTGCGCCACTGATATTTACCTGCGTGCCACCGTTTGCGAAGGTAGGCAGAATGACCTTGATGCTGTCGGCCCATGCCTTCTGCTCATCGCCACTTTTGCCCGAACGCATCAGACCAACATAGTAAGAGTTTGCAACGGCAATATCACAGATACCACCCGCAATATCCTTGGCACCGTCACGGTCGCCGCCAGCAGCCTTACGTGCCAGATTGTCCTTGAGGCCCGTCAACCACTCTTCGGTCTTCTCTGCACCATTGTGAGCGATATAATCGGCAATTAAAGCTGTATTATAAGGATGCTGACCGGCGCGGATGCAGATTTTGCCCTTCCACTTTGGATCAGCGAGTTCTTCATAGGTGATCTGGTCGAGGTCAAGATCCTTGTCGGCATAGACAACACGAGCGCGCATCGACAAGCCGTACCAGTTGCCATCGGCATCGCGAAGCTGTTCAGGAATCGCATCCTTCAAGGCTTGAGAATCGACCTTCTGCGTGAGACCCTTATCGACCAGGTCGACGAGATTACCTGCATCCACAGTCATCAAAATATCGGCTGGAGATTTGTCGCCTTCCGAAGCAACACGTTCTGCGAGGCCATCTTTAAGGAAAACTGTGTTGACGGTCGTGCCCGTCTTTTCCTTATAGGCATCAAGCAAAGGCTGAATCAGGCCTGGCTCACGCGTTGTATAGATATTCACCTCATTTGCATTTGCGGCACCTGAGAGTAACGTCGCAGCCATGAGTGCAAGTCCAGCACGCGCGATCTTGGGCATTTTACCTCCGATAAATATGGTTCATTTGGAACTATATGATATGCAATCGGAATATATGGACTGAGTTTTGCAGGGTCAATCGCAGTAAGTGTTAAATATGAGTAATTTACTCATTTTTCTTAAAAACCAGCGACCTATCCCAATTAATTTGGAGGAAAATCACCTTGGAGGCGTCCGGCACATGATGTTCAGTCCGAACACGCAGACAGTCTTTGTGCCCCTCGAGATTGACCAGCAGCTCTTCCATCTCACCAAGATAGGTGTGTGTTTCGATGTGACCACGCAATGATCCGGCATGCTCGTCAGGAACAATAGCTATGTCACGTGGACGCACATAAACCAGCACATCACCCGTTACAGCCAAATCATTCGGCATATCAAACGCACCAAAAGTAGTTTCTATCTTAAGTCCGCGAACGGTTCCCTCAAGCGCATTAAAATCACAGAAGAAATCAGCGGCATACCGGCTAGCTGGGCGATCATGAAGATCCCGCGCCGGGCCCTGCTGCACAATTTCGCCGGAACGCATCAAGACCACCCGATCACCGGTTGAAAGCGCTTCTTCGGCTTCATGCGTTACGATGATAACCGGCGTGCCAAGTGCGCGCAAAAGCGCCATGGTTTCACTACGCACCCGCGCACGCAGCCCACGATCAAGATTGGAAAAAGGTTCATCCATCAACAGCAGATCAGGCTTTGGCGCCAAGGCCCTGATGAGTGCGACACGCTGTTGCTCGCCGCCCGACAGCATATGAGGATAACGGTCGCCCATAGCCGAAAGCCCGACAAGTTCCAGCAGCTCATTGACGCGAGCCACCGCTTGCTCCTTTCGCAGTTTACGCAAGCCGAACAATACGTTTTCGCGCACGGTCAAATGTGGAAACAGTGCATAATCCTGAAAGACCACGCCGATGTTGCGCTTTTCCGGCTCAACGAAAACCAACGGCCCAACAAGGGTACGCCCACCCATGGTCAGTTTGCCTTCGTCCGGTGCATCGATGCCCGCAATGATACGCAGGAGCGAAGTTTTGCCACAGCCGGAATGCCCCACAAGACAAATAATCTCCCCCGGCAGCACATCAAGCGAGATATGATCGAGCGCCCGCACCGTGCCAAACCGACGGCCAACGCCGGAAAGTGTCAGCGCTGGAGCCGTTTCGTGATCAAGCTTTGTGTCTTGCTGTGTGCGTGCATCCATAGAAGAGGCCAAGAGTCCTGTTTTCATCAAATTGCATATAAAGGCACTTGAACCGCTTTGCCAATAAAACAAGAGCAAACATGTCAGGCATTTCCCTTTTCATCCTTTAAATCGGGATAATTTACCTCCTTATCCAGTTGAATAAGCTTGTAAATCGAGCAATGCTGCACTCACTTTTTTTGCATTGCAGGAGACTCACCATGGGGCCGATCATCGACAAAGTGGCAACTGCTGATCGTTTGCCACCGGAAACGAAGATCGCAGTCATCGGCGCGGGCGTGATTGGGGTCTCAACAGCGCTTTTTCTGGCTGAGCGTGGCATACCTGTCGCCTTGTTCGAAAAGGGCGACATTGCTGGTGAGCAATCGAGCCGCAACTGGGGCTGGTGTCGTCGCACGGGCCGCGATAGCCGCGAACTCCCGCTGATCGTTGAAAGCATGCGTCTTTGGGAGGGTATGAACGAACGCACCGGGCGCGAAACGGGATTTCGCACCACCGGCATTGTTTATACTGCCGAAAAAGAGGAGGAAGTTGAGCGTTATGCTCAATGGATCAAGATTGCCCGCGAACATGGTATTGAAACAGAACTTTTGAGCGGTCAGCAAGCAGCAGGCTTTACATCAGGTCTCACACGATCACTCAAAGGCGGAATGATTACACCGCTTGATGGTCGTGCGGAGCCACAAAATGCAGTTCCAGCAATTGCCGCAAAAGCGCAGGAACTTGGCGCAGTGATTTTGCAGAACTGTGCCATGCGTGGAATTGAAACTACCAATGGCCGGGTTTCGGGTGTTTTAACCGAAAAAGGCCGCGTCGCGTGTGAGGCAATTGTTGTTGCGGGTGGTGCGTGGTCACGACTGATCCTGTCTGATTTCGATGCACATCTGCCCCAACTTAAAGTGCGCTCGTCGGTCTTTCGCACTGCACCACTCGATGCTGGTGTCGATCCGGCAATCGCCTTTTCGGATTTCGCACTGCGTAAACGCATCGATGGCGGCTATACGGTTGCGAGTCTTGGAGGGTCGATAGCCGACATCGTGCCCGATAGTTTCCGTTTCTTCCGCGATTTCATTCCGTCGCTCTCGACCGAATGGCGTTCATTACGCTTTCGCTTTGGTGAAAGATTCTTTGAAGAAGCGTTTCAATGGAAGCTCAAACCCGCCGATCAGGTTTCTATCTTTGAGAAAATCCGCACGCTCGACCCAGAACCACATCGCGCAGCCAATGCGCAAGTTCTAACCAAGCTCAAGCAAGCAATTCCGTCGTTTGCTTCCGCAACCATTGCACAGGAGTGGGCCGGACTTATCGACACAATGCCAGATGTCATTCCGGTGATCTCACCCCTGCCCGGCATTGATGGTCTTATCGTTGCAACAGGTTTTTCCGGGCATGGTTTTGGTATCGGCCCCGGTGCAGGGCGACTGGTCGCTGATATGGTGAGCGGCGAAACGCCAGTCGTCGATCCTTCGGCATTCCATCTTTCGCGATTTTCGGACGGCTCAAAGCTGCGGATCGAAAACTGGGGTTAAACTTGGTTAAAGCCGGTTGATCGTTCCAGCGGCTGCCATCACCAAAGGCGCAAAATGACTGGCGAATGTTTCTTTATTCCACTCGCTGAGTGAACCACCCACATGAAGCGCCGCTACCGGACGACCATCCGGTCCGCGAATGGCAGCGCCAATAGCGATTTCGCCCTGCAGAACTTCTTCCGACGCAAGCGCATAGCCATTTTCACGCGCTTCTAGAACTTTATCCCATATTTCCTGTGGATCGGTGATTGTGCGCGGCGTAAACTTACGACGATTTGAGCGTTCAATAATCTCATTGACTTCATCGTCACCCAATTGTGCCATCACTGCCCGGCCACCAGACGTACAATAAAGCGGCACGCTGTTACCGATAAGCGTTGCAAAAAAAGCCTCGCGTTTACTTTGCAGTCGCAGCGCATAAACCAGCCGCAAATTGTCACGAACGCTCAAATCGACGCGCTCGCTGGCATCGCGCCGCAGTTCCAGCAGCGATGGCAGCGCACGCACGATCACAGAATTCAGACGCAGATAGTCGAGTGTATGGTCGAGTATGCGAATACCAGGAACATAACCGCGATCATTCGGGTCGCGTTCGATATAGCCCTGTTGGCGCAATGTATGAACGATGCGCTGAACAGCACTTTTCCCCATTCCGCATATTTTGGCGATCTCGTTAAGGGTCAGCGGCTTACTGGTTCCGTGAAAAGCGGAAAGCACCTGCATAGCCCGCGCTATGGCGTTTACGAACAGCGGATCGTCCGCCTCCGTATCAGGAGCCGAACGCACTCCATATTCCACTCTTTCAACATCGCGCATAGCCCCTCCTTTTAGAGCGCATTTCGTTCTGATCTATCAGATCTACGCCCTAAACCTTTGTTTTAACGCGCATCCTTTCCGAAAACCGTTTCACACTTTTCGGGATGCGCTCTAAATCCCCTTGACACCCTAGCAAAATGCCAGCTATCGTCAATAACAATACTACCGTATCGACTATCGATACCATTGTCAATCGCGGGGAGTGATTGGCTGGTAGAGGAGGAGGAAAGAATGCGCGGAACAAATGTGAATTTCGACGCGAGCAAAAAGGTTGGATGTCAAAGCCACCAGACAGCAACATTGCTGTCAGAAAAAATAACGGAACATCATTTGCAAATGGGAAAAACAATGTTTTACGGACACAACTCTCAGCCTTCATTGAAGGCGAAAGTGCAGCCAAAGCGCAGCCTCAACAGATTCCGCTCTGCTCTCGCAGGCATGGCAGCGGTGCTGCTTGCAAGCTCCACGGCGTTTTCGCTGCCTGCTCAGGCACAGACGATTACGGCAGTCATGGAAGGGCTGCGGGTTCTCGATCCGGTCATCACAACTGCGCATATCACACGCAATCATGCCTACATGATCTATGACGTGTTGGTAGCGGTTGATGACAAGTTCCAGCCACAGCCACAAATGGCGAGTTGGACCGTTTCCGACGACAACAAGACCTATACATTCACGCTGCGCGACGGATTGAAATTCCATGATGGCGCGCCTGTTACTGCTGCCGATGCGGTTGCTTCGCTCAAGCGTTGGGG
>Ga0308165_1004867_pt1 | contig 12901 bp, 9 predicted proteins | sample PhyWR2_FD_201032 | JGI IMG/M metagenome (GOLD analysis project Ga0308165, IMG submission 201032) | Phyllosphere microbial communities from UC Gill Tract Community Farm, Albany, California, United States - DLSLW.R2 | ecosystem: Host-associated > Plants > Phyllosphere > Unclassified | place: USA...
TTCAGAAATCAGCACACCGGCAGGATTGCCGCCCTGATTACCTTGCGAGAAGGCAGCTATACGCAAGACGTTCAATGACATGTCCTTTGCCTAACTTCGATTCGTTTCCGCCCTTTCTCTTATAGAATGTGCAGGATGCGTTGGGTCAAGGAAACAATTATGGTCAATCACGCATTTCCGTCGCCCATGGCGGATTGGCGCCAGCGCGTGAAACGGTGATCGCGGCCGCACGGACTCCGAGTGCCACGGCTGCATGAATCTGATCTTCATCGAGTTTCGCGACGGCATCCTTGTTAAGCAGCCCCTGACTATGGAGGTTTGCGAGAATTCCGGCATTGACCGTATCGCCTGCGCCGACCGTGTCCACCACATCGACCTTCACGCCGGGAACGCGAACAGTTGCGCTCGGGCTATAGGCATCGGCACCATGCGCGCCTTTGGTAATCACGATGAGCTTCGGTCCAAGCTTGAGCCACTCGGCTGCAATCTCGTCATAGGAGCCTTTTTCACCGAACCATTCGAGATCTTCGTCCGACAATTTCACAATATCGGCCAGTGCAATCATGCGTTTCATGCGCGCCAGATGCTTTTCGCGGTCAGTGATGAAACCCGTACGAATGTTCGGATCAAGAAACATGACGCGTTTGGATGCTTCCCGCGTCATCAGCGCTTCGTAAACGCTCCCGCATGGCTCTGAAATCAGGCTGATACAGCCAAAGAGTAGTGCTGCAATTGTATCGTCGACCGGCGGTATGTCGCTTTCCGAAAGCATGCGCAATGCAGTGTTTTCATCGTAGAACGCATAGCGTGCCTGCCCATCAACCAGCCGCACAAAGGCCAGGGTGGTCGGGCGACCCGAGATGGCGGAAAACGAATAATCGACATTGGAGCGGGCCAGCGTATCGCGCAGAACTTCGCCGAAAAAATCCGATGAAAGGCCACTGAAAAACCCCGTCGGCACATTGAGCCGCCCAAGGGAAATCGCTGAATTGAACACCGATCCACCTGCGAGCGGCAGGAAGGTGGTCTCGCCATTGGCCGTTTCGCGTGGCAGCATATCGATCAGGGCTTCACCGCAACATAGGATCATAAGTTCAACTCATCTTTTAATTATACGTGTTGGCCGCCATTGATGTGGATTTCCGAGCCTGTCACATAGGACGAGGCTTCCGAGCACAGATAATAGATGGTTTCTGCCACTTCCGACGTCTTGCCAAGCCGTCGCATTGGCAATTGCTCTACAAGCTTTTCAGTCCCGGGTGACAGGATCGCCGTGTCGATTTCACCCGGCGCAATCGCATTCACCCGAATGCCGTGCGGGCCAAAGTCAGAGGCCATTTCGCGGGTGAGAGCGGCAAGCGCTGCCTTGGATGTAGCATAGGCGGTTCCTGCAAAAGGATGCACGCGGCTTCCGGCGATGGAGGTCACATTGACGACTGAGCCTTGCGCATTTTCCAGTTCTTTGAACAATCCGCGTGCCAGCATTATCGGCGCCATGAAGTTCACTTGAAACACATCGCGCCATGCCGCCATAGGCGTTTCAATCGAGTTCAGCCGACGACCACCCTCGGCTTTTGGCGAAATCCCGGCATTGTTGACGAGCGCATGCAATTTGCTGCCATTGTCTTCCAGCCTGCGGCGGATTTCAGAAATGGCTTTGCCGACATCTTCCTGATCTGCAAGGTCGACCTTGATGTGATCCTCCGGGCCTGCTGGCCATGGGCAGTTTTCAGAAAAGTCCTGACGCGAGCAGGTGATGACGCGCCAGCCAGCACGCGAAAAGCGCTTGACCGTCGCATGACCAATGCCGCGGCTTGCGCCTGTCAACACAAGGGTCTTGCGTTCCGTATCTGGCTTGGGAGTATCAGATTTGGAAACATCGGTGTGGGAAACTGTAGACATGAAAACCTCACTCTCAATCTTTGAATAGACTAAGCCGCTCAGGATTTCGAGTGTATTTAATTGGTAAATTAGAGCCTATCCCGAAAGTGTGAAATGGTTTTCGGATAAGATGCGCGTTAAAATAAATGATTGGAGTGCCGGTCTGATGAAATCAGATCGACGCTCGACATGGTTTCACTTGATTGTGATAAGGGCCGATCAACGACCGGCCCGCATCCCTTCCCGCATCCCTTATTGTGTATTTCCCATGATGATGTCGAGGAGCGTGGTTGAATCACGATTTTGTTGTGGCTGACCTCCAACATCACCGGGAGGCAAGGGGGCGCCATTGTCATTTGCCGGATAATTGGCGGGCATGCCCGATTGCTCTCCCTGCTGAACCGTGTTGCGGGCGGGAGAGTCGGGTGCGGGTGGCCAATAGCCATCATCACCGGTACTGGCCATTGGCTCATTGCCACTTTGAGGCATCACTCCAGGGTCATATGGATTGTTCGGATCGATACCATCGCTGCCACCGGGCACGATGTTCTGAATATCGTAATGACCGGGAAGCTCGGCAATTGGCACACCCTTATGCGCCTGTTGCATGAAGCTTTTCCATGCCGCAACCGGAAGGGTTGAACCGAAAACGCGTTTCATGCCCTTGCCATCATCATTGCCAAACCACACGCCTGTGGTAAGGTTAGAGGTATAGCCGACAAACCAGGCATCGCGGAAATTCTGGCTGGTGCCGGTCTTTCCGGCGGCAGGCCAGCCAAAGGCAGCACGCTTGGCAGTGCCATCTTCCACCGTCTTGCGCAACATGGCATTCATCATGCCGACATTGCGTTCATCAATGACGCGTGGGCCGATACCGTCCTGTCGCTGATACAGCACTTTGCCGTCAGCGTCGGTGATTTTGGTGATGAAGTAGACTGGAGCACGATAGCCGCCGTTGGCAAAGGGCACATAGGCATCGGTGAGTTCTAAAAGCGACACTTCCGAGGTTCCAAGAGCCAGCGAGGCATTGGGTTCGAGTTTTGACTGAACACCAAGGCGGTGGGCTGTATCAATGACAGTCTGCGGGCCAACTTCCATCACAAGCTGAGCCGAAACGGAGTTGAGCGAGTGGGAGAGGGCGGTCGCAAGCGTGACTTCGCCCATATATTTGCCGTTGTCATTGCTCGGCGTCCATTTGCCGATACGCACAGGCGCATCGTTACGCACGGAGTCTGGCGTGCGCCCCTGTTCGAGTGCGGTCAGATAGACAAAAGGCTTGAATGACGATGCTGGTTGACGGCGCGCATCGGTGACGCGATCAAACTGGCTGGCGGCATAGTCATATCCACCTACCAGAGCGCGTACGGCACCCGTACCGTCAATGGAAACAAGCGCTCCCTGGCTCACATTCATCTTCTTGCCGTTTGTGGAAATCTGATCTTTGATCGCTTCTTCGCCTACACGCTGAAGATTGAGATCGACAGTGGTCTCAACCGTGATGTCGCTCTTTGTTTCGCCGATAAGCGCTGGAATTTCGGCAACCACACGGTCTGCAAAATAATTCTCTGAACCCTGCCAGTAAGAGGGAGCGCGCGTTGGCGGTTCACTTTCAGCAATCGCTACCTGACGATCGTCGATCATGCCTTCTTCGCGCATGGCACCCAGCACCAATCTGGCGCGAGTGGCGGCTGCTTCCGGGTCACGTGCAGGCGAAAGCCGCGATGGCGCTTTGAGCAGACCGGCAAGCGTTGCTGCTTCCATCAGGTTCACGTCTTTGGCGGGTTTATTGAAATAACGGCGCGAGGCGGCATCGACACCATATGCACCGGAGCCCAGATAGACACGGTTCAGATACATCTCAAGAATCTGATCTTTGGTATATTTATGCTCAAGCCACAGAGCGAGCATCACTTCCTGTACCTTACGTTCCAGGGTGCGGTCAGGCGAGAGAAACAGGTTTTTCGCAAGCTGCTGTGTGAGTGTAGAGCCACCCTGCACGGCGCGGCCAGAGGTAACATTGGTTACAACTGCGCGTGCCAGCCCAATCGGATCGATGCCGAAATGTGATTTGAAGCGACGATCTTCGATAGCCATGACGGCTTGCGGAATGAAAGGCGACATTTCAGCAAGGCTCACCGCTTCGCCGCCTGTGGTGCCGCGATTGGCAATCAGGCCACCCTGAACATCAACAATGCGCACGTTTGGCGGACGATCGGGAATAGTCCAGTCGGTTGTTGGCGGCATTTTTGCTGCGAAATAGACAAGCATGCCAGCAAAAGCGATGCCACCCCACAGACCAAGCACCAGACACCAATAAAATGCCCGGCGGGCAAAACCAAAGAAACCGCCGCGCTTTTTTGTGTTGCGGCGCGAACTGCGTGGTTCTCTGTTCTGTTGCTTGTTGCCCTTGCGTGGTGTTCTGGCCATGCGCTCCTCTTCATCGACGCGAAACACGTCCTCTTCCTGTTCCTTGGCTGCTTGTTTGCCGAAAGAAGGTTCGATGCGTCCGTTCCTGCCGTCTCGCGATGCCATGTTTCTCCAGATCCGCCCTGTTATGCTTGGCCGGTTAACGTTCGCTGTAACCGGTTTTATCGTCAAACCCTGTGCATATTGAGGGCGTTCAATCGCGTGCATGGTAAATGCGGCAGTTTAAAGGGGAGTAAATTCGACGTTCACAAAAAACAACCGGATTTAACCGCAAAAAAGGCCCCGCAATGCGGGGCCTTTAAAAGAGTCCATCTGATCAGGTCAGATTAGAACTTGTATGCAACACCGAGACGAACTTCGTTGGTCTTGAACTTGTCACGAACGCTGACGCTATCGACGCCATCGCTGAAAGAGAAGTCCTTACGACCGTAATCGGTGTAGCGATATTCGAGACGAACGATGATGTTGTCAGTTGCTGCATAGTCAACGCCTGCACCAGCGGTCCAGCCGGTAAGGGTCTTGCTCTGCGAGTCGCTGAAAGCAGGTACGACAGTTGACGACAGTGTGTTCTTGACCTGACCGAATGCTACACCACCAGCGATGTAAGGCAGGAAGCGGTCAACTGCGTAACCAGCACGTGCACGAACGGCACCCGACCAGCGCAGCTTGCTTTCAAGGCTATCTGTGCCAAAAGCGTCAGTTACCGAATAGCTGTCCTTGAGGTTGTTGTAGGTTACGTCACCATCGACACCCAGAACAACGCTGTTGCCGAGATCGAAGTTGTAACCAGCATAGAGACCACCGAGGAAGCCGTCTGGCTTGATGTTGAGCGCACCAAAATCATCGCTGAAACGCGACTTGCCCCAACCGTAGCCGATCTGACCACCGAGGTATGCGCCATTCCATGTGAAGGAAGGAGCAACGATAACCGGAGCTGGTTCTTCGTAAACAATAGCGTCAGCTGCTTTTGCGCCAGTTGCAGCAACGAGAGCAACGGTAGATGCGAGAAGAAGGGTCTTGAGCTTCATAATTAGCCTCCACTGGGGAAATAGGGATATTGAATTCATTGACCCTAATATAGGCCATGGATCGCTAATGTCTGTAGCAAGAAGGCCACAGTCACTTGTTAGTCGCAAAAGTCGCGTATTTCGGGGTTTTTTCGCTGAAAACCTGTGATTAATGGTTATCAAATGCTTAATATTGGTGTCTGGAAGGCTGGAATATGTCTTTTCAGTTCCGATTCCATTATGGGCTGCGGGCTCAACTGGGGGAAAGAACAAATGAGTCGGGCAATAGGGGCGGTGTCTCAGCAAAGAATTGACTGGGTCGATATTGCCAAAGGCATCTGCATTATTTTTGTTGTTATGATGCATTCTACGCTTGGCGTTGAAAAGGCCGCAGACCAACAGGGCTGGATGCATTACGTAGTCGCCTTTGCCAAACCCTTCCGCATGCCTGACTTCTTTATGATCTCCGGCTTATTCCTAAGTCTTGTCATTGACCGGCCATGGCGTCGCTATCTCGACCGCAAGGTCGTGCATTTTCTCTATTTCTACGTTTTATGGCTGACGATCCAATTTGCTTTCAAGGCACCGGCCATCGCAGGCGAGGCAGGTATGGCCGGTGTCGTACAAGCCTATCTTATGGCGTTCATCGAGCCGTTCGGAACACTGTGGTTCATCTACATTCTGCCGGTCTTCTTCATCGCGACGCGACTTTTAAAGCGCGTGCCGGTTGGATTGACTTTCGCAATGCTGGCCGTTCTGGAAATCCTGCCCATCCATACCGGCTGGGTGATGATCGACGAATTCTTCTCGCGTTTCGTCTATTTCTTCGCGGGTTATGCTTTCGCGCCACTCATTTTCCGCATTGCTGATTGGCTGCGGCAGCGTCCATTGGTTGGGATCGTGGGGTTGCTGATCTGGGGCTTTGTTGAATACAAGCTGGTCTTCATGCCTGTGCCTGAAAGCCTTGCTATGTTGATTACGCCTGCTGGAGATCTTCTCCATGGTCGCGGCGCGGTAAGCGATTTGCCGATCATTTCGCTGATGCTTGGTCTTATTGGAGCCCTGGCAATCATCTCGATTTCCTCACTCCTAAGCCTGCTTGCTGATAAAAACGTGCTTCGTCAAAGCTTGAGCTGGCTTGGCGCACATTCGATCGTAATCTATCTTGCCTTCTTCCTGCCGATGGCAATTGCGCGGACAATCCTGCTCAAGATTGGCATTTTTGATGTCGGAACCGTCTCATTGCTCACAACCGCAAGTGGGGTGATCGGACCTGTCATCCTATATGGGCTTGTTCAATGGAGTGGTTACGGGCAGTTTCTGTTCCGCCGCCCGGCTTGGGCTTCAATTGAGCGTGAACCGGAAAAGAAAATGGCGGCTTTTAGCGCATCCCGAAAAGTGTGAAACGGTTTTCGGATAAGATGCACGACAAAAAAACATAAGGGAGCGTTCTGATCAGAACGCTCCCTTATGCCGCCATTACCTGATAAGTCACGCGTGAGCGAAAATATCTGTTTCAGGCCAACCCATTAGGTCTAGTTCCGAGCGGGTTGGCAGGAATTTAAAGCAATCTTCTGCCTGCTTCGTACGGCCATCGCGCTCAAGACGCTTTTCGAGAACCGCCTTCAGACGATGCAGATAAAGTACATCTGACGCCGCATATTCAAGCTGTGCCTGCGACAAAACCTCTGCGGCCCAGTCCGACGACTGCTGCTGCTTGGAAATCGAAACTTCGAGCAGTTCGCCGCAGATTTCCTTGAGGCCGTGGCGGTCCGTATAGGTGCGGGTCAGTTTCGATGCGATTTTGGTGCAGAAGACTGGCTGGGGCATCGTTCCAAAAGCATGCGCCAGAACCGCCAGATCGAAACGGCCAAAATGAAAAATCTTGGTGATCGAGCGGTCTTTGAGAAGTTTGACCAGATTAGGTGCTTCCTTCTGCCCCGCTTCGATCTGGATCACATCTGCCGTGCCGTCGCCGGGCGAAATCTGCACAACGCATAGACGGTCGCGATGCGGGTTGAGGCCCAGCGTTTCGGTATCGATTGCGACTGAATCAACCTGATAATGTTCAAGGTCTGGCAGATCGTTTTTATGAAAACGGATAGTCATGTAGTCTTCCTTATTTGGCAGCGGTTGCTGCCATGTGCGGGCCTTACTTGGCGGCGATAGCAGCCATTATACGTGCCCAAGAGCGCTGACCTTTGTGGAAAGAATTCAGCTCATATTTTTCATTGGGCGAATGAATACGATCATCTTCAAGACCAAAGCCAACGAGCAGGGATTCCATGCCGAGGAATTTGTCGAAATCGCCGACAATCGGAATTGATCCGCCCATGGCGATCAGCACGGCGGGCTTCGGCCATTCGTCGGAAAGTGCATCCTTGGCTTTTGAAACCAGTGGTGAGTCATATGGCAGCTGAATGGCTGGCGAGCCACCATGCGGATGGAACTCGACCGAGCAATCAGTTGGTAGGCGTTCTTGCACGAATGCGCGGAAAGCCTCGCGGATTTTGACCGGGTCCTGCTTGTGCACGAGGCGGAACGAAACCTTGGCGGAAGCCTCAGCCGCGATCACTGTTTTGAAACCTTCGCCGGTATAGCCGCCGATAATGCCGTTCACTTCTGCGGTCGGGCGCGCCCAGGTCAGTTCCAGAATGCTGCGGCCTTTTTCGCCAGAAGGTATCGAAAGGCCAATCGGGCCGAGGAAGCTTTCAGCGGTGCGGCCAAGGCTTTCCCATGATTGCAAAATTTGCGACGGGGTTTCTTCCACGCCTTCATAGAAACCCGGAACCGTGACGCGGCCGGTTTCATCATGCAGATCTGCAAGAATTTTGCTCAAGATATGAATTGGATTGGCAGCAGCGCCGCCAAAGAAACCCGAATGCAGATCGCGGTCAGCGGCCTTGATGGTGATTTCTTCGCCCACCAGACCGCGCAGACCAACGCTGATCGCTGGCGTTTCAGTGTCCCACATCGACGTGTCACAAACCAGCGCCACATCGGCTTTTAACTCATCCTTATGCGCATCAAGGAAAGGCTTGAGCGATGGCGAGCCAGATTCCTCCTCGCCTTCAAATAGCAATGTGATCTTGACAGGCAGATTGCCGTTCACAGCCTTGTAGGCGCGGCAGGCTTCCACAAAAGTCATCAATTGTCCCTTGTCGTCGGATGTCCCGCGACCGGTGAGAATCTTGCGCCCGTTCCCGACGTCTTTGATTGCAGGATCGAACGGATCGTTTTCCCAAAGGTTCAGCGGATCGACTGGCTGCACATCATAATGACCATAGAACAGCACATGCGGCGCATCTGGTGTTGCACCTTCATGATGGGCAACGACCATCGGATGCCCCGGCGTATCGCGAACACTTGCATCAAAGCCGATCGTCTTGAGATCCTCGACCAGCCATTCGGCGGCCTTGCGGCAATCGGCCTTATAAGCCGGATCGGTCGAAATCGACTTGATCCGTAAAAGATCAAACAGGTGGTCGATGCTTTTATCGAGATTGGCGTCGATGTGATTGAGGACTTTATCGAGTGATTGCGCGGACATGAATATTTCCTGACGAGTCGTAAAACTGCTGGCACACTACAACCAGCAACCCGAAGAAGAAACCCAATTTGACAGAAGAAAGTGCCCCAAAAATGAATTGGCCGTTGCGGTGAGGGGGTTACCACAACGGCCATATCACTACACTCAAAAGCGACAGCCCGGAGAGGGGAATGAGGCTGTCGCTGACAACCGGTATCCAACGGGGGACGGGTCAGAAAACCGGCGACCGACGAACTGTCGATGAGTAGGAAATGGCCCTGCAACTGTGGCTATTCAAGGGCATTTTAGATTACAAATTCGTAACATAAACGTTACCTTACTGTGTACGACTGATGATAGCATATGGCGTTAAACAACAGTGATGCGGAGGCACTTATGGACCTTTCCAAAATACTCGGCCGTGAGGATTGGGCGAAGACGCCCGATATGTGGCATGGCGAATTTGAAGGCAAATTGTTCGGCACAGGCGCATCGGTGATGTTCTATGCAACAGAAGAAACCGGACGCGGTCCGAAACTGCACCGACATCCCTATGATGAGATTTTTATCGTGCGCAAAGGTCGAGCTTTATTCACGCTCGGCGAAGAGAAATTCGAAGCAGGCAAAGGAAGCATCGTGTTCGGTCCGGCCAATATTGCGCATAAATACGTCAATGTCGGAACGGGCTTGCTGGAGATGATCGATATTCACGTATCTGGCGAGTTCATACAGGAAGATTTGGAGTAGTTTCACTTACTAGACGGTGCGGCGTGTGATCCAACGGTGGACATATGCCACTCCTGACACATGGCCGGTTTTCTTTATGCGTGGTTTCCTCTAATTCTAAGCCATGAAAAAAGGCGATCATCTCTTCCTCATCGACGGCTCGGGCTATATTTTCCGCGCCTATCATGCCCTGCCACCGCTGACCCGTAAAGCGGATGGCTTGCCAGTGGGGGCTGTTTCGGGCTTCTGCAACATGCTGTGGAAGCTGTTAAAGGATGCGCGTAATACCGATGTGGGTGTGGTGCCGACGCATTTTGCAGTCATTTTCGATTATTCATCGCAGACGTTCCGCAAAGAGATTTATCCCGAATATAAAGCCAATCGGACCGCGCCGCCGGAAGATCTTATTCCGCAATTCGGCCTGATCCGTCAGGCAACGCGCGCCTTTAATCTTCCCTGCATTGAGAAGGAAGGTTTTGAGGCTGACGACCTGATTGCCACCTATGCACGCCTCGCGGAAGCGAAAGGTTGCGATGTCACCATCGTATCGTCTGACAAAGATCTGATGCAGCTCGTGACGCCACAAGTGTCGATGTATGATGGCATGAAGGACAAGCAGATTTCGATCCCGGAAGTGATCGAAAAATGGGGTGTTCCGCCGGAAAAGATGATTGATCTGCAATCGCTGACCGGCGACAGTACCGACAATGTTCCGGGCATTCCCGGCATAGGCCCGAAGACGGCAGCGCAATTGCTGGAAGAGTTTGGCGATCTGGATACGCTGCTGGCACGCGCTTCCGAAATCAAACAGAACAAGCGCCGCGAAAATATAATTGCCTTTGCCGATCAGACCAAAATTGCGCGAGAACTTGTTACCCTTAAGACCGATGTGCCGCTCGAAGTTGATCTCGATGGTCTGGTGCTTGAGCCGCAGAACGGCCCGAAACTGATCGGCTTCCTGAAAGCACTGGATTTTACGTCACTGACGCGCCGCGTGGCGGAAGCAACTGACACAGATGCCTCGGCTGTTGAGCCATGCCACATTGAGACCGAATGGGGTGCGGATGCCCACGGACCGGACGTTGATGTGGCGGTCAAAGCCACTTCGTCAGAAGCCGCCGCAAGCACGCCTGCCGATGAAACGGCACCTGTCGATGGTTATACGCCAAAAGCGCTTGCCGCCAAACGCGCTGCCGATGCGGTTGCGCAGAAAATTGACACCAGCGTCTATACCTGCATTCGCGACATTGAAACGCTCAATAAATGGTTGGCAGAGGCTGTTGAAACCGGCCTGATGGCTTTTGATACCGAAACCAATTCGCTCGATCCGATGCATGCCGATCTTATCGGCTTTTCGTTGGCGCTTGCGCCCGGAAAAGCCGCTTATATCCCGCTTCAGCATAAATCCGGCATGGGTGATTTGCTCGGTGGCGGCATGGTCGAGGGACAAATTCCACTTGGCCAAGCTTTGGCCGCTTTGAAGAGCGTGCTTGAGGATAAATCTGTTCTCAAAATCGCACAGAACATGAAATATGACTGGCTGGTCATGCGCCGCCACGGCATCAATACCGTGTCTTTCGATGACACGATGCTGATTTCCTATGTGCTGGATGCTGGCACCGGCGGCCACGGCATGGACCCATTGTCCGAGCGGTGGCTTGGTCATACGCCGATTGCCTATAAAGACGTGGCTGGTAGCGGCAAGAGTGCTGTTACCTTCGATATGGTCAATATTGATCGTGCGACAGTCTATGCCGCAGAAGACGCCGATGTCACGTTGCGTCTATGGCAGGTGCTGAAGCCGCGTCTGGCCGCAGAAGGATTGGCCTCGGTTTATGAGCGTCTTGAACGTCCGTTGGTCGATGTGCTTGCCCGCATGGAAGAGCGCGGTATCTCGGTTGACCGTCAGGTTCTCTCGCGCCTGTCGGGCGATTTCGCACAGTCGGCCGCTCGCTATGAAGACGAAATCTACGAGCTTGCCGGGGAAAAATTCAACATCGGCTCGCCCAAGCAGCTTGGCGATATTCTGTTTGGAAAAATGGGGCTTCCCGGCGCTTCCAAAACCAAGACAGGCCAATGGTCAACCTCTGCGCAAGTGCTTGAAGATTTGGCCGCAGAAGGTCTGCCTTTACCGCGCAAGATTGTGGATTGGCGACAGCTGACCAAGCTCAAGTCAACCTATACTGATGCTCTGCCTGGCTTTATTCATTCGCAGACCAAGCGCGTTCATACGTCATATTCGATGGCCTCCACATCGACCGGACGTCTGTCATCGTCCGAGCCAAATTTGCAGAATATTCCTGTGCGCACTGCCGAAGGTCGCAAGATCAGAACGGCGTTCATTGCCGAACCCGGCAATAAGCTGGTCTCTGCCGATTACAGCCAGATCGAATTGCGCGTTCTGGCTCATGTCGCCGATATTCCTCAGCTAAAACAAGCATTTGCCGATGGAATCGATATTCATGCCATGACGGCGTCTGAAATGTTCGGCGTACCTGTCGAAGGCATGCCGTCAGAGGTGCGCCGTCGCGCCAAGGCGATCAATTTCGGCATCATTTACGGTATTTCGGCCTTTGGTCTCGCCAATCAGCTGTCCATTCCACGGGAAGAAGCGGGCCAATATATCCGCACTTATTTTGAGCGTTTTCCGGGCATCAAAGATTATATGGAAGCAACTAAGGCTTTTGCCCGTGAGCATGGCTATGTCGAAACCATCTTTGGCCGTCGCGCACATTATCCCGACATAAAAGCATCCAATCCACAGGTGCGCGCATTCAATGAGCGCGCTGCTATCAATGCCCCTATTCAGGGCGCTGCTGCAGATATTATTCGTCGCGCCATGATCCGCATGGAAGATGCGCTTGAGAAAGAGAAACTCGCAGCCCGTATGCTGTTGCAGGTCCACGACGAATTAATCTTCGAAGTGCCTGAAAATGAAGTCGAAAAGACGATAGCGCTGGTGCGTGAGGTGATGGAAAACGCCGCAATGCCAGCTGTGTCGCTTTCCGTACCATTAAAGGTCGATGCGCGTGCTGCGCATAACTGGGATGAGGCCCATTGAGGGCTTAGGCGGTTGACGTTGTAAGCACAAACCTATAGGTAGGCGCTAATTATGGTGCTTCGGTAGTCGTCAGGAGAGTTGTGAACAAAAAGGTTCACGACCGATGGGTATGCGGCTTGTGAAGCTTTTTTGAAAGTCACTCATGTCCCTACCTGATACGATCGCTCCGGCTCTTTCCGGAGCATTAGCCGCTCGTGGTTACAACACACTCACCGCTGTTCAGAATGCCGTTTTGGCGCCTGAAACACTTCATGGCGATTTGCTTGTTTC
>Ga0308165_1004871_pt1 | contig 12897 bp, 8 predicted proteins | sample PhyWR2_FD_201032 | JGI IMG/M metagenome (GOLD analysis project Ga0308165, IMG submission 201032) | Phyllosphere microbial communities from UC Gill Tract Community Farm, Albany, California, United States - DLSLW.R2 | ecosystem: Host-associated > Plants > Phyllosphere > Unclassified | place: USA...
TTTATCACTTTAAAGGTATTTAATAATGGCGATAAATGTTACCTAAGGTGCCAAATTATAATAATTTAGGTTAAATCACTTTTTAGTATGGAAAAGCTTGATTAAATGACTATGATTAGTGGAAAGGGATAACTTTATCTCAATATTTATAGATTTATCTTGTTGTTAGAGCAGGACGCTATCCTCTGATTAAATTTCAGGGAGTTAAATCACACCTGGCTGTTATTTATGTTCTGATACCAGATTAATATTTTTATTTAATCTCTTAAAGAACAGAAATATAGCTATCTGAAGAAGGTTTAGAGTATGAAATTAATCACTCAAACGGGTTTAATTCTTTCCTGTATCGCGAGTTCTTTTATTCCCGCCGCTCATGCTGCTGTTGAAACGGGAACATTTGACGTCCGTATGACGGTTCTGAAATCTTGTACAGTGACAGCAGGAACAGCGTCAGATATTGATTTGGGAACAGTTGCTGCCACTGCAATTGATACCAGCAATAGCAACACTATTTCAGTTAACTGTTCAAAAACGACACCTTACTTTATTGGTCTGATGCCTTCTGTTGCTAACGGTGGAAACACTAATGGTGCAGGTTCTATGGCGTCAGCAACCGCAGGTAACACGGATACCATCCCTTATCAGTTACACCAGGATTCTGCTACTGGGGCTATCTGGGGTAATACCGCAACCACGACTGATGCAGGCAATGGTGTAGAAGGTATCGGTTCTGGACTGGCGCAGACCTTCACTGTCTATGCTGTCGCACCCAGCGCTAACTTCACCCCTGATAGTTACCTGGATACCGTGACTGTTAACGTCAATTATTGAGACTCGAGTCGTTGATGAAATCGACGTTACGAATATTTCAACAATATATCTTCGTTAGTTTGCTAGGAATCATTTGCGCCACCAGCTATGCACTGGCTGGTGGCCTGCAAATATCCCCGGTGACCTTAACCCTGCAAGGTACAAAAAATGCTGAGGGAGTCTGGTTAAGCAACGAAGGTAACGAAGTACTGAGTGCACAAGTTCGTGTCTATCACTGGACGCAAAGCGGTTATAGCGACAAGCTCACTCCCTCTCAGGGTCTGGTTATCAGCCCACCGATGTTGACGCTGGAACCAGGACAGAAGCAGCTGGTGCGAGTGATACGTACCGGCTCGACAGCGGGTAATCTCGAGGACGCATGGCGCCTTTCCATCGATGAATTACCGCCTACAACGCGACAGGTAAATAAGCTCAAGTTTGTGATGAAATACTCGATGCCGGTTTTTGTACAGCCAGCCGGGTTAAAGGACGCAGCACCTAAACTACAATGGAATTTAGTGCAGGCTGGCGGAAAGACGTTTCTTGAAGCGCATAATAATGGAAACAGCCATGCACAGTTATCACAGGTGACGTTTATTAATCCCCGTGGTATACGAAAAGTGATTACACCAGGATTATTAGGCTACGTGCTTCCTGATTCAACAATGCGTTGGATAATTTCATCATCGACCAAAGATGTTTATCAAAGCGGAAAAATTGAACTCATGATCAATGGTCAGAAAACAATACAAGATTTATGATCAACCTTTTCTGTTGGTGAAAGTATTTTTTCTCAATAGCGTATTGATATCGGGAATCGCAGCTGCACAAAGTCTCAGCGATAATATATCGCTAGATAGCCTCAATGATACCGCTCCGATTATGGGCAGCAGCTTATATCTTGATGTGACATTGAACGGAAATCCGATTGGGTTGCTTCACCTTGGTTACGCTGATGGAAAAATCTATAGTAATCCCAGAACCTTACGTCAGCTTGGATTCAAGTTACCAGAAGAGACAACACAACCGGTTTGTCTCAATGATATTCCACAGCTTACCGTTGATTATAATGCCCAGCAGCAAACGCTGACGTTAACCGCTCCGTTAGATAGCCTGGATCTAGCCACTATTCAGATAAACCAGCCTTTTGAGGATCGGCCTGAAACGACAAGTTCTCGCGGTGCGTTGCTCAATTACGACCTTTATACCGAACAGGGTAAAGAGACTCGTGTTAATACATTTAGCGAACTACGTGCTTTTAGTTCTGCGGGAGTATTAAGCTCCACCCAGTTGATGACTTACTCTACCGGGCAGAGCGAATATAATCGGTTTGACCGGCTGGACACCAGCTGGAGAACTTCGTTTGCTGATAAAATGGTTGCCGTTACGCTTGGCGATACGCTGACCGCTCCACTGCCCTGGACGCGATCCACGCGTATTGCCGGAATTCAAGTGGGCACCGATTTCAGCCTGAATCCCTCTATGGCCACCACCCCCCTTCCAGCATTTTTTGGCTCTGCCACTCTTCCATCAAGCGTCGAGCTGTATGTGAATGGCATAAAATCGTATACAGGCGATGTGCCTGCGGGCAACTTCCAGCTTAATACCGTGCCAAATATTTCTGGGGTGGGAACTGCCCAGGTGATGATGACCGATGCACTAGGTAGAACGACAACACAAGACTTCTCTTTTTATAACGATCAGTTGCTATTGCGTGAAGGGCTGACCTCCTGGTCGGCTGAACTTGGCGTGGTGCGAGAAAATTACGGTTATTCTTCTTTTGATTACGCCAGCTCCCCGGTTATCAGCGGAACCTGGCGGCGGGGGATCAGTAATACGCTGACTTCCAGCTTGCATATGGAAACCAGTAACAGCTTAGTGAACGGTGGATTCGGTAACGACTGGGTTCTTTTCAGACAGTCAGGCACGATATCTTCCGCTGTTGCGGGGAGCTCTGATGCTGGGAAAAGTGGCTTACAGTACAGCATCGGTTATCGCTGGTTAGGGGAAAAATTTAACTTCAGCACCAGCACCAGTTTTACCTCTGGCAATTATCGTGATGTTGCCACTCACTATGGACAAGCACCCATGACCCTGAACAGCAGTACGGTCATGGGCTATTCATTAGGAACCGCGGGCAATATTAGTCTGAGTTATTTGCAGTTTCACTATCCCGATGAAGAACCTGCGCGTTACGCCAACGTCAGCTGGTATCGCTCTTTGTCCGACAACCTGTCTCTTTATACCAGCTTCAACCAGAATACGAATAACCGTCGTGACAGCAGTATTTTTTTGATGCTGGCGGTCAATACCAGTAACAACTTCAGTGCCAGCAGTACCATTCAACGTACCAATGATAAAATGAGCTACCAAGTGAACGCTAATCGCATGGCAGAGGCAGAGGGCGGCTGGAGCTGGAATCTTGCCGCCGGGCAGCAGGCTTCACAGCAAAGTGGCCAGGGAAGTGTTGGCTATCAGGGGCGTTATGGTAAGGCATATAGCGGTTTTAGTAGTACTCAAGGTAATCAGTATGGCTACGCCGGAGCAACAGGCGCTCTGGTCATGATGGAGGGGGGGCTGTTCGCAGCCCAACAGATCAATAATAGCTTTGCGGTTATCTCCACTGACGGCATCCCTGGCGTCCCAATTAAGGTACAAAATAATCTGGTCGGCACCAGTAACTCAAAAGGGTTACTGTTAGTCACGCATCTGAATAGTTATCAAAAGAATCAAATCAGTATCGATCCGATGGATCTCCCTGCCAGTATGCGGATTTCGCGGATACAGGCCAATGTCACTCCAGAAGATCGTGCAGGGGCGCTAGTTAAATTTGATATTACTCCAGTCCGGTCGGCGCTGGTGATTCTGGTCGACTCTGACGGAAAAGTGATACCGAACGGGAGCTCTGCGATGTTAATGACGGGTGAGCGCCAGTCTGCCGCCGTGGGGTTCGATGGAATGGTCTACTTTGATACCCTGGAGCCACAAAACCGTCTGCGAGTATCGACGGATACCGGAACCTGTTTTGTACAGTTCCCCTATCCTGAAACCGGAAATACCACTCAGATTGGCCCGCTGGTATGTCAGTAATCACGCTTTGCGATAACAGGAGCACTTCTATGAGGTTAATACACGGGTTGTTCCTGGCTGGCATAGTGCTCTTTTCGGGTACCAGTCATGCGGTTATCTGCTCGGTGAGCAATGTGAGTGCGGTTAATTTTGGCGCGATCAATCCACTGGCAACCGCGACGCCAATGGCCGCAATGACATTTAGTTATACCTGTACCAAGGAGTTAGGCGAGGTCTTAGGCGGGGTGACGCTGTGCTTTAATATCGGTAATTCAGCGGGGAGTGGACAGGTAACCACCCGAGCCATGACCTCCGCTGGCCCTCCAGCGAGCACCCTGAGCTATCTGCTGTATCAGGATGAGGGCAGAACAATTCTGTGGGGAAATCAGACCCAAAACGTCCCTATGGTTAAGCTCAGTCTGTTGAATCTGACGACAGTAACGGGCAATCTGACCCTCTATGGCAAACTCAGTACCCCGCAAACCGGCGCAGTACCGGGAATATTCCAGGACAGCTATACGGCAGCAACAGCGGTGGTTACGCGAAATACGAATCTGGTTCTTCCACCTTCTACCTGTGGTACAGCAACGGCGACGACATTTCCTTTTACTGTCACCGCAACAGCAGTGAAACAATGCAATATCCGCTACGCCAATAATATTGATGTCGGTTTAGTAAATGCCAACCAGACTGGTGTTACCGGATCTAATTCAGTGGGTATCGCCTGCTCCAATAATACGCCGTACACCATTGGATTATCGCCTTCCAATAGTAATACCGCCGGTAGCGGAGCACTGAAAGGCAACCGCGTCGGCAATACCGATACGATTCCTTATCAACTGAGATCGACTGCAGGGGCGTCGGGTCTGATATGGGGCAATACAGCGCAAAACAAAGTGGCGGGTACCGGTACGGGGGGGATCGTTGCTCATACCGTCTATGTCACCTTTCCGAGTGTGAACTATATCCCGGACAGTTATACCGATACGGTGACCATTAACGTAACTTATTAGTGCGAATGAGTCAGGCACAGCACAAATGGCTGTGCCTGAAATATTACTGATAAGCCAGCCACACCAACATACTCAGACTGGCCGAGTAATAGTCTTCTTTGGTGGTGATTTGAGGTTCAGTCAGACTCTCCCCCATGGTTAAATCACGGACTGCCAGCAGGCCGCCAGCCATCATATAAGGAGCCTTCTCGTTATTCATCACATTCACCCAGGCCGGTGTTTCCAGACGGTTGAACTGGCTGAACCAGTTACGCCATGGCTGGAGTAACGGGGAATGCTTATCGTACCAGGAGAGATAGAGCGGGACGCGTATCGCATCGTAACTCATTCGTGGTGGCCAGCCTTTCGCAGGGGATAACTGCCCGTCAGCTCGCAAGGCTACCCAGTCTGTCGGTAACTTCGCTACACCCAGTCCCATATGGCTTAACAGAGTCTGACTGTCGTTCATCAGTGTCTGCCAGGCCTGCAAATGGCTGCGTCTGGCAAAGGCATTCCAGGCCGGGAAAACGAAATAGGAGGGGTTAAGCACAATTTCACTGTTGTGATTAAAACCGTCTTTACCCGGAAGCATCACTTTATAGCCCGCGTAATCAATAACCATATGTGCCAGCAGCGATTTGGTTATTTTGTCTGACTCTTTGCCATATTGCTTATCGCGCCAGCGGGTTTCTGCCTGCAACAGTGCCCAGGCTATCAGCGTGTCGCCATCAGTGGCATTATTTTTATCAACGATGGGGTCGGCCGAGGCGGGATTATAGCGCCAGTAAAACAGGTTACTGTCTTTATTCTGGAGGGTTTGCTTTGTCCAGAGCCATAGCTTATCAAAAGTCTCGCGGTCGTTATTGGCCACAGCGACCAGCATGGCAAAGCCTTGCCCCTCACTGTGCGAAATATTGTTATTCGCGGTATCAATAATACGCCCATCTGGCATTAAAAAACGGGCCTTATAGATATCCCAGGCCTGACCGGCCTGGGCAAATGCAGAGAACAGAAGTGTCATCACCAGTAGAAATGCAGTCCGAAACGGGGTGCGCATAGTCAGGCTCATTGTGGGTTGTGATAGCGGAATTGAATCTCGGATAATGAAACTACGCTATCACGCGTGACGATGACATGAGCTTCTCCTCCTTGTTGCTGTAACCAGCGGGTATAAACGCCTTCCAGGATAGTGCTGAATGCATTACACCAGCGATTCAACCGCTCTTCATCCTGTTCACGACTGACAGGTAATGCCTGGTGACGCAGAATTAACGCCGTCTCTGTCGCCGTAATATCAATACAACCCCAGCCAAAATGGCTTAAATGCTGGTTGATATTATTTTCCAGTGCACTGACGGTTTCTGAGGCCGCTAACGGATAGCGCTGGGCTAACCTGTCGCCCATTTGCAATAAGAAAGGGCGGCTCTGCTGCTCGCTGGCATTGTCAGCCATCGCATCAATCATAATCGTTAAGAGATCGAACCAGCCTGGTGGCGTTTGCTGGCGCTGGATCCATGCCAGTAATGCACTATTTTCAATATTCAATGTCATTAATTCCTTCCCAGCATATAACGGAAATAGACACCCGCAGTGCTCTCGTTATAACTCCCAAAGGTGTCATAACCCACTTCACCGCCGATTATCATGTCTTTATTCAGATTGTAATCCAGACCCGCGCGCATGGAGTATCCCATACCATTTTGTGTGGCACCATTATGGCGGGCTTCTTTAGCGAAACCACTCTGAACCGCTCCTTCCAGCGTATCCTGCCAGACCTTATTGGTCGGGAAGTAATCGCTGCCATCCTGCGTATAAGACTGGTAACCCAGAGAACCACCTAATTTAGCTTTCCAGTTGTCGAAGGACTGGCTGAACTCCACCGGGAACGCGATGCTGATGTAGTTTTGAGGGCTGAAATAACCGCCCTGACCAAAGGTAAAGTAGCTGAGATCTTTGGAGTAATTCATCCAGCTTAAGCTTAACCCGGCTTGCAACTGACGGAAATCATCATGATAAGGGCGCAGATACACCCCAGCCCCAGCATTCACACTGGTATTACTGGCGACATTTTCACCCTGGTAACTGTAGCCACCACCCCCAGCATAGAAACCCGCATCCCCGTCGTCATAACTGAGCTGCAGGCTACCGCCGTTCTTGGTGACGCGTCCCCAGGTTTTACCGGAATAACTATCTTCCAGACCGACATAGGACAACAGGCTATCTTTTACTGCCCGTCGTTCAGCGGTGAGGATTAATGACAGATAATCAGTGAGTTTCGGCGCCCATCTAATTCCCCCGACGACCGTGTTGAGATCCTGTCCGAGTGGGGTGGTACCGATATCCGCGCGGTAATTATCACCGGTTAATGCCATGCTCAACTCTACGCCACTGGCATTTTTTGAGTCAGTTGACACGTCGCCGGGCTGATTAACATTAGGTTTCAGGTTTGAGGCTTCCAGATACTGGGCCACTCTCCCTTCATCATAACCGAGCAGATTTCTCAGACTGTTTAAACCGTCTGTGCTCGCCAGGTTGAACTCGCTGCTGTCTATTGGCGCCATGTTTGCCAGGGCTTCTGCCCCAGGATTCGCAGCGAAATAGGCTTCTCGCTGTACATCGGTCATGCCTGCGATAGCTTTCTGTTCATTTTTGATGGTGGTTAACATATTTGTTGCGGCATTTGACAGCGGATTGGAGCCGTAACGACGCCAGCCATCACCAGCCGCATTGCCACTGTTAAGCACCACTGGCGTTGCCGTAAATTCAAAGCGTGATTCACCAAAGGGCACGGCTGACCAACTGATGGGGGCTCTGGCCTCTGTCAGTTTACTGGTTCCAGATTCACCATCGCGTCCGCGAACATTGATACCGCCTTGTATCCACATCCCGGTCGTCTGGTCGAGCTCTTTCATCATATCATCGACCTGGCGCAGCATACGGTTCTGAGCCGTATCCTGAGGCAGGTCAGTACGCATAATACCCGGTAAAACCGTGCCAGGATCGGCGGCCTTTTGTGTGACCTGCCATGGCATCGCGTGGGTTACAGGTAGGCTGCCGCCTGGGCTATTACCGATAAAGGGATTATCTGCCAGCAACAGTCCACCGGCCATTGGTGTGGCATCGCTTCCGCCTAACTGCATGCCTAACAATCTGCCACGCGCACTGCGCAGATAGGTCATTGCTTGCTGGTGGTTACCTGAGGCTTCGGCCAGTCGGGCTAATAAGAACAGGCGTTCTGGTGATTGATCGGTTTTTAAACCGATCGACAGCTGTTTGGCCCGTTCAACATTATTCTCCGCTAAGGCGATGTTTATCGCTCCGACACGGGCGGCCTGATCTGGCGTATCGTGGGTCATCAGGTAGTCATAGACCACACCGGCTTCTTTATTCATTTTCCCGGACTGATAGAGTCGCGCCATGGCAAACATCAAGTCGGTATTTTTCGGATCGTTTTGCAGAGCACCGATCAGCTTGTCATAGGCCGCGGCATAGTTACCCTGTTCACGCAGCGCATCCGCTTCATTGATGACGTAACCAATACGGGCGTCGGCCAGCTGTGTGGGCGTACTGCGAGCCTGTAATGTCGGATTAGAGATAAAACGCTGGGCTTCACTGGTCAGGCCGGCCTGATTAAGCACCGCTATCTGATCGGCATAATCGCCGACATTACCCTGTACCCCTTTTTGCATATTTCCGCGTACCACCGCGACAGCGCTGGTTACATCCCCGCTGCTGGCCAGTAATTTAGCCAGTTTACCGGCATCAACCGGACTCTGTGGTGGGCGTGAAGCCAGTGCTTTCAAAGTATTGGCAGCAGCGACAGTATTGCCCTGAGCCAGGTAGTTTTCCGCGGTGGCGATATTCAGATTGTAATTAACGCGCTGTGATAGCTCACGCATCGATGCGCTTTGTGATGAAGCAGGAATACGTGAGAGCAGGCTCTGTGCCTGAGGCCAGGAGCCATTCTCACTGGCAAACAGGGCAGAGGCATACAACGCGTTGGAATCTGCGCCGACACGCGATGCGGGCTGCATAATGGTCGCTGCTTCGCCATCATAACCCGATTTTTGTAATAACCGGGCAAGGCTCAAACGCATCCAGGGATCGTTAGGATAACGTGATACTCCCTGGCGCAGAGTGGCAATGGCCTCAGTGGTATTCCCCGCCGCCGCCAGGCGTTCACCTTGCTGACGAATCGGATCGCTCGGTAACCCCGTTACCACCCGTGGCTGAAGTCTGGCTTGTACGGTTGCAGGCAGGGTTCGTAATACGGTATCGGCTTCGGTGGTTTTATTTTGCTCTTTCAGCACGTAATACAGGTTTTCACGAGCCTGGGCATTTTGCGGCTGAAGACTGATAATATCGCGAAACGCCTGCTCGGCCTGCGGATAGTCTTTACTCTGGCGTAACACATCAGCACGAAACAGTTTCGCCGAGATACCTTGCTCTCCAGCAACTTGTGCCAGCGGGGCAGACAGAGATAACGCCTGGCTGATATTACCTGCTTTGAAAGCTTGCTGAGCCTGGGATAACTGGCCATAGAATGCTGCATCATCCGCTTGTTTCTTACGCTCAGCAGAGGCATCGCCCCCGAGACTGGCTGAACGGCTTAAATATTGTGAGGCGGCCTGATAGTCGCCGCTGCGCTGGGCAAGATAGCCCATACCGGCCAGGGCATCGGCATCTTCTGGGTTGCTCTGGAGCGCTTGTTCAAACTGGCGTTGTGCCTGAGCATTATCTCCGCTATTGAGAGCATTATAGCCTTCAGTTTTTGCCGCATCGCCCAGGGTATTACGGTAGTGTGCCTGCACCTCTTTATCTTGCGGATGGCGCTGGATAAAGGTCTCATAGGACTGTGTATCATTGGTGGTCGGAGAGAGCCAGAGCAGGGCCTGACGCAGGCCATCATCGGCTTCTTTATTTCCGGTTGCGGTTTGTTCTAGCAACGAGATACCGTCACGGCGCGTTCCTTCCCGCCAGGTGAGCATTTTACCCAAGGCAACACGGGCTGATATATCGCCAGGATTTTGTGCCGTAAAGCGTTGTAAGTCGGCCACTGCCTCGGCATAGGTGGCGTTATCACTTCCCTTCGTCAGGTAATACTCTGCCGCCAGACCTGGAGGAGGGGTATCACCGCTAAAAAGGGTATGCCAGGTTGCCATCGCAGCAGGAATATTCCCGCTGCGTGCTTGCTGTCTGGCCAGCGCGAGTGTTCCCGCCGGAACTTGCTCAAGCTGTTTGGCATTGTCGAGAGCCTGCAATAGCGAACTATTCGGATCGGCTTTTGCCAGACGGGTACGCCACTGGCTGGCTTCCTGCAGGTTGCCGTTTTGCTGCGCCCAGAGCGACATAAGATAGAGCGCCTGAGTATTGTTCGGATCAACCATTAAGACTTTATTGAGTGACTCATTCGCCCGGTCATTATGGGCCTTTTCATGCCAGTAATTTGCCTGATCAAACAGCGCCTTGAGCGCAGCATCGTTTTGCGATGTTTGGGCCGCAGCACTAAATCCCATCATCCCTGAGATAATAATTGCCGACGTTATGGTTATCTTTTTCATTTATTCTTTCCCTCGCCCTGGCTCAGACGCTCACGTGCACGTTTTTTCAACCCTGCATACATAAATAAGCCAAAAATGGTGCTGAATATGAGAGCAGAAAACGCCAGTAATACCGCATGCTGGTTGGCATACCAGACAATCATCATATGACCTGGCATTTCACCGCTCGGGTACTGTCCTCCGACGCGGAAACTGCGCACACCGTTTTCATCAGTAATGATGGCGGCATCACCGCGAATACCGGCGTTAATTTTTGCTGAGTTTAAGTCGACCGGCAGGCGTGACAGCTGATCGTCATTGCTACCGACCACCAGCACCACTAAGCGATCGCTGTTCCATTGGGAAGGAAAACTAATAAATCCGCGCCAGTCAGCATTCGAGGAGAAATAGCGATCCGCTTCTATATTGTCCGCACTCCAGTCGCCTCCCAGCCAGCGTAAGGTTTTTTGCCAGAGTGTGGGCTTGTTCGCCATCAGGCTATTATCTCGGGTTCCGAATGGAGAGTGGTTTAATAGAGTCTGATTAAACAAGGACTGGGTCATATTACTGACCGCCAGCACATCACGATTACGCAGCATTTCCAGGCCAGAACCCCCGGCGGGAATACCAAACATAACGCGGTTATTAGCCAGTGCAGTCCCGGTGGCATTACCTGAGCGCGCCACCATATCAAGCAGTGTGGTTATCTGCGTTTCAGTTGGGCTATCAGGTAACAGCAATACTGTCTGTGAGAAATCCGCCAGGCGTGAGAATGGGAATGACGCGCCGACAAAGAATGACAGGTTAGGTAACAGCGAGAAATGACGGGTATGGCTCAAGTCTATGGTCGAGGTATCGTCAATCCGGCTTTTAATATTGTTATTCATCAACACACTACAAGGCGCATCTTCTTGCGGGGTGATATGAAAATAGAGCGACAGCTGGTTATCACCATAAATCTGGTAAGGTTCTATAGGGATGTCCGCTTGCTCCTGACGCGCATCGCCGCCCATTTTGCGCCATAAGGTTTCTAGCGCGCCTTGTTTATTGATGGGCAGATTGAGCAAAAAGTTACTGTTCAGCGTCACGCTGAGCCAGGAGTGGCTTTCATCGATCCAGTCTTCGGCTGGGAAACGATAGTTAATGCGCATCGGAATGCTTCCACCATCCCACAAAAACAGGTCCGGGGCTGCGCGGAAGGCGATATTCAGCGGTTCGTGCCAGATCCCTGTTGTGGTCAGGCTTTGATCTTTGCGCAGCAGCTCAGACAGCTTTACCGGGCGATCGGTGGGGATCCAGCGCGGTGCGTCATAGGGCTGGCTGACCGGAATCGCTTTGCTCTCGACCTTCATACTGGCGGTTTGTGGCTCGAACTTATTCTGAGTCAGACGCCAGGCAGCCTGACGCAGAGCGGTTTCATCTTTCCCCACCACCAGCAATAATTTGTACACTGGATTGATTGGGTTATCGATATATTGCAGCAACGGCTCGTCACTCTCAGGTAAAGTGATACCGCCAATCGTTTCGCCCGGGTGGCCTATCAGAATGCCATTTTTTTCTGGCAGTACATTGTACTTCGTATCGAAGTTAATGCCGCGATAATCGGCTTCAATACCCAACCAGGAGGCCAGCAAGGCCGCTGCACTGACGGTATCGCTGCTCACTTTTTCCGGAAATGAAAATGACACTGTGGAAGTGGACATCTGCATACTGTCAAAGAAGGGACGCGGGAAATTAATCAGCTCATTACCGATATTTAACTGTTGTCCTTCAAGCTCAAAATGAGAGTCTGGCAGAATAGTGACCCGATATTCGCCATCGGTATCACGTCGACACTGTAGCGCATTCGCGTCGGTAATTTTAAAGCTCAGGTTATTGACTGAAACCAGCAAGGCTGCGGGCACATCAAGCTGAAAGCGTGAAGTATCGCTGTCTGCGGCACCCAGAGGCACCGAGCCTAAAGGCTGGCCATTGAGCATTAATTGCAGCGTAGTATTTTGCTCTGCCATCGCTGGAGAGACATTTAAATTCAGAATTAACCGTGCGTTAGTAATGACCTGGTCAAGGGGGAGCGTAAAGGTTATCCCTCCCTGTAGCTGACCACCGCCCATCACTACCCCGGAGGGCTGTCCCATTTGTGCCACTCTCAGGTTGCTGACCAAAGCTTGCGTCAGAGTTGGAGGGGCTATTGCCGCGGCGACCGGTGAAACCGGCGCCGGCAAATCAAAGGGCAGTAAGGCATCTATTGTTGCTTCTTCCCCATGGAGTGGGGAGGTAAAAAATATACCTGCAAGTAAGGCCGTCGATATCAGTTGCTTCATGCATTGCCATCCTGTTGAGCCTGGGCGCGAAGACGACGATTTTCACGACGTGATTTCCACGTCAGCCAGAACAAATCAAAGACACACTGGATAATCATCATCATCGAACGTAATGGATTATCTTGTGGTTTCGGCGGATGGATCCACGCATCGGCGCGGGCCAGC
>Ga0308165_1004872_pt1 | contig 12895 bp, 11 predicted proteins | sample PhyWR2_FD_201032 | JGI IMG/M metagenome (GOLD analysis project Ga0308165, IMG submission 201032) | Phyllosphere microbial communities from UC Gill Tract Community Farm, Albany, California, United States - DLSLW.R2 | ecosystem: Host-associated > Plants > Phyllosphere > Unclassified | place: USA...
GCCGTGATCTGGCGCGGATGCGCGAGGCCGGCGGCCTGCACCAGTTCCTGCAGCGCGTGCAGCGTGCTGCGATGGAAGTTGCGCACGCGCTCGGCCTTGTCGGGCACCACCAGCGCCTGCTGGCGCCCGGCGTCCTGCGTGGTCACGCCGGTCGGGCAGAAGCCGGTGTGGCAGGTCTGGGCCTGGATGCAGCCCAGCGCCAGCATGAAGCCGCGCCCGGCGTTGCACCAGTCGGCGCCCAGCGCCATCACGCGCGCCAGGTCGAAGGCGGTGATGACCTTGCCGGCGCAGCCGATGCTGATGCGATCGCGCAGGCGGGTGCCCACCAGGGTGTTGTGGACCAGCAGCAGTCCTTCCTGCATCGGCACGCCCACGTGGTCGATGAACTCGACCGGGGCCGCGCCGGTGCCGCCCTCGGCGCCGTCGACGACGATGAAGTCGGGCGTGATGCCGGTCACCTGCATCGCCTTGACCAGGGCGAACCACTCCCAGGGATGGCCGAGGCAGAACTTGAAGCCGGTCGGCTTGCCGCCCGAGAGGCGGCGCAGCCGTTCGATGAAATGCATCATCTCCACCGGCGTGGAGAACGCGCTGTGCGCCGATGGCGAGATGCAGTCCACGCCCTCGGGGACGCCGCGCGCCTCGGCGATCTCGGCCGTCACCTTCGGCCCCGGCAGCACGCCGCCGTGGCCGGGCTTGGCGCCCTGGCTGAGCTTGATCTCGATCATCTTCACCTGCGGATCGCGCGCGTTCTCCTCGAAGCGCGACTCGCTGAAGCGGCCGTCGTCGTCGCGGCAGCCGAAATAGCCCGAGCCGATCTCCCAGATCAGGTCGCCGCCGTGGACGCGGTGGTGGCGCGAGATCGAGCCCTCGCCCGTGTCGTGCGCGAAGCCGCCGAGCTTCGCGCCCTGGTTGAGCGCCAGCACGGCGTTGGCCGACAGCGAGCCGAAGCTCATGGCCGAGATGTTGAACACGCTGGCGCTGTAGGGCTGCGTGCAGCCGGTGCCCGGCGCGCTGGCGGTGGCCGGCGCGCCGCCGATGACGATGCGGAAGTCGTGGCCGTCGAGCCGGGTCGGCTGCATCGAATGGTTGATCCATTCGTAGCCGGTGCGCCCGACGTCGATCTGGGTCCCGAACGGCCGGTTGTCCGGTTCGCCCTTGGCGCGCTGGTAGACCAGCGAGCGCTGCGCGCGCGAGAACGGCGTCGCCTCCTGGTCGCTCTCGATGAAGTACTGGCGCAGTTCCGGCCGGACGTACTCGAGCAGGAAGCGCAGGTGGCCGACCACCGGATAGTTGCGCAGGATGGCGTGGCGCGTCTGGCGCCGGTCGTGCAGGCCGAGCGCCGTCAGCGCGCCGAAGGACGCCGCCACGGCGAGCCAACCGCCGCCGGCCGTGGCCGATGCCGCCAGCGCGGCGGCGCCCAGGCTGGCGGCGAAGCCCGCCGCGCACAGCGCGAAGACCGTGTAGCGGACCGGGAAGGAAGCGAATGAGGGGGCGCGAATGATGTCTCTCCGGAAGCCTGCTGCATCATAGAGGGCCGATCCCGACCCGATCCCCACCCGATTCCGACATGACCACGCCCGCCTCCGACCTGCCTTCCGACGTCCCCGCCGAGCCGCCCGCGATGGCGCCGTCCGCCCTGGCGGCCGACCAGCCGCTCGGCCCCGAGGACTTCGACCTGCTCGACAGCCTGCTCGACACCCTGCGCGAGAGCGACGACGAAGTCCCGCAATGGGAGTTCTGCGAGGGCTTCATGGCCGCCCTGATCTGCTGCCGCCGCCCGGTGCCGCCCACCGAGTACTTCCCGCTGATCTTCGGCGACGGCTTCGTCGCCGCGCGCCACATGGAGCTGGTCTGGCACTGGAAGCGCCGCTGGCAGGAGATCGAGACCGCGCTCGATGCCGCCGTGGAGGCGCTCGACGACGACCGCGCCTACCAGCCCGAGGTGCTCGACACGCGCGGCGCCATCGCCTCGCTGCCCGAGGAGGAGCGCGCCGAGGTCGCCGGCGAGGCCATCCCGTCGTTCGCCCAGGTGTGGGCGCTGGGCTTCATGTTCGCGGTCGAGAACTGGCCCGAGGACTGGGCCGCGCCGCGCGACAAGGAGGCCGCCGGCATGCTCGACGACGCGCTCGATGCCATCGTCGCCCTGACCGAGGACGACACCGGCAAGCCCGAGGTCTCGATGTTCAGCGAGGACGGACCGCCCAGCGTCAGCCAGCGCCGGCTCGATGCCTTCGGCGAGGCGATCTGGGCCGTCTACGACCTGCGCCAGCTCTGGAAGAGCATGGGTCCGCGCCAGGAGACCATCCGCAAGGAGGCCACGCCCGGGCGCAACGATCCGTGCCCGTGCGGCAGCGGCAAGAAATTCAAGAAGTGCCACGGCGCCTGAACCCCCCGACCCGGAGCATCCATTCCCATGACCGACAAGATCCTCGTGTTCTATGGCTCCTACCGCGCCGACCGCCAGGGCATCCGCCTGGCGGACTATGTCGTCGCCGGCCTGAAGGCGCGCGGCGCCGAGGCCGAGCTGATCGATGCCCGCGCCGTCGGGCTGCCGCTGCTCGACCGCATGTACAAGGAATATCCGCCTGGCGAGGCGCCCGCCGCCATGGAGACGCTGGCCGGCAAGCTGCGCGCCGCCGATGGCTTCGTCTTCGTCACCGGCGAATACAACTGGGGCCCGCAGCCCGGCCTGAAGAACCTGACCGACCACTTCCTGGAGGAGTGGTTCTGGCGTCCGGCGGCCATCGCCAGCTATTCGGCCGGCCGCTTCTCCGGCGTGCGCGCCGGCGCGGCCTGGCACCCGATCCTGTCGGAGATGGGCATGGTGGTGGTCTCCAGCACCCTGGCCGTCGGCCCGATCGCGCAGACGCTCGACGAACAGGCCCAACCCATCGGCAAGCCGGGCGAGTCGCTCGACCGTTCCTTCGTGCGCTTCGCCGACGACCTGGCCTGGTGGACCGAGGCGGCGCGCGCGCAGCGGGCGCATCGCGCGCCCCCGTACTGAGCCGGGGGCGCCCACGGCGCTCCCCACGCCTCATCCCCCCAGCCCTTCGACGACGGAGTCCTCCCATGCTTCAGATGCGCCCCGGTTGCGAATGCTGCGATCGCGACCTGCCGGCCGACGGGCCGCAGGCGCGGATCTGCTCCTTCGAATGCACCTTCTGCCAGGACTGCGCCACGCGGCGGCTGGCCGGCATCTGCCCGAACTGCGGCGGCGAACTGGTGCCGCGTCCACGCCGCCCGACCGCCCGGCTGGCGACCGCGCCGGCCTCGACCGAGCGGGTCTTCAGACCCGGGCCACCACCCGCCTGAGCGCCTCGAAGCAGTCGACGTCGATCGCCGTGCCGACGTTCTCGGCCATGATCTCCAGGGTGCCTTCCACCGGGATCGCGCCCCGGTAGGGCCGGTCGGCGGAGATGGCGTCGAAGATGTCGGCGGTGGTGATGATGCGGGTCTCCAGCGAGATCTGGTCGGCGCCGAGGCCGCGCGGATAGCCCTTGCCGTCGAGCCGCTCGTGGTGCGCCGCCGCGATGCGCGCCAGTTCCTCGAAGGCGCCGATGCGCGAGAGGATGGCTTCGGTGTGCTGCGCGTGCTGCTGCACCGACACCCACTCCTCGCGGTCGAGCTTGGCGGGCTTGTCCAGCACCGAGTTGCTCACCCCCAGCTTGCCGACGTCGTGCAGCAGGGCGCCCCGGCGCAGCCAGCGGCGCCGCTCGGGCGCCATCCCCAGGTCGGCGGCGATGGCCTCGACATAGGTGGCCACCCGCGTGCTGTGGCCGCTGGTGAAGGGGCTCTTGCTGTCCACCACCTGCCCGAAGGCCGCGGCGATGTCGTCGAGGTAGTCCTCGTCGAGCACCGCGCGCTCCGAGCCCGGCTCCATGGCGAACACCAGCGCCTCGACGCCCGGCGAGGCCAGGTGACGCCAGAACACCGGATCCAGCGCGACGCGCTCGAAGGCCTTGACCAGCATCGGATCGAACCAGCCGCCGGCGCGGCGCCGGGCCTCGCGCAACGCCGCATCGGCATTGCCGGCGGTATGGAAGACGTCGATCACCTGGGACAGCAGCGCGATGCGCGCGTACAGCGGGATGCGCTCGCCGGCCAGATGCCGCGGCCGGCCACCGCCGTCCCAGTGTTCGTCCAGGCCGGCGATGCCCTCGGCCACCGCCTCGCCGAAACGCAGCTGGCGCGCGATGTCGGCGCCGCGCGTGCAGCGCGTCTGGATCAGCTCGTCGGCGATGCGCGGCCCGTTGCGCAGGATGCCGACGATGCCGCGCAGCCGGTCCGACAGTCCCGCCTTCAGCCCGGTGTGGCTGAAGACGAAGCTCAGCATCTGCGGCAGGCCGTCGCCGACGGTCTTGAAGTCGCGCTTGAAGCTCAGGTCGTCGGTCATGTAGAGCTCGCAGATGCGCGCGGCATTGCTGCTGCAGCCCAGGTCCTTCAGCAGGATCGTGTAGTAGAGGTCGCGCAATGCCGTCTCGTCGAGCCCGAGCTGCAGCCCGATGTGCATGCCGATCCAGCAGGCGCGCACGCAATGGCCGCGCGGCTGGCCCTCGGTGATGTCCAGGGCGTGGCTGAGCGAGCCGATCAGCTCGCTCAGTCGCAGGCCGGCGACCGCCGGAGGTGGAGGCGGAGGCTGAGGCTGAGGCGTTGCCATGTTCGGATGGTCGTGGGAGGGATTCATCACCGCTGTATCGGCAGGACCGGCGCGCGACTTGAAGCGACTGTCGATGCCGAATACCAAATCCTGCATGCAGAACCGACGATCGACGGCTCGCCATCGATTCGGGGGGTGGGGGCGGGGGGGGGTGCCCCGGCCGGCTCAGGCGCGCCCGGGACCTTCGAGCCGCAGTACCAGCGTGCGCAGCGCGTGGCGCACGGTGGCCTGGCGCACGGCGGCGCGGTCGCCGTCGAAGCGGCGTCGCTCGGTGTGCACCGTGCCATCGAGCGACCAGCCGAACCACACCGTGCCGACCGGCTTGTCGGACGAGCCGCCGGTGGGACCGGCGACGCCGGTCACGGCCACCGCCACCTGGGCCCGGGACCGGGCGATGGCGCCTTCGGCCATGGCCCGCGCGACCGGCTCGCTGACCGCGCCCCGGCTGGCGATCAGCGCCGCGTCGACGCCCAGCAGCTCGTGCTTGGCCGCGTTGGAATAGGTGACGAAGCCGCGTTCGAACCAGGCGCTGGAGCCGGCCAGGTCGGTGCAGGCACCGGCGATCAGGCCGCCGGTGCAGCTCTCGGCGGTGGCGAGCAGGCGGCCGTCGCGCTGCAGCAGGGCGGCCAGCCGCAGGGTCAGCGCCGGGATGTCGTCGGTGGCGTCGGGCAGGTCGTTCGGGAGCTCGTTCATCGCGGGTACCACCAGGGAAGGAGGGAAGGAGGAAGAGGGGATGGCGTGACGCCCGGATGGCGGTCGTGCGTCGTTCAGGCCACGAAGGCGCGCCACAGCGCGATCACGAACAGCGTGCAGAAGGCCGCCACCAGGTCGTCGAACAGGATGCCGAGGCCGGCCAGGTGCCAGCGCACATCGCCGGCCGGGCCGCCCTCCGGCTTGAACAGCGCATCGGCCCAGCCCACCGGTCCGGGCTTGGCGGCGTCGAAGTAGCGGAACAGCGCGAAGGCGACGATCTGGCCCCACAGGCCGGCCGGCGTGATCAGCCACAGGACGATCCAGAAGGCGACGATCTCGTCCCAGACGATGTTGCCGGGGTCGGTCACGTTCATGCGCCGGGCCGTCACGGTGCAGGCCCACCAGCCCAGCGGCAGCGCGGCCAGGATCACCGCGCCCAGCGTGGCGTCCGACCAGCCGAAGCCCTGCATGACCAGGAACGCGACCCAGCCCCACAGGGTGCCGATGGTGCCCGGCGCGCGGCGGGCCAGGCCGGCGCCGAAGCCCAGCGCGATCCAGTGCGCCGCGTGCCCGCGCATGAAGCCGAAGGTGGGGCGCGTGCTGGCCGGCGCGGTGGCGGGGCGGTCGAGGGAGGCGGTCATCGAAGGTGGGGTGGGCTCGAAGGAGGGGCCGTGGGGTGTCGCTCGAGGGCCCGGGGGGATTCAGGTGTCGGGCGTCAGGCGAAGTGGTCGAAGGCCGTGAAGCGCTGCGCGACCGGCGCGCCGGCGGCGTCGACGATGCGCAGGCCGGCCTCGGCGTCGATGCGGCCGATGCGCGCCACCGGCGTGGCGGCTTCGCGGCCGGCCCGCTCGACGGCGGCGCGGGCGGCGGCCGGGGCGGTGAACAGCAGTTCGTAGTCGTCGCCACCGGACAGCGCGCACAGGCGCAGGATGTCGATGCCGAGGTCCGGCGCCAGGTCCGGCGCGCCCAGCGCCACGCGCGCCACGGCGGCATCGGCATCGAGCGTCGCGCCGACGGCGCTGGCCTCCAGGATGTGGCGCAGGTCGCCGACCAGGCCGTCGCTGACGTCGAGCGCCGCCGTGGCGATGCCGCGCAGCGCCAGGCCCAGCGCGACGCGCGGCGTGGGCGTCTCCATGCGCCGCCGCGCCAGCTCGAAGGCGGCGGCCGGCAGCGCCAGCGTGCCGCGGAACACCTCCAGCGCCAGCCGGGCGTCGCCCAGCGTGCCACTGATCCAGAGGTCGTCGCCGGCGCGCGCGCCCGAGCGCAACGCGGCCGCGCCGGGCGGCACCTCGCCGAAGACGGTGATGCAGATGTTGAGCGGGCCGCGCGTGGTGTCGCCGCCCACGAGTTCGCAGTCGTGCGCCTCGGCCAGCGCGAAGAGGCCGCGCGAGAAGCCCTCGAGCCAGTCCTCGTCGACCGCCGGCAGCGCCAGCGCCAGCGTGAAGGCCAGCGGCCGGGCGCCGCAGGCGGCCAGGTCGCTCAGGTTGACCGCCAGCGCCTTGTGGCCGAGCCGCGCCGGATCGACGGTGGACAGGAAGTGCCGGCCCTCGACCAGCATGTCCGAGGACACCGCCAGCTGCAGGCCGGGCGCCGGCGCCAGCAGCGCGCAGTCGTCGCCCACGCCCAGGGGCGAGCGCGTGGCGGGGCGCTTGAAGTAGCGCCTGATCAGGTCGAATTCCCCCATGGGATCGAGCATAAGCGCTGCCGCCTCAGCCCTGGCCGCGAAAGCGCAGCGCCGCCTGGCGCACCACCTCCGGCAGCATCCGCTCGCGCGCCTGCCGCTCGCGCAGCCAGCGCGCGTCGTTGTGGCCGCGCTCGACGTCGGTGCGCAGCGCGGCGATGGCGCGGGTGGCGTCGAGCGCCTCGCTGTGCCATTCGAGCTCGGTCATGGTCATCAGGATGTGGTCGCGCAGCGGCATGTGGTCGCCGGTGGCGGGGTCGACATAGACCGCGTCGAGCCCGAAGCGGCAGGCCTGGAAGCGGTTGTAGGTGTAGACCAGGTAGTCGTCCTCGGTCGGCACGAAGGGCTGCTCCTGCAGGAACCAGGCGCCCAGCGACTGCACGTAGCCGGCCAGCGCGGCGGCGCGCTCGACCGTCAGCGGGGTGTCGAAGACGCGGATCTCGATGGTGCCGAACTCCGGCTTGGGCCGGATGTCCCAGTAGAAATCCTTCATGCTGCGGACCACGCCGGTGCGGGTCATGCGCTCGAAGTAGTTGCCGAACTCGTCCCAGCTCAGGGTGAAGGGCGCGCGGCCGGACAGCGGGAAGGCGAACACCGAGTTCAGCCGCGCCGAGTCGAACTGCGTGTCCTGGCCCTGCACGTAGGGGCTGGAGGCCGACAGCGCGATGAAGTGCGGGATGTAGCGGCTCATGCGGTGCAGCATCAGCAGCGCCGCGTCGGCATCGGGGCAGCCGATGTGCACGTGCTGGCCGAAGATGGTGAACTGCTTGGACAGGTAGCCATAGAGCTCGGAGAGCTGGCGGAAGCGCGGCTTGTCGTAGATGCGCTGCTCGTGCCATTGCTGGAAGGCGTGCGTGCCGCCGCCGAGCACCGCGATGTTGAGCCGGTCGGCGCTGCGCACCAGGGCGTCGCGGATCGGCCCCAGCTGCTCGACCACGTCCTGGGCCGAATGGCAGACATCGGTCGAGATCTCGATCATGCTGGAGGTCATCTCCGGCACCACGCTGCCCGGCAGCTTCGTCTCCGCCATCAGGCGCAGCATGTCCTCGGCATAGGGCGCGAGGTCGTAGTCGTGCGTGTTGACCAGCTGCAGCTCCAGCTCGACGCCGAGCGACAGCGCGCGCGAGTCGTTGAAGCGCTCCAGCGCGACCGTGCGGTCCTGGCGCGCCGGCAGCGGCCGGGCCTGGGGCGAGTCGAGCGGCTGCGTGCTCATCGATGCGTCTCCCGTGCGTCGTCGTCGTGGGCCAGGAAGGCCTCGGGCCGCCACGGCCGCGAGCTCTCGCCGCAGGCGTGGATGGCCACCGTCGCCAGCACCGCGCCGAGCATCTCCATCACCAGGATGGTGGGCAGCGCGATCTGCGTGATCAGCGCGCCCAGCAGCGGCGAGGCGGTGGAGAAGTTGGAGGCGATCAGCAGCGCGATCGAGGACAGCGGCGACATCGCGCAGCCGACCCAGAAGGCCTGCTTCCAGCTCGCGCCGCTGCCCGGGTTGGCGATCGCGACGCCGGCGATCTTGGCCAGCGCGCGCACGCCGATCAGCGCCATCACCACGCCGGCGACCGGCACGCTCCAGTCGCCCTGCGCCGCGACGATCGAGACCAGCACGAACATCAGCATCGTCAGCAGCGATGCCGCCGTGCCGAGCTGGCGCTGCCAGGCCCATGGCTTGGGATTGAGCTGCTTGAGCAGGATGCCGCCGATCAGCGCCGCCAGCGCCGCCGCGCCGCCGAAGTGGGCCGCCACCGCCGCGCCGGCGCCGATGATGGCCAGCAGCAGGATCGAGGTGTTCTCGCTGGTCGGGCTCATCACGCGCAGCGCCGAGCGCAGCGCGAGGGCCATCAGCGCGCCGACCACGAAGGACAGGCCGAGCACCACCAGCACCGGATGCAGCTTGCTGATCAGGCCCTCGGGGCCGCGCTCGAGCAGGCCGGCCTGCGCATAGCCCAGCGCCAGCGCATAGAAGGTGTTGAGGGTGGCGAGCGTCATGGCGCGCTCGGTCATCGGACCCGAGGCCCGCGTGTCCATGACCACGCGGCTGAGCACGGCGGGCGAGGCGACGATGGCCATCAGCGCGACCGGATTGGCCACCGGATCGGGCACCCCCATCGCGTGCAGGGTCCAGAAGACGCCGAAATACGTCAGCGCCGATTCCAGCAGGCTCTGCAGCAGCACCTGCGGGTTGTGGCGGAACCAGCGCAGCGGAAGCCGGCCGCCGGCCTCGAACAGCACGATCGCCACGCCCAGCTCCAGCAGGAACAGCGGGATGCCCTGCAGGGGCCAGATCGCGCCCTCGAAGCCGGCCAGGCCGACCAGCGTGCCGACCATCGAATAGCCCACCACCTTGGGCAGGCCGAGGTAGCGCTGCACCAGGTGGCCGCTGGCGGCGGCCGCGGCCAGCAGCAGCGACCACAGCACGGTCGGCAGGCCGGCCGAGGGCCGGACCCATTCGGCCCAGAAGCCCAGCAGGTCGGCCGGCAGCAGCGAGGAGATCATCGGCCGGCCCCCACGGGCAGGAAGAAGCTGGTCGCGCGGCGGCGCCAGCGCGCCAGGATCGCCGCCCGGATCAGCACCCGGTCGGCCCGGCTGACGCTGTGGGCCCGCAGCGCCAGACGGAAGGCGAAATAGAAGCTCACGCTGACGTTGATGGCGCCGGTCACGGGGATCGCCGCCGCCGCCCACCACAGCGCCGGCAGGTGCAGCGCGTCCGGGCCGATCGAGGCCGCGGCGGCGGCGATCTGCCCGGCCGACAGCGTCACGTGGCGCACTTCCAGGCCGATGCCGAAGAAGGCCGCGAACGCCGGCGCCAGGCCCAGCATGAAGCCCAGCGAGATGTTGGAGGCGAAGCCGGAGATGTGGGTGCGCATGAAGCCGGCCCAGCGGCGCGCGCGCTTCGGACCCAGCACGGCGCCGATGCGCGGGTTGTGGCGCAGCGCCGAGTCGAGCCGGTGCAGCACGAAGGCGTTCTCGGTCCAGCCCGCGACGATGCTGGCGGCGAACAGCAGCACGCCGGTGAAGGCGGCATAGATCGCCGTCGGCCCGGCCAGGGAAAGCGACTTCAGCACCGCCATGGCGTGCTCGTCGTCCAGCACCGGGTGGTCGAGCACCACGCGGGCCAGCACCCCGACGCCCAGCATCACCGGCACCACCACGCCGACATTGCCCAGCACCGCCGCCACCTGCGAGCGCACCAGGTGCGTGACCTCGTCGACGAAGGCCTCGACGCCGCCCTGGTCCTTGAGCCGGTGCAGCCGCGCGGCCATGGCCGGCGCCGTCATGGCCGGCTGCTTGGTGGCCAGCGTCAGGTGCAGCAGCTGGATGGTGACGAAGCTCGCCGCGTACATGGCGCCGGCCCAGAAGCCGTTCCAGAACGCCGACAGCCCGAGCGCCACGATGGCGAACTTCATCAGCACCGTGACGGCGGTCAGCGCGCCGCCGCCGGCGGCCTGGCGCACCATGCGCAGGTAGGCCGGCCGGTCGCGGGTGATGTAGTGCTCGCCGGCCTCGGCGCTGCGCTCGGTGACCTTGGCCGCCAGCAGCGAGGAGTTGGTGGCGATCAGCCCGCGGATCGAGCTGCGTTCGCCGCCGGCGGTCACCAGCTTGCCCACCAGCCGCGCCACGCTCGGCGCCGGGGCCGGCGCCAGCACGCAGTCGAGCAGCTCGCGGATGCGCAGCACGCGTTCGCGCAGCTGGCGCAGGCGGAACACCAGGCCGACCGAGATGCCGTTGTCCTCCAGGTGCGCGTAGACCGAGGCGGTCGCCAGGCGGCAGTCGTCGAGCCGGTCGCGGAAGACGATGAACGCGGCCTGCAATGCCTCGGGGTCGCGCGGGGTCCGGAAGACCTCGGCGCGCAGTTGTTCGAGGGCGGCCATCAGCGTCTGGAAGGCCTGCACGCGCGAGGCCGGCGCGGCGCCGTCCGGCCCGGCGGTCGCGCCTTCGCCGCTGCCGGCGATCGGACCCATGCGCAGCCGCAGCTCGGGCGAGAAGCCGGCCGCCACCACCTGGCTGGCGCAGTAGGTGACGGCATCCATGACGGTGCGGCGCCAGTAGGGCGCGGTATCGGTGGGGGTGGCGGGGGTGGCGGGGGCGGTGGCGGCGGTCGTCGCCGGTCGCATCGGCGCGGTCTCGGGCAGCGTCAGCAGGCGGCCGATGCGCGAGAGCGTGTCCTCGTCGACGAGCGCGATCCAGCGGGCGTCGAAATCGCTCGGCAGCACCATGCGGAACAGGTCGGACGCATCGGTGGTCTCGGGCGTCCCCGGCAGGATCTTGCGGCGCAATCGTTCGCCCAGCTCGCTGAGGAAGGCGGTGCGCGGCGCGAAGCCGTGGTCGGCCAGCAGCGCCGTGAGATCGACCGTGCGGATGAAGACCGCCCACCAGGCCTGCGCCTTGGCGCGCAGGTCGGCGCGCGCCTCGATGGCATCGACGAGCAGCACGGCGCGGCCCGCGGCCGCCTGCGGCGAGGCGCGGTCGCCGCGCAGCCAGTCGAACATCTGGATCAGCCAGATGTGGCGCGCGGCCAGGTCGGCCTCCGGGTCGAGGCGGGCGAGCAGGGTCGACAGATCGCGCACGGCGGCCATGGGTAGGGAAGGAAGGAAGGGCAGGGGTGGGGCCGGTGGGGAAGGGGGTCCTGGCGAGCGTGGCGACGACCGGCGGACGACGGGAATCGCGGCCTGGTCGTGGCGGCGGGCGGGCGCTGCGGGCCGTCGCCCCGGCTAGTGGAGCACGCGCGGCACGGACCGTCCGCCGGTGTCGTCCTGCACCTCCAGCACGAACAGGGGCACCGGCACCTCGAAGCGCTCGCCGCGCTCGTCGATCACCAGGAAGCTGCCATGCATGGTGCCGCTGGGCGCGTGAAGCCGGCAGCCGCTGGTGTAGCGGAACGACTCGCCCGGCGAGAGCATCGGCTGCTGGCCGACCACGCCCAGCCCCTTGACCTCCTGCCGGTGGCCCGAGGCGTCGTGGATGATCCAGTGCCGCGCGATCAGCTGCGCGGGCACCTTGCCGACGTGGGTCACGGTGATGGTGTAGGAGAAGGTGTAGACGTGGTCGTCCGGTGCCGACTGATCGGCGAGATAGCGCGGTTCGACCGTCACGCTCAGTGGGTTCTGGGACATGGCGTGCATGGTAACTGGAGCCTCCCCCATCGGCTGTCGGATGGGAGGGCGACAATTCGGCCATGAGCACTCCCCACGCCCCTTTCCTCATCGCCCCCTCCATCCTGTCGGCCGATTTCGCGCGTCTGGGCGCGGAGGTCGGCGAGGTCATCGCCGCCGGTGCCGACTGGATCCATTTCGACGTGATGGACAACCACTACGTCCCCAACCTGAGCTTCGGGCCGATGGTCTGCCAGGCCCTGCGCCCGCACGCCAGGCGTCCCGACGGCACGCCGGTGCCGATCGACGTGCACCTGATGATCCAGCCGGTCGACGCGCTGGCTGCGGCCTTCGCGCAGGCCGGCGCCGACTACATCAGCTTCCATCCCGATGCCTCGCCGCATGTGCATCGCAGCATCCAGGCGATCCGCGCGGCGGGCTGCAAGCCGGGCCTGGTGTTCAATCCCGGCGCCGGGCTGGAGGCGCTCGACTGGGCCATCGACGAGATCGACCTGATCCTGATCATGAGCGTCAACCCGGGCTTCGGAGGCCAGAGCTTCATCGACTCGGCATTGCGCAAGGTCGAGCAGGCCCGCCGCCGCATCGAGGCCTCGGGCCGCGACATCCGGCTGGAGGTCGACGGCGGCATCAAGGCCGACAACATCGCGCGCGTGGCCGCCGCCGGCGCCGATACCTTCGTCGCCGGCAGCGCCATCTTCGGCGCCAAGGACTATCGCGGCGTCATCGACACCATGCGCGCCAACCTCGCGG
>Ga0308165_1004875_pt1 | contig 12888 bp, 11 predicted proteins | sample PhyWR2_FD_201032 | JGI IMG/M metagenome (GOLD analysis project Ga0308165, IMG submission 201032) | Phyllosphere microbial communities from UC Gill Tract Community Farm, Albany, California, United States - DLSLW.R2 | ecosystem: Host-associated > Plants > Phyllosphere > Unclassified | place: USA...
TGACGGGCCTGTATTTCTATGACAACCAGGTGGTGGACATTGCCAAGGCCGTCAAGCCCAGCGCGCGGGGCGAGTTGGAGATCACCGCCGTCAACCAGGCTTACTTGGATGCCGGGCAGCTCAACGTTCAGATCATGAAGCGCGGCTATGCGTGGCTGGACACAGGCACGCACGACAGCCTCCTCGAGGCGGGCCAGTTCATTGCCACGCTGGAGCACCGCCAGGGCCTGAAGATTGCCTGCCCCGAGGAAATCGCTTGGCGCGGCGGCTTCATCACCTCCGAGCAACTCGAAAAGCTTGCCCAACCGCTGGCCAAGAACGGCTACGGTCAGTACCTCAAGCGTCTGCTCAGCGAAGGAGGCCAGCCATGAAGGTCACGCCCACAGCGATTGCTGACGTGCTCATCATCGAGCCCAAGGTGTTCGGAGATGCGCGCGGATTCTTTTACGAGAGCTTTAACCAGAAAGCCTTTAACGAGGCTACTGACACGAACTATCAATTTGTGCAGGACAACCACAGCCGCAGCGCCAAGGGCGTGCTGCGCGGCCTGCATTACCAGATTGAGCACCCTCAAGGCAAGCTGGTGCGCGTGGCGCGCGGCGCGGTGTTCGATGTGGCGGTCGATATCCGCAAAAGCTCGGCCACATTTGGCAAATGGGTGGGCGTTGAGTTGAGCGAAGAAAATCACCGCCAACTGTGGGTGCCGCCGGGCTTTGCCCACGGCTTTCTGGTGCTCAGCGAGACAGCAGACTTTCTATACAAGACAACAGATTATTATGCGCCCGTCTATGAGCACTGCATTCTCTGGAATGACTCGGCAATAGGAGTCGAGTGGCCAGAGGCAACTGCACCGCAGCTTTCGACCAAAGATGAGGCAGGTAAAAGGCTGGACGAGGCCTCCGTATTTGACTGACTTGTCTGTGGGATTCAATGCCAATGATTTTTCAGTCATTTGATGACCTATTCAAAAAGATGAAACCTTAAAAATGGCTTTTGATCCTGTGCGAGAACCAGTCAACATTGCACGCATAAAAAATTTATGAATTATGCGGGTGTTGACTACTGTGTTGCCAAATGGATCAACCACCATCATAGTTTCATGGCTGTCTTTCACTCTTTTGATCAAGGGAATGCTGCAATCGATATCAAAGTATTTTTATTAATTTGACGAACAAAGAGTCTTTGTTTCACATGTTTTTGCCAGCATGAACGTTCTATGCCGAGCGAATGTCAGAGCAATATTCGAATTGATTTCATAAAAAGAAAATTTTTGCCTGATGAATTTTCCAAGGTTACGCCACAACATTGCTGCGCTGGGAGTGATGCAGATTGCCAATTACCTTATTCCCATGGCGACACTTCCTTACCTGACACGGGTTCTTGGGGTGGAAAGCTTTGGGAAAATGGTCTTTGTTCAGGCTGTCATGGCTTACCTGATTTTGGTGGTCGAGTTTGGCTTTTCATGGTCCACGACCCGTGAGATTGCAGCCAACAGAGGTGACCACAAACTGATCTCGAGTATTTTTTCAACCACATGGATGGCGCAATGGCTGCTTGCATTTATTGCAAGTTTTTTCATGCTATTGCTGGTGCTTACAATGCCCTCGCTAAAAAGTGATGCCGGGCTGTATGCCGCAGGTATGCTGATTGTGTTTGGAGGCATGTTGTTTCCACTTTGGCTTTTCCAAGGGCTTGAAAAAATGCGCGAGGTGGCGGTCATTCAAGTGGTCAGCCGGCTTGTGTTTTTGCCGTTTATATTTATTTTTGTCAACAACCCGAATGATTTGCTGCTGTTGATGCTGCTGTTGGGTATGGGACCAACTCTCGCAGGGGTCGCATCGCTGGTCTGGATCAGGCAACAACGGTTGGTTGATTTTGAAGTGCCCAAGGCTTTCGAAGTTTTTCGGGTTTTGCGTGACAGCCGAATGCTGTTTTTATCCAAAGCAGTCATCAGCTCCTATACCACCTTGACGCCGTTGATTTTGGGTGTGGTTGCGGGTCCTGTCGCGCTGGCGTACTTCAGTTTAGCCGATAGGCTGCGCAGTGCTGCCCAATCCGGACTTGCGCCGATTTCTCAAGCCCTTTTTCCACGCATGAGCCATCTTTACAAGACTGACCAGGGATCTGCAGAAAAGCTGCTGAAGCGCTCCACAGTTGTGATTGTTTGCATCGCTGGCGGACTGAGCCTGTTTCTTTGGTTTTTTGCAGAGATGATTATTTTTGTCCTGGGTGGCGAGAAATTTGGCGATTCGGCAATCATTCTGAAGTGGCTGTCTTTTTTGCCTTTGGTTGTCAGTCTCTCGAATATATTTGGCGTTCAGATCATGTTGCCAAATCTATTGAACCGAAGTTTCAATTTTATATTGATTTTGGCGGGTGTCATGAGCTTGGCCATCATCTGGCCATTTGCAAAGTACAACGGAGCGGTCGGTGCGTCTCAGACGATTTTGATTACCGAGTCATTCGTCACCCTTGGAATGGGTATGTATCTCTGGAAAAAGAATTATTTATCAATATTTTTTAGGTGAACCATGGTTTATGACTATTTGATTGTCGGCGCAGGATTTGCCGGTAGCGTTTGCGCCCGGTATCTGGCGGAGACTGGAAAAAAAATCCTGCTTATTGACAAGCGCTCCCACATTGGAGGCAACGCTTATGACGCCTACGATGAGGATGGCGTGTTGACTCATCCCTATGGGCCTCACATATTCCATACCAATTCTAAGCGTGTTTTTGAATACCTTTCGCGTTTTACGGACTGGCGTTTCTATGAGCACCGCGTGCTGGCGCAGGTAGGTAAAAAACGGGTTCCGATCCCTATCAATCGGGTGACTCTTAACCATCTCTACGGTTTGAAACTGAATGAAGAGGAGGCTGCGCAGTTTTTGGAGGAGGTGCGTGAGCCGCGCAAAGAATTGAAGACAAGCGAGGACGTGGTCCTTAATAGCGTTGGTTCTGATTTGTGCGACAAATTTTTCAGAGGGTATACGCGCAAGCAATGGGGACTTGACCTTTCAGAGTTGTCGGCAGGAGTGGCTGCACGCATACCGACTCGAACTAATGACGATGATCGTTATTTTACCGATACCCTTCAGTTCATGCCTGCCCAGGGCTATACGAAAATGTTCGAGCGCATGCTGGACCACCCCAACATTACCGTTCGCTTAGCAGTCGATTTTGAGGAGATCAAGGAAGTAGAGAAATTCGATCATCTTGTTTACACTGGACCGATCGACACTTTCTACGGCTACTGCTTTGGCAGGCTCCCCTATCGCAGCTTGAGTTTTCAACATCAGCATTTTCCAGACACCCCTGAGTTCCAGCCTGTGGGAACAGTTAACTTCCCCAACGATCATGCATATACGCGCACCACTGAATTCAAGCACTTAACAGGGCAAAAGCATTCTGGAACGTCAATTGTTCGCGAGTATCCCCAAGCCGAAGGGGATCCTTACTATCCCATACCGCGTCCAGAAAACGAAGCCTTGTTCAAACGCTACCTGACATTGACGGAAAAAGAGCACAAAGTGACCTTCGTGGGACGGCTGGCTCAATACCGCTACTACAACATGGACCAAGTGGTCGCAGCGGCGCTTTCATGCGTGGAGTCGATTCATGCTGGTCCATGAATCAAGAGTCATTGTTTGTTGCTCCAAGGGAACCAGCGGGGGACCCGAGCTGCTTCATCAGTTGGTTGATGAACTGCGTTCGAACGGACGTGAAGCGTACATTGCTTACTATCCCTTCGGCACCCCTTTTTCCTGTCCCGATGCCTATAAAAAGTATGACACGCCTCAAGCGCAATTGACCGATGAGCCTGGCACTTTTGTTGTGGTTCCGGAAACTGCCACTTGGATCGCCAAATCCATAAAAAATGCAAGGGTCGGCGTGTGGTGGCTTTCGGTGGACAATTATTTTTTGGCCAGCCACAATTCAAAAATAAAAGACCTCTACCTGCGTTACAAGAGCCTTATCAGGGCAAGATTGCCAATATTTCGCATTCGTAATTTGCTGCATTTTTCCCAAAGTTTTTATGCGGAAAGATTTCTGCAGAATTTTTCCATAGCATCTCATCAATTGACGGATTATTTATCCGACGCGCATTTTGCCAATCGATTTTCAGGTGACACGGGCGGAAAAGAGGACATCGTTGCCTTCAATCCGCTGAAAGGGCATAAAAAAACGCATCTGCTCATAAAGAAGTATCCTGAGATCGAGTTTGTTCCCATTCAAAATATGACTTCCCAGGAAGTTGCTGCCTTGTTAAGGCGTGCGAAGATTTATATTGATTTCGGGCACCACCCAGGCAAGGATAGACCGCCGCGTGAGGCAGCAATGGCTGGCTGCTGCATCATCACTGGCCGAAGCGGCTCGGCACGCTACCAAGAAGATCTGCCCATTCTGGAAAAATACAAGCTGGACGATACGACCGCTGCCTATGTGAAGGATTTTGGCGTGCTTGCGGAGAGTATTTTCAAAAATTTCCCCACTCATGTTCAAGAATTTGAAGGGTACAGATTGAAGATATTGAATGAGCCAGAGGTTTTCAAGCAACAGGTCAAGGCCATATTTGGCTGATTCCAATATGAAATTTTTTATCCATCGTGCTTGACCAGGGCTGATGGCGGGTATGTTTATCTTTAACTCAAAAGGCGGCAAGGTTGGCTTTTGCAGACTTGATGGACCAGGGCGTATTTTTTGAAAAACATGATCAAAGCCAAGAGCGAAGTAAGCAAAGTCGATGCAGCCAGCACGGAGTCAGGCTCCGTTCTGGCTGTTGTAGTTCTTTATAAAAGACCTTTTAAAGCGGTGCCATCTGCTGCGCGCCTCAAGGCTTGGCTGAGTTCACTTGAAAAAAACCCAGCGAATCTGCATCTGGTTCGGTGCTTAATTTATGACAACAGCCCGGCCATGCAGCCATTCGATGCCGAGTTGTTTCATGAGCGCATGGAGGTGTTTCATAATCCATTGAACGGGGGCACCAGGGCGGCTTATCTTCATGCCTGGAATATTGCCACTCAAAACGGGTATCCATGGATTTTATTTCTTGACCACGATACGCTTCTGCCAGAGAATTTTTTTCTGGCAGCCGATCATGCACTGTCGCTGCTTCCTGAAGATGAAAAAGCCTGTGCCATAGTGCCCAGGGTGTGGGATGCTGCCCAGCCCATCTCGCCCTCGCGCATAACGATTTATGGCAGAGGCTACTCTCAGCAGGAGGTGTGGAACTCGGTGGATCAAAAGACCACCTTGACAGCCATAGCATCGGCCTCGCTGATACGTACCGATGCATTCGCTGGCGTACTTCCCATACCTGAAAAGCTGGTCTTGGATCACTTGGATCACTGGCTCTTCCGTGAACTTCAGCGGACGGGCGAAAAGCTGGTGGTTTCTTCTGCGCGGGTGGAGCATTCTCTTTCCGTCCAGTCAATGAAGTCGATCAACGCCGAGCGCTACCGTGCCATTTTGGCGGCTGAATTGGTTTATTTAAAAAGCGACCCCAGCTACTCGTTTGCCAAGCATTTGATGTGGCATGGGGCGAGAACAGTAAAAGTCGTTATCAGCACCAAGAGGTATGACTTGGCTTGCGCTTGTGTGGGTGGATTTTTTGACATTGTTCGCGCCAAAGGCAGCCCGTGATTTACATTGCAGCCTTCTCGTTTTTTTCGGTTTTTGTATTCGCTTTTTACAATTTTCTGCCCAAAAATTTGAGTTTGTTGGCGGTCGGCTCCTTTTTTGCCTTGTTTGCCGCGCTTCGCGGAATCGAGGTTGCGGCTGATCTTGTGGTTTATCAGGACTGGTATGCCTATCGGGGCGAGGAAAATGGCTTTCTGGAACGTCCGGGTTACTTTGAAGTTTTGTATTTTTTTCTGAATGATGCCTTTTCAGCCGTCGGAATTCATTTCCGTTTGTTCGTCGGTTTTCTGGCGTTTTTTGCCGTATTGCTTAAGCTGCACGTCGTGATGAGTTTTGCAAAAACCGCCTGGGCTGCTGGCGCAGGTGTTTTGCTCTATGCATTCACTTTCTATCTTTTGCATGAATTCACGCAAATCAGGGCCGGCCTGGCGGTAGCCTTTATTTTTGTTGCCGTACAGGCGCTGGTTCATGAAAAACACAAGGCGTTTATCGGTTGGGTTTTGGTGGCCGCCGGATTCCACAGTTCTGCGATCATGGCATTTTTGCTCTTGCTTCCCTATCACGGCAGGCACGCACGCTGGCTGGACTGGGGACTTTTTGGTGTGACTGGATTGGTCTACACGTTGTCCGCGCTTGGCGTCAATCTGGGTGTTTTGCTGATGAACATGCTCAGCGCATTTGATCCGCGAGTGGCGCTGTACATCTCAATGGCAGAAAGCGGCCATTCGGATGCGGCCAATCCATTTTCAGCGTCGGCCATGCTGTTGTTGGCCCTGATGCTCTGTCTGGCGGGCGTTTCCAATGACAACCCGCAACCACCCGGGTTGGACCGCCATGAGGTCAAGGCCATGGTTTTGATCCGGCGCAGCGTACTGATTGGATTGAGTTGTCTGGCTTTGTTTTCACCGATACCCGAATTGGCGCTGCGACTTTTTGAAATCAACATTGCACTGCTTCCTATTCTCGTGGCCATCGTGTTTTCACAGCAAGGGTGGTTGTTACAGAAGTTTCTGCTGGGGTTGTGGGCCACTGCCGTGGCGGCCATTTACATTGGCCGGGAAGAGGGGCTGGTGCAGCCTTATGTACTGTTCTTTGTCTGAAGCTATGCAGCCTGTTCCCTACAATGATGTGCAGCAAGCGCTGCATGCAGCAAGCCACCGGGTGCTGGCCGTGGTGGTGTTGTACAACACGCCGTTCGCATCAGTACCGTGTGCGCAGCGGCTGATTCAATGGCTCGCCTTGCCAGACCCTACTTCAAGTCGCCTGCATCTGGCGCACTACCTGGTTTACGACAACAGCCCCATGCAGCAGCCCGTTGACGGTCTTTCAAAAGATGACCGGCTGCATGTCTTTCATGATGCCGGCAATGGCGGCACTCGCGCAGCCTACCTGCACGCATTGAAGGTGGCCCAGGCGCAGGACTGCCCCTGGATACTCTTTTTGGACCACGACACCGATCTTCCGGAGAATTTTCTGGACGACGCCTGCGATGCGCTCAATGCCGTGTCGCCTGCAGCAGGGGTCGGGGCCGTGGTTCCACAAGTGTTTGATGGGCGCATCCAGATTTCACCGTCGCGGATCACTTCCTATGGACGCGTGCGGTTGCCCGGGGAAAAATCCGGAGCCGATGAAGGCCCTGGCGCGTTGACGGCCATTGCCTCGGCTTCACTGGTCAGCACCGAGTCCCTGGCGGCTGTGCTGCCGATACCGGTCGAGTTTTCCCTGGATTACCTGGACCACTGGCTGTTTCGCGAACTGCAGCGACGGGGAATGTCCGTCGCCGTCTCAGCGGCCCGGGTCCGGCATTCCTTGTCGGTTCAGTCCATGAAGTCGATGGGTGTTCAACGCTACCGAGCGATTTTGGCGGCCGAACTCGCATTTCTGCGAGGGGAGCCTGATTATTCCAGGCCGAAGCACTTGCTCTGGCATGCGGGCCGAACTCTCAAGCTGGCATTGTCAACCCGCCGGCTCGCCCTGGTGCGGGCCTGCAGCCGTGGTGCCTTGAACATTGTCCGCGCCCCATGACGGCCGCCAACCCGTGTTCCGTATCTGTGGTCATGGCAACCTACAACGGCAGGGGCTATGTGGCCCAACAGCTAGGCTCCGTCCTGAGCCAGCTGCTGCCGGGCGACGAGCTGATCGTCGTGGACGATGGCTCGCAGGACGGCACCCCAGAACTGGCGGAAGCGCTGAATTCTCCCCTGGTGCGCGTGGTCCGCAACCCACGCAACCTGGGTGTCCTTGCGACGTTCGAGCGCGGCATCCTGATGGCGCATGGCGACATCGTCTTTCTTTGCGATCAGGACGATGTGTGGCTCCCTGGAAAACGCGCCGCCTTCGTGGCCGCATTCGAAGCCGATCCGCGCGTGCTGGTGGTGGTGTCCGATGCCGAACTGATCGATGCCGAGGGGGAGGTCACCGCCCCGTCCTTCATGCGGCTGCGTGGGGGCTTTCATGGCGGGGTCTGGTCCACGCTGGTCAAGAACCGCTACCTGGGCTGCGCCATGGCGCTGCGCCGGGAACTGCTCGCGGTTGCCCTTCCCATTCCATCCACGGTGCCGATGCACGACATGTGGTTTGGCGCATTGGCCAGCGTGGTCGGCAGGGTCCATTACCTTGCGTTGCCCTTGATACAGTACCGGCGCCATGGCGGCAATGTGAGCCCGGCGCGGGCGCAGGGCTGGTGGCGCATCCTGCGCTGGCGCGCCATGCTGCTCAAGCTGTTGACCTTGCGCCTGCTGGCACATTCCACGGGGCGGCATTTTTTTGACACGACCCCGCCGCCACCAAAGAAATAGCCACGTCCACCAGGCGCCTGCGCGCACTGGCGGTTTGCTTCTGCCATCATTGAATTTTCGGATTAAAAAGGGTTGACTTTGAGTGCTGATGAATCTGATCGCCATAGGGCAACGCCCAGGTTCGCCATCCTGCTTGCGGCCTACAACGGCATGCAGTGGATCGAGGCACAGCTCGCGTCCATCCTGGAACAGAACAGCGTCCGCGTGAAGGTGTTCATCAGTGTCGATCCTTCCACCGATGCAACGCTGCAGTGGTGCCAAGCCATGGCGCTGCGCCATGCGTGCGTTGAGGTGCTGCCTTTCGGTGAGCGTTTTGGCGGAGCCGCCCCCAATTTTTTCAGCATGATCGGTACCGTGGACTTTTCGGATTTCGACTATGTGGGCCTGGCTGACCAGGATGACGTGTGGTTGCCCGACAAGCTCTTTCGCGCGCACCAGGTGCTGCGCAAGAGCGGTGCCGATGCCTATTCCAGCAATGTGACCGCTTTCTGGGCCGATGGGCGCCGGCTGCTGGTCCGGAAATCGCAACAACCGGTCCAGTGGGATTTCCTGTTTGAAGCGGCCGGGCCGGGTTGCACCTACGTGATCCGCAAGGACCTGGCCTGCGCCATCCAGTCCCTGGTCCGGCGCCGGGGCCCCGAGGTCCGGCAGGTGGGCCTGCACGACTGGTTTGTCTATGCCTATGCGCGCGCCAACGGGTACCGGTGGGTGATCGATGATTACGCCGGCCTGCTGTATCGGCAGCATGAAACAAACCAGGTGGGGGTCAATGTCGGATGGCGGGCGTATCGGCATCGGGCCCGCAAGATTCTGGGCGGCTGGGGATTGTCCCAGTCCGCCCTGATTGCCGAACTGATCGGGCTGGGGGCGCATCCTTTCGTCAGGCAGTGGTCCAGCGGCAGCCGTGCGGGCTTGCTGTCGCTTTGCTTGCATGCGGGGCAATGCCGCCGGCGCTTTCGCGACAAGATCCTGTTCGCTTTGTCGTGTCTTGCCATGCTGATGGCCGGAAAGCCCCGTGCATGACCCGCCCGAGAGTTCTCATTACCGGCGCCAACGGGTTCGTGGGGCGTGCCGTTTCCGACCAGGCCAACGCACGTGGTTTCGCGGTCGGCGCCGCAACCCGGCTTGCCTGCCGGTTTGGGGGGGGCGCCGAGAATGTTGTCGTGGGCAACATCGATGGCGACACCTTCTGGAAGGCGGCGCTGGCGGACTGCCGCGCCGTTGTGCATGCGGCAGCCCGCGTGCATGTCATGGCCGATACCTCGGTTCACCCGCTCGATGAGTTCCGCCGCGTCAATGTGCAGGGCACGCTGAATCTGGCCGAGCACGCGGCTGCCGCCGGGGTGCGGCGCTTTGTCTTCATCAGCTCCGTCAAGGTCAACGGCGAGGCCACAGCACCCGGCCTGCCTTTTTGCGCCGACGATGTGCCGGCGCCGCTGGACGCCTACGGCATTTCCAAGATGGAGGCCGAGCAGGGCTTGCGAGAAATTGCCGCCCATACCAGCATGGAGGTCGTCATCATCCGACCGCCGCTGGTGTATGGCCCCGGCGTGAGGGCCAACTTCGCAGCCATGATGCGCTGGCTGCGCCGCGGCGTTCCCCTGCCGCTGGGGGCCATCGACAACCGGCGCAGCCTGGTGGCGCTGGACAACCTAGTCGATCTGATCCTGACCTGCCTCACCCACCCGGCCGCAGCCAACCAGACCTTCCTGGTGTCCGATGGCCAGGATGTCTCCACCACTCAGCTGCTGCGCCGCATGGGCCGGGCCATGCAGCGCCCGGCGCGCCTCGTGCCGGTCCCGGCCGGTTGGCTGAAAGAGGCGGCAATGCTACTGGGCAAGGGCGACATGGCCCAGCGCCTGTGCGGCTCGCTGCAGGTGGACATTGAAAAGACACGCCGGCTGCTGGCCTGGCAACCCCCCTTGACGCTGGACCAGGGCCTGAGGAAAACCGTAGAAAGTCTTGACACATGAAACGGGGATTTGATCTTTTGCTGGCGCTGATCGCGGCGGCGCTCCTGGCCGTGCCGGTGTTGCTGGTGGCCCTGCTGGTGCGCCTGACATCGCCGGGCCCGGCGCTCTACTGGTCGGACCGGGTGGGGCGGTACAACCGGATTTTCAAGATGCCCAAGTTCCGCAGCATGCGCGTCGGCACCCCGGCCCTGGCCACCCACCTGCTGACCGACCCCGGCACCTACCTCACGCCCATCGGCAGTTTCCTGCGCAAAAGCAGCCTGGACGAGCTGCCGCAGCTGTGGAGCATCCTGGCGGGCGACATGAGCTTTGTCGGTCCCCGCCCGGCGCTCTACAACCAGCACGACCTGATCGAGCTGCGCACCCGGCTGGGCGTGCACGAACTCGTGCCCGGGCTGACGGGCTGGGCGCAGATCAACGGACGCGACGAGTTACCCATTCCCCAGAAGGTCAAGCTCGATGTCGAGTATCTTCAGCGCAGGTCGCTGGCGTTTGACCTCCGCATTTTGTGGCTGACGTTTGTGAAGGTGATCCGGCGGGACGGCATCACCCATTGAAACCTTGCCAAAATACAAGGCAATGGGGCAGGTCGTGGTCGACAGGGACGACGAAGTTCCAGAAGGGAATGGACACATTGCCAATGCCATGCATTTGCGCTTGGCGGCCAACTAAAAGAATGAAATGCTAATCAATAAACTAGTGGCAACGCCTTTGCTGGGCTTGCCCCGTCCCGCCAAACGACTGGTGGTCATGGCACTGGACCTGGTGCTGATCCTCGTGTCGGTGTGGAGTGCGTTTTACCTGCGCATCGACCAGACAGGCCTGCCGCAGGAGCAACAAGCGTATGTCTACCTGCTCGCGCCCTTGCTGGCGATTCCAGTCTTCGTGCGTTTTGGCCTGTACCGCGCGATCTTTCGTTACACCGGCATGGCGGCCCTGGCCACCACGGCCAAGGCGGTGGGGGTGTACACGCTGCTGTTCTTCGGTGCGCTGCTGTATTTCAAGTGGCTCGGCGTGCCGCGCACCCTGGGCCTCATCCAGCCTTTGTTGCTGCTGCTGCTGGTGGGCGCCAGCCGGGCGCTGGCGCGCTTTTGGCTCACGGGCTGGTCGAGCAAGGCGCGCCATGCGGTGGGGCGGCTGCTGATCTATGGTGCGGGCGACGCCGGCGTGGAAACCGCTTCGGCCCTGGCGGTGGCACGCCAGTTCGTGCTGCTGGGCTTCATTGACGATGACAAGGCCAAGACTGGCCGAAGCATCAACGGGATCGACATCATGGGGCCGGCCGAGGTGCCCGATGCGGTCGAGCGCATGGGCGTGACCGACATCCTGCTGGCCATGCCCTCGCTGGACCGGGCCCGGCGCAACGAGATCATCGCCCGCCTGCGCGAGCTGCCGGTGCACGTGCGCACGCTGCCGGGCATGGTGGGCCTGGCGTCGGGCCGGGTGACGGTGCAGGATTTCCAGGAACTCGACGTCGAAGACCTGCTGGGCCGCGCGCCGGTGCCGCCCGACTCCAGCCTGCTGGCGCGCAACCTGCACGGCAAGGTGGTGCTGGTCAGCGGTGCGGGCGGGAGCATCGGCAGCGAGCTGTGCCGCCAGATCCTGCTGGAAAAGCCGCGCCGGCTGGTGCTGGTCGAGCTCAATGAATTTGCCCTTTACACCATCCACCGCGAGCTCGAAGGGTTGCGCAATGAGAAAGCGCTGTCGGTCGAGGTGGTGCCCTTGCTGGCCAGCGTCGGCAATTTCGGCCGCATGAAGGAAATCTGCAATCTGTACCGGCCCCACACGGTCTACCATGCCGCCGCCTACAAGCACGTGCCGCTGGTCGAGAGCAACCCCTCCGAGGGCGTGCTGAACAACACCTTCGGCACGCTGAACATGGCGCGCGCGGCCCTGGAGAGCCGGGCCTCGCATTTCGTGCTGATCTCCACCGACAAGGCGGTGCGCCCGACCAATGTGATGGGCGCCACCAAGCGGATGGCCGAGCTGGTGCTGCAGGCGCTGGCGGCCAGCCCGGCGCTGCGCTTCGTCTCGCCCGACGGCACCTACAGCGCCGAAATGCCCAACCACACCACCTTTGCCATGGTGCGCTTTGGCAATGTGCTGGGCAGCAGCGGCAGCGTGGTGCCGCTGTTTCGCAAGCAGCTGCGCGAAGGCGGCCCGCTGACCGTGACGCACCCCGAGGTCACGCGCTACTTCATGACCATTCCCGAAGCCGCCCAGCTGGTGCTGCAGGCCGGGGCCATGGCCCAAGGAGGCGACGTGTTCGTGCTGGACATGGGCAGCCCGGTCAGGATCATCGACCTGGCGCGGCGCATGGCGCAGCTCTCGGGCATGCGCGTGCGTGACCAGAACAATCCCGAGGGCGACATCGACCTTTGCATCACCGGCCTGCGCCCGGGCGAAAAGCTCTACGAAGAGCTGCTCATTGGCGACAACCCGGAAAAGACCGCGCACCAGCGCATCATGAAGGCGCACGA
>Ga0308165_1004878_pt1 | contig 12873 bp, 8 predicted proteins | sample PhyWR2_FD_201032 | JGI IMG/M metagenome (GOLD analysis project Ga0308165, IMG submission 201032) | Phyllosphere microbial communities from UC Gill Tract Community Farm, Albany, California, United States - DLSLW.R2 | ecosystem: Host-associated > Plants > Phyllosphere > Unclassified | place: USA...
CCGCTGGTGGGGCCGGTGGCGCTGATCGTTGTGAACGCCGAGCCTGCGATGCCTGCAATGCCGCAGCCCAGCGCAAAGGTCACGCGGTCCACCCGCTTGGTGTCGATGCCCACCGCACCGCTCATGCTGCGGTTCTGCACCGTGGCACGCACGTGCAGGCCCCAGCCGGAGCGGAACAGCGCCACCAGCAGGCCCACGGTCAGCACCAGCGTGATGCTCATCACGAACAAGCCATTGATGGGGATGTCCACGCCGTCGGTGGGCTGCCAGGATCCCATCAACCAGTCGGGCATGGTGGGGCTGACTTCACGCGGCCCGAAGATGGATCGCAGCGATTGCTGCATCACCAGGGACAGGCCCCAGGTGGCCAGCAAGGTATCCAGCGGGCGCTTGTACAGGTGGCGGATCATCAGCCACTCGGTCAGCCAGCCCAGCACGAAGGTCACCGCAAAGGCCAGTGCCATCGCGAAGAAGAAATAATGCGGCATGAAGGCCGGCAGGTAGGTCTGCACCGTGGCCGACACCAGGTAGGTGGCGTAGGCGCCCACCGCCAGAAACTCGCCGTGGGCCATGTTGATCACGCCCATCTGGCCGAAGATCAGGGCCAGGCCCAGCGCCATCAACAGCAACACACTGAAGACCGACAGGCCGTTGAAGCCCTGCATCATCAGGATTGCACCGAACTCCGACAAGAATTCCATCGCTGGCCTCCCGGGTATTGCTGCCGGCATGGCGCCGGATGTTGAATCCACCAGGATCGAGCGTGGACGGTCTGCTGACCGACCACGCGCCGACCACTACGCGCGGCATCTCGCCGCGCCGAACCTGCGCCTTGCTTACTGGTAGCCCTTGGGGAAGGGATCGGGTTTGATCAGCTCCGCGGTCTCGTAGACCACGTCGAACTGCCCGTCGCGGCGGATCTTGCCGACGCGCGTCTTGGACCACAGGTGATGGTTTTCATCGACTTTCACGTAGCCTTCCGGCGCGGTCTTCAGTTCCAGCCCGGGCGATGCGGCGACCACCTTGTCGACGTCGAAGCTGCCGGCTTTTTCCACCGCCATCTTCCACAGCCAGGGGCCCAGATAACCGGCCTGCGTCACGTCGCCGATCACCGACTTCGGACCGTACTTGGCCTTGAAGGCCTCGACGAATTTCTTGTTGTTGGGGTTGTCCAGGCTCTGGAAGTACTTCATGCACGAGAAGAAGCCTTCGCAGTTCTCGCCGCCGATGCCCAGCAGTTCGTCCTCGGTCACCGAAATGGTCAGCACGGTCTGCTTGTCGGCGGTGATGCCGGCTGCTTTCAGTTGTTTGTAGAAGGACACGTTGCTGCCGCCTACGATGATCGCGTAGACCACGTCGGGCTTGTTCAGCTTGATCTTGTTGATCAGCGAGCCGAACTGCGTGTGGCCCAGCGGGTAGTACTCCTCGCCCACCACCTTGCCCTTCAAGACGTTTTCGATGTGCTTGCGGGCGATCTTGTTGGAGGTGCGCGGCCAGATGTAATCGGACCCGATCAGGAAGAAAGTCTTGGCCTTCTTTTCTTTCTGGATCCAGTCCAGGCCGGACAGGATCTGCTGGGTGGCTTCCTGGCCGGTATAGAACACGTTCTTCGACTGCTCCAGGCCTTCATAGAAGGTGGGGTAGTACAGCAGGCCGTTTTCCTTTTCGAACACCGGCAGCACCGCCTTGCGCGAGGCCGACGTCCAGCAGCCGAAGACGGTAGCCACGCGGTCGCTCACCAGCAGCTTGCGGGCTTTTTCGGCAAAGGTCGGCCAGTCGGACGCGCCGTCTTCCTGGATCACCTTGATCTTGCGGCCCAGGATGCCGCCCATCGCGTTGATCTGGTCGATGGCCAGTTGTTCTGCCTGGATGGAACCGGTCTCGGAAATCGCCATGGTGCCGGTTGCCGAGTGCAGCTGGCCGACGGTGACCTCTGTGTCGGTGATCGCCAGCTTGGTGGTGTTGACGGTGGCGGTGGGCGGCGTCTGGGCACGCACCAGGCCGGGCATCGCGGCCAGCATGGGCACGGCGGCCATGGTCATCGCGGCGCGGCGACGGGCAGGAGAAGAAGGAGAGTCGGAAGATGCGGCGGGCGGTTCTTTACGAGACATCGAAGGCTCCTGGCAGGGGAAAGCGACGGGACCGGACGGCATGCACATTCCGGGGGTTCGCTGCCATACTAGGGAGCACTTGCGCACTGCAACATACGTCGATCGACGTATGCGGACGAGCAGCCTCGCGCGGTACAACCTAGACTGGTTTTCCCGACACCCGCCGACGCATTCCGACCCGACCGGAGCATCCCCCGTGGACGCCAATGCGACCCAACGCATCATCAAGATCCGCCGCGACTACAACAGCTGGGTCGCCGACGAGACGCTCGAGGACTACGCACTGCGCTTCACGCCGCACGCGTTTCGCAAGTGGTCGGAATTCCGTGTCGCCAACACCGCCATGGGCGCGGTGTCCTTCCTGGCGCTGGAAGCCATCGGTGGCGCACTCGCCCTGAACTACGGTTTCGTGAACGCGTTCTGGGCCATCGTCGCGGTGTCGCTGCTTATCTTCCTGACCGGCCTGCCGATCGCGTACTACGCGGCCAAGTACGGGCTGGACATGGACTTGCTCACGCGCGGCGCAGGCTTTGGCTACATCGGCTCGACCATTACTTCCCTGATCTACGCGTCGTTCACCTTCATTTTCTTTGCGCTCGAAGCCGCCATCATGGCGCTGGCCATACAGCTGTCCACCGGGCTGCCGCTATCGCTGGGCTATCTGCTGTGCGCGTTGTGCATCATTCCGCTGGTGACCTACGGCATCACGCTGATCAGCCGCTTGCAGACCTGGACGCAGCCAGTGTGGCTGGTCTTGCTGGTGGTGCCCTATGCAGCGGTGCTTTACCAGGACCCGGATGCACTGAAGGAATTGATGTCCTTTGCCGGTACTGCCGGTAACGGCGGTGGCTTCAGCCTGCTGATGTTCGGTGCCGCCGCTGCCGTGGCGTCTGCGCTCATCACGCAAATCGGCGAGCAAGTCGACTTCCTGCGCTTCATGCCCGAAAAGACTGCCGCCAACCGCAAGCGCTGGTGGGCCGCGGTGATCTGCGCCGGCCCCGGCTGGATCGTGCCCGGCGCGGCCAAGATGCTGGGCGGCGCCTTCCTGGCTTACCTGGTGGTGAAGTCCGGCATCGGTGCCGACAAGGCGGTTGACCCGACGCAGATGTACCTGCTGGCCTACCGCTACGTGTTCGAGGACCCACGCTGGGCACTGGCCGCGATGACGCTGTTCGTGGTCGTGGCGCAGGTGAAGATCAACGTGACGAACGCCTATGCCGGGTCGCTCGCCTGGTCGAACTTCTTTGCCCGTGTCACGCACAGCCACCCGGGGCGCGTGGTGTGGCTGGTGTTCAACGTGCTGATCGCCATCGTGCTGATGGAATTGGGCGTGTTCGACGCGCTGGAACACGTGCTGGCGGTGTTCTCGCACATTGCCATCGCCTGGATCGGCGCGCTGGTGGCCGACCTGGTGGTGAACAAACCGCTGGGCTTGAGCCCGCCTGGCATCGAGTTCCGGCGCGCCTACCTGTACGACATCAACCCGGTTGGCGTCGGCAGCATGCTGATCTCCTTCGTGGTGTCGCTGTCTGCCTTCGGCGGCATGTTCGGCGTGCACGCGCAGGCCTTGTCGCCCTTCCTGGCCTTGCTGACGGCCTTCGCGGTGGCGCCATTGATCGCCTTGTTGACCCGCGGCCGCTACAACCTGGCGCGGCCGGTTGAATCGGTTGGCAAGGCGGGCAGCAGCCACGCCGTTGCCTGTGTGATCTGCGCCAATGCCTTCGAGCGCGCCGACATGGCGCAATGCCCGGCCTACGGCGGCGCAATCTGTTCGCTGTGCTGCACGCTGGACGCACGCTGCCAGGACCGCTGCAAGACCAATTCGCGGCTGGGCGAGCAGATCAGCACCGCCTTGGCGCGCTGTCTGCCGAAACCGGTCACGCCGCTGTTCCACACCCGGCTGGCGCACTACCTGATTCTGGTGACCATGCTGGGCACGCTGTTCGCCGCCATCCTGGGCTTGTTCTACTACCAGGAAGCCGTGACCTACGCACGCATCGGTGCCGACATCGCGCCCTTGCGCACTGCGTTCATCAAGATCTTCGCCACCCTGCTGCTGACCGGCGGCGTGGCCGCCTGGTGGTTGGTGCTGACCAATGAAAGCCGGCTGGTGGCGCAGGAAGAATCGGACCGCCAGACCCACTTGCTGCTGCGCGAAATCGAGGCGCACAGCCAGACCGACGCCAAGCTGGAAAAAGCCCGCGAGGTGGCGGAATCGGCCAACCTGGCCAAGAGCCGTTTCATGACCGGCATGAGCCACGAGCTGCGCGCGCCGCTCAACGGCATCCTGGGCTATGCGCAGATCCTGCAGCGCGATCCCGGCGTGCCGCCCGCCCGGCGCGAAGCGGTGGATGTGATCCACCGCAGCGGGCGCCACCTGATCGGCCTGATCGACGGCCTGCTGGATATCTCCCGCATCGAGGCCGGCAAGTTCCGGCTGGAGCCGGTGGAAACGCACCTGGGTCCGTTCCTGGACCAGATCATCAAGATGTTCCAGCCGCAGATGGCGGCGCGCGGCCTGCACTTCGACTATCACGCCGATCCCAAGCTGCCGGCCGTGGTGCAGATCGACGAAAAGCGGCTGCGCCAGATCTTGATCAACCTGCTGGGCAACGCGGTGAAATTCACCGCCGCCGGCTTCATCTCGTTTCGCGTGCGCTATGCCAGCGACATGGCGCAATTCGAGATCGAAGACAGCGGCCCAGGCATTCCCGCCACCGACCTGGACCGCATTTTCCTGGCCTTCGAGCGCAGCTGGGCCGCCACCGACCAGGCCGACACCGGCACCGGCCTGGGCCTGACGATTTGCCAGATGCTGACCCACATCATGGGCGGCGAGTTGACCGTGCGCAGCGAAGTGGGCCGCGGCAGCATCTTCACCTTGAAACTTTTCCTGCCCGAGATGCGCGCGCCGCGCAGCGGCCTGCCCACCAACGGCGTGATCAACGGCTATGAAGGTGCTCGGCGTCGCATTCTGGTGGTGGATGACCAGATGGCGCAACGCGGCATGCTGCGCGACATGCTGGTGCCGCTGGGCTTCGAGGTGGAAGAAGCAAAAAGCGGCGCCGACTGTCTGGCGCGCATGGCGGCATCGCCCTTGCACGACGCCTTGCCGAACGTCTTACCTGATGCCCTGCTGATGGACGTATCCATGCCCGGCATGACCGGCTGGGAAACCTGCGCGGCGCTGCGCGAACAAGGCATCGAGCTGCCCATCATCATGGTGTCGGCCAACGCCTACGAAGCCGCACGCGACGTGCGCCTGGCCGGCCACACCGACTTCGTCACCAAGCCGGTGATGATGGACGACCTGCTGGGCAAGCTCGGCAAACACGTGGGCCTGCGCTGGACCGTGGTGCAGGCCGAGGCCACGCCGCCGCGGCCCACGCCCGCCGACGTGCGCCACCTGAGCCTGGCGCGTGCAGATGCCGAAGCGCTGCTGGAACTGGGCGCCATGGGCTACGTGAAAGGCATCCTGTGCAAAATCGAAGAAATCCGCGCACAGGCGCCGCACAACGGCCCCTTGCTGGACGTATTGCTGGACATGGCGCGCGAATTTCGGCTGTCCGAATATCAAAGCTTCCTGAAGCAGGAGATGCAGCGGCATGGTTCCCGTGCGCACTGACAGCAAGCTGGTCATGCTGGTCGACGACGTGCCCGACAACCTGAAGATGTTGTCCGACGCGCTGGACCAGGCCGGCTACATGGTGGTGGTGGCGATGGATGGCGCATCCGCCATCGAGCGTCTGGATTATGTGGTGCCGGACATCGTGCTGATGGACGCGGTGATGCCCGGCATGGACGGTTTCGAGACCTGCCGCAGATTGAAGCAGCACCGACTGGGCAGTCACGTGCCGGTGGTGTTCATGACCGGCCTGACCGACCCCAGCGACGTGGTGCGCGGCTTCCAGGCAGGCGGTGTGGACTACGTGACCAAACCCATCGAGACCGACGTGGTGCTGGCCCGCCTGGAAGCACATCTGCGCACCGCGCGGATGATGTCGGTCGCCATGGATGCCATCGATGCAGTCGCCAACGCGGTGGTGGTGCTGGACGATGCCGGGCGTGCCGTCTGGCGTACCGGCAAGGCGCGCTACTGGCTGGGCCATTACTTCGGCGAAGACGACCCGGTGTCGGGCCTGCCGCAGACGGTGCAGGCCTGGGTGGCGGAACGGCTGCTTCGGCCGGGCGGCCTGGCGGGCGAAGCGCCGGTGTTCGAGGCCACGCACGGGCGCCACCAGTTGTCATTGCGCCTGACCGCATCCCGCAAGGCCGCCGAATACGTGCTGCTGCTGGAAGAACGCCTGCTGCCAGCCGACCCGGCGGTGACCCTGGCCGCGACCTACGCGTTGACGACGCGCGAACTGGACGTGCTGCAGTGGGTGATCAAGGGCAAGACCAACCGCGACATCAGCGACATCCTGGGCATGAGCCCGCGCACGGTGAACAAGCACCTGGAGCACATCTTCGTGAAGCTGGGCGTGGAGACGCGGGCGGCGGCAACCTCGCTGGCGCTGACGCAAATGCATGCCGTGCGCGGGGATGCGACAGCCGCTGGGCAGTAGCCGCAGAACGAGACGGGCCACCGATGCGAATGACCGGTCGGTCACTTTTCTTGGCAACAGAACAAGCTGCCATCAGAAAATGACCGATCGGTAAGCGCGGTCACCCCCGACTGACCATCAACACACCCGCCAGAATCGCCGCCGTGCCAATCAGCACCAAGGCCCCGGCCGGTTCGCCAAACACCGCGATCGCAATCGCGGCACCAGACACCGCCCCGACAGATCCGCACTGGCTCAGGTAGACCGGGCCGGCAATCACCTGCAGCACAAAGAACAGCGAATAGCTGACGCAGAACAGCAGCATCTGCCCCACGACCAGCCACAGCGCCACGGCACTGCCATTGCCTGGCGCCATCGGCGTGCCGACGATCAGCGTCCAGGCAAACAGCATGGCGGCGCCGATGCCCAGCAGGCCGGGGGCCAGGGACAGGGCGGTGGCGCCAGGAGGCCAGCGCTTGGTGCGGTAGATGTTGCCAAGCGCGATCACCACCGGCCCCATCAAGGCGAGGGCGATCCAGCCCGGGCTGTCTGGTGTGCCCTGCAGCTTGGCGACCGCCAGGAGGCTGGCCCCGGCCAGGCCGCTGGCGATGCCGACGGCGCGCAGCAGCCGCAGCTTTTCCATGCGCAGGAACAGCGCCAGCGCGTAGGTCAGCAGCGGCGGCAGGGCCAGGCACAGGGACACGAAGCTGGCGCCCACATGCGACACCGCCGCGAAGATGATGGCCTGCGGCACGGCAATGCTGATCAGCGCCGAGATCAGGTAGAACGGCAGTTGGCGGCGCGTGGGCCTGGGCGGCTGCCGGACGGCGAAGGACAGCGCGAGCAGCATCAGGCTGCCGCCGCCCAAGCCCCAGGACAGGAAAGCCAGCGGCGCCCAGCCTTCGGCCAGCGCGAACTTGACCAGGGTGGCGGTGATGCCCAGCAGCAGGCCGACGATCAGCAGGCAGGCCAAGGGCAACAGGCGGCCAGTGGCGGGGGGTTGAGGGTCGGTGGCCGCACGCCCGCCGGGACCTGCCTTGGCGGAAACAGTGGTCGCACGCGTCGTGCTCATGCCGTTCCCTTCGGAAGCCGGGCTTTGCGGGCCTTGAGGGCGCTCCGAGTGTCGGTCGGGGTTTCGCCAGAGGTTTTGTTCGGACCCTTGTCAGAGGTTTCGCTGGGGGCTGTAGTGGGGACGGTGGTGGCGGCCTTGTTCGGGGCTTTGTCCTCAGACACGTCCGCCCCGGACAATGACCCCTCACCCGCTTCCTTGCTCGACAGCCCCACCAGCAGCTTGGCCAGCAGGCGATCCAGTTCCTGTTGTTCGGCAATGCTCAGCACCGACAGCAAGGCGCGTTCGTTTTCCACGTGCGGTCCCATCATCTCGTCGATCAGGCGCAGGCCTGCGGGCGTCAGGCCGACCAGCACCGCGCGGCGGTCTTCGGGATGCGCCTGGCGCTCGATCAGGCCGTCACGCGCCAGGCGGTCCAGCCGGCTGGTCATGCCGCCGGAAGAGATCATCAAGGCCGTATACAGCGCGGTGGGGGTCAAGGCATGCGGCGCACCGGCGCGGCGCAAGGTGGCCAGCACGTCGAACTCGCCCGCCTGCAGACCGAAGCGCGCGAACAACGGGTTGAGGTGATCCCGCGCAATCAGTTGCGCCGCCTCGTTGAAGCGACCCACCAGCGCCATCGGCAGTGCATCGAGATCGGGGCGCTCGCGGCGCCATTGTTCAGTGGCCAGGGCGGCGCGATCGGGTGGCAAGGTATCCATGTAGCGGTCCGGTCAAGGTAGAGGCAGACAATCGAAATCGGGATGCCGAGATCAAACAATCGATCAAACAGCTGAAGTCAGAAAACACAAAAATCGGTAAGAACGAAGACAAAACGAAGCAGGAAGATAGGCGAAAACGCGCCGAGCCTGACGGGGCAGATCATCGATCAGAATTTATCTTACCAGCAAGATTCTTTTCGTTAAGATAATATTCGGCCTGCAAGCAATTGAGCGCACGCTAACGCAAAGCCGAGCCGCGCTGCACGCCAAGCTGCCCCGGAGGGCCACACCCCGGCACGCGACGAGCGCGGCATCGCTCGGTTACCGCCGCTGAAGATCTGCTTGTCCTGTCTCACCTCATCAAAGTTGTCCCCAATGTCCCAGACTGCTTCCTCATCCCCACGCACCGCAGACCAGCTCGGACTGATCGCGGTCATTGTGCTGCTTGGCCTGAATCTGCGGCCGGTGCTGGCGTCGGTGGGACCGGTGCTGGATCAGATCCAGGCAGCGACAGGGCTGGGTCACACCGGTGCGGGCATGCTCACCACCTTGCCGGTGCTGGCCATGGGTCTGGGTGCGCTGGCAGGAAGTCGCCTTTATTCCTGGCTTGGCACGATAGTGGGTATTCGCACCGGTATTGTGTTGATCGCCTTGGCGTGTGTCGCACGCGCCTGGGCCAACGACGCTGTGGGCCTGATCCTGACGGCGCTTGCCGCCGGTGTGGGCATCGCCTGCGTGCAGACGCTGCTGCCTGCCTTCATCCGCGAACACTTCGGCGAGAGCGCCAGCCGCGCCATGGGGATCTACAGCACCGCGATCATGGGCGGCGCAGCGGTGGCAGCGGCGGCGACGCCCTGGCTGGCTGCGCAAGACAACTGGCCGCATGCGCTGGCAGCCTGGGGATTGCCGGCGGCGATCGCGGCAGCGGTGTGGTGGCGGATGTTGCCTGGGCACACAGGTGCGAAGGGTTCGCCTGCGGTCACCCAGAGCGAAAGTAAAGACTCGCTAACTGCGAATACCCTTGCTGCATCTCAACCCGCGGCACCGGCGCCGGAAAACGCGACTGTCGTTTCCCGAAGCCGTGCCTGGCTGTTGATGAGCTTTTTCGGCGTGGGCACTGCTGCGTACACGCTGGTGCTGGCCTGGCTGCCGCCCTTCTACACCGCGCTGGGCTGGACGTCGGCGCAGAGCGGTCTGCTCTTGGGCGGCGTGACCTTGATGGAAGTGACGGCAGGCTTGCTGGTGTCGGCGCTGATCGGCCGTTTCCCGGACCGGCGTCCGGCGCTGGCGGCGGTGTTGACTGCGCTGCTGCTGGGCCTGATCGGGCTGTTGGCAGCACCGGTGCAGCTGGCCATCCCCGCTTGTGCCCTGCTGGGCCTGGGCATTGGCGGCCTGTTCCCGCTGTCGCTGATCGTCACGCTGGACCATGCGCCGGAACCCGCCCAGGCCGGCCGGCTGCTGGGCTTCGTGCAAGGCGGCGGTTACCTGATCGCCAGCGCGATGCCGCTGGCCGCCGGCGCCATCCGCGCGGCGCTGGGCCAGCTCGACTACGCGTGGATGCTGATGGCGGGCGGCACCGTGGTGCTGTTCGTGATGGCGATGCGACTGAAGCCGCTCAAGTAATTGCCATACCGGACCGGGCATAGCGGACTGGCTGACTCGTGCGCAAGGACCGCCAGGGCTGGCCACAATCAAGTGACCGAGCCCAATCGCCCCAGCCGTTTACTTGCGAACCGGAATCACCGTCCCGTTCGGCACCGACACGGCGGCCACGCTGTTCTGCGGCGAGCCTTCTACCAGGCGGTCGGAATAGCTCAGGTAGATCAGCGTATTGCGGGCGCTGTCGACCATGCGCACGACGCGCAGCTTCTTGAACAGAATCGACAGGCGTTCGTTGAACACTTCTTCCTGTTGGCGCAGCTCGCCGGTGAAGGACACCGGCCCGGTCTGCTGGCAGACGATCGACGCTTCTGCCTTGTCCTCAGCCAAGCCGACCGCGCCCTTCAAGCCGCCGGTCTTGGCGCGCGACACATAGCAGGTCACGCCCTTGACCTTGGGATCGTCGTAGGCGTCGACCACGATCTTGTGATCGGGGCCGATGAGCTTGAAGACGGTGTCGACCTCGCCCACGGATTCGGCATGCGCCAAGGTGCTGCATGCGACAAGGGCCAGTGCGAACAGGATTTTCATGAAAGGTCTGCAGGAAGCGGGAAAGGCCCATTATCGCGTGCCTGCGCGCCGCGCCCGCGGTGCTGTGCAAGCACCTGAAACCGCATGCGGGTTTCACACCACACGCGCGCTTCAAACCACAGCACGCTTAACGCAACACCCCGTGCACGCCCTCGCCGGTCAACTCGCGCAAGACCGATCGCACATAGGCCAGCGCGCCAGCTTCGTGCCGCCGGTGCCAGACCATCGACACCGTCACCGACAGCTCGTCCGGGGCGAAGGGTTCGATCACCAGCGCGGCGCGCGTGGCTGCGTCGAGTGCAATCAGGTCGGGCAGGATCGCGACAATCGGCAGACGCCTCACCATTTCCGGCACCGTGGCCACGCCCACAGCGGTGGCGGTCTGGCGGCGAGGCGCACCGCGTTCGGCAAAGAAGCGATCGACCGCTGACGGATAGCTGCCCACGTAGCCCAGCGCCAGTTGCGGCACATCGTTCAGTTGCGCCAGCGTCGGACGCGGCGGAAGCCTGAGCTGACGCGGGTCGTACATCAGCACGAAGCCCACATCGAACAAAGGCTCGCGCAACTGCCAGGCACGTGGTTCGGCTGACGCGGCGATCAGCGCCAGGTCGACTTCGCCGGTATCGATGGCGTCCAGCACCCGGTCCAGCGGCAAGGACCGGGCGTGGATCTGGATGCCGGGCGCCTCGTGGAACAGGCGCTCCAGCAAGCTCGGCAGCAACAGCGTTTCGATGTGCTCGGGAAAGGTCAGCCGGATTTCCGCCTGCATGCGGGCCGGATCGGGATCGGGCAGCGGCTGGAACAAGCCGTAGGCCTGCTGCAGGCAGGCCGCCACCTGCGGCGCCAGCGCCAAGGCGCGCGGCGTCGGGTCCATGCGGATGCCGGTTTTCACGAACAGCGGATCGCCCAGCGCTTCACGCAGACGCGCCAGCGCGTGGCTGGCAGCGGGCTGGCTGATGGCCAGACGATCGGCTGCACGCGTGACGTTGCCGCCTTCGACCAGCAGCGCGTCCAGCGTCACCAGCAGGTTCAAGTCGATGCGCCGCAGTTCGCGATGGAAAGCAGTGGAATGCGGCGTCGTGGGAGGTACGGGTGTGGGCGTCATGACGTGGGATGGGGCACCAGGAGCTCAGGGTTGGAGTAGAGGCTTGAGTTGGCGGCTGACCGACAAACATCGGCTACCCGACAGAGCCCAAGCCAAGTCATGCACAGCATTCATGACTTGCATCCAATAAATTCATTTTATAGATGTACGTCGCAAGTTCAGACTTTCTTTTTGCCACCGTCTGCTTGCCATGTCTCCCGCGCTTCCTCCCCGCCCACGCCTGCTGTGCTGGACCATCATGATGCTGGTCGGCATCGAGTTCCTGCAAAACGCCATGCTGGCGTTCTCGTCCGCCTATGTGTCGGGCGGCGTGGGCGCGGCGCCCGAGGAATTCAGTTTGGCAGCCGCCGTGTACGCCGGCACCGCCATCATGATGATCGCGATGCATCGCTGGCTGGTCGAGCACCTGGGCTATCGGCAGTTCATGCGCGGCGCGCTGCTGATCTTCGCGCTGGGCGCCCTGCTGTGCGCCAGCGCCGACACGCCAGGCGGCCTGATCTTCGGTCGCCTGGTGCAGGCCATCGGCGGCTCGGCCTTCTTCACCGGCGCGCGCGTGCAGGTCAATCGATTCAAAGGCCCGGCACGCGGCGTGGCAATCCGCTTCATGGCGGGCGGTCTGATCGGCAGCGCCTCGATCGGCGCCTGGCTGGCCTCGATGCTGCTGGAACACGCCTCGTGGCGGGCGCTGTTCATCGCCCCGCTGCCGATGGTTCTGATCGCCGCCGTGTTGTGCGAACTGACGCTGGAAGACCGCGTGCCGCATGCACGCCGTTCGCATCCGCACCCGATCGGCACCATGTTGCTGGCCGGCATGGTGCTGGCCGCGCAATACCTGCTGGAACGCAATCAGTACGACTTCTTTGCGCGGCCGCTGCACCTGGCCGTGCTGCTGGTGCTGGCTGGCGCAGGCCTCTACGGCTTCATGCGCATGGAGTTCAACCGGCCCGGCGCGCTGCTGCCTTTGGAACGCTTTTCGGGTGGCCGCTTTGCCGCGGGCATCAGCCTGTATGCGCTGTGCTATCTGGTGCTGTCCAGCACTGGCTACATGCTGCCCGTGATGCTGCAACGCGGTCTTGGCTTTCCGGTCTTGGCCACCGGTACTTTGCTGAGCGCCGCAGCCCTGATCGGCATCGTTGCCGCACTGGCCCACGTG
>Ga0308165_1004881_pt1 | contig 12867 bp, 10 predicted proteins | sample PhyWR2_FD_201032 | JGI IMG/M metagenome (GOLD analysis project Ga0308165, IMG submission 201032) | Phyllosphere microbial communities from UC Gill Tract Community Farm, Albany, California, United States - DLSLW.R2 | ecosystem: Host-associated > Plants > Phyllosphere > Unclassified | place: USA...
AAGAAGACCCGAACGCATACATTTACTTCACAATACAAGAGCAGAATTGGGAAAACACGTGCATCGTTCTTAATAAAAAAGAATGGATTGATGATCCAAAATATAATACTGCAAAAGCACGTCAGCCTCATATCTTTGATATTTTCTCTGATATTGAAAAATGGCTAGCGGATAAAGATAAGTTTGAAGCAGTGGAGATTTTGAGAAAATACGGCGTTCCATGTGCTCCTGTGATGAGTATGAAAGATATTGCATATGATAAGTCTCTGCGTGAGAGCGCTTCTGTAGTAGAAGTGGAACAACCTGGACGTGGTAAGTTCCTAACCGTGGGTAGTCCTATTAAATTCTCTGGATTCTGTCCAGAAATTAAAGCTGCACCATTGCTGGGTGAACATACAGAAGAGATCTTGAATCAACTTGGCTATACAGAAAAAGAAGTATCAGAATTAAAAATTAATAAAGTGATTTAAAAATGCATATGGCAACAAGGTCTTGTTGCCATAGCTCTCATTGTTAAATATCAAGGTAAAACATATCTATGGAAAATAATAGCGCAATGACCGACGGCATGCATATTGTCGTTAAGGCTCTTAAAGCAAATGGAGTAGAAAACATTTATGGCGTTGTAGGCATTCCAGTTACAGACTTGGCCAGAATTGCACAAAACGAAGGTATTCGTTATATCGGGTTTAGGCATGAGCAAAATGCAGGAAATGCCGCCGCGATAAGTGGCTATATCACAAAGAAACCAGGGATTTGTTTAACTGTATCAGCTCCTGGGTTCCTAAATGGGTTAGTTGCCCTCGCAAATGCAACGACAAATGCATTTCCGATGATTCAAATTAGCGGCTCAAGTGATCGCTCAATCGTAGATTTGCAGCAAGGCGACTATGAAGAGCTAGATCAGATGAATATCGCAAAGCCATTTGTTAAAGCCTCATATCGAGTTAACAAACCAGAGGATATTGGTATTGGTATCGCTCGTGCAATTCGCGCGGCAGTATCCGGTCGTCCAGGTGGCGTCTACTTAGACCTTCCCGCCAGTGTTCTTGAAGCAGCTTTAAAAGAAACAGATGCTGACAGCTCAGTATTTGTTGTTGAGGATCCTGCTCCAGATATGCTTCCTTCGAAGAAGTCTGTAGATAAGGCATTACGAGTATTAAGCGAAGCGAAGAAACCTTTAGTTATTCTCGGTAAAGGTGCAGCATATTCTCAATCAGAAAATGAAATAAAAAAGTTCATTGAAACGACCGGTATACCATTTTTACCTATGTCAATGGCCAAGGGGATTTTGCCAGATGATCATGCTTTATCTGCAGCAACTGCTCGGTCATTCGTTCTCGAAAATGCCGATGTTGTGATTCTGCTCGGTGCCAGATTAAATTGGTTATTAGGTCATGGCAAAGGTCCTCATTGGTCAAATAAAACGCGTTTTATACAAGTCGATATCGAGCCTATGGAGATTGATAGCAATAGACCGATTGAAGCTCCACTAGTTGGGGATATGTGCTCTGTTATTAAAGATCTATTATCTTCACTTAATACCCAATCCTTGAATGAATATAATGAATGGGTAGAAGTTATAGAAGAACACAAAAAAATTAATGCAGAAAAAATGGCTTTAAAAATTGAGCAAAAAACAGAGCCTATGAACTATTTCAATGCTCTCGGTGCAATCAACAATGAGCTGGATAAATGGAGAGATATATATTTAGTTAATGAAGGAGCGAACACTCTCGATAATGCCAGAAATATTATTAATATGTATCACCCTCGCCGCCGATTAGATTGCGGTACATGGGGAGTCATGGGCATCGGTATGGGTTACTCAATTGGAGCAGCAGTTACAGAAAACAAGCAAGTAGTTGCTATCGTTGGTGATAGCGCATTCGGTTTCAGTGGTATGGAAATAGAGACCATATGTCGCTATAAGCTTCCGGTGACCATTATTGTATTTAACAATGGTGGCATATATCGAGGCGATGAAATTAATGGTACATCAGGTGACCCTGCCCCTACTTCATTGCTAATGAGCTCGCAATATGAAAAATTGATGGAGGCTTTCGGTGGGTATGGTGTATGTGCTAAGTCAATTGATGAGTTGGTCAATGCTCTAAAAAATAGTTTAAATAATAAACAACCCACGCTCATTAACTGTATTATTGATGCATCCGCTGGTGTTGAAAGTGGACATCTTAAAAATTTAAACCCGAAGACAAATTCTGTAAAATAATCGGTGATTTAATGCCAACTAAAACTGACAATGACAAAGGGCCATTTGATGGCCTATTGGTTATAGACCTTACACACGTATTAAATGGCCCATTTGGAACACAGTTATTATCTGACTTAGGCGCTAGAGTAATTAAAGTTGAAATTCCAGAGCACGGGGATGATACGAGAAGTTATGGTCCATTTATTGATAAAAAATCTTTATACTACAGTTTTGTTAATAGAGGGAAAGAAAGTATCGCATTAAACCTAAAAGAAGAGTGTGATAGAGAAGTATTCATAGCCCTAGTAAAAAAAGCAGATGTCTTAGCTGAAAATTTTCGCCCGGGGACAATGGAAAAGTTAGGTTTTTCATACCAAGATATTGTAAAAATAAATCCAAATATCATTTATGCATCCTCTTCTGGTTTCGGACAGACCGGAGGTCTTAAAAACTCACCTGCCTACGATACGATTATACAGGCAATGAGTGGGATTATGATGGAAACAGGATTTCCGGATTCTCCACCGACACGTGTTGGCACATCCATTTCAGACTTATGCGCGGGTGTATTTATGTTTTGCGGAATCACCAGTGCATTATATGGCCGGGATAGAAATGGCAGGGGATCTCATGTTGACATTGCCATGTTTGATTCCACAATAGCCTTTCTTGAACACGGTCTTATGGCATATGTTGCTACTGGAAAAGCACCTGAAAGAATAGGAAATAGACACCCATCCATGTCTCCATTTGATATATATATGACGGGTGATAAGTATATATCTATATGTTGCGGCAATGATTCATTATTTGCAAAGTTATGCAATGGATTGAGGAGAACCGAACTCGCAAATGATCCTCGATTCTCTAGCAACGCTTTAAGAGTTGCTAACCAAGCCGAACTTAAGGTTGAGCTAGAATTCACCCTTAAAACTAAAGCAAGTGATGAGTGGGTAGCAATTATTAGGAATTCTGGCGTACCGGTAGCACCGCTATTAACAGTTAAAGAGGCAATGGAATTACCACAGATTGCTGATAGAAATATGCTTATTGAATCTGGTGGAATTAAGATGCCAGGTAACCCAATAAAACTCAGCGGGTATCCAGATCCCAAAAAACGTCCAGCAGCACCAAACCTAAACGAGCATGGTGAAAAAATTCGCAAAGAATTTTTGTAAACTTAAATTCATATAATAAAACCGAGAGGTTCTAAATGTTCCATATTTTTATGGTTGATCTCGTCCCTATATTTATTATTATGGCTCTAGGCTATATTTCTGGAAAGAGAAGTTCTTTCACAGAAACTCAAGCCAAGGCATTTAATAAAATGGTTCTTACATATGCTTTGCCTGCAGCATTATTCGTATCTATAACTAAATCAAATAGAGCTGAAATATTTCAAGACTCAACATTAACGCTAGTAAGCACTATCGTTCTAGTTGTGCTCTTCATGCTTAGTTATTTTAGCTGCAAATACCTATTTAAAAGAACTAAGCCAGAGTCTGCAGTTTGCGCACTAATTGCAGGATCACCAACAGTTGGTTTCCTAGGATTTGCTGTATTAGAACCAATCTATGGTACAGGTACAGCAACAGGTTTAGTGGTAGCCATCGTTGCAATTATAGTCAACGCAATAACAATACCATTGGGTCTCTTTTTGCTAGGCCCTCAATCAAGCGCTAACAGCCCTGACACCAGTAAACTAAGTGCACTATATTCTGCACTTAAAGAACCTGTTGTATGGGCTCCAGTATTAGCAGTTTGTCTTGTTATGCTAGACATACATTTCCCACCAATCTTAGATCCTACATTTGATCTAATCGCCAAGGCAAATGCGGGTGTTGCCGTGTTTGCGGCCGGCCTTACACTATCTGCCCATAAATTTGAATTTGACCGCGAAATTGTCTTTAACACTTTCTATCGATTAATACTCACACCCGCTATCATTCTTGTCGCCGGTATAATGTTTGGCATTCAAACAGAAAAACTGCAGATGCTTGTGTTAATTGCAGCTCTTCCACCTGCATTCTCAGGTATTATTATCGCCAGTCGTTATGATACTTATGTAAGAACAGGCACATCGTCCTTGGCAGTAAGTACGATCATGTTTGTTATTACAGCACCAATGTGGATTTACCTAACACAGAGTGAATATATAATTTCGTTGTTAAAATAGCCATAGGCCCACGCTTTGCTATGTAGCATAGTTATTGTAATGCTTATAGCAAAGCCATTCCTTATGATAATTTTTAACATGACAAAATAATTTAACTTAAAATCTATTAATACTAACATGAACTTAATAAGCTTAATTCCAATAGTAATATTTACCTATATCATTATATCTGCATTTATAATGGTTTTATTTTATTTCAAACTAAAGAAAATCAGCCACGAAATATATAAAATTAAAAAGAGAATGTCAGATACAAACGAAGATAATATAGCTATATTTCAGAATTACTCTTCCGTCAAGAATGATATATACTCGTTATCTCAGGAGATAACAGCTCTTAGAAAAATAGAGAGTTTAAATAATAATGCATCCGATAGCATAGATCCCTACGAGTTAAATAAAGCTCTTTAAAGTTATTTAGATTACCTCAATACCGACCTTACTATTTGAGAGGTCGGCACCTGCTATAGCAGACTTACAATATTAATTATTTACTTTAATTAAACACTAGAGCTAGCAATTATTATTTTCAATGACCCACTGTATTATTAAAAACACCGCCCACCCTTTATTTTTAACTCTGTAAAACTTCCTCCCTAGCCATAAATGCATTGAAAACTCTATATAATCCCTATCCATAAATCACTAGCATTGCAAAGAAATTAACTCACAATAAACTACTATCAACGATCAATAAATGTCGATCCTGTCGAAAGATTGCTAAAGATTTTTTGTATATTATATTGCAAGAACTATCTAAAAATCTCGACGACTAGATGACTAAATGTTGCATTCGACTATTGGGAAGACTATAAAAATTCTGTGCTGGCATGTAACAGTAAAACAGTGCTTAATGTGATTGGAGAAGAGAATTAGGAGGCATTTAAATAAACCCCTTTTCTTTTGCTATCTAGACATTATTACCAAAAACCACTAAATAAATTTGAATACTAAGAGAAAAGTTTCCCCTAGTATCCCTGAAGTAATATCATGTAGCAGGTTTAGTATTAAATGGAGGGCGTGCAAACCAAACTATCAGTGTAAGCATTAGAAAAATGCCTGATGAGTAATAAAATATATCATTTGCAGAAACCAACAAACTTTGTTGTGTAACCTGAGTATTGATATATTGTAATGACTGTGGTAAACCCAATCCTTCATCGCTAAGTTTTTTTATTAGGTCTACGCTTTCCTCACTAAAAGTGGATATCGATTCAGATAAATTACTATGATGAAAAGATCCCCCACGACTCCATAACGTGATAGTAATCGACGTACCAATTGAGCCTGCTAGCGTACGAAAAAAGTTACTCATACTTGTTGCGGCTGCAAATTTTTCAGGAGCGAGTCCAGAAAGTGTGATTGTCGTAAGAGGCAAGAAAAAACAAGCCACGGCAAAGCCTTGGATAAATTGAGGTACAATGATTGCTGTAAAATCTATATCTGTGTTAAAAGTTACAGATCTCCAATAATAACATCCAGCATAAACGATAAAGCTGAATGTTACCAATATCCTCATATCTATTTTGTTACCATAATGACCAATAATGGGTGCAATTATAAGAGGTATAATACCTATTGGAGAATAGGCTAATCCAGCCCAGACCGACGTGTATCCAAAGACCTCTTGCAATAATTGAGGCATCAAGACTATGGCCCCAGAATATATTAAATATGCACAACTTATGGCTAATACACCGATGCAGAAATTGCGAGATCTAAATAAACTTAAATCAATTAACGGATTAGATGATGTTGCCTCCCAAATAATCAAAAGAATAATAGAGAGCACCGATATAATACACAGCAAAACTATCAGATTAGAACTAAACCAGTCAAGATCGTTGCCTTTATCTAGCATTATCTGCAAGCAGCCCACACCGAGAACCAGCAAGCTAAGCCCAACCAAGTTCAGCTTTACGGGAATAACCTCTGTCTCTCTACCTCTCAAAACACCTGTGGTTGTTAAAACAACAATAATCCCAAAGGGAACATTTATCAAAAATATCCATCCCCAGCTGAAATTATCACAAATGTATCCACCTAAGATCGGGCCAAATATAGGGGCGATAATGACAGTCATAGACCACAAGGCGAGTGCAATATTTCTTTTTTCTGGTGCATAGTTCCGCAATAGCAGGCTTTGGGATAAAGGAATTAGTGGTCCTGCAACTAACCCTTGAATCACTCTAAAAAAAATCAGCACGTCTAAACTGTTAGATAAACCACAGCAAAGAGAAGCTAAAGAAAATAGTGAAACGGATATAATAAAAAGTTTTAGTTCACCAAATCGTAGGGCCAGTCGCCCTGTAATTGGAATGGAGATTGCGTTGGCAACACCAAATGAAGTAATAACCCAAGTACCTTCATTTGTTGATGAACCAAGAAATCCTGAAATTGTAGGTATAGCTACGTTTGATATAGTTGAATCGAGCATTTGCATAAAAGTCGCCAACGACAATGCAATAGTCACTAAAACTAGATTCATACCTTTGAGAGGAGACATATTATTCGTTTGAGTAGTCATAGAATATCTTAATTGGTATTAATAATTTCGACAATCTCCCGATCTACATCGGCAGTATCTAAAACCAACGTCTTGCTGCTGTACACAGGTGTGGCGCGTTGTGTTTTCGGAAGTGAGGACGCCTCACCACCAATTGTTTTAATTTTCACATTTGCAGACAAACCAATCCTAAGTGGATGATTTTCGAGTTGGTCAACATCAACCATAATTTTAACAGGAACACGTTGAACTACTTTAATCCAATTCCCTGAAGCATTTTGGGCAGGAAGTAATGAAAATGCTGAGCCTGTCCCCATGTTAATACCCGTTACATAACCAGTATAAACAACACTATCTCCATATATATCAGTCGTAAAGCTTGCCTTTTGCCCAATTCTGACACCACCTAGCTGAGTTTCTTTAAAGTTAGCATTTATCCAAAACTGATCCACTGGAACTATGGCCATCAGGCTCTGCCCTACACTAATATTTTCTCCAACATTCACATTACGTTGTGCGACATAGCCCGTGACTGGACTTTTAATTTTTGTTCGCTGGAGTGTTAGCCAGGCCTCGCGCACAGCATCAGCTGCATTTTGAATCGATGGCTGATTGGCAAAATTTGTATCACGCAATAGAGCTTGGTTGCTTTTGTATTCTTGCAAAGCGATATTGAGACTGATCTTATTACTTGCGACTAAATTTTTCGCATGCTGAAGAGTTTCATGAGGCACCGCGGCTACACCAGTAAGTCTTGAGTACCGATTCAAATCAGTCAGTGATTGCTCATATGCTATTCTTGCCTTCTCAATATTATCTCTATCAAGCGAGTTATTTATATATAGTTGCCTAACTTTTCTAACTGTTTCTGATAAATTGCTTTTGGCTTTATTATAAGCTAATGTTGCATCTGTACTATCAAGCTGAACAAGTACATCCCCCTTTTTCACAAGGTCTGTATTAGTATAATTTATACTTACGACGCTAGATGCTACCTGGGAAGATATTAATATCTTATTGCCTGATACATAAGCATCATCAGTTGTCTGCAACTCTCTTAGCTCTAAAAACCAGTAGACTGAAAAAACAGATACACATAGCAAAAAAATAATAAAAACCGATAATATCAGTTTATTTCTAGTGAAATTTATTTTATCTTTTGATAGCTTATTTAAACTCATTTTATTTCCCAAGGATGATACTATTTAGGTAACGAAGACAACAACAAAAATACAGAAACACTATATTATGATAATGTGACTCCACATTTTGATCATTAAGGTTATTAACATATACGCCCCAACAATAAAACTCGCAGACATTGCTAACATCAAAGCCATCAGTTTCACAAAAAGCCTCATTGAATAACACATACAGTGGATCCATGAAATTCATCCGCTAGCGACTACAGTAGCTAAACGCAACAATATATGCCCTTAGAATAACAAGATGGTGTTATTAAGTAATGTTTCTTGAATACTGCAATAAAATAAGAGGCGTTAGAAAATCCACATTTACTAGCGACATCAAGTATCGAAATATTTTTTGACTCTAGTAGAAACTTCGCTAGCTTCATACGGCTTTTAACTAAGATTTTTTTATAGCAAGTTCCTTCTTCTCGCAATCTTCTTTTTAATCCGCTAGCGCTCATGCACAGTTCATTGGCTATATCATCGAGTTTCCAGTTTCTTGAAGGACAACTTTCAATAATTGCCTCTACTTGTAGGCATGTAATATGCCTTACTGCACGTAGCAAATAGTTTAATAATTGAGACTGATCAAAGAAGTAGGATAACAGCATTAACAAATGAGTTACGAACTTAGATTCTTCTTGTTCAGACTGAGCTTGTAATAGCGATAACTCAACCGTTTTGAAAAAAACATCATGCACATCGAAATGTGCACAATAGTAGTCAGAGACTTTTTTTCTATTTCCTAACTTTAACTGCTTTGCAGATAGAAAACTTATCAACTCATGCAGTAAATTTTGCCTGATAGGTATTTCATGTATACTCTGACATGGAAAATACTTCCTATTCTCACTATTGGTTAACACCATCGTGCTAGAGCCAATAAGCTCATAACCAACTTCAGATTTGAATGAAAAATCTGCTTCACAGCTAAGAAGAAGATAGCAGGCATTAGTATCATTTAAACTATGGTTACACATTATTGATTAACCTATATAGAATAAATCAAATATTTATAAGATTCATTCCTTATGAAATTTCTAGAGAACCTAGTGTTAATTGAAATGGATACATTTACTCTGGGAGTTAAATCCACTTTGTTTCGTTTAAGCAACGTTGAGTTTAAATTCCATCTAACTCACCATGAATATTCTACGTCTTAATCTTGATATATGTATAAATATAAACTAAACATAATAGCTAGTTGCAAACCTCTATCTCTATTGGGATGTTTTTATATGCTGGAATGCCACTTTTTTTATCACATTGATCCAAGGTAAGCATGTGGTTAGACTCTGGGAAATATGTAACGGCTGTTTTATCTGCCATTTTATAAATGACAACTTTAAGTTGATTCATCCTTCTATCACTACGAGTCCCATCAGGATTCAAGGCAATTATGTTCACTCGTTCACCGTCATTAACGGAAATGCTGAGAGCTGTTTCTTTGCTTATAAATAAGACGTCTCTTTGTCCATACACCCCTCGGTAACGATCATCCATCCCATAGATTGTTGTATTGTATTGATCATGACTCCGTACAGTTGCCAATATAATCCCTTTTTTACTCGGAGTTTTTGGGTCTTCTAACAGACTCGGAAAGGTCACGAAATTTGCTCGTCCTGATGCTGTAAGCCATCGCCTTTCAGAAGCAGAATTTGTTAATGTAAAGCCACCTGGTTTTCTTACTCGTTCATTATAATGACTAAAATCGGGAAACACTTTTTCTATGTGATCTCTAATCAAATCGTAGTTACTCTTCAATTCATCCCAGTTCACCTTTTCCTGCCCTAAAGTTGCTTTAGCCAACCCCGCAATAATTTCACACTCTGATTTCAGATTTTCACTCGCAGGTGTTAGCACGCCCAAGGAGGAATGAACTACAGACATTGAGTCCTCGACGCTAACAAACTGATAATTGCCATTTTGTGAATCTTTTTCTGTTCTCCCTAAAACTGGAAAGACATAGCTGTTTTTAGAGACTAATAAATGTGAGGTATTTAGTTTTGTTGCTAAGTGTACCGTTAGCTCTAATTCTCTAAACATCGGGTATGTTGTTGTACAGTCTGGCATCGCTGCGGCGAAATTCCCACCAAGACAAATTAATGCCTTTGATTTTCCACTGCAGATAGCTTTCATACTTTCAACGGCAGAATGCCCAAATTGTTTTGGCGGTATGAACCCGAATCGTTTATTCAGATTATGGAGTAACTCGCTATTTGGTTTTTCCGTAATCCCTACTGTTCTATCACCTTGGACATTGGAGTGACCACGTAGAGGACAGATACCAGCACCTTCCCTCCCTATATTTCCCTTTAAGAGAAGTAAGTTGACTAATTGCTGCACATTTTGGGTTCCATGTTCGTGCTGTGTTATCCCCATGCCATAGCAAATTATGGTTTTTTTTGCAGATGCATAGCTTGCGGCTAGGCGGTGAATATCTTCTTCACTGATGCCACTGTTCTCAATGATATGTTCCCACTCTGTATTAAGTACATCTGTACGAAGTTCCCTGTATCCATTCGTGTGATTTTGGACAAATTCAATGTCTAAGATCCCTTCTTTACCTTGAGATAAGGACTTTTCATGTAATTCGATTAGAGATCTCATAACTCCCTTCATCAACGCAATATCCCCCCCGACGCGGACATGGTAGTAGTCACTTGCTAAATTGGTACCTTTGTCGGTTAGCATCTCATATGGGTTTTGTGGAGCAATAAAGCTTGTAAGTCCTACCTCTTGCATTGGATTTATCGCAATAATCTTCGCACCTCTCAGTGCTACTTCTCGTAAAGAAGTCAGCATTCTTGGATGGTTTGTTCCAGGATTATGTCCAATACAAATAACGAGATCACAGTGGTCAAAGTCCTCTAATTTTACCGTTCCCTTGCCTACGCCAATACTCTCCATGAGTCCGACACTCGTTGGTTCATGACACATGTTTGAACAGTCTGGGAAATTATTTGTGCCATACATTCTTGCAAAGAGCTGATACAGGAACGCTGCCTCATTGGAGGTCCTCCCTGAGGTATAAAACTCGACAAAGTTAGGATCACTGAAAGACTTAAGTTTTTGAGAGATTTCAGCAAAAGCGACTTCCCATTCAATGGGTAAATACTTATCAGTAGAGGGATCATATTTAAGAGGCGTTGTAAGCCTACCGGTCTGCTCGAGTGTTCGAGGTTCCCATCCCAGCAATTCACTTACGGTATTGGTTTTGAAGAATTCAGCATCCGCTCGTTTTTCTGTCGCCTCCCAGGAAACAGCTTTAGCACCGTTTTCGCACACGTCGAAGGATGATGTATGTTTTGGATCCGGCCACGCACATCCTGGACAGTCGAATCCATCGACTTTATTCATGTGAAAAAGTGCAATTAGACCATGTTGAATATCCATTTCATGTCGAATTGAGCTCACCACCGCTCTGACAGCCCCCCAACCGGCAGCGGCTCCATTATATGGTTTAATCTTTGCTGTCACGATGCTTCCTCTATAGGATAAAAATTAGTTAATATTTATAAATAAATAAGTCGGTAAATTTTAAGATGACTAACATTAAATACTTTATAAACAATGTTAATATTCTCAATAATTTAATAACACGCTTTATTAATTAATAATAAAACAATCACGATAGACCTTCTATCAATAAAGTAAGTTTTAAATTTCTATTTAGTCAATATTTAGGTTCTAGTCTTTAACTTATAAAATATAATTCACATCAAATATGGAAATCATCAAATTGCCAACTAATCTATTTTCCTTGTTATTTATATCTATATTACTGGTATCGCCAGCACATAGCGAAGTCGATATTTCATCTTCAAAATCATGGCCTTATGACGGATTATTCCTACTGAGTCATAAAATAAAATTAACAGCCAATCAATTTGTAGAGATGTCAAATACTAATGAGAATGACTTAGAGGAAGCAGACGATATAAGGAATGAAGAGGAAATATTCTTAGGCTGCGAATATTCTGATTCGTATACTATTCAAAATTTTATGTATAAATACACTTAGGCATGCAGTAAAGCTTAAAATGTTTTACTGTTATTGCGTCATACTCAAAAAATCAGCGCCAAAAAGGATGAAATTTTTCCTTCAAATTTATGTTTAGCCTACGGCTTTAATTATCATATGAATTAATAGGGGATTTGAATTGCACATTTACGCCTGCATCGATTTATAAGAATTCTGGCCACCATATTCATCCCGCTGTTACAAACTTACCTAAGCACTCTCCCCTTCCGAATATCCGTTCGTGGCGAGCAACTTAACGACATGCTACACGTAGTTATTTGTAGTGCAATATGATGAAAAAAAACAATAAGTAGGGCCTGCTAGTGCCCTCAATATATTGTAAGAATTAGTGCGTTACTGATTTTGAAAACAATTGGATAACCATAATCCCAAGCGCTATAAGCACCATTCCAGCAATCGCCGGCAGATCGAGTTTCTGTTTATAAATGAAGAACGACATAATCGATACTAAAAAGATTCCCATGCCAGCCCAAATGGCATAAGCGATACCAATATTCATCGTTTTTACAACCTGAGACAGGCCATAAAATGAAATTGCATAGCCTATGATCACAATTGCGCTTGGTAGCAAGCGGCTAAAGCCCTCAGACGCTTTCATCATCGTGGTTGCCAGAGTTTCAGCGCAAATGGAAATCGCAAGGATAATATAGGTGTTTGGCATAGGATTCTCTTCATACTGTAATGTGCTGGTCATTATACAAGTCTGAAGAATCTATGTGTCAACCACAACACAAC
>Ga0308165_1004886_pt1 | contig 12850 bp, 12 predicted proteins | sample PhyWR2_FD_201032 | JGI IMG/M metagenome (GOLD analysis project Ga0308165, IMG submission 201032) | Phyllosphere microbial communities from UC Gill Tract Community Farm, Albany, California, United States - DLSLW.R2 | ecosystem: Host-associated > Plants > Phyllosphere > Unclassified | place: USA...
TGATCCACGCTCGCTTCGCGGCACTCGCCAAGAAATGGGCGCCGCGCCCGCGGAAACCCAAATAACCCTACGTCAACGCCGCCTTCCGTCGGCGCTTACCGCGATCAACGCAGCAGGCTTGTCGGATTTGCGGAAGCCGCGCTGCGCGTCGATTACGTCAACGGCTGCGAAAGTTCACCGGTCGCTTTCCTCGAAGGGTTATACGTCGTGGAAGAATGCCAGCGACAAGGTATCGGGCGCGCCTTGGTGGACGCCGTGGAAGCATGGGCTCGCAGCATGGGCTGCGCTGAACTCGCGTCGGATGCAATGTTGGACAATACCGTGGCGCAGGCGATGCACGCAGCGCTGGATTTCGAGGAAACCGAGCGAGTGGTGTATTTTCGCAGGCTCTTGACGCCGATGCCGCCGTGAAGCTGAACTGCTCCAGACGAAGCTATGAATATTCATCGTCACCTTCGCCGCAGCTTATTCATTGTGTTATCAATAGGTCGCTCGTTGATGGGCATGCGGGGCAGATCTGGCCTTAATGTTGATCGGGCGGCCGCCTCGTTCTAAAAAAGCTCAAAAGCCAGTGAGCCGGTCGACGCCAATCTGCTAGGTGTTTAGTCCCGGAATCTGGTGGATCGGATCGACGATGAACCTATCCGGCTCTGACGTCCAGATTTTGGCGATGTGAGTAGCACCTAGTCTTTTAGACTCATTGGACCCCCATACAACACCGTAACCTCGTCATTTGCCGAGAACATTCCTATCTGTCCGGAGCGTGTGAAAATGCCGCTGATCGAAGGAACGCCTGAGAATGCCCCAGCACTTGAAGATCGATTTCGTGTCCGATGTGGCCTGCCCTTGGTGCATCATCGGTCTGAAGGGCTTGGAAGCTGCTCTTGAGCGGCTCCAGGGAGATGTGACTGCCAATATTCATTTCCAGCCGTTCGAACTTAACCCGAACATGGGGAGTGAAGGGCAAAACCTGCGCGAGCACATTGCCCAGAAGTACGGCACCACGCCGGAGCAGTCGGCCGCGAGCAGAGCGGCGCTCCGAGAGCGGGCTGCCGGTGTCGGTTTCACGATTGCGATGAACGACGAGAGCCGCATCTATAATACGTTCGACGCGCATAGGCTGTTGCATTGGGCGGGAGAACAGGGCCGCCAATCCGAACTCAAGCATGCGCTGTTCGAGGCGTACTTTACCCAGGGCGCCAATGTGTCGCGCCATGAGGTGCTGCTGGATGTTGCGACACGTGCGGGCCTTGATACGGCGCGCGGGGCGGAAATCCTCGGCGGAGACGAGTTTGCTGCGGCAGTTCGCGATGACGAGGAACTCTGGCGCTCGCGAGGGATCTCGAGCGTCCCGGCCATTATCATCGACGAAAAGTACCTTGTGTCGGGCGGCCAGCCGGTCGAAGTGTTTGAGGAGGTACTGAAAAAGATTGCCGCTGAACGGGCTGCAGTCGCTCTATAGGCCCGATTGTACATCTTGCTGCAGGCGGATGGTCGTTACCTTTGCGGCTTCGGCGCAGCGGAATCCGTTCGGGTGAAGTCGATGAAGGCCCTGAGCGGAGGGGGAAGCTGGCGGCGGCCGGAATAATACAGCATCGGCCCCGAGAACGGCTCGTCCCATTCGTCGAGAATCCGTTCCAGCGCTCCTGACTGCATGGCCGGGCCAAGCCAGTCTTCGAAAAGCCGCACGACGCCGAGGCCCGCCATCGCCGTCTCGACCAGCAGGTCGCACGCCGATCCCGGCTGGATCAGCAGAGGGCCGGGCGGGTCGAGGCGGATCACTTCGTCGCCGCGCTCGAACTCCCAGGTGGCCCGTGCGCCACTGGAGAAGCGCAGGCGCAGGCAGGCGTGGTCGAGGAGGTCCCGGGGATGGGTTGGGCGGCCATGGAGATCGAGATAGGCCGGAGCCGCCGCCGTGATTATCAGCTGCGAACGCGGTCCGATCGGCACGGCGATCATGTCCTGCTCCAGCCGTTCCTCGTAACGAATGCCGGCGTCGGCACCGGAGGCGAGGATATCGACGAAGCTGTCTTCCACGGTCACTTCCACCCGGATCAGCGGGTTCGCTTTAAGGAATGGTGGCAGGATGCCGGGAAGAACAGTCCTAGCCACGTTCGCCGGGACATTGAGCCGCAGGGTGCCAGCCGGCTGGTCGGTCTCTGCATGGACGGCGTCGAGCGCCGCATCGATCTCGGCGAGAGCAGGGGAGAGGCGCTCGAAAAGCCGCGTGCCCGCTTCGGTGGTCGAGATACTGCGCGTCGTGCGGTGCAGTAGGTGGGCGCCCAGCCGTGTCTCCAGTCGGCGAAGCGCTTCGCTGAGACCGGATGCGGAAACGCCGGATACGCGCGCGGCCTCACGAAAACCGCCTGCGCGGGCTACGGCCACGAAAGCCGAGAGATCGTCGAGTTCAGTCGCCATTGTGCAGATTCTCGTACAGCCTGTGCTGAACTGCACGGCTTATCGATCGTTGGCAACAGGTCCATATGGCTTGTCGCACCGTCACAGGAGACTTGCGCATGACCGATCTTGCCACCGCGAAGACCTTTGAACTCGGCGACCGTACCGTCCACCGGATGGGCTACGGAGCCATGCAGCTTGCAGGGCCCGGCGTGTTCGGCCCGCCGCGCGATCGCGCCGCCGCGATTGCGGTGCTGCGCGCCGCCGTCGAGGCCGGGGTCAATCATATCGACACAAGCGACTTTTACGGACCGCACGTTACCAACCAGATCATCCGCGAGGCGCTGCACCCTTACGCCGATGATCTGGTCATCGTGACCAAAGTGGGCGCAGTGCGCGGCGACGATGCTTCGTGGCTCCCGGCGCAGAGCCCCGCCGAACTGACGCGAGCGGTGCATGACAACCTGCGAAATCTAGGGTTGGAGCAGCTCGACGTCGTCAACCTGAGGCTGATGGGCGATGTCCACGCGCCGAGCGAAGGGCCACTCGAAGAACAGTTCTCTGCGCTTGCGCAATTGCGCGAGCAAGGGCTGATCCGGCATCTTGGCCTCAGCAATGTCACCCCTGCGCAGGTGAGCCAGGCACAGAGGATCGCGCCGGTGGTCTGTGTGCAGAACCACTACAATCTCGTTCACCGTGCCGACGACGCCCTGGTGGAAGACTTGGCCGCCCAGGGTATCGCCTATGTCCCGTTCTTCCCACTGGGCGGGTTCAGCCCGATCCAGTCGGATGCGCTGTCCCGGATCGCGGCGGGGCTGGAAGCCAGTTCGCTGCAAGTTGCCCTGGCGTGGCTGCTGGCACGTTCGCCTAACCTGCTGCTGATCCCCGGCACCTCTAGCGTCGCGCATCTGACCGAGAATCTGGCGGCTGAAAACCTGCGGCTGTCGAACGAGATTCTGGCTGAGATGGATGTCTTCGCAGGCGCATGAAGTCTGCCGCCGTCGGAGGGCAGGGCGTGATGCAACGTCGGAGTGCCGGTTTATCCGATGAACGCCCGTGCGAATGCCGCAACTGCAGCAAGTCCGTCCTGCCCTACGCTATGCCCGAGCCCCGGCGATACGTGCATCTCGACTGGCACACCGGCCGCAGTGAGGGCAGCGTTGGCCAGGTCCATCGAGCGGAACGGCACCACTTCGTCTTCCGTGCCGTGGATCAGCAGGACTGGAGGGCGGCTGCGGATATCGGCCTCCAGTTGATCCGGTGCGACCAGCATGCCCGAGATGCCGACGATCCCGGCGACAGTTTCAGTCCGGCGCAATCCGACGTGGAGCGCCATCATCGTGCCCTGGCTGAACCCCATGAGCAGCAGGCGGTTGCTGGGTAGCCCCGCAGCTTCGAGTTCCGCAGTGAGGAAAGCATCTAAAGCCGGCGCTGCAGCGGCCGCACCGGCGGCACGCTCCGCCATCGAGAAGGTCTCGATCGGCCACCACTGGTAAGTGGCCGCCATGTGGGGGATTTGCGAAGCGGCGTGTGGCGCCACGAAGGCGGTATTCGGCAAAGCGGGCTGGACCATGCGCGCAAGGGAAATGAGGTCCTCGCCATTGGAGCCATATCCGTGGAGGAGGACTACCAGCGCGTCGGGGGTAGTGCCGGAGAGCGGGGCGAGGCGAGGGCCGTCGAGCATCAGGATGTTCCTTCTGGATTGTTTTGGGCGTGGGGGCGTGCGCCCATAGCTTCGGTGGCAACGCAGCGCGTGGCTCCTCGTTCTTCCTCGGCGCTCTGGAAGACGAAAGTGGAGGTCAGGAATACTAGGGGCTTGATCGCGCATTCAGACAATGATGGGTCTTAGCCGAAGTCCCGCATCAGGGTGTCGGGAAGAAGTTGGTTATCCCCGATGGCGGTTTTGCTTTCATGCGGTGGGGTCATTCCTTCTCTCCTCGGCTCGCCGCTCACCTGCCATCCAGTCGCTGACGTGCAGCGTTATTCCCGAGTCCGCAATACGCCAGCACAACTGCGCTGCTCCGGATCGGGCCATTTGCGCTTGATCCGGGGTAGGGCTAAATAGAAGGTCAAGTGCATGTGTCAGCTCATTCATGAATGGTCGGATCCGGGCGAAACTGTCCAATTCAACACAGCCTTTTCGGCCAAAAGGTCCCGACTGGATCGTGAAGCCGGAATCGGGCTGCATCTCATTGCCTCACTATCTGGCAACTCCAGCCTCTCGCAAATGCTGGATTCGTATTAGCCTTACGGCGCCGGAGGGCAACAAATCGCCCTATCCATCCCGGCCACCGTTCTTTCGTTCCGTCGCATTCTCAACGGGTAATGGCTGCCCGCGGGTCGACCGCACGAAGGACGACTTGGGCTGCGGCCTCATGGGGCCGCACGCATTGTTCACTGGCGCCGAAGCCACGACGGCTGTCAGCGCAGACAAGGTCCCTATTCAAAACAGGACCGTGGCCGAGACTCCAAGATTTATGGCAGGTTTGAATTCTCCTACGAAACTCGGATTGCGGATGTAGTTGACGGAGGGCGAGATAAATAGGCCGTCGAGCGCGTGGAACGCGTAGAGAGCGCCGAGCGAGAATTGGCTCTTGTGTGCCACTCCGCCCGCCCTTTCGACAGCCCGGGCGCCCGTCCGGCTGAAGCTGTTCAGTCCGACTGTAATGGTGACCTGGTCGGCGGGCCGTCCCGGGATCAGGCCCAGGGCATAGACCCGCCCTTCGAGGCTACGCTTGTAGACGTTGACTGCGTCTTTCGCGAAAAGCGCCGACGCGCCTAGGTAGACTCCTTTGTACGCGGCCCCCGTATCCGGTTGATAAACCTGGTAATCCGCCAAGGCATAGGCCGACCAGTTACGCTCGCGCCCGGCGCCATCGAGACGATCATACAGAGTGGTGTTGTAGCTTCCGCCGCCTCGTAGCCAAATCTGGCGGCTATCGGGCGAACTCGCGCGGCGCACACCGAATTCCTGGATGAAAAGCGCTTTTGCCCCAGGGCGGGTGAACTTAAGGCCAGCGCCCGCGCTCGCCGCATCGGCGGACATGCCCTGGGGCAAGATGCTGCGCTGAATGGCCGACTTTGAATAGACGCCGTTCTTCGCGTTAAACTGGACATTGAAGCTTGGCGCGAGGGCGGTGCCTCCGCTCATGCCGGTCGACAGCGGGATCGAGCCCGCCACCCCGCTCGCGAGGATGGGGTTTCCACCAGCGAAGATTCCCACGAAATCGGAAAGGTTCTGGTTGTAGCCCGCTTTCACTTCGATCGTCCGATCGAGAAAACTGCTGAATACGGTGAGGTTGGAGAACCGCGCACCGGAGGGCCCGAGTTGCCGCCAATTAGCGACGCTGAAGAGGCCGCCGACATTCATCTGGGTGATGTCCTCTCCCGAGCCGCCGACTTTCCAGCTCAGGCGCAGTTCGTTGCTTTGGGTGAATGTCAGCTTCTGGCCGGTATAGCTTTGCGCGCCGCCATCAAGGCCGTTTCCCGAAACATCCTTGGTCAATGTGTTCGAACTGACACCGCGAAAATACAGATCGTGATCGTAAAGCCAGGAGCGCACTCCGCCGGCATCCTTCGTCAGGGTCTGGCCCACTCCGGGAAAATCGGTGGTCTGGCCTTGTGTCCTGAGCTTGTCGAATTCCATGAACCTGGCTGCCTTGCGGCGCGCCGCCGTCTGGGTGTCATCTTCTGTCGGTGTGACTGCCAGCGTATCTGCGGACGGCGTCTTCGCGGACGCCGTCGAAGCTTCGGGTGGATCCGCCTCGTCGTTACCCGCACCGACCGCAGAAGTTTGTTCCTGAGCGAGGCCGGATGTCGGAACTGCGAGGGCGAAGAACCAGGAAAGCGAGCGCAGACTGCGTGGGATCGAGACTATCATGAAGCGGATGGTTTCCTAAAATGAAACCATTTCAATCACGTAGGCCTTCGCGTGTTCCTGTGCCCGTGCGTCAGGATGCCAGGATCCATGATTGATCGCGTCCACGATCCACCGGGCCTCGCGGATGCCAGGAGCATGTGCCGCCAGCCTCGGCCGGGCCGAGCATGGTGAACAACCTTGGGGATCGTCGACGTGATCATGAGGCTGCTCTGTGAGTTCCGCTCGCGCTGAACTTCCTCGGCACCACTTCTTCACGGGCAGTCGGATCACTGGTATCGCGGCGTTTCCGGCGTGCCGGCGGCGTACGTACCCATAGCCACCGCTTATGAAACTGACCCGAGGAACCTGCCAGCACGGCAAACTCGCTTTGGAACTTTGCAACACGGGCGGCGCTTATGAAGGAAAGGGTGCATCACGATGACAACGATCAGAATTGAAACAATATCGGACTCAGCCAGCGGGCAAGTGTTTGCAGAAGTGTATAAAGATGGCGGCGCTACGCCCGTCATAAGGTCTATTCCCGCCTTCGCCTCGCATGATGAGCTTGCCGACCAGGTGCTGGAACTGCTGCGCAGCCACTTTCCCGACCACTTTCCTTTCGTTGAGGACCCGACGATCGGCGTTTAGCCTTAACGAAAAACCGGGCTCTGCGAGCGGCGACCGGCACGACAATTCGACAAGACCATGCTGTGGGTCCCGGCGGACCTGATCGCCTACTATGTTCTCGACACGGTCGAGGCAATTCGACGGCGTCGCACTTTGCAGGTTTCGCCATGCACGATTGTGCTTGATTGAAAATCAATCGTGCAATAGTCGGCGATCATGACCAACGAACTCCCGTCTTCGCGCCGCAGCTTGATCGCATCACGGCTTTCAGCTGGCGATCCAGTTAACAGCACCGCGTTGGCGAGCGAGTTCGCCGTTTCTGAAGACGCGATCCGGCGCGATTTACGTGCGCTCGATGCAGCGGGTATCTGTCAGCGCGTCTATGGAGGTGCGGTCCCACTAACGACAGGCGGGGCGCCGATCGCAGTACGGTTGAGCGCGGGGCTTATAGAAAAGCGGGCACTTGCGAGAGCCGCATTGCCTCTGATCCCCAACGGCAGCTTTGTATTTCTCGACAACGGCAGCACTAATGTCATGGCCGCCGAAGTGCTGCCAGACGATGCGGATTTGGCCATCGGGACCAATTCGATCGAGGCGGCCGCTACTCTGGCTGTACGTCATAGCTTGCCCATGGTTTTCGTGGGCGGGGGTGTGGATTTTGCGATCGGGGGCTGTGTCGACGGGACAGCCATCGAGGCCGTTTCGAGGCTGAATATCGACCTCTGCCTGCTGGGGGCCTGCACCTTGTCCGCCCAAAGCGGCGTCAGCGCCTTTGATGCAAGCGATGCGGCATTCAAACGGGCACTTATCGCGCGCAGTCGATGCACGATTGTTCTTGTTTCAAATGAAAAACTGGGTGGACGGGCTCCGCATCAGGTCGCGGGGATCGATGGTATCGATCATGTCGTCGTGTCGCATGACGCGCCGGAAGCCGAGATCGCCGAACTGGAAATAGCCGGTGCGCATGTGCTGCGCGCTGAACCGCCGCAAGCGGGTTGAAGGAAGTCTCGATGAAAACGCAGGAAGCCGGCTCGCGGCTTGCGACGCGCGCTGCCTTTTTGGTAGCGGGCTTTGGCTTGGCCTGCTGGGCGCCGCTGGTTCCGCTGGCAAAGGCACGGCTCGGTGTGGATGATGGCACATTGGGCCTCTTGCTGTTGTGCCTGGGGTTAGGATCGGTTGTCGCGATGCAACTTGCCGGGCCACTCACCTCATTCATCGGCGCCCGGCCGGCCGTCATCGTTGGCGGCATTGGGCAGGCCGCGCTGCTGCCCTTTCTTGCCTTCGCACCCAATGTCTGGATGATGGCGGTGTCCCTGCTGCTGTTCGGCGGGTTTCTGGGCGTGATCGAGGTAGGCATGAATGTTCATGCCGTGGAAGTCGAGAAGCGCGCCGGCCGCCCGCTCATGTCGGGCTTCCATGGTTTGTTCAGCGTCGGCGGCTTCACCGGCGCGTCAATGATGACCGCGGCGCTGTCGATCGGAATGGGCGCGGTCACGGGAGCGATCATCGCGTCCATCTTCATGATCGCCACGCTGCTCCTCGTCGCACCCCGGTTTATAGCGACGCCGAAGGCCGACGACGCTCCCTTGTTCGTCGGCCCGCGCGGGATCGTCATCCTGCTGGCGCTGCTCGCCGCGCTCACCTTCCTGACCGAAGGCGCGATCCTCGATTGGGGCGCGCTATTGCTCAGCGGACAGGGACTGATGCCGACCACACAGGCCGGCCTCGGGTATAGCGTGTTCGCCGTTGCCATGACGTTCGGCCGCCTTACCGGCGATGCGGTCGTCAATCGCATCGGCGACCGCCGGGCCATGTTGTGGGGCGGCCTGTTGGCCATTGGCGGCTACATCGTCTTGCTGACGGCCCCGGTCGCAATGGTCGCTTTTGCAGGCTTGACGCTGATCGGGCTGGGTGCATCCAACACGGTGCCGATCCTGTTTCGGCAAACGGGAGTGCAAAGCGCGATGCCGTCCGGCCTCGCTATCGCGGCAGTGACGACCGTTGGATACGCCGGAATTCTCGTCGGGCCTGCGGGCGTTGGATTCCTGGCTCAGGCGATCGGTCTGCCTGGCGCATTCTGGGTGCTGGCGGCGCTGCTGATCCTTGTGCCCCTGAGCGCCCGCGTTGCCACCGCTGCGCCAGTGACTAGGCACTGACCCCTTAGTTGGGGCACGAATGATGCAAAAACCGAACGCCGATTTTCTTCACCGTCTGACCGACGTTGCCGGTGCTCCGCTATCGCACCGAGTTGACAATTCATAACAAGGTCAAGGAGGGCTAGGGGGATCAAGTATGCTGTCGATGCCACTGACTAGGACATCGCCAGCTGTGTGGTTCGGACGAGGGAGGTCTTGGATATCAGTCACTCACCACCTTCGTTTCTGTCAACGGCGCCCAATCCGGGCGGTTGAAGCAGGATCAAAACAGCATGACTGGCGAACTCATCATCAAGACTTTTGAAGCGGTCCATGTGCATGGCGAAGGCCCCTGGATATCGAACGCCTGAACGCCTCGCCATCCTCTGCCGATACACGTCGCGGGTGCGCGGCGTGTATCTCGCTCCCGTGTGCGCCGAGGATGGGGCGAGGGGCCGAAGCTGAGGTGCCAGGCAACAGCCTAACGCGCCCGCGAGATATGCAGGGCATCCTTCGATGGTGGCATGCCGAAGAAGCGGGAGTATTCGCGGCTGAACTGTGTCGCGCTCTCATAGCCGACGCCGAACGCGACCGACGTTGCATTGCCCTCGCCGGCGATCAGCAGCGAGCGGGCGTGCAACAGGCGGATCCGCTTCTGATATTGCAGGGGGCTCAGCGCGGTTACGGCCTTGAAGTGACGGTGGAATGCCGAGACACTCAGCGCAGCCATCGCCGCCAGCGCTTCTACCCGCAATGGTCTGGTGAAGTTCTCCCTGATCCACTGGATCGTGCCGCCGACCCGCGACAGCGCGGTGCCCGGCGCCGCGATGTCGCGCAGCATCCAGCCGTGCGGCCCCTGTAACACACGATACAGCAGTTCCCGCTCATACGCAGGGGCCAGCGCGGCAATGTCGCCGGGCCTTTCCATCAGGCGCAGCATCCGGACCCAGGCATCCAGCAGTTCGTCGGTCACCGGGGCGACTGAAAAGCCCGGACTGTACAATTCGCCGCCGGCAGGTTTGGGCAAATCGGCAAGCAGGCTTGCAACGATCGTGGGTTCGAGCGTCAGGCTAAGTGCAAGGTACGGAGCCCCCGTCTCGGAAGGGTGAACCGAGCCAACCGCCGGAAGGTCCACCGACATCACGAAATAGGTGGCGGGATCATACTGCAGCGTGCGGTTGCCTACGGTCATGGTCTTCGAGCCGGTCAGAATGACATTGATCATCGGGTCATACACGGCGGCCAGTTCGTGCTCGGGAATGGCCCCCTGCACCATGGCGACACGCGGAATGCCCGTTTCGGTACGACGATTTTCCGCATGGGCGGCAAGCCGGCGCAGTTCGGTAAGGTATGGGTTCATGAGATCGTCATCCCACGGCGCCGCTCCCCGGCCAAGCCAAAAGCAGGAATAGGCATGGATCGAAGAGGATCGTGAGAGCGGGACTTGTCGCAGCGGTGTAGCTCGAAGGCCGGCAAAACGAGGAGGCCTACATGCAGACCATCATCATCACGGGCGGAAGCCGAGGCATCGGCGCCAGCACGGCTCGGCTTTGCGCCAGCAAGGGCATGGCCGTAATCCTGACCTACAACAGCAACCCGCAATCCGCCGACGCGGTCGTTGCACAGATCGAGGCCGGAGGCGGCCGGGCTGTCGCTCTCAAGCTCGACGTGGCTGACACGGCTTCTTTTCCTGCGTTCCGCGACGATGTGAGCAAAGCGCTCGCCGCCTGGGGACGCGACGATTTCGACGGGCTCGTCAACAATGCGGGCTACGGCCTGTTCAATCCGATCGCGACGGTGACCGAGCAGGAATTCGACGGGCTGTTCGCCGTGCACCTCAAGGGGCCGTTCTTCCTCACCCAGACTTTGCTGCCGCTGATGGCGGATGGTGCCCATATCGTGAACGTCGCAAGCGCGACATCGCGTGTGGCGACTGCGGGCGTGGCGCCCTATGCCAGCTTCAAGGGTGGGCTGGAGGTTCTGACCCGCTACATGGCCAAGGAATTTGGCGATCGCGGCATCCGCGCCAATTCGGTCGCCCCGGGGCCGATCCGTACCGATCTGGGCGGAGGGCTGAACGACGAGTTCGAAGCCCTGCTCGCATCGCAGACCGCGCTTGGCCGGGTCGGCGAGCCCGATGACGTCGGCGCGGCCATCGCCAGCCTGCTGTCCGACGACAGCCGCTGGATCAATGCGCAGTCGATCGAGATCGCCGGCGGTTACATCATCTGAAAGGAGCGCTCCATGCTCGATCACGTTTTCATATCGGTCAGCGATCTTGATCGTTCGATCGCCTTCTACACAGCGGCGCTGACCCCGCTCGGGATTACCCAGCGCGTCGATTACGATGGCAAGGATGGTCCCCCGGGGCATCCCGACCTGAAGGGTTTCGGCAAAAACAACAGGATCTTCTTCTGGCTGCGGCCCGGCATCGTCCAGGGCGGCGCGGAGCACGTCGGCTTTGTCGCAAACTCGCGAGCCGAGGTCGATGCAGCCTACGCCGCCGCCATCGCCGGTGGAGCGACGGATAACGGCAAGCCGGGCGCCCGGCTTCACTACGACCCGCGATACTACGCCGCGAATGTGCTGGATCCTGACGGATACAGCCTCGAATTCACATACAAGAATTGGCAGCACTGACATGACTAAACTGATGATCTATGGCGCAGCGGGCTACGCCGGCCGCATGGCGTCCGCCAACGCCAGCGCGCTCGGACTGGATTTCGTGATCGCGGGCAGGCCGCAGGACGAACCCAGGCTGGCTGTCCTGGCTGCGGACCTTGGGGTGAGCTACCGCCTGTTCGCCGTCGACGATGCACCCGCCACCGGTGCCGCGCTCGCAGGGATCGCCGCGCTGCTGAACTGCGCTGGCCCCTTCATGCGCACGGCGGAACCGCTGATGCGTGCGTGTATCGCGGCAGGGGTCCACTATCTCGACATCGCTGCGGAACTCGACAGCTACACACTGGCCGAGACGCTGGACGACGAAGCTAAGGCTGCAGGCGTCATGCTGCTGCCCGGAAGCGGCGGCAGCGTGGCGATGCTCGGCTCGCTCGCCGGCCACGCCGCGCGGCGGGTCGCCGTGCCGGTCAAGCTGAGCATTGCGCTGCATGTTGCCGGCGGATTTTCGCGCGGGTCGGCAGTCAGCGCCAGCGAGAACCTGACGACGCAGACGCTGCACCGGGTGGCGGGCGCTCTGGTCACCCGCAGTCCACAAGAGGTTCGAGATTTCGATTTCGGCAACGGTCCGGCGACCTCCTTTCCGGTAACCCTGCCCGATCTCATCACGATCTGGCGAGCCACCGGCATTCCAGACATCGAAACTTTCGTGCACGTGACCGATGGCGCGTTCCCGGAAGGCGATCTGGCTGCCATGCCCGACGTTCCCACCCTCGAACAGCGCGAGCACAATCGCTATCACGCTGCGGTCGAGGTGACGGGGCAGGATGGCGAGGTCGTCCGCTCGGTGCTGGATACGGTAAACGGCTATACCTTCACGACGATCGCTGCGGCAGAAGCCGCGCGCCGCGTCCTGGGCGGCGAGGCGCGCGCGGGTTTCCAGACGCCTGCCGGGCTGTTCGGCGATGGCTTCGCCGAGACCATCGCCGACACGACCATCATCGACCTGTAAGCAATACGGAGAGTTCAGCCACTTGGGTATCGAATCCGGGGCTGAGAGTCCAAGAAGGGTCGAGGCTGTGTAAAAACCCGAAGTGAAGGTCGACTTGGCTAGAGGCGAAAAGCGCGAGCAGACGATGATCATGCTCGGATCATCTGGATGAGTGGCTGGGTTCCGAAGATCTGGATCATCCGCTTCATATTATAGGCGAGG
>Ga0308165_1004887_pt1 | contig 12848 bp, 7 predicted proteins | sample PhyWR2_FD_201032 | JGI IMG/M metagenome (GOLD analysis project Ga0308165, IMG submission 201032) | Phyllosphere microbial communities from UC Gill Tract Community Farm, Albany, California, United States - DLSLW.R2 | ecosystem: Host-associated > Plants > Phyllosphere > Unclassified | place: USA...
CCACGGGGCGGTGGCGCAGGTTCGAATCCTTGGCCTTCTGCACCGCGTAGTAGTTGATGTCGATCACGTTGTCGAGCATGCGCATCGCCGTGGTGATGGTCTTGCGCAGCTTCTCGTGGTCGAGCTGACCGTTCTTGATGTGGCGCACCAGGTTGACCGAGCCGAGGTTGCAGACCGCGGTTTCGGTGTCGCTGGTGTTGAGCGTGATTTCGGTGCACAGGTTGGACGAGTGCACCACGCCCACATGCTGCTGCGGCGAACGGATGTTGCAGGGATCCTTGAAGGTGATCCAGGGGTGGCCGGTCTCGAACAGCATCGAGAGCATCTTGCGCCACAGGTCGGTGGCGGGCAGCGTCTTGTGCAGCTTGAGCTCGCCGCTCGCAGCCTTGGTTTCGTAGGCGGTATAGGCCTTCTCGAAATCGGCGCCGAACAGGTCATGCAGGTCGGGCACGTCGGCGGGCGAGAACAGCGTCCAGCTGCCCTTTTCGATCACGCGGCGCATGAACAGATCGGGGATCCAGTTGGCGGTGTTCATGTCGTGCGTACGGCGGCGGTCGTCGCCGGTGTTCTTGCGCAGTTCCAGGAACTCCTCGATGTCGAGGTGCCAGGTTTCGAGGTAAGTACAGACCGCGCCCTTGCGCTTGCCGCCCTGGTTCACGGCCACGGCCGTGTCGTTGACCACCTTGAGGAAAGGCACGACGCCTTGCGATTCACCGTTCGTGCCCTTGATGCGCGAACCCAGGGCGCGCACGCGCGTCCAGTCGTTGCCCAGGCCGCCGGCAAACTTCGACAGCAGCGCGTTTTCCTTGATCGACTCATAGATGCCATCGAGGTCGTCGGGCACCGTGGTCAGATAGCAGCTCGACAGCTGCGAACGCAGCGTGCCGCTGTTGAACAGCGTGGGCGTGCTGCTCATGAAGTCGAACGAGCTCAGCAGCTCGTAGAACTCGATGGCGCGCGCGTTGCGGTCGGTCTCGCCCAGCGCCAGGCCCATGGCCACGCGCATGAAGAACGACTGGGGCAGCTCGATGCGCGTCTTCTTGACGTGCAGGAAGTAGCGGTCATACAGCGTCTGCAGGCCAAGATAGTCGAACTGCTGGTCGCGTTCGGCCTTGAGGGCCTGGGCCAGGCGCGGCAGGTCGTAGTTGAGCAGCTCGGGGTTGAGCAGTTCGTTGTCGACACCCTTTTGCACGAAGCCAGGGAAGTAGTCGACATAGGCGGCCGACATGTCGGCGGGCGCGACATCGCGGCCCATGACTTCGCGCACGATGGTGTGCAGCAGCAGGCGCGCGGTGGCGTAGGTGTAGTCGGGGTCCTTTTCGATCAGCGTGCGCGCTGCCAGGATGGCGGCCTTGAACACTTCGTCGATCGGCACGCCGTCATACAGATTGCGCAGCGTTTCCTGCACGATGGGATCGGGCTTGATGTCGGCGTTCAGGCCCTTGCACGCAGCTTCGATCAGCGCCAGCAGGGCTTCGCGGTTGAGCGGCACGCGCTGGCCCTTGTCGGTCACATGCAGCACGGGGGCGGGAGCGGCCGTGGCCTGGGCGGCCTTCTTCTGCTCGGCGCGTTCCTGGTTGCGGCGCTCGCGGTACAGCACATAGGCGCGCGCGACTTCGTGGTGGCCGCCGCGCATCAGGCCGAGTTCGACCTGGTCTTGAATGTCTTCGATGTGGAACGTGCCGCCGCCCGGACGCGAGCGCACCAGCGCGCGCACCACGCCTTGCGTGAGCTCGTCCACCATTTCGCGCACGCTGGACGAGGCCGCGCCCTGGGCGCCGCGCACGGCCAGGAAGGCCTTGGTCACGGCGATGGCGATTTTCTGCGGCGTGAAGTCCACGACATCGCCGTTGCGGCGCATCACGTGGTACTGCTCGGAAGCCGAGTGGGTCGCTGCATCGGCGGACGCAGTGGATACGGGGTTCAACGCTTCTTGCATGGATTCCTCTTGGGCGTTTAAGTGATGGCGCTGTAGTGGCGGATGGCCGGCAGCGCGGAGGCTTGTCCACAAGCCATGCACACGCTGTGCACAACTTTTTAACACTAAATGTAGTGCTTGTGGAGGGCTTCGACCACTACAGGTAGTGTCTTTGCTTCGGGTGCTAGTGTAGCGCGGACCCCAAGCCGGGGGGGCGAAATGGACCCGAAACCCTAGCCGTCGAGGCGGAATCGGGCGACTTTTCCAGCGTCGAAGCGGGCCTGTGCGGCGCGAATGCCAGTGTCCGCGCGGGCTCGCGGCGAAGCGCGACAGCGCTGAACACGGCAAATTTTTTTTGCGGCGTGGCAAAAAACAGGTGGTTGCCAGACGCTGGTTGACGCTGCCGAAAAAACGCCTTATGCGCTTGGCGGCCATTCCAGCGGGGCGGCCGCGAGCGCGCCGCGCAGCCGCGCCCAGTCGAAGCCCGGGCCGGGGTCGAGCTTGCGGCCCGGCGCGATATGTTCGTGGCCGGCGACATGGCGTATGGGGTAATGCGCGACGAGGTCGGCGCACAGCGCGGCGAGCGCCGCGTACTGCGCGGCCTCGAACGTCAGGCCTTCGAGGCCTTCAAGCTCTATGCCTATGGAATCGTCGTTGCAGTTTCCGCGACCGCGCCAGCTGGACGCGCCCGCGTGCCAGGCGCGCTGGTCGCAATCGACGAACTGCCAGATGACGCCGGCGCGCGTGATGAAGAAGTGCGCCGAGACCTCGATGCCGCGTATGGTCTGGTAATAGGGATGGGCGTCCCAGTCGAGCTGGTTGGTGAACAGTTGCTGCACCGCGCCCGTGCCGTATTCGCCGGGTGGCAGGCTGATCGAATGCAGCACCAGCAAGTCGATTTGCGCGCCCTCGGGCCGCGGGCCGAAGTTGGGCGAGGGCAGGGCGCGCGCGGCCTGGTACCAGCCGCCTTGCCAGCGGCTGGCGGGCCAGCGGCTGGCGGGCCAGCGATCGCCGGGTTCTGTCGGCTCAAGCCAGGGGGTCGGTGTTGTCGGCGGCGTCGCTGTCATGGGGTGCGGTGATGTTCAGGCGCGCGATGCGGTAACGGATCTGGCGCAGGCTGATGCCCAGCCGGGCCGCGGTCGCGGTGCGGTTGAAGCCCATTTCATGCAGCGCGCGCACCAGGATGTCGCGCTCCTGCTGGTCCAGCCAGGCTTGCAGGTCGTGGGGCAGAGGCGCGGCGTCGGCTGCGGCGTGGTCGCCGGCCGCCGCCACGGGCGCGGCACTGAGGGGGTCGGGCGCGGCGGCGTCCAGCGACAGCTGCTGGCCTTCGCTGAGCGTGAGCGCGCGGTGCAGCTGGTTTTCGAGCTCGCGCACATTGCCCGTGAGCGGCAGGCGCGCGAGCTGCTCGAAGAACTGCACCGACAGCTGCGGCGCGGCGCAGCCGGTCTCGGCCGCAATGCGTTCGAGCAGCACTTCGCACAGTGCCGGCAGGTCTTCGCGGCGTTCGCGCAGCGGCGGCAGATGGATCTCGATGACGTTGAGCCGGTAGTACAGATCCTGGCGGAAGCGTCCCGCGGGCACTTCCTGGGCCAGGTCGCGGTGGGTGGCGCTGACGATGCGCACGTCGACCGGCTCTTCCTGGGTCGAGCCCAGCGGGCGCACGCGCCGCTCCTGGATGGCGCGCAGCAGCTTGGCCTGCATGGCCAGCGGCAGATCGCCGATTTCGTCGAGGAACAGCGTGCCGCCGCGCGCCGCCTGGAAGTAGCCGTTGCGGTCCTGCGTGGCGCCGGTGTACGAGCCCTTGCGCGCGCCGAAGAACTCGGCTTCGAGCAGATTGTCGGGAATCGCGCCGCAGTTGACCGCGATCAGCGGGCCGTCGGCGCGGTGGCTGCAGGCGTGCAGCGCGCGCGCCACCAGTTCCTTGCCCGTGCCCGATTCGCCCTGGACCAGCACCGGTGCCATGCCCTTGGCGACCTTGAGAATGTTCTGCTTGACCGCGCGCATCGCCGGCGATTCGCCGACCAGCTGCGCCAGCGCGCTCGCCGGGTCGGCCAGGCGCGCTTCGGATTCGCGCCCGCCCGTGCCGCGCGCGCCGCGCCCTGGCGTGGCGCTCGCGGCCGGCGCGGGCCGGTGCACGGCCGAGGCCACGACCGCGCGGAACTGCTTGAGGTCCACGGGCTTGCTAAGGTAGTCGAAGGCGCCGGCGCGCAGCGCTTCGACGGCATTCTCGGCCGAGCTGTGGGCCGTGATGACCACGCAGCGCTCGGGGCGCTGCTGGGCGCGCAGCTCGTGCAGCAGGTCCAGCCCCAGGCCGTCGGGCAGGCGCATGTCGGTGAGCACGGCGTCGAAGCGCTGGGCCTGCAGCGCCGCGCGTGCTTCCTGCACGCTTTCGGCGGTTTCGACGCGGTAGCCTTCGCGCAGCAGGGTCAGCTCATAGAGCGTGCGCAGGTCGGGCTCATCGTCGATGACCAGGATGGAGGCGGCAATATCAGACATGGGGCACAGGTGTCATACGACGATGGTGTCAAGGCGGAAGGAGGGCGTACCCAGGACGGCAGTGGGATAGAACACCAGCGTGAAGGCATTGCCTTCGACGCTGCCGCGCGTGGTGCTGCGCGCCAGTCGCTGGTAGCCCAGGCGCGCGCCATAGCGCTCGCACAGCTCCCTGCATATATAGAGACCCAGGCCGGTGGACCGGCTCTGCGACGAGAAGAAGGGCTCGAACAGGTGGCGCTGCACCGAGGCATCGAGCGGCGCGCCATCGCTCCAGACCTGCAGCCATACCTGGGGGCCCACAGGGGGGGCGCTGCCGGGCACGGGCGCCGTGCCCGCATGGCCGGTGTGCACCTGCAGGCCGTCGGCGGCGTCGCTGCGAAAGCGCTGGGCGTTGTCCAGCAGGTTGACGAGCACGCGCCGCAGATGTTCGGCGTCGAAGGCGACCAGCGCCTGATGCGCCTGCAGCTTCACCAGCGCCAGGCGCGCAGCGCCCTCGGCGCCGGGCGCCTGGCTGCGCCACTCCTGCCAGATCGACTCGACCTGCTCGTCCAGCGGCAGCGCGCTGGCTTCGGCGGCATGGATCTGCTGCTGCACGCGCGCGATGTCCAGCACTTCCTCGGCAATGCGCGCCAGGCGCTGGGCGTTGTGCGCAACCATCTGGCTCAGCCGCTGCTGGCCCGGGTCGGTCAGGTCTTCGGCGAGCAGCGCGTTGGCCTGGCTGATGGCGGCCAGCGGATTGCGGATTTCATGCGCCACGGCGGCCGACATGCGGCCCATGGCCGCGAGTTTCTCGGTGCGCAGCCGGGCCTGCATCTCGCGCAGGTCATGCAGAAACACCACGCACCACTGCGCCGCCAGCGCGTCGCCCGCCAGCGGCGGTGCATCCAGCGGGCTCGTGAGCCAGGTGCGCACATGCAGGCCCAGCGGATTGTGATCGGCATGCACCAGATCCATGTCGGCGCTCAGCGCCGCGCCGCTGGCAAAGGTCTGCTCCACCAGCGTGGCCAGCGGCGCATTGCCGGCGCTGGCGGTGAGCGCGAACGGCAGCTGCAGGTCCGCGCCGCAGCCGAGCAGCAGCCGGGCCGCGGGGTTGGCGGTATGCACCTGGCCCTGGCGGTCCATGGCCAGCACGCCGTCGTCGAGGTGGTGGATGATGAGGTGATTGACCTGTTCCTGCAGATGGGCCGCCTGGCGGCTTTGCAGCGAAAGCTGCTGTTCACGCTGCAGGCGCTGCGCGAGCTGGTGCGTGAGGTAGGCCATCAGAAAGTAGCCCGCACAGGTCAGCGCCGTCTGGAAGTATTGCTGCGTGAGATCCGTCATGCCCTGGCGGCCGGTCCAGCCGGTCCAGCCCAGCAGCAGCAGGGTGACGCCGGCCGTGGTGGCGAAGGCCAGCAGCAGCGTGCCCAGCGCCGAGGCCATCAGGATGGGCAGCGCGAGCAGCGGCGCGTAGTTCATGGTGCCGGTCTGCTGCAGCTGCAGCAGGCAGACCACGGCGATGTCGACGCCGATCAGCGGCAGCCATTGCCAGCCGACCTGGGGCGGCGGCGGAGCGCGCCGCCCGGCGACGCGCGTGAACAGCGTCAGCGCCAGATAGATCGCGCACACCGCCCAGATCAGCGGCGTGGTCTGGCTCTGCACCGTGAGGCTCAAGCCCTGCAGCGCGAGCAGCACCACGGCCACCAGCACCCGGCCGTTGAGAAAGCCGTTCCACAGCCGCACGACCTGCGGCTCGGCGGCGAAGAGGCGGGGGGCGGCGGTCGGCAGGGGCGAGGCCATGGCCAGGGCGCAGCGCCGGCTCAGGCCGGGCCTTGCGCGCGGTGTTCGGCGCTGCAGTAGTACGCGGGCCGGGACGCGTTGCCCAGCACCAGCGCATCGCTGCGCGGCAGGTGCAGCCCGCAGTGGGCACAGGCCACCATGTCCTGGGGCGGCTGCAGCCGGCTGTCGGCGCGCGCGGCGGGGCGCCGCGCTTCAAGGTTCTCGGCACGGCGGCGGCTGCGCCAGACGCCCACGGCGATCACGATCACCAGCAGGACCAGAAGATACTTCATGCAAAACGCTCCAGCAGGACTTCCATGACGAAACGGGAACCTGCATATGACAACAGCAGCAGCAGCGCGCCCGCGTACAGCACGTGCACCGCATGGCGGCCGCGCCAGCCAAAGCGCGCGCGGCCGATCAGCAGCGTGGCGAAGGTCAGCCAGGCCAGCAGCGAGAAAACGGTCTTGTGGTCCCAGCGCCAGTCACGGCCGTACAGCGCTTCGCCGAACAGCCAGCCGGCGAGCAGCGTGGCCGTGAGCAGCCAGAAGCCCGCGGCGACGAAGCGGAAGGTGAGCCGTTCGAGCGTCAGCAGCGGAATGCCGCTGTCCTGGTCGGCCGCGAGGCGCATGCGTTTTTCCGCATGGTTCATCAGCGTCGCGTGCACGACGGCGGCGGCGAACAGGCCGTAGGAGGCAATGCCCAGCGCCAGGTGCAGCGGCAGCCAGGCCGAGGAGTTGACCTGCAGCGGCTTGCCGGGAAACAGCGCGGCGAGCAACACCGCGGCCGCACCCAGCAGGCCCAGCAGCGCGCGCGTGCGCAGCTTGGGGTACAGCTGCTGCTCGACACCGTAGACGGTGAGCATCAGCCAGGCGGTGATGGACAGCGCCGTGGCGAAGCCGAAGTGCGGCGTGGCGCCCAGTTGCCCCCAGGCGAGAAACGCTGCGTGCAGCGCCCAGGCAATGCCCAGCGCGGTGCGCGCCGCGGTTTCCCCGATGCGCGCAGCGGGAATCGCGTAGGCGCAGGCCGCGGCCAGGGCCAGGAACCAGGTCAGGACCGGGAAAGGAGTATGCATGGAGGCAAAGGAAACCATCTTTCAATGATAGACCGGTGCAGACCGAATTCGCGCCGCCGTGGATTGGACTTGCGCGCGCACGGTGAAATCTCGCGCCGCGCACGCACGCATATCAGGTCTGCGTCCATGTGACCGTGCGGTTGCGGCCCTGGAATTTGGCGGTGTAGAGCAGGGTATCGGCTTTTTGCAACAGGTCGGTCGGCGTGATCCGATCGAGCTGGCGCGCCACGACCAGGCCGCAGCTCACGGTGAGCGTGGAGGCGGTCGGCGAGTCCGCGTGGACGATGGCCTGGGCGACCACCGCCTGGCGGAAGTCCTCTATGCGCTGCACCAGCGATTCATCGCCCGGCATCAGCAGCGTGAACTCTTCTCCGCCTATGCGCGCCGCGAGATCGTCGGGCCGGCGCGCATGTGCCTGCAGCGTCTGCGCCACGGTGCGCAGGGCTTCATCGCCCTGCAGATGGCCATAGCGGTCGTTGTATTGCTTGAAATGGTCGATGTCCACCAGCGCCAGTCCCAGCGGGATGCCCGCGCGCTCGCAGCGGCGCCAGGCGCGGTCGAACTGGGCATCGAAATGGCGGCGGTTGGCCAGGCCCGTGAGACCGTCGATCTGCGCCAGCCGCTCGAGCGCGCGCTTTTGCAGCGCGAGGTGGATCTGGTTGCGCACGCGCACGCGCACGATGGCCGGGCGTATGGGCTTGGAGACATAGTCGGCCGCCCCCAGGTTGAGGCCGTACTCTTCGGCCGCATCGTCGCTTTGGCCGGTGATGAAGATCACCGCGATGCCCGCCGTGCGTTCGTCGGCGCGCAGCGCACCCAGCACGTCATAGCCGCTCATGCCGGGCATGCTCACATCGAGCAGTATCAGCAGCAACTGCGCGGCTTCGCGCTGCGCATGCGCGAGCGCGCCCGGCCCGTCCTTGGCCAGCAGCACGCGGTATTCGCCGCCCAGCATCTCGGCCAGCGCGTTGCGGTTGAGCCGTTCATCATCGACCACCAGAATGGTCGGACGGTCATCGAGGGGCAGATTCATGGCGTGGAATCCTGGTCGGAAAAAGCCAGGCCTTGTGCGAGCGCATGGAGCGCGGCCAGGGCCCGGTCGGTTTCGAGATCATCCACATGGTCCTGGATGGCCGCGAGCTGCGCGCGCTGCGCGGGCGGCAGAAGCTGCGACAGTTGCTCGAGCTGGGCCACGGCCGCATAGTCGCCGTGGACGATCAGGCTGCGCAGCAGCGCCAGCCGCTGGGCGATGTCGGCGTCGCTGACGCGGACGCTGTCGGGCGGCGGCGGCGGCGCGCCGCGCGCCGCGTTCTGCGCGACCTGTGCAAGAAGCTGTCGCAGCGCGCTGTCGAACGCCGGCAGCGCGCGCTGCAGCGCTTCGTGCTGGCGATGGGTGGCCAGGTCCTCGAGCTGGGCGGCCTGTTCGATCAAGGCCGCAGCGCCCAGATAGCCGAGCGCGCCCTTGAGTTGGTGGGCCAGCGCGGCCAGCGCGGCGCAGTCTTCCGATTGGGCGGCCTGCGCGAGCGCGTCGGGCGCGCCGCCGAAATCGCGCACCAGGCCCTGCAGCAGGCGCTGTACGCGCTCGGCGTTGCCCGCGAAGCGCGTGTGCACGGCCTGCCAGTCGATCAGTGCAGCGTCGCCGGGCGGCGGCGCGGCCCGCGTGCAGGGCTGCAGCAGCTGGTCCAGCGTCGCATACAGCTGGTGCTCGTCTATGGGCTTGGTCAGGTGGGCGTCCATGCCGGCCGCGCCGATTTCGCGCCGGTCTTCCTCGCGTGCCTGCGCCGTGAGCGCGATGACGGGCAGGTGCTGCCACGCGGGGTTTTCGCGGATCGCGCGCGCGGCCGTGAGGCCATCCATTTCGGGCATGTGCACGTCCATCAGCACGGCATCGAAGGGCTCGCTGTGCAGCAATTCGAGCGCATGCCGGCCGTGTTGGGCGCAGGTGACCTGCATGTCGACCAGGCGCAGAAAGTCGGCCGCGACTTCAAGGTTGAGCGCGTTGTCGTCGACGACGAGCACGCGCTTTCCGCCTAGCCGCCCGGCGAGGTCGGCGACCCGCAGCGCCGGCACCAGCGCGCCGTGCATGGGCGTCTCGGCGGCCAGCGGCGGACGGAAGATGTCCTGGATGGTGTTGAACAGCACCGATTCGGTCACGGGTTTGATCAGCAGGCCTTGCACGCCCAGCGACTCGGCGCGGCGCAGCACTTCCTCGCGCGCATACGCGGTGACCATCAGCACCGCGGGCGTGGCGCTCAGGGACGCGTGCTCGCGGATGTGGCGCGTGACTTCGAGGCCGTCCATTCCGGGCATGCGCCAGTCGAGCAGCACCAATTGGTAGGGCTGGCCGGTGCTCGATGCCTGTTGCAGCCGCTGCAGTGCGGCCTCGCCCGACGCCACGGCATCCGCGACCATGCCGAAGCCGCCGAGCATCTCGCTGAGGATGTTGCGGGCGCTGGCGTTGTCGTCGACGACCAGCGCGCGCTCGCACAGCGCCGCGCCCAGGTGCAGCGGGTGCGCAGCCATGGTGCTCTGGGCGGGCGAGAGAGCGGCGGTGAAGCGAAAGCTGCTGCCTTCGCCGAGCGTGCTCTGCACGCTGATCTGGCCGCCCATGAGCGCGACCAACTGCCGGCAGATGGCCAGCCCCAGGCCGGTGCCGCCGTAGCGGCGCGTGGTCTGTACATCGGCCTGGGAAAACGGCTGAAACAGCCGCTGCATCTGCTCGGGAGTCATGCCTATGCCGGTGTCGCTGACCTGCACTTCGAGCATGAGCCGCGCGCTGTCCGGGCCCAGGCGCAGCGCAACGGAGATTTCCCCTTCCTCGGTGAACTTGACGGCGTTACTGACGAGGTTGGTGAGGATCTGCCCCAGGCGCAGCGGGTCGCCGCGCAGCCGCCGCGGCACTTCGGGCGCGATGCGGTAGACGATTTCCACGCCTTTTTCCTCGGCGCGCAGCGTGCTGATCGCCGAGACCGTTTCCAGGATGGCGTCGAGATCGAAATCGACTTCCTCCAGGCGCAGCATGCCGGCCTCGATCTTCGAGAAGTCGAGGATGTCGTTGATGATGGCCAGCAACGCCTTGGCCGACACTTCGACCTTGTCGAGGTAGTTGCGCTGCCGGGGCAGCAGCGGCGTCTGCTGCAGCAGGCGGGTCATGCCGATGACGGTGTTCATGGGCGTGCGGATTTCATGGCTCATGGTCGCCAGGAAATCCGATTTGGCACGTTCGGCCGATTCGGCCGCCGCCTTGGCCAGTTGCAGCGAGTCGTAGCTGTGCTGCAGCTTCTCCTTGGCCAGCCTGACCTCGGTCATGTCGCGGGAAATGCCCAGCAAGCCGGTCAGCTCGCCGTTTTCGTCGCGAAACGGGCTCTTGATGGTCTCGAAGATGCGCATCTGGCCCAGATGCATGATGTACTGGTCCGAGGTGTGGGCACTGTTGGACAGCAGTACCTGCTGGTCGCTGGCTTCGCATTCGGCCACGCCTTCGGGAAAGAATTCGGCGTCGGTGTTGCCCAGGATCTGGTGCTTGGGGCGCGCGAAGAAGCGCATCGCGGCGTCGTTGCAGAACAGGTAGCGGCCCTTGAGGTCCTTGAGATAGATGATGTCGGGCGTATCGCTGAGCACCGCATCGAGCAGGCGCGCAGTGTCTTTCCATTGGCGCGTGCTTTCCTGCACCTGGCGTTCGAGCCGGCTGTTGAGCGCGCGGATCTCCGCTTCGCGCCCTATGCGCTCGCTGGTGTCGCGCGACAGCGTGAAAAACCGTTTCTGCCCGTCCACGCACTGACAGGAAATCTGCATCTCGACCGGCATCAGCGAGCCGTCCTGGCGGCGCAGCTTGTCGAGCCAACGCGTGGAGCGGCCCGGCTCCATGCGCTCCCAGAGCTGCTCGAGCGCCTTCGGGGCGTGCGAGGCCGACAGCGCGCTCATGTTCAATCGCAACAGATCGTCATATTTGTAACCCAGGCTCAGGCAGGCCTGGGCACCGACGTCGAGGATCCGGCCGCGCACGTCGTGCAGGATGAAGTCATCGGCAATCTGGTCCAGATACTGGCGATAAGGAATGTCGGGCATGACAGCTCCAGAAAGCGTGAGGCGGCTAAGGCAGGACGCACGGCAAAGCCGGAGCCTGCAGTTACAAATTGCTGGTCCGCCTGTTTCAAATCGTACACGCTTCGCCGGCAGCGCCAATCCCCGCGCGGCGCGTGCCGTCAGGGGCATGGCCCGCGCCGGCGAACCGGTGCAGCGGGTAAAATTCACGACTTCACTCTTGCATGCTGCCGCCCTTGCGCGCCACGCGGCGCGGTCCTGCCCACGACCGGCCGTTCCTGGCCGGCCGCAGCAACTACCGGAACTTCCTGCTTATGGCCTCCGCTCTTACCGAAAAACTCTCGCGCCTCGTCAAGGAGATGCGTGGCCAGGCCCGCATCACCGAATCCAACGTGCAGGACATGCTGCGCGAAGTGCGCATGGCCCTGCTCGAAGCCGACGTGGCCCTGCCCGTGGTGCGCGACTTCATCGCGCGCGTCAAGGAAAAGGCGCTGGGCCAGGAAGTGCTGTCCTCGCTGCAGCCCGGCCAGGTGCTGGTCTCCATCGTCAACGCCGAACTCGCCGCGACCATGGGTGAAGGCGTCAGCGACATCAACCTCAACGCCCAGCCCCCGGCCGTGATACTGATGGCCGGCCTGCAGGGCGCGGGCAAGACCACGACCACGGCCAAGCTCGCCAAGCACCTGATCGAAAAGCGCAAGAAGAAGGTGCTGACCGTGTCGGGCGACGTCTACCGCCCCGCGGCCATTGAGCAGCTCAAGACCGTCACCGCCCAGGCGGGCGCCGAATGGTTCCCGAGCACGCCCGACCAGAAGCCGCTGGACATCGCGCGCGCCGCTCTCGACTACGCCAAGCGCCACTTCTTCGACGTGCTGCTGGTCGATACCGCGGGCCGCCTGGCGATCGACGAAGTGCTGATGCGCGAAATCCAGGAGCTGCACGCCGTGCTCAAGCCCGTGGAAACGCTGTTTGTCGTCGATGCGATGCAGGGCCAGGATGCGATCAACACCGCCAAGGCGTTCAAGGAAGCGCTGCCGCTGACCGGCATCGTGCTGACCAAGCTCGACGGCGATTCGCGCGGCGGTGCGGCGCTGTCGGTGCGCCAGATCACGGGCGCGCCCATCAAGTTCGCGGGTGTGTCGGAAAAGCTCGACGGCCTCGAAGTGTTCGACGCCCAGCGCCATGCGGGCCGCGTGCTGGGCATGGGCGACATCGTCGCGCTGGTCGAGCAGGTCACGGCCGGCGTCGACATGGAAGCCGCGCAGCGCCTGGCGGCCAAGGTCAAGAGCGGCGACGGCTTCGATCTCAACGACTTCCTGGGCCAGATCCAGCAGATGAAGCAGATGGGCGGGCTGTCCAGCCTGATGGACAAGCTGCCCAGCCAGATGTCGGCCAAGGCCGGTCAGGTCGACATGGACAAGGCCGAGCGCGAGATGCGCCGCAAGGAAGGCATCATCTGCTCGATGACCGCCAAGGAGCGCAGCAAGCCCGAGCTGATCAAGGCCACGCGCAAGAAGCGCATTGCCATGGGCGCGGGCGTGCAGGTGCAGGAAGTCAACC
>Ga0308165_1004889_pt1 | contig 12847 bp, 11 predicted proteins | sample PhyWR2_FD_201032 | JGI IMG/M metagenome (GOLD analysis project Ga0308165, IMG submission 201032) | Phyllosphere microbial communities from UC Gill Tract Community Farm, Albany, California, United States - DLSLW.R2 | ecosystem: Host-associated > Plants > Phyllosphere > Unclassified | place: USA...
GGGTCGCCAGGGGAGAGCAGGGACGGCTCGACGTCGGCTTCGTCAGCTCGGCGCTGCCGCTCGGTCCCGTGCGACGGGTCCAGCAGTTCCGCGACGAGCACCCGCTCGTCCAGGTCCACCTCACCGAAGGATGGACGGCGCACCTCCTCGCACGGCTCCTGCGCGGCGACCTCGACCTCGCGATCGTCCGTGACCCCGATGCCGTCGACGGCGTCGTGCTGACCCCTTTCCACACGGAGCGCTTCGTCGCCGCGGTGCCGTCCACGCACCGTCTCGCCGGGCGGTCGAGCATCCGTGGAGAGGAGATCGCGGGGGACCCCTTCGTGTTCTTCCCACCCGGGGCCGGCGCTCTCGCGACAGCGCGCAACCTCGCCCCTGTCGTGGCGGGCGGCGCGATCCCCGAGGTCGTGCAAGAGGCGTCCAACTGGACGACGCTCCTGCACCTGGTCGCGGCAGGGGTCGGGGTGACCGTGGCGCCCGTCAGCGCGCTGCTCACGGCGCCGAGCGGGGTGGTCGCCCTCGAGCTCGACGGCGAGCACGAACCGAGCGCCCTCGCCTGGGCTTCGCGCGCCGACGACACTAGGCCTGTCCTCAGGAAGTTCGTCGACGCGGTCTGAGCCGTTGTGCAGCCTCAGGGTTTCTCGGGTCCATGCGCTTCGGGAGGAGCGACGTCCGAAGTCCGAAGTCCGACGTCCCACGTCCGACGTCCCACGTCCGACGAACGTCGGCCTGTCTGACCCGTCGTCTGGCGTCCCGGCATAGATTGGTGCGCGCAGGACACACCTCACGATCCATCTGAAGGAGACCGGCCGTGCGCAGCAGCAACCTGGACGACGACGACGCCATCCTCAGCCGAGAGGTCACCGAGGCTCTCAACGCCTCGATGCCCGCGGTGGTCGCCTCAGCCGCTCGGGCGCAGCTCGCCTCGACGATGCTGCTGACGGGCTCGACCTGCGGCGTCGTCCTGGGGCTGCTCGCCGCGATCTTCGGCTCGACGGTCTCGAGCGGGCTCGCCGTCCTGGCCGGGATCCTCGTGGCCTTCGCGCTCCTCATCGCGACCATGCTCGTCGCGCTCGTCATCGGTCTCCGGGCCAAGCGGGCGAGGGCCCAGATCGCTGCAGTGGTCGAGCGGGACCACCACGGGAGACTCGTCCGCGTGCAGGGTCGTCAGGTCTACGTCCGCTGACGGTCCAAGGCAGCAACCGAGGGTCGCGGCACAGGCGCTCGGCGGAGCGGCCTGCGTTCAGGCGATGTGACGGGACGACCCCCGTCGTCCACCCGTGGGCGCAGCGGGCCGTCCGAGGATCATGCCTCCGGTGGATCTCTTCCCTGGTCGCTCCGGCCTACGGTGTCGGACGGACAGCCCTGAGGCACTGAGCAGGTCGTCGTGCGCAGGCCGCACCGACGTGCTCAGCGTGCGCAGGTCGACGCTGTCGACATCTGCCGCAGGGAGAATCTCACGTGTTCCATCAGGTACCGGTCCTGCCGGTCGTCGTCCCCGTCGCTGCGGCGGTCGTCGTGGTCCTGCTCTGGACCCTCCGCAGACGCGAGCTCCTCACAGGTCGACGGGCTGCTGTCGCACTGGCCGTCGGCGTGTACGTCGCAGGGGTCCTCGCGAACACGGTCTTCCCGATCTTCCTCGACAAGCCCTCGGCCGACCAGCCCTGGGACACGTACCTGAACCTGGTGCCGCTGACCGGCTACGAGGTACGCGACGCGGTGATCAACATCGTGGTCTTCGTGCCGCTCGGGATCCTCGTCCCGCTCTTCCTGCCCCGAGCACGATGGTGGAGCGTGCTCGGTCTCGGTGCGGGCTTCAGCCTGCTCATCGAGGTGGTGCAGTACGTCACCGCGCGCCTCCTGGGCGGCGGCCACGTGGCGGACGTGAACGACCTGCTCTTCAACCTGGTCGGCACCGGAGTCGGCTGGGCGTTGCTCGTGGCCGTGTCTCGGACCCCACGGGGGGCCAGACTCGTCGACGGGTTCAGGTGGGGTCGGGGCTAGCGAGGTCTCCTCCACGCTGCACTGTCCGGAGAAGCGCCTGGCGGCCCGGTCGCCTGACGTGTCCACGTCCGCACTACCGCACTACCGCGCTACCGCTCGGCCGCTCGGCCGCGCAATCCCGCCACGGCGCCGAACGATATCGCGCGACAGCAGGACGATCTCGGACCAGGGTCGGGAGCCTCGATGACCGCGCCACACGCTGCCGCGACTCGCGTCTCGGTGCGCCCAAATCATGCTCTGCGGGTGATGACTCCGGTGGCTCGGGACCGGAGCATCGGTCTCAGGTCCCCAGCGGCTGGTGGACCTCTCGACGACCTCCGGAGGACGAGCACATGGTGATCTCAGACGCTCTCGCGCGGGACGCGTACCTGTACGCGTACTCGATCGACAAGGCCTACACCTTCCTCTACGAGACGACGGTCGCACCGGGACGTCCCCTCAACGTGTTCCAGCTGCTGCGCGACCTGGCAGACGACACCTACACAGACCACCCGACGATCAACAACGACACCCTGCACCTGCAGGGCTGGTTCGACGTCGGGGCCGAGCCTGTGGTGGTCACGATCCCGGACCACGACGCGGGCCGGTACTGGATCCTGCACACGATGGACCTCGGCCACTACACCAACGCCATGATCGGCTCGCGCACCCGCGGTACCCGCGGAGGCAGTTTCCTCTTCGCAGGCACCGCCTGGGACGGCCAGGTCCCCGACGGCGTCGACCAGGTGGTGCGCTCAGACTCCGACCTGATCAAGGTCATGGGCCGCATCATGACGACCGGAGGCCCGGACCTCCAGCCAGCCAGGGAGCTTCAGGACAGGTGGACCGTCGAGACCCTGTCGGCCCACCTCGGTGTGCCCGGCCCTGCGCCGGTCGTGCGGCGGTACCCAGACCCAGCCTCGACCACCTGGCTCCGACGGGTCGCCTTCGTCCTCGGCGACGGATCCATGGCGCAGGCGGACGCGGACTGGCTCGCCGCCTACCACGAGATCGGTCTGGAACCCGGTCGGACCTCCTTCACGGAGGAGCAGCTCGAGGCCGCCGAGCGCGGCGAGCGGCTCGCGATGGCGCACCTGCTCGAGCTGGCCCCGACCATCACCGACGGGGCCAGGTCGCTGGGGACCCGCTCCGACCTCCAGGACGGTCCGCGGGACCTCTTCGCCATCGGCACGCTCGTGGGGCAGTGGGGCCTGCCGCCGGTCGAGTCCGTCTACCTCAAGATCGAGCAAGGGTCTGACGGTCGGCCGATCAACGGCTCGCACGGCACGACCTACCGCGCACGCTTCGCCCCGCCCGACGTCAGCGAGTTCTGGTCTTTCACGGTCTACGGTGCCGACGACCGTCTCATGGCGCACAACGCGATCGGTCGGCACAGCCGCGGTGACAGGACCTTGGTGCCAGACGCCGACGGTCTCTACACGATCGAGCTGCGCGCCGACGTCGACGGCGACGCAGACGACCCGAACCTGCTGCCCGTCCCCGAGAAGGACGCCTACCTGATCCTGCGTCTCTACGGCCCGAGCCAGGCCGTCCAGGACGGCGGCTACCTCGCACCGACCTTCGAGGTGGTCTAGCGCGGGTGCGAGGTCGAGGGTGGGCCGAGCGTGTCAGGTCCGACCGCGCCCCGCCTCACCTGGGTCAGCGGATGCTGAGCAGCTCGTCGGTGGATCGGCGCCCGGTCGGTATGGCGAGACGCCCGACGGGTGGCGACGGTTCCGGGTGACCGAGGGCGACGGCATGTCGAGCGCTCCAGCCAGGCTCAGCGCCGACGAGGGTCGCCGCGGTGTCGGCGTTCTCCTCCGGGTAGAGGCTGGTGACGCAGCTTCCGAGCCCTGCCGAGGCGGCGGCGAGGGTCAGTGACTGGGCAATCCTCCCGGCGTCGAACTCGGTGTCGAGGTGGCGTTCGCGCGGGCTCAGCAGGACCACGACGACAGGCGCCGTGGCGAGGTGCGCGGCGTACGCGCCGAGCCCCGCCAGCCCAGCCCTGGTGGCCTGGTCGTAGACCGCCACGAATCGCCATGGCTGCCGGTTGCGCGCCGAACCTGTCCATCTCGCCTGGTCCACCAGCTGCGTGACCACGCTCACCGGGACGTCCTCGTCCAGGTACGAGCGGACGGTCCGACGAGCGATGAGCGAACGGAGCTGTTCCATCTGGCCATCCTGCCCGGTCGGCTCGTCCCAGGGACGGTCGTGCCCGGGGGAGGGGTGGCCGGTGCGGGGTCCTGGGCCCGAAGGGCTCAGAGGGGTGGACGAGGTCGAACCGACCTGGGCCGCGCCTCCCGAGAGCCTCATGAGGCCGGCGGCGGTCGGGACGAAGCCGCAGGCGTCGAGGTAGAAGGTCTTCAGGTGCTCTTCGAAGTCGACGTGGAGCCACTCGCAGCCTGCGCGGGCGGCCTGCTCACGCGCGACCTCGATCAGGTGGACACCCACGCCCTGTCGACGGGAACGCACTGCGACAAGAGTGTCCTCGACGAAGGCGTGGGCACGTCCGTCCCAGGCGATGGCGACGAAGCCGACCAGCCCTCGATCGTCACGAGCGGTGACCCAGCCCAGGCTGTGGCTGTCGAGCTGGTGGTTCCAGCCCGTCTCCTCGACCTGATGGCCGAAGCCCTCGGCGTGCAGGCTGCTGAGCTCTGGGTCGGTGAACGCTCCACGCCATGCGTAGAGGACGGGACCGCGATCGGGACCGGGCACTGCGCCTCCTGGGTCGTGGCCTTGCCTGGGTGGTCTCTGGGTGAGTCAGAGCACGGCAGCACACTGCCGTCTGTCTCGAGCCCGGTCAACGGGATATCTCCGGTCCGCGCCGGACCCTAGCGCTCGGCGTGCTCGACGAGAAGGTCGCCCACTACCGCCATCCGGGGACCGACCGGGTGCTCCGTGTCCATGACGAGGTCGCACGTGAGACCGGAGCGACACGGAACCAGGTCGTGCTCACCTGGTTGATGAGTCAGGGGATCTCTCCCACCATCGGGGCGAGCAGGGTCGAGCAGGTCGACGAGGCGATGGCCGCGCGGGAGGTCATGCTCTCCGCAGGTCAGCTGCGCCCGTTCGCGGACGCTCGATGGCCGCACAGGGATGGGTGACGACGGCGCTCAGGGTTCGCCGCCGTCGCGCTCGTCGTCGCGAGCGTCAGTGCTCCTCGCCAGGCCGCGGAGACTCCGGGTCGACCGGTCTGATCCTCGGAGGCGCCTGTCTGCGTGCGCTGTGCTCGTGGCCTGCGGGCACACCTGGTCTGAGGTCGGACGGAGGCCGAGGCTGTGCCGTCGGCAGGGTGAGGGGCGCGGGCGTGCCGCACCTCGACCGCGGACGCACCGCGACGTGCGGGGAGACTGCCGCTGGTCGCGGGAAGAGCTGGTGCCCCGGGTGGGATTCGAACCCACACTGGATCGGGTTTGAGCCGAACGCCTCTGCCGGTTGGGCTACCGGGGCCTGGTGCTTGCTGGCAGTGCCCGACTATGAAACCACAGACAGGGGTCGGTGCGGGCATCCGGTGGCGGGCGCCTGGGGACCCGCGCCGACCTCTCGAGGTGGACCAGGCCCGACGACCCAGAGCAGGGGAGCGGCGCAGGGCCCGAACCCGACCGGACGGTAGGTGTGGCACAGACGACGTGCGCAGATGCTCACCGCCCAGGTCCCGACCGACTAGGATGAACCCGTGACGGACAACGAAGAGAAGAAGAGCATGCTGCCTCTGGACCTCCCGCCTCTCCTGGAGCCGGTCGAGACCCCCGAGGAAGAGCCCGCAGCACCCCCGGCGCGCAAGGTGCGCCGTGCCGTCGTCGCCGAGGACGAGGCCCTCATCCGCATGGACGTCGTCGAGACGCTCCGCGAGGCTGGCTTCGACGTCGTCGGCGAGGCCGGCGACGGTGAGACCGCCGTCAGGCTGGCCCTCGAGCTCAAGCCCGACGTCGTCGTGATGGACGTCAAGATGCCCGAGCTCGACGGCATCTCGGCAGCCGAGCGCATCGGCAAGGCGCACGTCGCGCCCGTCGTCCTGCTCACGGCGTTCTCGCAGACCGAGCTGGTCGAGCGTGCCCGCGACGCCGGCGCGATGGCCTACGTCGTCAAGCCCTTCAGCCCCGCGGACCTGCTGCCTGCTGTCGAGATCGCGATCTCGCGCTACTCGCAGATCAGCGCCCTCGAGGCTGAGGTCGCCGACCTCGCCGAGCGCTTCGAGACCCGCAAGCGCGTCGACCGCGCCAAGGGTCTGCTCATGTCGAAGATGGGCCTGAGCGAGCCTGAGTCCTTCCGCTGGATCCAGAAGACGTCGATGGACCGTCGCCTCACCATGCGTGAGGTCGCCGACGCCGTCATCGACCAGGTCGGCGACAACTGATCTGATCTCACACTGCCCGCTGTTGACCCGCACGGGTCAGCAGGGGCACGCTAGGTCGAAGCGTCCACCCCCTCTCGAGGAGCCTTGCCCATGCGTGCACTGGTCGATGTCCGGCCCGCCGTCGCGTCGGACCTTCCGGTCCTGGCGAGGCTGAGCGTCTCCGCACGGCACGAGGCAGGCACGGGTGTCCAGCTCTGCGTCAACGACGAAGAGCGCCTGACCCGGCAGCTCGCGACCCTCACGGGTCTGCCGGGTGGTCGTATCAAGGTCGCCGTGATCGAGGGGCAGCCCGTCGGGTTCATGCTCGTGCGCATCATCGAGCCGAGCCTGTTCAGCGACGTGACGTCGGTCTACATCGAGGCGCTCTACGTGTCGCAGGACTTCCGCCGTCGCGGGGTGGGGCACGCGCTGCTCACCGCAGCGGGCGACCTCGCCGCGTCGGTCGGTGCTCTCGACGTCTACTCCGTGCCGCTCCCTGGTTCCCGAGGTGTGCAGCGCTTCCTCGCCAGGCTCGGCTTCGCGCCCGCAGCATCGCACCGTGTCGTCACCACGGCCGTGCTGCAGCGCAAGCTCGCGGCCGAGAGCGCCGGCCGACGGCACCAGGTCCGCAGCATCGAAGACCTCATCGCCCGGCGCCGCCGCGCGCGCATCGAGACGAACAGCGGTCCGCTCGACCTGCGCAGCTTCCAGGCGAGCCTGTCGCTCGACAAGGCCCCGGAAGAGCCGTCGGCGACCGACGAGGCCGCCGCAGCGGACGACCTCGTCGAGTCTTCAGACCGTCGGCACGAGCACCAGGCAGGTTAGCCGCGCCGTGCAGGTCCGCCTGCCCCGGTCGTCCGTCACGACGATCTCGTAGCTCGCTGTCGTCCGCCCCAGGTGGAGCGGCGTCGCGACCCCGGTGACGATCCCGGACCGAGCCGCCGAGTGGTGCGTCGCACCCACCTCGATGCCCACCACCGTGCGCCCCTCGCCCGCGTGCGCCTGTGCCGCGAGCGACCCGAGAGTCTCTGCGAGGACGACGCTCGCACCCCCGTGCAGCAGCCCTGCGGGCTGCGTGTTGCCCTCGACGGGCATGGTGCCCACTGTGCGCTGAGCACCGATCTCCAGCAGCTCGATCCCCATCCTCTCGATGAGCGTCCCGCGGACGAGGTCGGCGATGACGGGGGAGGCGACTGTGGCGTCGCCCTGCGTGGTGTCGTTGTCGGTCATGGGAGATAGGTTTGCAGGTGTGACCGACACTTCGCGACCCAGACTCCTGCTGATCGATGGCCACTCGATGGCCTACAGGGCATTCTTCGCCCTGCCGGTGGACAAGTTCTCCACCACCTCTGGCCAGCACACGAATGCCGTCCACGGGTTCATCTCGATGCTCGCGACGCTGCTGCGCGTCGAAGAACCCACGCACGTGGCCGTCGCCTTCGACGCTGGCTCGACCACCTTCCGCACCGAGGCGCTGCCCAGCTACAAGGGCACCCGCGACGCGACGCCCGAGCCCTTCAAGGGGCAGGTGCCCCTCATCAAAGAGGTCCTCGAGGCGATGCACGTGCCGCACCTCGAGAAGGACAACTTCGAGGCCGACGACATCCTCGCGACCCTCTCCTCGCAGGCCGACGCGCTCGGCATGGAGGTGCTCGTCTGCTCGGGCGACCGTGACTCCCTCCAGTTCGTCAACGAGAACGTCACCGTGCTGTACCCGGTCAAGGGCGTGTCCGAGCTCGCCCGGATGACCCCGGAGGCCGTCCGCACCAAGTACGGGGTCGAGCCTTACCAGTACCCCGAGCTCGCGGCCCTCGTCGGTGAGACGAGCGACAACCTCCCGGGCGTCCCGGGCGTCGGCCCGAAGACGGCCGCGAAGTGGATCAACCAGTTCGGCAGCCTCGAGCAGATCCTCGACCGCTCCGACGAGATCAAGGGCAAGGCAGGGGAGTCGCTGCGCGAGCACCTCGACGTCGTCCGTCTCAACCGCCAGCTCAACCACCTGCTGACCGACGTCGAGCTGCCCTTCGGCCCGGACGACCTCAAGGTCCAGCCGTGGGACCGCGAGGCCATGAGCACGGTCTTCGACGCACTCCAGTTCCGGACGCTCCGCGAGCGTCTCTTCGCGATGCACCCCGCGGCAGACGACGACGAGAACGTCGGCCCGTCCGTCGACGTCACCCTCGAAGACCTCGCTCCGGGTCTGCTCGAGGCCTGGTTCGCCGAGCACGACCAGCGTCCGCTCGGGCTCGACGTGGCCGGACGACCCGTCCCCGCAGGCGGAGACGCCTGGGCGCTGGCAGTCGCCGACGGGCCCGCCTCGGCTGTCGCCCTCGACCTGACTGACCTCTCGGCCGAGGACGACCGTGCGCTCGGCGACTGGCTCTCCGACCCGACCCGGCCCAAGGTCGTGCACGGCGGCAAGTCCGTCTGGCACGAGCTCGCCTCCCGCGGCTACTCCCTCGAGGGGGTCGTCTTCGACACCGAGCTCGCCGCCTACCTCTGCTTCCCCGACCAGCGCAGCTATGACCTCGGCGACCTCGCCGAGCGGCACCTGCACCGCGAGCTCACCCCGCTCGACACGTCGAACGGCGACCAGGGTGCGCTCGACCTCGCCGTCGGCGAAGACAGCGAGGGCGGGCGTCTCGCCGTCCGTGCTGCTGCGCTGACCGATCTCGCCGAGGTCCTGCGCGGCGAGCTCGGTGACCGCAGCGCCGAGTCCCTGCTGACCGACCTCGAGCTCCCGCTCTCGGCCGTGCTCGTGCACATGGAGCGTCACGGGATCGCGATGGACGTCGACTACCTCCGCGAGCTCGAGCAGCACTTCGGTGAGCTCGTGGCCGGGGCTGCCGGAGCGGCTTACGAGGTGATCGGGCGCGAGGTGAACCTCGGGTCGCCCAAGCAGCTCCAGGAGGTGCTCTTCGAGCAGCTCGAGATGCCCAAGACCAAGAAGATCAAGACGGGGTACACGACCGACGCGGCGGCGCTGGCCGACCTCTTCGTCAAGACCGAGCACCCCTTCCTCAAGTTCTTGCTCGAGCACCGGGACTCGACCCGGCTGCGCCAGACCGTCGAAGGACTGCTCAAGTCTGTCGCGGACGACGGCCGCATCCACACGACCTTCCAGCAGACCATCGCCGCGACGGGTCGACTCAGCTCGACCGAGCCGAACCTGCAGAACATCCCGATCCGCACCGAGGCTGGGCGCCGCATCCGTCGCGCCTTCGTGGTCGGTGACGGGTACGAGACCCTGCTGACGGCCGACTACTCGCAGATCGAGATGCGCATCATGGCGCACCTCTCGGGCGACGAGGGCCTCATCGAGGCCTTCCGGACCGGCGAAGACCTGCACAACTACGTGGGCTCGCGCGTCTTCCAGGTCGAGACCTCAGCCGTGACACCGGCCATGCGCTCGAAGATCAAGGCGATGTCCTACGGCCTCGCCTACGGGCTCTCCTCCTTCGGTCTGTCCAACCAGCTGAACATCGACGTCAAAGAGGCCTCCAAGCTCATGGAGGACTACTTCACCCGCTTCGGCGGTGTGCGGACATACCTCGCCGGAGTTGTCGACGAGGCGCGCGCCAACGGGTACACGGCCACGATCATGGGGCGCCGCCGCTACCTGCCCGACCTCACGAGCGACAACCGTCAGCGCCGGGAGATGGCCGAGCGCATGGCCCTCAACGCGCCGATCCAGGGCAGCGCAGCCGACATCATCAAGGTCGCGATGCTCGGGGTCGAGAAGGAGATCGCGGTCCGCGGGCTGAAGTCCCGCCTGCTGCTCCAGGTCCACGACGAGCTCATCCTCGAGGTCGGCCACGGCGAGCTCGAGGAGCTCACCGCCCTCGTCCGCGAGCAGATGGGATCGGCGGCCGACCTGCGCGTCCCGCTCGACGTGTCGGTCGGCACGGGGTCCAGCTGGCACGACGCCGGACACTGACGACAGCTGGTGCGGGCAGGCTCGCACCCCGGGTCGACGTGGATGCTCAGCCTGGCGTGCGTGCGCTGAAGATCGCCGTCCCGGGGAGGAGGCGTCCGCGGGTCGGGCTCCATCCTCCCCAGGTCTGGTCGTGCCCCTCGGGCCACTCTGGCTCGACCACGTCGACGAGCTGGAGCCCCGCGGCCGTGATCTCACGGACGTGGTCACCGAGCGTCCGGTGGTACTCGGCGTAGGTGACGGTCCCGCTCTCGTCCCGCTCGGCGTACGGCCTGCGGTCGAAGTAGGACCGCTGAGCCGTGAGCCCGCGCTCGGTCGGGTCGTCGGGGAAGGCCCAGCGGACGGGGTGCGTCACGGAGAAGACCCACCGTCCGCCGGGCCGCAGCACGCGCGCGACCTCGGCGTGCACGGCCTGGGCGTCGGGGACGAAGGGGATCGCACCGTAGGCGCTGAAGACCACGTCGAAGCTCGCGTCGGCGAAGGGCAGGACCCGGGCGTCGACCTGGAGCGCGGGGACGTGCGTCCCCTGCGCGGCGTCGATCCGCAGGCTCTCCCGCAGCATCCCGTGCGAGACGTCGGTCGAGACGACCCGCGCGCCCTGGCGGGTGAGCCACCTGCCGCACTGTGCCGCACCAGAGCCGATCTCGAGCACCTGGGCACCGCGCAGCGACTCGAGAGGCCCGAGCAGGTGCGCGTCCTTCTCTCGGAGTCCTTCCGGGCACCAGCAGAAGTCGTCGGCGCCGAGGAAGGCACCGTGCTCGTCGAGGTACTCCGTCGCGTTCTCGTCCCACCAGCCGCGGCTCGCAGGCCCGGCCGACTCGTCGGGCACGTCCTGGTAGCCGGCGCGCAGCGCTCTGTCGTTCGTCACGGGACCAGTCTGAGGCATCGGGTCGCTTTGCTGGCCGACCTCTCGGTGGGCGAGCGCGACGGTCAGCCGACGAAGATGCTGGTCAACCCGCCGCGCGACACGCTGCTGGGCTCGCAGCGGGTCTGCCGGGCGGGGCGCCCCTCGCGTGCGGCCTGTCCTCTGCGGGGGTGTGGTCAGCAGAGCGACACCGGTCCCTCCGGATGGGACCAATGGCGGCTCGGACCAGCGGAGGGGCTCTGTAGGGTTGAGGTCGAGGGTCCAGTTCTGGACCACGCGACGACGCTGCTCACCTGACACTTCTTGAGGGAGTTTGAATGAGAATCGGTCTGCTCACCGGCGGTGGCGACTGCCCAGGGCTCAACGCTGCGATCCGTGCGGTCGTCAAGCAGGGGCTGGGGGAGTACGGGCACACCATCATCGGCTTCCGCAACGGGTGGAAGGGTGTCGTCGACGGCGACGTCCGGACCATGTCCCGTGAGGACATCCGCAACGTCCTTCCCCAGGGCGGGACGCTGCTGGGCACCGCGCGGTACCACCCGCACTCGGCAGACGGCGGTCTCGACGGCGTGATGGCGACGCTCGAGGCCGAGCGCATCGAGGCGCTCATCTGCATCGGCGGGGACGGGACGCTCCACGCGGCCAACAAGGTCGCCGAGCAGGGCATCAAGATCGTCGCCATCCCGAAGACGATCGACAACGACGTCGCCGGGACCGACCTGTCGATCGGCTTCCACACCGCCGTCAACATCGCGACCGAGGCGATCGACCGCATCCACACGACCGCGGAGAGCCACAACCGCGTCATGGTGGTCGAGGTCATGGGCCGCCACGCCGGCTGGATCGCCGTGAACGCCGGGATCGCCGGAGGCGCCGAGCTCGTGCTCGCCCCCGAAGAGCCCTTCGACATGGACCGCATCGTCAAGTTCCTCAAGCACCGTCACCGCTCCCACGCGAACTTCTCGATCGTCGTGGTCGCCGAGGGTGCGCTGCCCAAGGAGGGCAGCTCGATGCAGTACGAGGCGCAGCTCGGCAAGTTCGGCGAGATCGTCGCCGGCGCCATCGGTGAGCGCGTCGCGAACGAGATCGCGACCCGGACAGGCTTCGACACGCGACTGACGATCCTCGGTCACGTGCAGCGCGGCGGGACCCCGACACCGACCGACCGGATCCTCGGCAGCCGCTTCGGCGTCGCGGCCGTCGACGCCGTGAGCCGCGGCGAGACGAACGTCATGACGGCCCTGCGCAACGAAGAGGTCGTCCTCGTGCCGCTCGAGGAGATCGCCGGCAAGGTCAAGCACGTCCCCGAAGACCTGCTGCGGGTCGCCCGGGTCCTCGCCTGAGAGACCAGCACGCCCGCGCGGGCGACGACGGGTCTGCCCTGATCAGGGGCCCGTCGTCGCCCGCGCGCCCACGTTGACCCACCCACCGCCGCGCCGGTAAGGTATATGGCGGTGCAGTACGGTCGCGCCCGCTCGTCCCGGAACGGTCAAGAAGCTCTCAGAGGCTCTCGTCCGTCCCCGTGGCGAAGGGGTCGGCACGCAGGCGCTGCGCACGACACGCACCACCAGCCTGTTGCACCAGCACCACTCAGCACCATCACGCAGTACTGAGCACCATGTCCCGTGCCCTCGCGCACGAACAAGCAGCATCCCTATCCGAACTACTTCCTGTCCGCATCGGAGCACCTGACTCAATGACCATCTCTACCCCCGCGAAGTCCGCCCCG
>Ga0308165_1004890_pt1 | contig 12844 bp, 16 predicted proteins | sample PhyWR2_FD_201032 | JGI IMG/M metagenome (GOLD analysis project Ga0308165, IMG submission 201032) | Phyllosphere microbial communities from UC Gill Tract Community Farm, Albany, California, United States - DLSLW.R2 | ecosystem: Host-associated > Plants > Phyllosphere > Unclassified | place: USA...
CATCAGGACGGCGATCCACGACTTCGAGGGCGCGCAGACCTACAGCGAAAAGCCCGGCCACAACTTCGTGCTCAATGCGTCGTTCGACGACATCCAGGCCGAGCGCTACGACGCGCTGGTCGTGCCCGGCGGGCGCGGGCCGGAATACCTGCGCAACTACCCGGCCGTGCTGGCAATGGTGCGGCACTTCTTCGAGGCCGACAAGCCCGTGGCGGCCGTCTGCCACGGCGCGCAGCTGCTGGCCGGCGCGGGCGTGCTCAGGGAGCGCACCTGCTCGGCCTACCCGGCCTGCCGCTTCGAGGTCGAGCAGGCCGGCGGCATCTACGCCGACATTGCCATCGACGCGGCGCACACTGAAGGGAACCTGGTCTCGGCGCCGGCCTGGCCGGCGCATCCGGCCTGGATGGCCCAGTTTCTGGCGCTGCTGGGAACGAAGATCGCGCATTGACATCCGGCCGGCGCGCGCGGCATGATGGCCCAGGCCCGAAGGGGCTTCGGGGCGACGCGCAACCGCTGGAGGCGATCAATCATGTGCCAGGTCTTTATCGGCGCCGACCCGGCGCTCTACGAAAGCCGAATCCGCTCGGTGCGCCTGCACGGCGTGGCGACCAGCATCCGGCTGGAAAATCTGTTCTGGGAAGTGCTGGGCGACATCGCCAGCCGTGACGCCATGACGGTGCCCCAGCTGTGCACCCGGCTGCATGACGAGCTGCGCACCGAGGCGCAGGGCGTCGAGAATTTCGCCTCGTTCCTGCGCGTGTGCTGCGGCCGCTACCTGGCGCTGCAGCTGTCGGGCGGCATTCCGCGCGATGCCGCCATTCCCATCGGCAGCCTGAACGCGCAGCGCGTGCTCGCCGGCGAGCAGCGGCCGTTCGCCTCGCGGCCAGCGCCGGCCTGCGGGGCGGCGCAGACGCTGGCGGCCTAGGGCTTGTTAACGCAAATTTGACAGACTGAGGCGCTGCTGAGAAACTGCCGGGATGCAACTCACCCGTGAACAATTCGAACTGATCGCCCCGCTCTTGCCGCGCCAGCGTGGCAACGTCCGGCTGGACAACCTGGCTGTGGTCAACGCCATCTTGTACGTCGCAGCCAATGGCTGCAAGTGGCGCGCCCTGCCGAGCCATTACGGCTGCTGGCACAGCATCTACACGCGCATGAGCCGCTGGGCCAGAGCCGGCGTGCTCGATGCGGTGTTCGAGCGGCTGCAGCGCGAGCGCCTGATGCGCGTGCGCATCGAGGCGGTGAGCCTGGACTCAAGCATCATGAAGGTGCATCCGGACGGCACCGGTGCGCCCAAAAAAACGGCCCCCAGGCCATCGGCAGGAGCCGGGGCGGCTGGAGCACCAAACTTCATCTGGTTGCCGCGAGTGCCTGCGACGTTGTCACCTGGAGCCTGACGCCTGGCCAGGCGGGCGATGCCCCTGCGGGCCGCCAGCTGATCCAGGCCATGGGGCCACAGGTGCCAGGCCAGGTAGCACTGCTCATGGACAGCGCCTACGAAGGCGACGCCACGCGGGAGTTGGCCCAGCAGTTGGGCTTTGTGCCCGTGGTTCCTTCAAACCCGCAGCGGCGCCAACCGTGCCAGCTGGACAAGGCACTGTACCGACGGCGCAACGAGGTCGAGCGGCTGTTTCGCCGCCTGAAGGCTTGGCGCCGCGTGTTCACGCGCTACGACAAGCTCGACGTGATGTTTGCCGGCTTTATCACTGTCACACTCATTGCCGAGGCTCTTCGGTTGCGTTAACAGGACCTAGCACCTCGTAGCGGCCGGTGCGGTAGCTGTCCCCGATCAACAGGGGTTCGGCGGGACGTCCACCTGCGTTCGCACGCACGGTCTTCAACAGCTGCCAGCGTTCGCCGTCGAAGCGCGACAGGTCGAGCTTCAAGCCCGCGCCCGTCGCGCCATGGTAGGTGTCGATCGCATGCACAGTAAGCCGGGGCGAGACGCCGGCCTGCGAATTGGGCGCTGCCGTCAGTCCACCAGGCGCCGTCGCGGGCGCGTCCGCGGCCATTGTGAACGGCGACGCGAGAGCGGCGCCCCCCATTAGCAAGCCTGTGCGCAGGATGCCGCGTCGCGGCATCCGATGAAGTTGCAAAGAAGTGGGTTCGTCACTCATCTTGTCTCCTTCAATGGGGAAAAAGCCGTTCCGCTTTCATGCCGATACCTTGGCCTGCACTCGAAGCCGCGTGATGGTGCCGATTTGCGACAGGGCCTCGTTCAGCTCGGTGTCGCTGTCCCGCTCGATCCGTTGGCTCAGTTGCTCGAAGATCTCGCGCTTGCTGTAGCGCCGCACGGCGACGATAAACGGAAAGCCGTGGCGGTCGAGGTAGCGGGCGTTGAGCTCGCGCAACTCGCCGATCTCGCCTTTGCTCAAAGCATTGAGACCGGCGCTGGCCTGCTCGCCGACCGATTCGGCCGTCATCGTGCCTGCTTCCGCCTCCTTGCCGGCGAGTTCCGGGTGCCCGCACAGAAAGGCGATCTGAGTGGCGCGCGGCGCGCTCCGCACCACGCCGATCATGGCGCCATGCAAGGCGTCGATGCTGGCGAACGGCCGTGCCGCCCAGGCACCCTCGGCCACCCAGGGTGAATGCTCGAAAGTGCCGCCGAACTCGGCAATAAAGTCGTCCAAGTCAAGGGCATTGATGGCGTTGAGGTTCAGGGCCGGCGCCAATGTCGCTTCAGTCATGTTTGTTTTTCCAGTCTTGATCCGGGTTCAGTGAAAAGTTGCCTTGGTGGTCGTGGCGGTTTTTGGAATACGCGGCACGAACATCAGGATGAGCAGCGTGGCGCAGATCTCGAACGCGGCCACCACATACAGGCCGGATGTCAGCTGGCCAGTAGAGGTCTTGATGACGCCCAACATCCATGGCGCGCCGAAACCAGCCAGGTTGGCGACCGAGTTGATCAATGCCACGCCGCCCGCCGCCGCCGCACCGGACAGGAAACGGTTGGGCATTTGCCAGAACACTGGAATGGCGCTCATCGTGCCGACGATGGCCAGCGTCAACATCACCAGGGTCAGCAGCGGGCTGGTCTTGAGCAGCAAGGCGATCACCAGCAGCGACACCGAGCCCAGTGCAGCGGCCAGGCCGCAGTGGTAGCGTGATTCTTGGAACTTGTCAGAATGAAAGCCGTTCAGAATCATGCCGGCGGCACCGCACAGGTAGGCCGCGGCCATAATCCAGCCGACAGCCAGCGGGCTGGTGAAGCCCACTTCCTTGACCAGCGTCGGACCATAGAAGGTCAGCGACGAGTTCGCAGCGATGATGCAAAAGTAAATCAGGATCATCAGCCAAATCTTGCCGTCCTTCAGCGAGGCCAGCAGGCTGTGCTCGCGGTGGCCCAGCGATGCGGCGTCGCGGGCCAGGTCGGCATGCACCAGATTGCGTTCGCGTTCCGTCAGCCAGTGGGCCTGCTCGGGCTTGTCGGTCAGGTAGAAGAAAGTGGCAATGCCGGCCATCACTGATGGGATGCCTTCGATCAAAAACACCCACTGCCAGCCGGCCCAGCCATTGACGCTATTCAGGTTGGTCATGATGGCACCGGCTAGGGGCCCGCCAATCACGCCAGCAAATGCCGATGCCGACATGAACATGCCGAAGGCCTTGGCGCGGCGGTCGTTCGGAAACCAGAAGGTCAGGTACAGGATGATGCCGGGGTAGAAGCCCGCCTCGAACACGCCCAGCAAAAAGCGCAGGAAGTAGAACATTCCCGACGTCTTCACGAACATCATGGCGATGCTCGTCAGGCCCCAGCCGATCGTAATGCGCATGATGGTCTTCTTGGCACCAATTTTCTGCAGCAGCAGGTTGCTGGGCACCTCGAAAAAGAAGTAGCCGAGGAAGAAAATGCCAGCCCCCAATCCGTAGATGGCTTCGCTCCATTTTAGGTCGTCAAGCATCGTCAGCTTGACAAAGCCAATGTTGACGCGGTCCAGCCAGGCCAGGACCCACAACATCATGAGGAACGGGATCAGCCGCATGAAGATTTTCTTGTAGGCGCCGTCTAGCTCCGTCTTTGCGGGCGCTTGGTCGACTAATAGCGGGATGCTTGCAGTGCTCATGTTTGTCTCCATTGATGGTTTTTGACTGACAGGCCTTGAAAAACCTGCATCTAACGCGTCGTTGCCTGGGCACAAGCACAATGCGAAAGGTAGGCCTAGTCTAAGAACAAGCCTTCAATTTTGTGAACGCCTGCTGTTATGAACTTCATAGCGGAATCGAATACCATCACGGCCATAACCAAAGGGATTGATGCATGAGCCGACCTGCCGATCCGGTGGACAGTTACCTGCTGCGCGTGCTGGTCACACTGGTCAGTGAGCGAAATGTCTCGCGCACTGCCATCCGGCTGAACCAGTCGCAGCCGGCCATCAGCAGCGCGCTAAAACGCTTGCGCGAAATATTTGGCGACCCGCTGCTAGTGCGGGAAAAAAGGGGAATGGCGCCCACCGACCGGGCGCTGGTGCTCCGCGACCAGGCGCGACGGGCACTCAGCGAGATTGATGCAATGCTGACCGGCGCCGAACAGTTTGACCCGGCCTGCAGCCAGCAAACCTTTCGTCTCGGTTCGCCGGATTTCATGGTTGCCTCTTTTCTTGCCGGCGCTGTTGATCGCTTTTGCCGCGAAGCGCCCCGTGCCCGTTTGATTGTGCAGCCACTGGGAGCGGTGTTCGATTACGAACACGCATTGGCCACGGGAGAACTCGATGTGGTCATTGGCAACTGGCCGCAGCCGCCGCCGCACCTGCATCTGTCGGTGCTGCTGGAAGACGAGATCGTCTGCCTGATGAGCCGCAATGATCCACGTGCACACGGCCTGACGCGAGAGCAATACCTGGCGGCACGCCACGTTGTGCCGCTGCCCTATTCGCAGTCGCAGCGGGGCGTGGTCGACACCTTCCTGTCCAGCCATCGTATGGTTCGCGATGCCCGCGTGGTGGTGCCCTACTTCGAGCTTGCGCCCCACCTGCTGCTCAATACCGATCTGGTGTTCACCACCGGCCGCCACTTTGCCGAGCACTTCGCGCGCACCTTGCCGCTGGCGATTTCAAGCGCGCCCTTTGACTTTCCGCGCATGCGCTTTTACCAGCTCTGGCATGAGCGCTCGCACCACGCACCAGCCCACCGCTGGTTCCACAAGCTGCTATCGGACGCGGCCGGCCGCGTGACGCAGAGCCTATCCGACCAAGCTCTGTCGCTGGCGACCGAAGTCGCCCCCCACGAATAAACCTGTTCTCGGATTTTGGCGTTCAGTGGCTCCGGCGCGCTACCGCCTCGTGCAACACCGCCATGGCTTCTTCGCCCAGCACGGGCCCATCCACCCGCATGGAAGGCGATGCGCCCGCCACCACATCTGCGCAGCGGATCGGCAGTGACTCGCCATCGAACAGGGCAGTCATTTGCGGGTTGGTGGCGCCATAGACCACCCGCGTCACGCCGGCCCAGAAAAGAGCGCCACTGCACATGGCGCAAGGCTCGCCGCTGGCGTACACCGTACTACCGCGAACTGCTTGTGCGCCCAAGCGGGCAGTGGCCTGACGCACCGCCACGATCTCGGCATGCGCCGTGCCGTCGCCACTGGTCACTTGGCTATTGCCAGCCACCTGCAGGATCTCACCATCGGCTGAAACCAGCGTCGCGCCATACGGCTGGTTGCCAGCGTCGAGCGCCTCGCGGGAGGCGGATATGGCCAAGCGCATCGCTCTCAGTTCATCGGGAGCAAGCTGAATCGCAAGGTTGGCGTTGCCGGGGTGGTCAGAACTGGATTGCATGAAAACACTTTCAGTTAAAGCCGCGCCCGCCAGGAATGCACGCTATGGGCGCAAACAAGAGACACGGCGGCGCAGTAACAATGAAGCAATATCTAGCAAGCCTTTTTTGCGTCAAGGCAACCTACCTTTGAAGCATTTCTACAAAAAGTATGCAAATGAGCAAAATATTGTATGCAAATTATCGATTCATCAGCGTTTGAGCAGCTACACCGCATAAATGCTATAGGAATTTAGCAGCGCATCTGCATTTGCATCTGCATTTGCATCTGGATCTGCTTCTGGTACAGGCGTTTTCGGTTTTGTCGCATTAGCCAGTTGAGGAAAAAATTTGGAAGAGTTTTTCAAGCGCGCGTTGGTCCTGGGCGCACTTATGCTGCCAGTGGGCTTTGTTGCACAAATCTGCCCAGCCGAACTGGTAGGCTGAGCAAATGACGGTATTGTCAACTTGAGCCAAAATGAAGCGACAGCTGCGAAAATATGGGCATGAAACAGGGCAGCGTCGACCAACCGATCTCGTATGCCGGCTACCGGTTTCCTCCGGAAGTCATCAGCTACGCGGTCTGGCTGTACTACCGCTTTCCCTTGAGTCTTCGAATGGTGGAGGAAATGTTGGCCGCCCGTGGAATTGAAGTGAGCTATGAGACAGTGCGCCGCTGGGCCGTGAAGTTTGGCTTGCAAGCTGCTCGTCGTCTGCGAGCGCGCTGCGCTGCTTTTGGTGACAAGTGGCACCTCGATGAGGTGGTGATCACCATCAATGGCAAACATCACTGGCTGTGGCGCGCGGTCGACCAGAAAGGGATGGTCCTGGACGCGCTGGTGCAAAGCCGGCGTGACCGTAAAGCTGCACAGCGCCTGATGCGCAAACTGACCCTGCCTCGTTTCCACGTACATCAAGTCATGCAGCCAGGAGGCTGCGTTCCTTTGTGACAGGGGCGAGGTATCCGATGGAGGTGTGCATTCGCACCCGGTTGTAGAAGCCTTCGATCCAGTCCACGATGTCCAGGCGGGCCTGAGCCCGAGTGTCGTAGAGTACCTGATAGACCCGCTCGACCTTGAGCGTTTTGAAGAAGCTCTCCATCGCGGCGTTGTCCCAGGCGTTGCCTTTCCTGCTCATCGAGATCGTGATGGAGAAGTCTTCTGCCAAGCGACGGTAGGCGTGACTGGCATATTGACTTCCCCTATCGGTGTGTACCAGCAATCCAGCAGCGGGCTTGCGTTGCCGCCAAGCCGATCTCAACGCCGTGCACACCAGCGTCGCGTCGATCGACTCGGACATCGACCAGCCCACGATGCGGCGGCTCGCCAGGTCCATGACCACTGCCAAGTACAGCCAACCTTCGTTCGTCGCGAGGTAGGTAATGTCAGCCGTCCATGCCTGGTCGAGTTGCCAGCCATCGAAGCGCCGATCCAGCAGGTTGGGCGCGACCGGCAAGCAGTGTGCCGAGTCGGTGGTGACCACGTGTGCCCGGCGGTAGACCGGGTGCAGACCCTGGCGCTTCAGGCTTTGGCGTACCCGCTCGGCACCGACGCACTCGCCCTGCTGGCGCAGGTGATGCATGATGCGCAGCCGCCCGTAGCTGCGGCGGCTCTCGCGGTGGATGGCGCCCACCTTGGCGTCCAGTGCTTGGTTGGCCAGCGCGCGAGCACTGGGACCGCGCACGCGCCACTGGCAGTACCCGCTGCGCGAGACTGCCAGTACCCGGCACAGCCGGCTGACCGTGTACTCGTCGCGATTTTTCTCGACCCAGGCGTACTTCATCGCGATCCCCTTGCAAAGTACGCCGTCGCTTTTCGAAGGATTTCCACGTCCAGCTTCGCATCGGCAAGCTCCCTGCGCAACCGGCTGCACTCGGCCTGCAGTTCGCTTACGGGACGGCGCACCGGCACGGATGAAGCGCTGGCGCTGACTTCGGGTGCCGCCATGCCTGCAGCCACTCGGCGCCGCTTCCAGTTGCCCAGTGTCGCCACCGGCACGCCCAACCGGCGTGCCGCTTCATGCGCTCCGACCGATTCGGCCAGCCTTGCCGCCTCGAGCTTAAACTCGTCCGTGTACTGCCGTTTGAGCAGCTTGCTATCTTGCATTTTCATTCTCCATACAGGTGAAGTTTCCAACTTCTTGCTGTACGTGAAATCAAGGCAGGATCAAACTGCTCAGAAAGCAAGGCTGCGCCCCGCGCGTCATGATCACCGACAAGCTCAAGAGCTACGTGGCTGCCTGCAAGGTCATGGGCTTGAAGTTCGAGCACCGCCAGCACAAAGGGCTGAACAACCGGGCTGAAAATTCCCATCAGCCCACCCGGGTGCGTGAGAAGGTCATGCGGCGCTTCAAATCGCGTTGCCAGTTGCAGCGCTTCGTCTCGGTTCATGACCAGGTGGCCAACCGATTCATGAACTGCCGTTACCACCGGGATGCCAAGGTCAGGCGCGAACTTCGCAACCAGGCGCTGGCCGCCTGGAACGCGGTGACGTGCGCCACCATGATGTAGTCGTCGTATCGGCGCTCATCAATCGAGCGGTCAAAAATGGCCATAATCCAATAAGTTGACAATACCCCACGAAGGCCGGTGATCAGACTCATGAAAAAGACTCTGCAAGTGTGTAGCTTGGCCGTTAAACAGTGGCGATACGCATCAAATTAGTGGTGCCCGGCGTGGCAAACGGCATGCCGGCAATCGCGACGATGGTCTGGCCGCTGTCAGCGAACTTCTCGCTGCTCGCCACCTCGCAAGCGAGGTCGGTCATCTGGCTGACGTCACTGACATCGGCAATATGCACTGAATGCACTCCCCAGACCAGCGCCAGCCGGCGTGCCACGCCGATGCTGGGCGTCAGGCTCAAGATCGGCGACTCGGGCCGCTCGCGAGCGGCGCGCAGGCTGGTGTGGCCGGAGCTGGTGCAGCAGACGATGGCTGCTGCCTGCAGCAGCGACACGGTGCGGCGCATGGCACAACATACGGCCCCCGCAACGTCGCCGCCCGGGCGGGCCACGGTGTGCGATGCGTCAATCAACTGGCGGTACTGCGGATCCCCTTCGACCTGTTCGATGATGCGGTTCATCATCTTCACCGCCTCGACCGGGAACTGGCCCGAAGCCGATTCCGCCGACAGCATAACCGCGTCAGCGCCGTCGTAAATGGCAGTGGCCACGTCGGACGCTTCAGCGCGCGTGGGCACTGGGCTGTCGATCATGGACTCCAGCATCTGCGTGGCCACAATCACTGGCTTGCCAGCGTGGCGGCAACTGCGGATGATGCGCTTTTGGATCGTAGGCACACGTTCAGCGGGCATTTCCACGCCGAGGTCGCCGCGCGCCACCATGACCGCGTCAGACAGCGCTACGATTTCGTCCAAGCGGTCGATGGCTGATGGTTTTTCCAGCTTCGACACAATGTCAGCGCGATCGCCAATCAACGCACGCGCCTCGGCAACATCTTCAGGCCGCTGCACGAACGACAGCGCAATCCAGTCAGCGCCTTCTTCTAGCGCCAGGGCCAAGTCACGCCGGTCCTTAGCCGTCAAGGCCGTGATAGGGAGCACTACGCCAGGCACATTGACGCCCTTGCGCTCCGACAGCTTGCCGCCTACGGCCACACGCGTTTCGGCAAAATCGGCGCCGCAGCGCTCAACTACCAGACGCAGCCGTCCATCGTCAAGAAGCAATTCGACGCCCGGCACCAGCGCGGCGAATATTTCAGGATGTGGCATACCGGCGCGCAGTACATCGCCGGGCGTAGGGTCCAGGTCGAGTCGAAAGGAAGCGCCTTCCACCAGTATGACCGGCCCATCGCTGAAAGTACCCACGCGCAACTTGGGTCCCTGCAGGTCAGCCAGGATGCCGATAGGGCGCCCGGTTTCTTGTTCCAGCTCTCGCAGGATCGCAAAACGCGCGCGGTGATCACCAGGGCTGCCATGGCTGAAGTTCAGTCGGAAGACATCGACGCCGGCTAAGAACAGGCGACGAACCGTATCCTTGTCGGAACTGGCGGGGCCAAGGGTAGCCACAATTTTTGCATTTCGGTTTCTACGCATGGTTTACTTCTCGGTTGTTGGCGCCTCGATCAAAATGGCGCGAAAGTCATTCACATTGGTCAGCGTGGGTCCGGTGACTACCGAGTCGCCCAGTGCTTGAAAAAAGCCATGCCCATCGTTGTTAGCCAGGCTGTCCTTGGGCCGCAGTCCCAAGGCCCAGGCGCGTTCCAGAGAATCTGGCGCCCAATACCCTCCAGCAATCTCTTCCTGGCCGTCAACACCGTCGGTGTCACCCGCCAGCGCATGAATGCGCGGATGGCTGTGCAGGGCAATGCCAGCGGCCAGCAGCCACTCGACATTGCGTCCGCCCCGGCCTTTGCCGCGCACGGTCACGGTGGTTTCGCCGCCCGAAAGCAGCACGCAGGGTGCTTCAAACGGCTTGTTGCGACCCGCCACATGCAGTGCCATGCCGGCCAATACCTTGCCTACATCCCGCGCTTCGCCTTCAAGCGCATCGCCCAAAATGTAGGGCGTCACACCCGACGCACGGGCCACAGCAGCAGCCGCTTCAAGCGCCATTTGCGGCGTGGCGATCATGCGCACTTCAGTGCCGGCCAGGCATGGGTCGCCCGGCTTGATGGATTCGCCCCGGCCGCTTTGCAAGATAGCCATGACTTTAGGCGGCACGTCAATGTTGTAGCGGCGCATCACGGCCAGCGCATCTTCACGAGTGGTAGGGTCGGCCACGGTCGGCCCCGAGGCGATGTCTATCGGATCGTCGCCCGGGACATCGGAAATCAGGAGCGTTAGCACCTTGGCAGGATGGCAGGCAGCGGCCAAGCGGCCGCCCTTGATGGCCGAGAGGTGGCGGCGTACACAGTTCATCTCGCTGATGGTGGCACCGCACTTCAGCAGCGCGTGGCTGACGTCCTGCTTGTATTGCAGGCTCAGGCCGGGCAACGGCAGTGGCAGCAGCGACGAGCCGCCACCGGAAATCAGGCACAGCACCAGATCGTCGGCCGTCAGTCCCTGCACCAGTTGCAGCATGCGCTGGGCGGCGACCTCACCGGCGGCGTCGGGCACCGGATGAGCGGCCTCGATGATCTCGATCCGCTCGCACGGTACGGCATACCCGTAGCGCGTGACCACCAGACCGGACAGCGGAGCCAGCCAATGGTCCTCGACGGCCCGCGCCATCGCCGCCGACGCTTTGCCGGCACCTATCACGATCAATCGGCCTTTGCCAAGGCTTTGCGGGTCCGGCAGATGGGCAGGAATGCAAAGCGCCGGCTGGGCCGAGGCAATGGCGGCGTCGAACATGCGGTGCAACAGCGCCTGCTGGGGGTCGAAAGACACGTCGGGGATTTTCATGATGGCGCGGGTTCGGTCAGTTCGCAACTCTTTTATTCGGCCTTCTGGCCCATCTCGAAGTTTGACATCTTCTCCAACGCGCACACCATGGCCGAATGGTCCCAGGCCTTGCCGCCATAGGCGACGCAGGAATTGAACAATTCTTGCGCCATCGCGGTGTTGGGCAGGGCCACGCCCAGCGCGCGGGCGCTGGACAGCGCCAGGTTCAAATCCTTTTGGTGCAGTTCAATGCGAAAGCCCGGATCAAAAGTGCGCTTGACCATGCGCTCGCCATGCACTTCCAAAATTTTGGAGGAAGCGAATCCACCCATCAGGGCCTGGCGCACGCGGGCCGGATCGGCACCGGCACGGGCCGCAAACAGCAGCGCTTCGGCCACCGCCTCGATGTTCAGCGCCACGATGATCTGGTTGGCGACCTTGGCGGTCTGGCCGTCCCCGTTGCCGCCGACCAGCGTGATGTTCTTGCCCATCAGCTCGAACAAAGGCTTGATGCGCTCGAACGTCGCTTCCGGGCCGCCGACCATGATTGACAGCGTGGCGTTCTTCGCACCGACTTCGCCGCCGGACACGGGCGCGTCCAGGTAATCGCAGCCCAGCGCATTGATTTTTTGCGCAAACGTCTTGGTGGAGATTGGCGAGATCGAGCTCATGTCCACCACCACCTTACCGGCGGTCAGCCCGGCGGCAATGCCTTTTTCAGAGAACAGCGCCGCCTCCACATCGGGGGTGTCGGGCACCATCACGATGATGATGTCGGCGCGCTCAGCCACACCGCGTGCGCTGAGGCATTGGGTCGCGCTGCTGCTGGCAATCGCTTCGGGCATCTTGCCCAGCGTGTAGACAAATAACTGATGACCGGCATGGATCAAGTGGTTGGCCATGGGCGCGCCCATGATGCCGAGGCCGACGAAACCGATTTTGAGGGGTTGTGAAGTCATGATGTGTTCTCCTGTTTGTTGTGATTGATTAACCGGCAAACTGTTCGCGCCAGCCGAGTCCGGCCTCGGCGGTGGTGGCGGGTTTGTATTCGCAGCCGATCCAGCCGTCGTAGCCGATGCGGTCCAGGTGCGCGAAGAGAAACAAGTAGTTGATCTCGCCCGTGCCCGGCTCGTGGCGGCCGGGGTTGTCGGCCAGCTGCACATGGCCGATGCGCGGCAGGCAGGTCTGCAGCGTCGCGGCCAGCTCGCCCTCCATGCGCTGGGCGTGGTAGAGGTCGTACTGCACGAAGGCGTTGTCCGCGCCAACCTCGTCCAGGATTGCCACGGCCTGCGCGGTGCGGCTGAGGTAGAAGCCGGGAATGTCGAAGGTATTGACCGGCTCGACCAGCAGACGCAGGCCTGCTTGCTTCAGGGCGGCGGCGGCAAAGCGCAGGTTGTCCACCAAGGTCTGACGCAGCAGCGCGTCGGGCACGCCGGCCGGCGCCTTGCCGGCCAGGCAGTTGAGCTGACCTACCCCAAGCGCCCGGGCATAGGCGATGGCCCGGGCCACGCCCTCGCGGAACTCCCCGACCCGGTCGGGGTGGCAGGCGATGCCGCGCTCGCCGGCCTCCCAGTCGCCGGCAGGCAGGTTATGCAGCACCAGCGCCAGGCCGTGGGCGTCGAGCCGCTGCCGAATGTCTTCGGCGGCGTGGGCGTAGGGGAAGAGGAATTCTACGGCCTTGAACCCGGCCCGGGCGGCGCGTTCAAAGCGGTCGAGAAACGGCACTTCGGTGAAGAGCATCGTCAGGTTGG
>Ga0308165_1004895_pt1 | contig 12837 bp, 16 predicted proteins | sample PhyWR2_FD_201032 | JGI IMG/M metagenome (GOLD analysis project Ga0308165, IMG submission 201032) | Phyllosphere microbial communities from UC Gill Tract Community Farm, Albany, California, United States - DLSLW.R2 | ecosystem: Host-associated > Plants > Phyllosphere > Unclassified | place: USA...
TGCCTGCAGCGTCAGCAAAAACCTGTACGTCAGCAGCAGCAACGTCAACGGTGTCGATCGTTACAGTGGTGCCGGTACGGTTGTACGATGCAACAACCTTAAGGTCCGAAGTTGCAGCTGCGTCGTTTACGAGCAGGTTAGAACCAGCGTAGTTCGCGTTGCTGGCCGACGACTTGATCTGCGACTGGATTGCTTTGAGTTCGGTCGCGACCTTCTTCTGGTCTTCCTGGCTGGCGCCCTGAGCGCTAACCAGAAGCGACTTCATCTTGTCAACCTGGTCCTTGATGTCGTTGATTGCAGTGTATGCAGTATCAACCTTGCCGGCGCCGAGACCAAGAGCGTCCTGAACAGCCGAGTTGGCCTTGTTGTCGGACTTCATCGAGGTTGCGATCGACCAGTAAGATGCATTGTCAGCAGCTTCACCGATGCGCAGGCCAGTCGAAATGCGGTTCTGCGTGGTTTCCAGCGACTTGTTGGTCGAGGAAAGGGTCTGAAGAGCTGTAAGAGCTGAAGAGTTGGTAAGAATGCTAGACATTGAATTGCCCCTTGGGAAAACAAACTGAGGGACAGGCCGGATTGAATGTTACCGGCATAGGAGAGCGGCATCATGCCTGTCACCACGAAACGCGTGGGACCTACTATAGATGTCACATCTACAACCCAAGTGTTAAGAATATATTAATATAACGCGAGTGTTTTTAACAAACGGCATTTTCGGGCTGATACGTCATCAGGATGCTTAACAAGCAATTGATTGAGCGTTCCCGATCTTACGCGAATGAGCGTATCAGGCTTCCAACCAGAATATTCCAGCCATCGATCAGTACAAAGAACAATATCTTGAAAGGCAGGGATATCACCGTCGGCGGCAACATCATCATACCCATCGACATGGTCAGCGTTGCGACCACAAGGTCGATCACCAGAAACGGCAGTACGATCAGGAAGCCGATTTCAAAACCGCGTCGCAGTTCCGAAATCATGAAGGCCGGAACCAGAACGCGGAAATCAACGATGCCGTCTTCACCCGTGCGGAATGCCGGATCTGCTAGATCTTCAAACAGGCGCAAATCCTTGTCGCGCACTTCGCGCATCATAAATTCGCGAAACGGGTTTGAAATTTCACGAAATGCCACTTCCTGCGTGATCTCGTTGCGCATCAAAGGTTGCACGCCATTGTTCCAGGCGCGGTCAAAAACGGGTGCCATGACATAGAATGTCATAAACAGTGCCAGCGAGATCATAACCATGCTTGCAGGTGCCGTTTGTAGACCAAGCCCAGAACGCAAAAGCGAGAACGCTATAGCAAACCGCGTAAAGCTAGTGACCATTATCAGCAAGCCGGGCGCCACCGACAGAACCGTCAGAAGGCCAAACAGCTGAACGATCTGTCCGCTGGCGGCTCCACCACCTGCTGGCAGAAGATTATTCAGCGACAAGGCTTGTGCATGGGAAGCAGAAATAAAGGCCAGCGTCAGCAAGCCAGTCAAGGCGAAAATTTTCTTCATTCTACTACCAGCGTCGAAATGAAAACGCGGTCAACCGCGCCTTCCGAACGCATCCGCGCCCGCTCTTCAAGATCGGCGCGCAAATATGCCAAACCAGCAGCCCCCTGCAATTGCATAAGATTGACGCTGCGCAAGAAACTCATGAAATCGTCACCGACGCTTGCTGCAACAGCCGGCGGAATTTCACGACCAGGTTTTGCTACAAGTGAAGCCTCAAGCCTGACCCATGTCGTTTGCGGTACACCTAGGTTTGTGACGATCGGCTGTAACGGGACGATCGTTCCGATGCTGCGCGATTCAAAATCACCTTGCTTCGGCTTATCGTCTTTTGTCGTCGATTTAACCGCACCCTGCTGATCAGCGGAGATAACGCCACCCAGATACCATCCGCCACCGCCAGCGATTGCGGTCAGAACTGCAACAGCGCCCAACAGACCCGCGATAGAGCCTTTTGCCTTGCCGTTCTTATCGATTGCCGTATCGCTCATACCTGCTCAACTTCAGAACGGAGAAATCTGATCGAGAATCTGCTGGCCATAAGGCGGCTGCTGTATTTCGCTCAAGCGACCACGTCCACCATAAGAAATACGCGCCTCAGCAATCTTGTCGTAGGAAATGGTATTGTAACCCGAAATATCACGCGGCCGCACAACACCGACGACGTTGAGCACGCGCAGCTCGTTGTTAACGCGCACTTCCTGCGATCCTTTAATGATGAGATTACCATTAGGCAGCGTATCCGTAACGATAGCAGCAATCTGAAGGCGAATATCTTCACTACGTTCGATTGTACCCTTGCCCTTAGAAGCACTGTTAGAGCGGGTGTTGACCGACGCATCCATCGATCCACCACCGAATGAACCGGAAAGGCTACTGGTGTCAAACGAAGCCCCGCCACCATAAAGACCTTTCGAAACACGTTCGCGGTCGGTTTTGTTATCCATATTTGCGCGATCATTGATCGAGATAATAACAGTCAGGACATCGCCCGGCTCCTGCGCACGAGGATCCTTGAAGAAGTTCGTCGAGCGCTGGTTCCAAAGCGAATAAGAGGCTTTGCTGGGGCGAACTGGATATCCGTTAAATTGCGGATTGTTCTGCACACCAAGATTGGCGGCGACAGGCGAAAGGTCAGGTGCGCGACCGATTTCTTCTGGCTTGGTAGCGCAGCCTGCCAGAAGAACCAAAGTTACTGCTGCAAAGAGCGATTTCTTTATGCTTTTCGTCATTGCACCGAATTCCCGTTTTCCGCTTGTGCCCGCTGTTCTTTACCCGGCGACGGCGTTGCGGTCGTGCGCTGCGAGCCAACAATGACCCGTGCGAGCTTGGCTGCCTTTTCAGGCGGCATTTCATTGAGTATGATGCTTGAAACACGCGGATTGAGCTTGAGTATCAAAGCGGCAGCGGCTTCATCACCAATCAGCGACATCTGCGCGGCGGCGGCATCCGGTTTCATCTTGGAGATGATATCGACAAGCGAATCCTGTGCCTTGTTCACAAAAGCGTCGCGACGCTTCAGCCACATCTCATATTCCTTGCGCTTGGCTTCTAAAGCACGCATGCGTTCGTCGACATCAGCCTTGAGTTCAGCAAGTTGCTTAGCCTGCAAAGAATAACGTGCATCGGCGGCCTGATCGTCGATATTGCTGCAAAATTTGCGAATTTCATCAAGGTTGCCAACTGGCGCAGACGCGGACAGTTGTTGTGCGGCGGTCGTTGATGCCGGAACTGGTGGCATGGGCTGTTGTGCAAGAGCTGGTAAGCCCGCGCCAAGCAGCACAGCAATGACAGAACCAAAGCGAATGATGTTACCAGCCAATCTCATTGCACCACCAACTCTGCGTGAAGAGCACCAGACGTTTTAATCGCCTGCAGAATAGCTATGATGCCGTTAGGTTTTACCCCCATCTGGTTGAGGCCTTTAACCAGATTTTCGAGGTTCGCACCCGTAAGAATACCGATCTTGGCATCCGCCTGATTAACCGCGATATCGGTATTCGGTTCGATTTCCGTTTCACCATAACTAAATGAATCCGGCTGCACGACCATCGGCGTTTCTGTAACACGCACTGTCAGACTGCCATGGCTAATTGCAACTTTGGAAATACGCACCTTATCGCCGATAACCACAGTGCCCGTACGCTCATCGACAACAACACGCGCCACTTCATCAGTGACAATTGGCAGGCCTTCTAGTTCGGCAAGGAATCGTGCTGGTGTCACATTTTTGGGTCGCTGAATCCGAATGGTCTTAGCGTCGCGTGCGATTGCAACACCGCGCCCGTAGCGCCGTTTTGCGAAAATATTAATCGTATCGGCAGCGCGAACTGCTGTTGTAAAATCAGGATCGCGGAGTTCTACGATCATTTCAGCATCTTTTCCGAAACTGCCAGGAACCTCACGTTCGACCAGCGCACCGTTTGGAATTCGCCCCGATGTCGGCACCCCCTGCACGACGCTTGCTGCCTGACCTTCCGCAGAAAACCCGGATACAATCATGTTGCCTTGTGCGACCGCATAAACTTCATTGTCTGCACCCTGCAACGGCGTCATAACAAGTGTTCCTCCCTGTAAAGAGGTGGCATCGCCAAGGGAGGAAACTGTCACATCAATCCGAGAGCCAGCACCCGCAAACGGAACCATATTGGCTGTAACAATCACCGCTGCAGTATTCTTTGAACGTGTCGAATTGCGCGGCGCATTAATGCCGAGGTTTTCAAGCATGGCGCGCATGGATTGCTCAGTAAAAGGTGAGTTACGCAGGCTGTCACCAGTGCCATTAAGGCCAATCACCAGACCGTAGCCCACAAGTTGATTTTCGCGTACGCCTTGTATGGTGGCAATATCTTTCAGGCGCGCTACCGCGCTGCCCCGCCCAAGCTCTGCATACGCCATTTTTGACGGATCGCCGCCTGATCCCAACCAGTCAGCATCAGCATCGACAGCAGAGCCAAACTCACGCGCATTTTTTGACGCCTCATCAGCCAAGCCTGTGATTGGCTGAACCAAAAGCGCGATACAAGCAAAAAGGGCGGCGCATGTTTTTCTCACTGCATACCCACCTGAATACGACCGTCAGCCAAAACTGTACCCGATACGATAATACCGCTATCCATGTTGCGGATTTTGATGAAATCGCCCACGGCACCTGATTCAAGCGGGGTACCTGTGGCAGTAATTGTCAAAGGACCTGATGTGAAGACCATCGAAGCGGGTACGCCACGCGTAACCAGCGAAGGCTCGGAAAGAGCAGCCATAAGGATAGGCTTGCCAGGTAACAAGGTTCTGCGCGCCACTTTTCCGGTGACCTGATCTGGCGAAAGGACGTATTGCCTTGCCGCCGGTGGGCTGATGTAGAATTTCTTTTCGACCAGCGAAATGTCGCTTACAATCTGTCCGGGATAGACCGTTGCCGAAGGCACGAAAAAAGCCATACGCTCGGCAGCATTTGCACCCAAGCATGCAGACAGAAGCAGGCCAGCAGTAAATGCCAGCCTTAATTTCCGGAAATATGCCTTCGCGTATATCATTGCTATCACCGTCAGCGCAGGTTTTTCGATACGGTTGCAGCCATTTCATCGGCCGCCTGAATAACCTTTGAATTCATTTCATAAGCGCGCTGAGCCGTAATGAGATCAGTAATCTCTTTTACCGGATCGACATTGGATGCTTCGAGATAGCCTTGCTTCACACTGCCAAAGCCCGGGTCTCCCGGAGTGCCAGCAATGGGGCCGCCAGAAGCTTCCGTTTCACGATAAAGATTGCCACCCAGAGGTTCCAAGCCAGCTTCGTTGGTGAAATTTGCAAGAGTGATAGGCCCTAACGGGCCTTGAAGTTCCATGCCGTTTGCGCCTTGCACTTTGACAAAAACTTCACCTGAATCGTTCACTGAGACTTCAAGTGCATTCGCGGGTATAACAATACCCGGCTGCACCACATTGCCGTCCATGGTCACGAGCTGACCTTCGGCATTTGTATTGAATGCACCTGCGCGTGTATAAAGCGTTTCGCCGGTCGGACTCTGAATTTCAAACCAACCTTTACCGGTCAGCGCCAGATCAAGCGGATTTCCCGTCTGATTGAAACTACCCTGTATATGCACATTACGGACAGCTGCGGTCTGCACGCCAAGTCCAACCAGCGCGCCTTCAGGCACAACCGACTGGTTCGCCTGATTGGGCACACCTGCGGTTCGTTCCGATTGGTAGAGAAGATCGGAGAACTCGGCACGTGCGCGCTTGAAGCCGGTCGTATTGATGTTCGCGATGTTGTTGGCAATCACTTCCAGATTGAGCTGCTGGGCATTCATGCCTGTTGCGGCAATCGTCAAGGCTTTCATAACAAGTCCTTATTCAGTGAGAGCACTCAAACCGGCATACGGCTGATTTCGAGATAGGCTTGCACGATCTTATCGCGGATCGCGATTGCAGTCTGAAGAGACTGCTCCGCCTCCATGACGGAACTGACCACATCGGTAAGCGGCGCATCACCCTTAATGCCCTGAATCGAATTGGCTTCCGCTGCCTGCAATTTTTGTCCAACAGAATCCGTCATCTGTGACAGAACATCACCGAAGGATGCACCAGGTGTTGTTGGAATCGCCTGCGGCGCAGAAGTTGAACCGATGTTGTTTTCAGCAACCGTTTCAGAAAGACGCGATAGGGCGTTGCGGGCCGAAACGCTCATAATTGAGTCGTACATTATGTGCTCCTCAGGAGATCAATGGTCATGGAAATCAATTCGCGCGCCTGTTTGACGACTTGCAAATTGGCTTCGTAAGAACGGTTGGCTTCACGCATGTCCGCCATTTCGACGACCATGTTAACGTTTGGATATTTCACATAGCCCCGAGCATCCGCCGCTGGATGACTTGGGTCGAACTGTTCGATAAAGGCAGATGTATCCTTGCCAACTTCTGCAACTCTGACTTCGGCAGCGCCCGTGCCCTGCTCGACTTCCGTGCGGAAGGAAACTGTCTTGCGGCGGTAAGGATCGGCATCAGCAGTCTTGGCAGTCGCCTGCGCATTGGCGAGGTTTTCAGAAACGATGCGCAAACGGGTCGACTGAGCTGAAAGCCCCGACGCTGCAATCTTGAGAGTATTCTGCAAAGCATCTGACATTGCTTAGCCTTTCGCCACAGACAACATCATGCGATGAAACGCTTTGACTATGCTTGTGTTGAGCGAATATTCACGGGAAATCTCGCCGGCTTTCATCATTTCCCGCTCGACATCGACCGTGTTGCCCGAATGGGTCTGCTCGGTAACGTCTTCGGGACGCAAACGTGCGCCTGCGATGCCATTGGCTTCAAATTCCAGATGCTGTGGGCTTGTTGCAGCCATTGTAAGCTGCGTCTTATCCAGCACATCTGCGAAAGGCTGAACATCACGTGCACGGAAATCTGGCGTATTCGCATTGGCAACATTGCCCGCAACTGTAGCCTGTCGTACCGACAACCATTGCGCCTGCCTTGAAGCCAAATCGAAAAGATGAATGGAGCTCATTGAGATTCCCGCCTTTACCTTTGCTTAACTTAAAGGTCGGAACTTGCGTCAAGCTTGCGTAGAGGGAATTACGCAGCGGGAACTGCCTATCTTCGCATATCGATTACATCGCCGCTCGATGTCGTCAGTTGCCAGATACCAGAACCCTGCCCTTTTCGGATTGAGACGAGATGACTCCCATCTGGCAGGAGCGAACCCTTTTCGACGAACCAATAGCCCGACGTATCTTCTATCATCGCCATGCCGCCAACCACTTCGCGCAATGCAAATACCGGCTTTGGCAATGGTTGGCCCTTTCCACCCTCACCGCCAGCACCAGTACCTGTTCCCGGTAAACCCTTGCCGTTCGACATGACCGAACCAGTAGTGGTGGTGTCGATATCCTCACTCGGGGCGACCTGATCATTCGGGCGGAAGGACGGAAAATGACGCACGGTCTTCTGCTCGGAGCGGTCAAGCGGATCAACAATCTTGCTGTCGGCTTTCTTATCCGGGCTCAGATCGACACGTTGCAAATAGGTGACGAAGGGAAGCATTGCGCAGCCAACAGCAAGTGTGATTGCTGCAATCTTGAGATAGCGGTCAACCTGGCTTTGCGGCTTTTTGGTTTCGCTCACAGTCGCGGCTTCCACCTCTGCTGCCAGATCAGCGAGAATGGCCTCTTCCATGGTTTTACGCGAACCCGTCTTCATGTTCTTCATGCCTGTTTTTCCCCGCGCAGTGCTGCGGCAAGATCGTGATAAGGGTCAGCCGACAGGCCTGTCTCGGGCGACTGCTGCAGCGCATCATAAATGCGCGGAACAAAATCGACAGCCTGATCCAGCAATCCGTCATTGCCCTTCTGATAGGCGCCAATCGCACGCAGATCGCGCGTCTCTTCAAAACGGGCAACCATACTGCGCAGCTGAGTGGCAAGCTTGCGCTGCTCTGGCGTCCAGTTATGTTTGGCCAGACGTGACACTGATGCTGGAATATCAACCGCCGGAAAACGCCCCTGAGCCGCAATAGCACGATCAAGAACGACGTGCCCATCGAGCGTCCCGCGAATGGTATCGGAAACCGGATCATTGTGATCGTCGCCATCGACCAGCACCGAATAAATGCCCGTGATACTGCCACCCGCCTCGGTGATGCCGGGGCCGGCGCGCTCAAGCAAACGCGGTAACTGACTGAACACGCTTGGCGGATAACCACGCGATACCGGTGGCTCTTCCGCAGCAATAGCCACCTCGCGCGCAGCATGGGCAAAGCGTGTGACGGAATCCACAATCAACAAGACATTCTGTCCAAGATCGCGGAAATATTCGGCAATCGCGGTTGCAGTATTGGGAGCAAGGCGGCGCATCATCGGGCTTTCGTCGCCCGTCGCAACCACCGTTACCGTTTTATCGAGATGCCCCGCCATGGTTTCTTCGAGCATTTCGCGCACTTCGCGACCGCGTTCACCGGTCAGTGCCAAAACGACAGTATCGAAATCGGCAGCGCGGGTCATCATGGCGAGCAAGGTGGATTTGCCCACGCCTGAGCCTGCAAAAATACCGATACGCTGCCCAAAACAGAGTGGCGTGAAAATATCGATCACATTGACGCCGGTACGCAAACCGCGATCCACGCGCCCGCGGCGCAGCGCAGCTGGAGCGAGATTTTCCGATGCCATAGGTCGCAAACCGGGTGCCAGTGCACCTTTGCCATCTACCGCCTCACCCAACGCATTGATGACCCGGCCACGCCATTCGGGTGCGGGGCGAATGCGGAGCGGGCCTTCCTCAAACACAGCAGCACCAAGTGAAGGGATAATCCGATCATCAAACGGCTTCACCAAAACCTGATGATCAGCAACGCGGATGATCTCTGCAAGACTCTGACCACTATCGGCGCGTATAGCCACCGTATCGCCCAATCGCGCATCGCGTGATAATCCTCGCACAGCTATTGCCGAACGCGACACGTCGCTCACTGTACCGCCAATACCTGTCAGAGACTTTGGCGCTATCGATTGCTGGCGAGCAAAGGCGGCAAGCCGTGCGAGCGGTAGATCAGGCGTCATCCGTTTTTAGAGCCCAGGGTCTTAATGGCTTCGGACACGGTGCTTTCTTGCTGGGAAAGTAGATTGTTGACCTGCTCAAAAGCTCGGCTGACACTGATAAGACGCGTCATTTCCGTCATCCCATCGACATTGGAACCTTCAATCATCCCCTGCACAACCCCAACACTCATATCGTCGACGACAGGCTGCGCAGCCTTGCTTGGTACGACACCAGAATTGCCGGCATAGCTGAGATCAGCGTCTGCCGGGATCGAGAACAGACCAATCGCACCAATCTGGGCGCCGTTCTGATAAATTGCACCGTCGCTGGAAATCTTTGGTGCACCACCGTCTGGATTGAGCATCACCGGTGCACCGCCAATATCCAGAATAGAATTGCCAGTCACAGACACCAGTTCGCCAGTCGGCATCATCTTCATACGACCATCACGGGTATAAACTACGCCCTGTGGGGTACTAACCGACATCCAGACATCGCCTTTAACCGCAATATCAAACGGATTGCCGGTTTCCAGCAGAGAGCCAGCTTCCGTACGGATATAGCTTTTGCCGGCCGTCGCAAAATTTACCTCTTCGCTGGCCTTATTCGATACGATAGTATCGAACTTAGTTCCTTCGCCACGAAAGCCCGGCGTCGAAAGATTAGCAACATTATGCGCAATGGCGTCCATCCTTCGTTCAAGCGTGACGAGGGAAGACAGGCCAACATATATGGAATTATTCTGCATCGATCAGCGCCCGCCCGGCTTGAAGTTCTGCAAAGTAGCCAGAATATTTGACGATATACCGACCGATGACGTACCGCCCAGAAGAAGCGATGCGATTGATGCCGGGCTGCTTGCGGTTGGATTGTTCATTTCATGCATAGCGGTAAAGCGCGAGATCATCTTCGATACATAGTCAGGGTCTGACATTTTCGAGAAATCGACCTTGGCCTCGATCATCTTGGCCTGCTTGTCGATGTCGGCGTTCGACATCACCGAGGGCCAGCCAAACGTTGTCTGCATAACTGTCAGCAAAGCTTTATCGCCAAGGATTTCATAGGCATTTGTCAAGGTCGATGCTTTGCGCTCGAAATAGAGCGCGAGACGGACACCTTCATTCTGACTGCCAGCTTCAGCCTCAAGCGTCTGACGAACATATTTGTCCATCACGCCTTGCTGAGCCGCAGTGCTTTCGGTGGCCTTGTCACCCTTACCCTCGAAATCAAATGTCGTCGCAAACTCTTTATATCGCTTGTCGGTCAGCTTGTTTGCCATAGCATCATCGCTTTTGATGCCTTCGGTGAGAATCTTGCGAACGAAAGCTTTCGCATAGGCCATGTCTTCAAGACCAAATGCCTTCATGGCATAATTATAGAGACGCGTATCGGACATAAAATCGTCTACAGATTTTACCTTCCCGATGTTCTCTTTGTAATAAGCTGTTTCTCGCTCGACTACTGGTTCTTGTGAAACGCGCTGCAACGATCGCGTCATATCGGACGCGATCAACCGATAACTCATCATCGTGTTGACCATGCGAGAACCCCCTGCAATTTTTCTCATCCCTTATGCGGCCTCAAGCTTGTCCGAAGCTGATGCATTCCCGCTTCACATGACAAGCTTCGCGCAAGGCGCACTCCCTACAGTGTAAAAATAAGTTCGAACCAACGGGAGTCATGCGCTTTGGGTATTCTCATCGGCCTCGCCATCACACTGGGCTGTATGCTCGGCGGTTTCATCGCCATGGGCGGTCACGTCGGCGTGCTTGTTCAGCCGTGGGAATTCGTCATTATTCTGGGTGCAGCCCTTGGCACATTCTTCATCGCTAACCCGTTGTCACTTGTGAAAGATACGGGCAAGGCTTGCATGGAGGCTTTCACCAATGCAGTACCAAAGCAACGCGACTATCTCGATCTTCTTGGCTTGCTTTATAGCCTGATGCGGGAATTGCGCGCGAAATCGCGTAATGAAGTAGAAGTGCATATCGACAACCCTCAAGAATCCTCGATCTTTCAGGCCTATCCAAATATCCTGAAAAAAGATGATCTCATTCACTTCATCTGTGATTACTGCCGCCTTATCATTGTCGGCAATGTTCGTTCGCATGAAATTGAAGCGCTCATGGACGAAGAAATCCACACGCTATCGCGCGACAAGCTCAAGCCTTATCAGGCGATGGTCAGCATTTCCGAAGCGCTGCCTGCCCTGGGCATCGTCGCGGCGGTTCTTGGCGTTATTAAAGCAATGGGTGCGCTCAACCAGTCACCGGAAGTGCTCGGCCATCTGATCGGAGCAGCACTTGTTGGTACATTCGCAGGTATCTTCTTCTCTTATGGTGTGGTTGGTCCGATCGCTACCAAAATCAAATCGACGCGTGACAAGAACAACCGTCTTTACACAGTCGTCAAGCAGACCCTGCTTGCATATATGAACGGCTCGTTGCCACAGATCGCCGTGGAATACGGCCGCAAGACGATCTCCGCTTATGAACGTCCAAGCATCGACGTAGTCGAGCAGGAAACCATGGCAACAACGCCGATCCAGCAGGCTGCCTGACATGACCACGCTGGGCCAGAACCGCAAAAGCGATGTGCTCGCTGACAATCTGTTGCGTGCGGCTGGAATGTCGGGCGAGGATTTGAAGTCGCTGGCACATGTGTTCAAGGATGCATCGGCGCTTTTTTGCAGTCGTCTCAAGCATGGCAGTGCAGCTGCATTCGATGTGGAAGCAGGCCAGGTTGAGGCCGTGGACGATGCAGCTTTCAATGCCATGATGGACAAGGCTGCGATTATCGCGCCGCTTAAAGCTGATCGATGGGGCTGCACGCTTTATGTAACGGCCGATGCGACACTGGTATTTTCCATGATTGAGGCAATGTTTGGCGCACAGGGAAATCTCGGCAGTTTCGATCTGGAACGTCCGTTCGGCATGCTGGAGCGCAAAATATCGAGTCTGTTGACTTCTTACATGGCAGCATCGCTTGATCAGGTTTTCTCACACAACACGCAAGCACTATTTGCTGCAGGCGAATGTGCCGACACAGCCGAATTCAACAACGAAGTCATTGAGCGTTCACGCCTCTTCGTTTGCCGCCTTGATGTAGTAGCGGCAGGCAAGACAGGCGCAGTGCACCTTCTTCTGCCCCGTAGCACACACAAGCCAATGCAAGATGCCGTGGCTGCATTCCTGCGCCGTCCGATGGATCAGGCAGATCCTGCGTGGAGCAAAAGAATGCGCAGCGAAGTCAGCCGCGCACGGATCGAGCTTGAAGCCTTCATCCAGCAGGGGAGCCTGACGCTCGACGCTCTTTCAAAGCTTGAAATCGGTCAGGTTCTGAAGCTTCCGATGGACGCCATGGAACAGGTACGTCTGCGCGCTGGTGATCAGCAGCTTTTCAAATGCACGCTCGGCAAGTCCGGCATTCACTTTACAGTCAAGGTTGGCGATCCGGTCAATCAGGAAGAGGATCTCATCGATGAGCTTGTTGCTGGCTAACATACTTTCCACGCTGATGGCTCTCGGCTCGCTTGGTGCGCTCATTATCGTCGGGCGCAAGGCCAATGAGACGATCAAGCTCGGCAAGCTGCTGACGCTTCGCGTGGCTGCGGCTTCCAACGGTCTGGAGCGCGTTGCAAAATCTTTGCAGAACCAGCGCACCGATCTTGCCGATGAAACCGTCCGCCTTGAAGCCCGTCTCGCTGAAACCGCCCGCGTTCGTCGGGAAATGGACGAAGCGATTGAGGAGCTGAACCGCGTGCGCAAGGCTCTTTCCCGTGATGTGCGTCAGGCACGC
>Ga0308165_1004896_pt1 | contig 12836 bp, 8 predicted proteins | sample PhyWR2_FD_201032 | JGI IMG/M metagenome (GOLD analysis project Ga0308165, IMG submission 201032) | Phyllosphere microbial communities from UC Gill Tract Community Farm, Albany, California, United States - DLSLW.R2 | ecosystem: Host-associated > Plants > Phyllosphere > Unclassified | place: USA...
CGTGTTGTGGTGCGTGGTGATCTTGCAACCCGTTTGGCCGACAGTCTTGAGACCTGTCTGAAACTGGCAGAAGGTCTGGCAATTGCCGAATTTGCCGACAAGCCTTTACCAGCAGAAGAGACTGCCTCCGGGGGTGCAGCGAATAAATCGGCGAATGAAACGCATGAACGCGTGATGTTCTCGGAAAAATTTGCCTGTCCTGTTTCGGGTTTTACGATTCCGGAAATCGAACCGCGTTTGTTCTCATTCAACAATCCGTTCGGTGCCTGCCCCACCTGCGATGGCCTCGGCACACAACAGGCAATCGATCCCAACCTCATCATTCCCGATGCATCTGTCTCACTCAAAGACGGTGCGGTCGCGCCATGGGCTCGGTCGTCTTCTCCTTATTATAATCAGACACTCGAAGCGCTCGGAAAAGCCTATGGCTTTAAGGTAAGCGCCAAGTGGGCTGATCTTCCGGAAGAAGCTCAACAGGCCATTCTTTACGGCACCAAGGGCAAAGAAATTGCCTTTAATTATGATGATGGTTTGCGCGCCTATCAGACAACCAAGGCGTTTGAAGGTGTTATTCCAAACCTTGAGCGCCGCTGGAAAGAAACCGATTCAGCATGGTCACGCGAGGAAATTGAGCGCTTTATGTCCTCAACGCCCTGCCCGGCATGCCGTGGCTATCGCTTGAAGCCAGAAGCACTGGCCGTCAAAGTTGGCATGAAGCATATCGGTGAAATCACCAGCATGTCGATCCGCAACGCTGACCAATGGTTCCGCGATGTCGATAGTACGTTCAACGACAAGCAACGTGAAATTGCGGCGCGCATTCTCAAAGAAATTCGCGAGCGTCTGGACTTCCTCAATGACGTTGGTCTCGATTATCTGACGTTAGCGCGTAATTCCGGAACGCTTTCAGGTGGCGAAAGCCAGCGCATTCGCCTTGCTTCACAGATTGGTTCCGGTCTGACTGGCGTCCTTTACGTGCTGGACGAGCCGTCCATCGGCTTGCATCAGCGAGATAATGCGCGCCTTCTTGACACGCTTCGTCACCTGCGCGATCTCGGTAATACGGTCATCGTTGTCGAACATGATGAAGATGCAATTCTCACCGCCGACTATGTCGTAGACATTGGGCCAGCTGCCGGCATTCATGGCGGCCATATTATTGCACAAGGTTCTCCTGATGACGTGATGTCGAACGCCAATTCGTTGACCGGAAAATATCTTTCAGGGGCGCTTGAAGTTGCCGTTCCTGCAGAACGCCGAGAAATTTCCAAGGCAAAGCGCATCAAAGTTGTTGGCGCGCGCGGCAACAATCTGAAAAATGTCTCGGCGGATATTCCGCTTGGCACATTTACAGCTGTTACTGGCGTGTCGGGCGGCGGCAAGTCCACCTTCCTGATCGAAACACTTTTCAAGGCTGCCTCGCGCCGCATCATGGGATCCCGCGAGCATCCTGCAGAACATGACCGTATCGAGGGTCTCGAATTCCTTGATAAGGTCATCGACATCGACCAATCACCAATTGGCCGCACCCCGCGCTCAAATCCGGCAACCTATACCGGCGCATTCACGCCGATCCGTGACTGGTTCGCAGGTCTGCCGGAAGCTAAGGCACGCGGTTATCAGGCGGGGCGTTTCTCGTTCAACGTGAAAGGTGGCCGCTGTGAGGCTTGTCAGGGCGATGGCGTCATCAAGATCGAAATGCACTTCCTGCCAGATGTTTATGTGACTTGCGATGTTTGCCATGGCAAACGCTACAATCGCGAAACGCTCGAAGTGCATTTTAAAGGTAAATCGATTGCCGACGTGCTGGATATGACGGTTGAAGAAGGTGCTGAATTCTTCACGGCCGTTCCCGCTGTTCGTGACAAACTTGAAACACTTGTTAAAGTGGGCCTGGGCTATGTAAAGGTCGGACAGCAAGCCACAACGCTTTCCGGCGGCGAAGCTCAACGCGTGAAGCTCGCCAAGGAACTGTCGCGTAAAGCCACGGGCCGCACGCTCTATATTCTAGATGAGCCAACGACTGGTTTGCATTTCCACGACGTCGCAAAGCTTCTCGAAGTGCTGCACGAACTGGTTGAGCAGGGAAATACAGTTGTGGTGATCGAGCATAATCTCGAAGTCATCAAGACTGCTGACTGGGTGATTGATCTTGGTCCAGAAGGCGGTGATGGCGGCGGCGAAGTCGTTGCTGTTGGTCGCCCTGAAGACATTGCCAAGGAAAAGCGCTCTTATACGGGCCAGTTCCTCAAGGAACTGCTTGAGCGCCGTCCAAAACGCAAAGCAGAAGCTGCTGAATAATTATAAAGCCGGGCAATGCCCGGCTTTTTTTATTCAACAAAACCGACAACAGGCCCATATCCACCATGCCATGAAATGTCGTTGCGACCCATGGCAGGACTATAAATTCCAGCGCCGCCCCCGCCATCAAGGAACAGTGCATTCGGGCACTTCAGCTCGTCACGGAAAAACGTCGCGAAATCAAAGAAATTCACAGCGTCTTCGCTGATCGCAAAGCGGATCGATTGATCCTCACAGATAGCAACGCCGCTTCTACGGGTGCGGTCTGTTGATCCTTTGATCATGATAGGATTGAGTTTGTTATCTACGACCAGCATCGGCCCGGATTGCGTTGCAAAATTCGCCCGCAGCTTCTGCTTCAAAAACTTGTCGGTCGAGACAATTCCAGCACCGTCACTATCAAAATAGAAAACACCATTTGGCTTTTTATAGAAATTGGGAATTGGACCAGAGATATGCTTGGGGGCTTTGGTATCCGCAGGAACCAGTTCCTGCCCATTCTCGACATATAAGCCCATTGGCGTAAAATCGACCTGATACATTCCGGCATTCAAGGCAAATGATAGTGTATTGCCCTCTCCAGCTACAGCATCTGCAACTTTTGAAAAATTGCGATAAGGCTGGCCATCAGCGCCTTTCCAAAACATCCGTAGATTTTGTTTGTCCTTCACCGTGCAGACAATGAATTTCGTATCTTGAAAAATTTGCGGTTCACACGCTTCGGCTCGTGCTGATTGCGTTGCGAAAAAAAACCCGGCAAACCCCAGAGCTGCGAGTGCCATTGTCAATTTACACAAGCGCAAAGCAAAACCTCCCTCAACAAAATAAAAAAGCCCGGCTAAACCGGGCCTTCTCGTAGCACTGTCCGCGATTATCGCGACAGTTACAGCATCAACCCAAAAATCGAAATCGATTTCAGAAAGCACAATGCTTAAGCTAAAAAGTCAAAGCGTGCCTCGTGCGCCAATCGTGACGCACAGCGCTCTAACAATTAGCCGTTAACGGCATCCTTGAGGCCCTTGCCGGCCGAGAACTTCGGCACGTTACGGGCAGGAATTGCCACTTCTGCGCCAGTCGACGGGTTACGGCCTGTCGAAGCTGCACGATGCGACACGGAGAAAACACCAAAGCCTGGCAGACGTACTTCTTCGCCAGCCTGAAGTGCACCGGTTACAGCTGCGAGTACTGCGTCAACTGCAGTTCCTGCGTCGGCCTTTGTCAAACCGCCCTTTTCCGCTACTGCGGCGACCAATTCGTTCTTGTTCATAGGCATTTCCTTTCTTTATCTACCGGCGCGATTTACGCGAACGGATTGCGTGCAGTTTATTCAAATTGAATGACAAACCAAGCCTGTCAACACGAAAAAAGCCCAGAAAACCGGGGTTAAACACAGAAATGCCGGGCTTTTGGCCCGGCATTGTTAGTATATTAGCCACTGTGAACGATTAATGCGCTGTAGAAACACCCGCTTCATCGTCTACCGGACTCGATGCAACTGGTGTTGCAGGCTCTGTCCATTCGATCGGCTGTAGCTCACGAACCAGTGCATGCTTAAGCACTTCACCGACTCGCGACACTGGAACGATTTCAAGATTGTTCTTCACATTGTCCGGAATATCCGCCAAGTCCTTGGCGTTTTCTTCTGGGATCAGAACTTTCTTGATGCCGCCGCGCAATGCAGCAAGCAGCTTTTCCTTGAGACCACCGATAGGTAATACGCGGCCACGCAGTGTCACTTCGCCGGTCATTGCAATGTCCTTGCGAACCGGAATACCGGTCATCACAGAGACGATTGCCGTAACCATGGCAATACCAGCCGATGGGCCATCCTTGGGCGTAGCACCTTCTGGTACGTGCACGTGGATGTCGCGCTTGTCGAACAGCGGAGGCTCAATGCCGAAATCAACAGCACGCGAGCGAACATAAGATGCCGCCGCAGAAATCGATTCCTTCATTACATCACGGAGATTACCCGTGACGGTCATGCGGCCCTTACCGGGCATCATGACACCTTCGATGGTCAGCAATTCGCCGCCCACTTCAGTCCATGCAAGACCTGTGACAACACCGACCTGATCTTCACCGTCGATCTGACCGAAACGATAACGCTCGACACCAAGATAATCGGAGAGGTTCTTGTCGGTTATCTTCACCGACTTTTTCTTCGCCTTCAAAATCTCGGTCACGGCCTTACGTGCCAGAGTCATCATTTCACGTTCAAGGCTACGCACACCGGCTTCACGTGTGTAAAGGCGGATAACATTACGCAGCGCATCGTCTGTGACCGAAAACTCTTTCGGCTGTAAAGCATGATCCTTGATCGCCTTTGGCAGCAAGTGCCGCTTAGCGATCTCGAGCTTTTCATCTTCGGTGTAACCAGCAATACGAATGACTTCCATACGATCCAAAAGTGGACCCGGAATATTCAGCGTATTGGCAGTCGTTACGAACATGACGTTCGACAGATCATATTCAACCTCGAGGTAATGATCCATGAAGGTCGAGTTCTGTTCTGGATCCAGCACCTCAAGCATTGCCGACGATGGATCACCACGGAAGTCCTGACCCATCTTGTCGATTTCATCGAGCAGGAAGAGCGGATTGGACTTCTTTGCCTTCTTCATCGACTGGATGACCTTGCCGGGCATCGAACCGATGTAAGTGCGGCGGTGACCGCGGATTTCAGCCTCGTCACGCACGCCGCCAAGCGACATGCGGACATATTCACGGCCGGTAGCCTTGGCAATCGAACGGGCAAGCGACGTCTTACCAACGCCGGGAGGTCCAACGAGGCAAAGGATCGGGCCTTTGATCTTAGTCGAGCGAGCCTGCACTGCGAGATATTCGACAATGCGTTCCTTAACCTTGTCGAGGCCGAAATGCTCGTCATCAAGCACGCCCTCTGCAAAGTTCAGATCCTGCTTAACCTTGGATTTTTTGCCCCAAGGAATCGACAACAGCCAGTCGAGATAATTGCGAACAACCGTCGCTTCTGCCGACATCGGGCTCATGCTGCGCAGTTTTTTCAGCTCAGCCTGTGCCTTTTCGCGGGCTTCCTTGGAAAGCTTGGTCTTGTTGATACGCTCTTCGAGTTCAGCCGTTTCATCACGACCGTCCTCGCCATCACCAAGCTCCTTCTGGATCGCCTTCATCTGCTCGTTGAGGTAATATTCGCGCTGGGTCTTTTCCATCTGGCGCTTAACGCGGCCACGAATGCGCTTTTCCACCTGCAGAACAGAAATCTCGGATTCCATGAAGGCAAGTGCCTTCTCAAGACGCTCACGCACCGAGAGAATGGACAGCATTTCCTGCTTTTCCGGAATCTTGATCGCGAGATGGGATGCGACCGTATCGGCAAGCTTGGAATAATCTTCGATCTGGGTAGCTGCACCAACCACTTCAGGCGAAATCTTCTTGTTCAGCTTGACGTAGTTTTCAAAGTCAGAAACCACGGAACGCGATAACGCCTCAACTTCAACGGCATCTTCTTCGGGTTCAGGAAGAACCGCAGCAAATGCTTCGTGATAATCTTCGCGATCAGTAAACTTAGAAACCTTGGCGCGCGCAGTGCCTTCGACAAGAACCTTAACGGTGCCGTCTGGCAGCTTCAAAAGCTGCAACACATTTGCAATCGTGCCGATTTCATAAATAGCATCAGGTGCCGGATCATCGTCTGCCGCATTCTTCTGCGTTGCGAGCAGAATCTGCTTATCGACGCCCATCACTTCTTCGAGTGCTTTGATCGACTTTTCACGTCCAACAAACAGCGGAACGATCATATGGGGGAAGACTACGATATCGCGCAACGGCAGAACGGCATACAGCCCGTCTTCGCCATTCGCTTCAGTCTTCTGTTCAATATCCGTCATGTCAGTCCTTTCTCAGGTCATTCGACCCGACTGCCAAAGGCTGTGGCCCCTTTCATGATGAGGCAGTCCACAACCAGTGCTTCGGTCCATAATTGGAGTGTCGAACTCCTAAATTCAAGCTGCTTTAATTGCAGCATTCATAGAATCGTCATCTATCCTGCGCCGTCACAGAAATTTGTACAATAACAACTGCGCGATGTATCCAGATTGCGCCAACAGATAGACAAGAAAAAGGCCGCTTACGCGGCCTTATCTCAATTTCTTCAACAGCTATTAGGCTGAGGCATTGCCTTTTTCGTCCTGACGCTCGGAATAGATGTAGAGCGGACGGGCACTGCCATCCACAACATCTCCGGAAATGACCACTTCCTGAACGCCTTCAAGCGTTGGCAGCTCGAACATCGTATCGAGCAGGATCTTTTCCATGATCGAACGCAGACCACGCGCGCCGGTCTTGCGCTCAACTGCCTTATTGGCAATCGCGCGCAGAGCGTCGTCGTGGAAGCTGAGTTCAACATTTTCCATGTCGAACAGACGCTGATACTGCTTCACGAGCGCATTCTTTGGCTCGGTCAGAATCTGCACCAGTGCGTCAACATCCAGATCTTCCAGAGTGGCAATTACTGGCAGACGACCAACGAATTCCGGAATAAGACCGAATTTCAGCAAGTCTTCTGGTTCCAGTTCACGGAACACTTCACCGATACGACGATCTTCAGCCGACTTTACATTGGCGCCAAAACCAATCGAGGTCTTTTCACCACGTGCCGAAATGATCTTATCGAGACCCGCAAACGCACCGCCACAGATGAACAGAATGTTCGTTGTGTCGACCTGCAGGAATTCCTGCTGCGGATGCTTACGGCCGCCCTGCGGAGGCACGGAAGCAACTGTGCCTTCCATGATCTTAAGCAGCGCCTGCTGAACGCCTTCGCCCGATACGTCACGGGTGATCGAAGGATTGTCCGACTTGCGGCTGATCTTATCCACTTCGTCGATGTAAACGATGCCGCGCTGTGCGCGTTCAACATTGTAATCAGCCGACTGGAGCAGCTTCAGAATGATGTTTTCAACGTCTTCACCGACATAGCCGGCTTCTGTGAGCGTCGTTGCATCAGCCATTGTGAACGGAACATCAATGATGCGTGCGAGTGTCTGGGCAAGATAGGTCTTGCCGCAACCCGTTGGACCAACCAGCAGAATGTTGGACTTGGCTAGTTCGATGTCGTTGCTCTTCGACTGATGGGCAAGACGCTTATAGTGATTGTGTACCGCAACCGAGAGAACGCGCTTGGCGTCTTTCTGACCGATGACGTAGTCATCAAGTACGTCTTTAATTTCCTGCGGCGTAGGCACACCTTCGCGCGACTTCACCATCGAGGTTTTGTTTTCCTCGCGAATGATGTCCATGCAAAGTTCGACGCACTCGTCGCAGATAAATACGGTCGGGCCTGCAATCAGCTTACGCACTTCATGCTGGCTTTTGCCACAGAACGAGCAATAAAGCGTATTCTTTGAATCGCCGCCGCTGTTGCTGACTTTGCTCATTGCAGTTTCCTTTCAATAAACCGAGTTGAACAACAGCCGTCTGCGTCCATCTCGATCGTTTCTTCCGGTTCGGAGCCATTGAGGAAGCAAAACCCGCTTCTTTCAGGCTCCATCAGCAGTTTTTACGCACTGCCAGTCATTTTGGATCTCGCACATTGAAGGCTTTCCGACCGAATAAGCCTTAAGTGGCGACTTTTGCAGAACCTAAAGCGGGGAACAATTGAAAAATCATGTTCCCCAGCGAGATTCGGCATAATCTGAACTATTTTAACGCCGTGAACCCCAACAGATGCTTAACGCGATGCGTTAACCTTTAGCTAGGACCACGAAATAAGCCGCTTTTGTGGCAAAAGGCGCTAAAATATGAAGAGGCAGACAAGCTGCCGCTCCAGATTACTTGGTTTCTTCAACAGCCACTTCGCGCGATTCGATGACCTTATCGATCAAACCGAACTCAAGAGCTTCCTGCGCTGTCATGAAATGATCACGATCAAGCGTGCGCTCGATGGTCTCATAATCACGACCTGTATGCTTGACGTAGATCTCGTTCAGGCGGCGTTTCATCTTGATGATGTCCTGCGCATGACGTTCAATGTCGGACGCCTGACCCTGGAAACCACCCGAAGGCTGGTGAACCATGATACGAGCATTTGGCAGCGCATAACGCTGGCCAGTCGCACCGGCAGTGAGCAGCAGCGAGCCCATCGAAGCAGCCTGCCCCATGCAAAGCGTGGATACTGGCGGCTTGATGAACTGCATCGTGTCATAAATCGCCATGCCGGACGTAACAACGCCGCCGGGCGAATTGATGTACATGTTGATCTCTTTCTTCGGGTTTTCAGACTCCAGGAAGAGCAACTGCGCACAGATCAACATCGACATGCCGTCTTCGACAGGACCGTTGACGAAGATGATACGTTCTTTCAGCAAACGTGAAAAAATATCATAGGCCCGCTCGCCACGGTTGGTCTGCTCGACAACCATCGGCACAAGGTTCATGACGGTTTCAATTGGATCTCTCATTATGGGCCTCTGCATATTTATAACGAATATGAATCGTATGGATGTTCCATACATAGGGCTTTGCAGCCCTGTTCCGCAAGATGCCGATCAATCCCAATCGGAATCCTGCTCGACAGGCTTAATGCCGCGTTTCTCATCGAGTATTTTGCGCGCTGTTTCTGTCAGACGAGCTTGAATACGAACCGAACCATCCTCGAGGTCTTCACGCTTCACATCGCTACCATGCTGGTAAATCCAGTCAAGAATACGAAGCTCTGAAGGTGGAAGCACCACATCTACTGAGCCGAGCGCACCAGCAATGCGGCTCTCGATCAATGACAGCAACCTGTCAACACCTTCACCTGTCCAAGCCGAAAGCGGGATTGGTCGACCTTCGTCACCGCCAGCCGCAGCCAGACGCAGGGCTGCCTCACGGCCAGCTTCGTCCAGATTATCGATCTTGTTCCAAATCTGGATCACACGCTTATGATCATGCGGATCGACATCGAGACCAGTCAAAATGCTTTCGACGTCTTCAGCTTGCGCCGCATTATCAGGATCGGAAATGTCGCGCACATGCAGAATCAGATCAGCTTCGACAACTTCTTCAAGCGTCGCGCGAAATGCTGCAACGAGATGATGCGGAAGATTTGAGATGAAGCCCACGGTATCCGAGAGAATAACCGTTTCGCCGTGCGGCAGACGAATACGGCGCAATGTCGGATCAAGCGTTGCAAACAGCATGTCTTCGGCCAGCACATCGGCACCCGTCATACGGTTAAACAAAGTAGACTTTCCCGCATTGGTGTAGCCAACCAGCGCGATGACCGGATGCGGCACTTTGCGGCGCTTCTGACGGTGCAATGTGCGAGTGCGCACGACCGTTTCCAGCTCGCGCTTGATTTTCAAAATCTTGTCCTGAAGCATGCGCCTATCGGCTTCAATCTGCGTTTCGCCCGGACCACCGAGGAAGCCACCGCCACCGCGCTGACGTTCCAAGTGCGTCCAGCTTCGGACAAGACGACCCTTTTGATAATTCAGATGTGCAAGCTCAACTTGCAACGAACCTTCTTTGGTGCGTGCGCGCTCGCCAAAAATTTCCAGAATAAGCCCGGTACGGTCGATAACCTTGACGTGTAATTCTTTTTCGAGATTACGCTGCTGCACGGGCGTCAACGCGTGATCAACAATCACGAGACCGATTGACTTTTCTTCCAAAATCTCGGCGATTGCCTCAATCTTACCCGTACCCAACAGCGTTGCTGGACGAGGTTGACTGACAGTCACATTTTCAGCATGGGCAATTTCAAGATTGATAGCACGAGCCAGACCAATAGCTTCTTCCAGCCGTGCTTCATTTGAACGCTGAAACTGCGCTCGTTCGCCTTCTTCGCTTGCCGTACTGGTATTGTAACGTTCCGGAAGAATGGGAACGATGACCGCTGCCCTCGTCGGTTCTGGCTCAGACAGGCCAAATCCTTTTTTTTCATCGGCAGGCGAAACATTCGCGTCTTTGAATTTCGACAAATAAAATTACTCCGGGATACGGAACCTAGCTGCACCCGCAAATAGGTCTTCGCATAAGCGGTTTCAAATAGAAGACGCCCCGGCCAATCAAATCATGATTCAGAAAACTGACGTGCAGTATCGGAATCGAAAAAGCTGGAGCAAAGTGACGGTTTCAAGAGATCACCACGCTCCAGCATAAACTGGTCAGTTAAAAACTGAGAAGCGTCAGACTTCCTCACCCTCGAACATCTGTACCGGCTGGCTCGGCATGATGGTCGAAATTGCATGCTTGTAAACAAGCTGCGAATGACCATCGCGACGCAGCAACACACAGAAATTGTCAAATGACGTCACGATACCTGTGAGCTTCACACCATTGATAAGAAAAATGGTCAGTGAAATTTTCTGCTTGCGTACAGAATTGAGAAAAAGGTCTTGAAGATTTTGCGATCGTTCAGCCATTGTTTTTATTCCTTTAATCGATCAGCACTTTGTTCGTTTATGCCAGACGAACACGCGCACACACATAAATCAAGCTCCCGGGTTGCGCAAAACCAGTCGCTAAAAGCAATTGCTGTGGAAAGACAACTGCTTCGCTCTTAATCTTCGGTTAACAGGATGGGAATCTTTCCGCAACCAACAAATTCAAAACCTGACATGCAAATCTTTGCAGGTATGAATACAGGAACCTTATTTGTGGTCGCTCGAAAGTGGTTTACCAAGCAATGGTCTAACCCGATCAATAGCCCACATATAAAAACTTCCCGGCTGCATCGAGACAACCTCTTTATGTTTCTTATGGATATGAAAGCCAATAAAATCAGGGTGTGTTATCGGCTCTATGCCATAGACTGGGTCATAAATCCGAGTAGCCTCTTTCCCCACCCAGTAATAGAAATTTTCCTGCCGTGCTGCATTTTTAAAGATGCCATACTTGCGTGCGAGCCGTGATATGCCGTCATTTCCGAAAATTGTAATCCCTATAGCGGCAGGCGTAACTTCTTTGCCCGTAAGACGATAGTATAATGGCCGTAGTTTGCCACGACGTACTCCCAGCCAGCGCGGCAGCGGATCACTAGACGCGACATAATCCTCAAATTCACGAATGATAGGGTGATCATGCGGTAGATAAAGAGCCGAGACACCGACGCGAAAACGATTCTCTCGCGCCAGATATGGCTTCGTAGGATCGGGATTAAATTGCTTGAGCAAATAGACATCCGTATCAAGCCATACGCCCTGCTTGTGCTTCATCAGCATAATACGGAAAATGTCGCTGAACTGAACTATCGTCGTTCGACTGCGTAAATTCGGGTAATTGGGATCGAGACGCTTAAATACCTGCTCAGGCAGAATAGTGCTGGCATCGTGGATTTCGATGCCATCGGGGACATTCTCGATTGGCGCGTATGAAAACAACTTCACGCGTTGGCCAGTCATCACCATGGATGCAAGGCATATGCGGTCGACGTCCCGTAGACTCGGCCCATACCAGAAAGTGCAGATATCCATCAGAGATACCGGGTAATAGAGGTTGGCATTTTCAAAAACTCAGAAAAATTCGAGGCTAACGCGGAACATCTGTTCTACGTGCTTAATAGCATCTGCAGTTGCGAATATTACAACACGATCTTTCGGTTTAATACGCACGTCACCATTTGGTTGAATAACCTGCCCTGCACGGTAAATCGCACCAATTCGCAAGCCTTCCGGCAAATCGAGATCACGCAAGGGTGCACCGACCAGCGATGATGTCTCAAGTGCTTCCGCCTCAATAATCTCAGCCATATCACGATAGACGCTGTAAACTGCGCGAATACGACCACGTCGAACATGCTGCAATATCTTCGAAACCGTTACAGCCTTCGGATCAATATACGCATCGATCCCCACCATGTGGGTAAAATCCTGATAGCCAGTCGTGTTGATCAGCGCCATATTGGCCTTACAGCCAAGGCGCTTGGCCATTATGCTTGAGAGAATATTCACCTGATCCTGATTGGTCAGAGCGACAAAAAGGTCAGCATCCTCAATATCCGCTTCCTGCAAAAGCTCCTGATCCAGCGCGCTACCATGCAGAACCATGGTGCGTTTCAATTGATCGGCGATCATGAAAGCGCGCTCATGCTCGCTTTCAATCATCTTTATGCGTGTCTGCCATTTGCGTTCTTCAATGGCTTTTGCGACATAGAGGCCAATATTGCCACCACCCGCAATGACAATGCGATGCGCCTCTGGCTTTTCGTGCCCGAACAATGAAAGCGTTCTGCGAACCTGCTCGCGGGTTGTCACAACATAAGCGAGATCACCGGCATTGAGCTGATCGGTCGAGCGCGGAATAAACAAACTGCCATTGCGCACAACACCCACAACTGTTGCCGCAAGATCAGGAAACAGATCGGAGAGCTGTTTGAGTGGCGTATTGATAACCGGGCATTCTTCGAGACATTCGATGGCGAGACCAATGATCTTATCATCGGCAAACCGCAAAACATCGGTCGCGCCCTGCAAGGCAATACGCCGCAAAACCACTTCACCGACTTCAAGCTCAGGTGAAATAATCACATCAATCGGCAGGTTTTCGCGCAGGAACAAGTCCTGATATTC
>Ga0308165_1004899_pt1 | contig 12834 bp, 10 predicted proteins | sample PhyWR2_FD_201032 | JGI IMG/M metagenome (GOLD analysis project Ga0308165, IMG submission 201032) | Phyllosphere microbial communities from UC Gill Tract Community Farm, Albany, California, United States - DLSLW.R2 | ecosystem: Host-associated > Plants > Phyllosphere > Unclassified | place: USA...
TCCACCTGGACCTTAACGCCCCACTGCGCACTCAGCTTGCCGCTGATATCCGCAACAGCCTGGCTGGTCGTCTGCACATTGGCATTGGTATCACCAATCGCAGCCGTCACCTGCTGAATGCTGGACGCCGTAGCGGTTGATAAATCCACCACGGCTTTGTCGATGCGGGTGACAGCTGCAGCGTTAGTCTGGCCGTTGGTTTCAACCGTCGCTTTAAGCGTGGTGACCTGCTCAGCCAGGGCACTGGTGGCATCCGCAGCAGTCTTCTTCGCCTCGGTGATTTCAGCTGCCGTTTTCGTTTCGCCAACGGCGAACGTGACGCGCTGATCCGAGAACGCCATGAAGTTGGCCAGAGCATTGGTAACGTTGCCGATAAGGCCACTGTCCCTGCTGGCCGTGTTGCCGTCCACGTCAACTTTCAGCGTATCGATGCGGCGGCCGAGCGCGCTGTCACCGTCCGTGCGGGCCGTGGTTTCAGTGCTGATGTCTGAGGTGTTCTGGTCAGTAGTCGCCTTAACCGCCGCCAGCGCAGAGGTCTGCGCCTTATCGTTATCAGAAACAGCCTTATCAATGCGGGTGACAGCGGCGGTGTTTTTACCAACAGCCGTATTCAGACCTGATAGCGCGGTAGCCTGCGCCTCCTGCTCAGTCGTCAGCGTTGCCAGCTCCTGCGTCACGCTGGCTTTGTTGGCGTTAACGGTCGCTTCCAGCGCCGTCCGGGCTGTCACCTCTGCCTGTTGCGCCGTAATGCGTGCCTGGCGTTCAGTGTAAAGCAGACCAGCGGCCAGTTTTGACGGGTCATTACCGGTATAGCCGCCCCGGATCTGAGTGGCCAGCGTTTCGCGCGCCGTCGCCTCTGCCTGATCGCCGGTGACACGCGCTGTCGTCTCCTGCTGCAATGCCGCCATGCCCGCGCCCGGCGTCGGCCGACCCAGCGCCACCCAGTCAATCAGGAGATAGTTTGTCGCGTCCTGTTTACTGGAGAGGTCCAGCCGAATCTGGTTAATCGTGGTATCCGCAAGCCACGGGATATCGTCACATTCAAGAGTAGCGACACCGTCGGAGTTATATGCGGGTTCGGCCACCGTGAACCGGTTGATGTCGTTGAAAGCCGCCGTGTTGCGCCAGCGGATTTCCCCTGTCCATGCAGGTGATCCCACCTTTTTAATGCGCAGCTTCAGGAAGCGATACGCTGCTGCCGTGATACCCAGCGAGCCGGGGGACGCCACCCATGGATCAGATGCATGGTTAGCAGGACGCAGCCAGCCGTCAACAATCGTCGGCGTACCGTTCCCGACCCAGCCTTCCACCGTCGAATCGAAATACCAGATTTTGGCCGGGTCGAACTGCGAGCCAGTACCCGCCGACACCTGTGCAATCTGCTGCGCGAGTGAGTCGGTACTGGTCTGAATCGTCTGGTTGACGTTGCTGATATCCGCGACGCGCTCGTTCTTCTCGGTCAGTAATGCCTGCCCGCGCGCCGTCGCCTCATCGGTGATCGCCTTTTTACGATCTGCAACCTCCTGCGTCAGGCCCGCTTTAGTGGCCGCCGACTCCGTTGTGACCGTGCTGATATCATCACGCGCTGACTGAATATCACCGCTGATATCGGTGATTTCTTTGACGAGGTCTTTGTAGGTATCGGTGCCTTTAATCTGATTATCGAGATCCACCAGGTAGTCGGCAGCGGTCGAGCTGCTGCTGCCCTGAATCCAGCCCGTCCAGGCTGACTGGTTGCCGGTGCGATCGACAAGCCGCGCGCGGTACCAGAACCCCACTCCGGCTTTCAGACCAAGCTGCTGATAATTGTGCTGGGGATACGGCACCCCGGCCAGCAGCATGGCGTTCGCCCCGGTTGATACCGTGGAATACTGAATTTCCGTCTGCAGCGTATCGCCCGTTCCCGCAGGAAAATCCCAGTCCAGCTGAACGCCCCACAGTAGCGGCGTGGTGCGGAAATTACCCGGCATCGGCACATTGCCCGTTCTGCCTTTCAGGTGCGTCAGCACAGACGTTGCCCAAAGACTGGATGCGCCACCTGCGTTTATTGCCCGGACCCGTACCAGGTAGTCGCCCTCGAAGATGCCGGGCACTTCAATATTACGCAGGCCAGTTTGAGGGACGTTAACCCACTCGCTATCGCCCCTGCGCCACTGCGCCTGATAGGCAACGATATCAGCCTGAGGCTTGCCCGCTTTATCCAGCGGCGTATCCCAGGACGCCACCAGAGTGGCGATGCGCTGCCCCTGGCGCACAGAGTCATAACTCGACACCACGACATTGCCGGGTTGGCCGACAATTCCCGTGGGGATCAGGCTGATTGGCGGGATATCCAGGCGGGCATTGTTATCGACAGCGTCATATTTCGAGGTGTTGTATTCCGCACCAGTAATGGTGTAGGTGTTCTCCTCGTCGTTGAATGTCAGGTTCATCACACGGAAATACTGCAGGCGCAGCTGTCCGGCATCGATAACGAAAACGGCATCTGGCGCTGGCGCAGAGGAAAACGCCGTGGCCACGATTAACTGCATGCCGTTGACCGCCTGAATGACCCGGTTTTCCACAATGCCGCCCTGGGTGCGGATCATCAGCGTATCGCCCGGGACGGCGCTGGTCCCGCGATCGGTTGTAACGGCTTTAAGCCCGGCGTCGTAGCTTACAACTCGCCCACCATACACTCGCCCGGAAAAGCGCTCATCCGCAAAAGCGAACACGGTGCCGGGAACATAGGCAAAGCCATCCAGCCCGGTTTGCAACGTGATCATGCGATCGAGGTAGTTGGAGTACACCGCCCATCCGCCGCGGCGCTGCGCCTCACTCTCGCGCGTACAGCCGATGGCAGTCAGCTGCGTTTGCTTGAATTTGAACTGCTTCACCAGGTCAGGAAACATCACCGCAGTGGTGCGATCCTGATAGTGGTTGTCCGGGTCGCTGAAGTTAATCAACGCCGAACTGTAGCGGTTCTTCTCGCTGCCGCTTGAATAGTTCGGCTTTCCGACGACCGAGGCGCGAGTGAGGATCTGCAGCTTCGTCGTGTCCGCTGGCATGTCCGAGACAACATTGAACATGTTGTTGCCCCAGAACGTCATACCGTTGAAGCCAGCGGCGATATCCTTAATCACCTGCCAGGCATCGGCCTGCGACTGGATATAGACGTCAAACAGGAAGCGCGGCTCGGTACCGGTGCCGCCCTTACCATCGGGTACCTTCTGGTCACAGCGCTGGGCTATGCGGTACAGCTCCCACTTATCCAGCATGGCTGCCGTTACCCTACGACCCAGGCCAAAGCGCGGCTCCGTGAGTACATCGAACCAGATCCACGCCGGGTTATTCGACCAGCCCCATTTAAATGTCCCATCCCAGGTGCCGTTATAAACCCGACTAACCGGATCATAATTCTGCGGGATGCGGATAATCCGCCCTCTCGGCTTGCAGGATATTTTCGGGATGTTGTTGAAGGATTTTGCGTTGAACGACACATACAGCAGCGCGGTATGTGGATAGCGCAGGCGCGCGTCGATCACCTCCGTGATTGCCTGCACCTGTGTCTTGTTCTGTAGCATCTGGCTGGTGCTGTCTGCGGTATCGCGAACCACGCGGATCTGCCAGCCGGTGTTAGCCTTGGGCAGATTGATGCGGTGGGTCAGCTCGTACAGAGAACTGAGCTTTTCCGTTACGGTTTTGGTGAGCACAGTGCTGTATGCACCGCCATCTACAGCCACATCGATGTGATAGGTGACGGAAGTGCCGACGATATCGCCATCATTCTCCTGCTGCTGCAGACCGGTAATGCCGATACGCACCAGCACCGCGTCAATCTGGGTATTACTGATGGCACGAGTCCAGGGAGTGACCTTCGTCAGCGACACGCCAATGCTGGTCTCGTTCTCCACGGCCGGGAACCCGGGGATCGGCGACTGCGTCTGCGTGCCCGGACGAAAGTCCCAGGAGACATTCTCGAAGTTCATCGAGCCGTCGGCGTTGCCCAGCGGCGTGCCGTCAAGGAAGATCCGGGTAGCATCCAGTCCACCAGCAAACTCGCCTTCACCGAGCGCCAGCAGCATACGGCAGCGCGCCATCGACTGCGCTGAATCAGGTTGTTCAACAGGCGTGTGCTGCTTCTGGCTGCCGCCCTTTGCACCAGTAATCGTTGCCATATTACATCCATAAAAAAAGCACCCGATAGGGTGCTAATTGAAGAGTAAGAAATTCTCAGATATCCTCGGCCACGATCCCCGCACTGATTATGGCGCCGCCAATTTCGCGCTCGCCATACAGCAGCGCGACCGGGTTGCCCATCGCCAGTGTGTTCACTGCGCCGCCGAAGGCATAGCTGGGCTTATTGTCGGGGTCATCACGCCCCTGAAGGCCTTTGGGCTGCGGCGAGAGCATCTGGTAGATACCGCCGGCCATCATACTGACACCACCGATGATTAACGAAGGTGCGAATCCCTGTGCGCCTGGTATAAATGAGGCAACCACCCCAGCGACCACCATTACAGCCCCCAGGATCGTCTGGAACATACCCGCCTTTTTCGCCCCTTCCAGCACAGGCGCGATGCGGATATCACTGCCACCGCCCAGCTCCCTGAAATCCTGTTCTCCGATGTTGCGTTTGCCACGAAACACCGCGAAGGTCATGCCGTTTTTTTTGGCATTCATGAGAAAGCTTTCCAGCCCGTCCAGGTTGATGCACAGCGCCTTTACCGCTTCCGCTGACGTCTGCACCGCCAGACGGTGAACGCGGCCAAACCGGGCACCCAGCGCGCCATACAATCGAATCGTGGTTAAGCGCGCCATGGCTTAATCTCCTGCGGCAGGTCTTTGTGCCGAACGCAGATCATCGTCCGGTCTTTAAAATATCCACGGGCATAAGGTGTGATACAGGATGGCTGGCCGTACAGGTGGTGCAGCAGCTCGCCCTCTTCGGTGATGATCCCCGCATGGTTCCACTTGTCCGACTCGACCTGCATGATGACCATGCAGCCGGGCGCCGGGTCGCATTCGACAAACCCTTCCCGCTCCCAGTTGTCAAAATAGAGGTTGTCCGGGTACTGGCTTTCCCACCATGGGTAATCAACGCGGAAATCGTTAAGCATCACGCCCTGAGTGGCGTGCCAGTCCATGACCAGTCCCCAGCAGTCGTGCGAACCCAGAATGAACGGGCGGCCAATCAGCGGTATGGCGTCCGGCGTTACTTCTGCGTATTCATCGCAGTCCGGAGCGTAGATGCCCCAGACCACGCCGGAGTTATTACACTGCTGGCGATCGAGGTCAGACGGGATAGGCCGTGCGCCGTCGCCCGGGTGGGAGTGAATGACCCGGATAATGGTTCCGGCATCCTCAGTATTCGCCCAGTGCTGACCGTCAATTCTGAAATGCTCGGTCGGGTTTTCGTGGCTGTTCGGCACAGGGATATAGCGCTGGCGCCGTCCTGACTGAATGACAAAGCCGCAGCACTCGCGTGGGGATTCCTCCAGCGCATGCGCCCGGATCGCCGTCATAATGGTTTTGTTCATGGGTATATCCGGTTATCGGGTGAAGAGAACTGTCGCCGGGTAGCCGCCGAAATCAAGAACGGCAGTGTTCGGTTCTGCCAGCCCTGCGCCGAAACGCTTGCGGCAGTCACTGAGGCAACCCCCGCATGCATCAAACGCCGGGTCCGCTACCGCATTACCCTTCGCATCGAAATATGCCGTGCCGTTGTAGGTGCAGCCGTCACCGCTGCGATATTGTCCGCGCAGTGCCCATTCGCAGAGCGAGGTGATCTGCCGGGTTGGTATGACCAGGTTCTGCAGGTCTGCCGGGCTACTGAGCGACCAGGACACCATCTCGTCATCTTCAGAGGTTTTGGTATCCAGCCAGAAGGTCTGTAGGGAGAACATCGTCGGGTCTGCTGTCGGATTAACACCGCCCGGGAAGTTCACCGCATCCAGGTAAACCGCGTAGGTGTCAATGATGCTTACCTTCGCATTCACCATGTCCTTAAACTGGAGACAAAGCGCGGTGATGTGGCCGTCGAGGTTAGACACGCTGAGCTTTGGCTCGGCGGCCTGATCCGTTGAAAGCGCCAGGTCGGCAATCTGGAAGGGCCAGAACTCGTAGGCGTTGCCATCCCAGATGATGGGCTTCGGCCCCAGCCTGGCCTCGTCGCCGTTCGCCGCGTCAATCTCGGCAGGCGTATGGGGAAACGGGCTGTAGTGAAAGCAGTGGATCCCGCCGCTGAACTCTGAGGCATCCACTTCGACCAGGCGGACCCTGCCGCCTGGTGCCAGCTTCGCGGCCTGATCAACAAGTTCCATTATGCGTATACCCCGTAGGCCCGTTTAATAGTGAACGTCAGCTCAGCGAATTTGCTGTTGATCTGGTTCTTGCGCACCGAGTTAGCGACAGTCCGGTAAAGCCCCTTCTCTTCGCCTGGCGGCGTGATGATGAAAGCCTTTACGGTATGAGCCAGCAGGAAGTCGCGGATAGCTTTTACCTCGGCATCGGTACCAGTGTGCTTCATCGGCACCTGAATGGCCGTGGAGTTGATGCCATTCTCGGCCACCTGTTCATAGCCATCGCCAAACTGAGCCGATCGCACCGTCTGACCATACTCGACAGGCCCGGCACCGAGCTGCGAACGCCAGTTGTAGGTTTCAACTGCCATATTTGCTCCATAAAAAAAGCCACCCGAAGGTGGCTGGTCAGTATAAGTAGCAGATCAGCGGTTTTCACAACCAAGCTGAGACTTGTCTATAATCTGCGTGCCTTCGACACGGAAACCATATGTGCCGAAAAGAAATGCGTGGTTTAATTGATAGATAACAACATCGCTTAGACCTACGGAACACTTATCTTTTTCAATAGCTCGATCCATTGCTGTTTTAACGCTTGGAATGCCCAATGGGAAAATGACAATAGGAGCTTTGTCTTCACCAGTCACACGTTGACCTTTTTCAAACTTAGCTGCGTTCAGGTTGTAGTTTTTGGTACTTCCTACGGTCATATCAGCAACACGAACAGTACAGCCAGACAGCATTAACGCCCCAAGAGCTAAAGCAACTACCTTCTTCATTTCACGTTTCCTTTGATTACAATCGGAAACATCTTAACAGGATGAATAATAAGGTCAAAACAATCGAAGCGACTATGCGCCTTTAGTGAAGTTGTAGATCATGCCACCCGGCTTAAGATGTTTTTGAACCACCTGCAGAGCGGCTTTCTGCATTTCCTCAGCGAGCGCACGTCCCATGGCATCGCCAGAACTGGAGGTGCGTGCTGTTGCCGAACCACCAACATCGACGTTAACGGTAGTATTAATAACCGGCGCTACACCACCGCCGCCTTGCGCTCTTACGCCTAAACGCCCGGCTGAGTCACGGGTAAGTGGCATGATCGCCTCCGCACCAGCCTCACCGAAAACCCCACCTTTCGCGAATTTCGATGAACCTTGAAAGGTAAAGTACTGAGGTGAGTCATAAACGCCATTCACATATTTGCTGAGGCCTGCGGACTCATACACGCCGCCTTTTGCGTTAAATGTGACTCCAGATGCAGCATTGGTGTAAGCTCCTCCTGGAGTTGAGCCACCACCAGCGCCGCCGCTTACCCATCCCATAGCAGCCTGCACCGCATAAGCCACCATTAGGCGGTTTGTCACATCCAGGATCATCTTCAGCATCGATTTGCCAAACTCTTTAACCGATGCCTTCCCGGTTGTCATGAGCTCGGTCAGCATGTCGCTCAGGCCTGTCAGTGTTGAACTGGCAACGTTCTTGACGGCGTCATAAGTGTTGGTAGCAGCATCCAGATACTCATTCCAGCCGCTGATCGCACCTGATTTCCAGTCGCCACGCAGTTTATCTTCTTCAGCGTAGTATTTCCGAAGCGCCGCTAACTCCTTCTCATAGCCAGCATCGTCAAGTTTTCCCCCTCCATTTAGCCAGCCCTGTCGAAGCTGAGCCTCCTCAGTCATTCGCTGGGCCATGCGACTACTCAAACCAGACCCACTCCGGAGCGCCTCTGACTTCTCGGACATCTGCGTGACATACTTATTGGCCTGCTGCGCCAGCCCGTTAATCTTCTGCTGGGCCTCAACTTCCTTGTTCTTCTGATCCACCACCCTCGCGGCGTTCAGTATGGCCTCACGGCTCGACAGAAGAGATTTTTCCTGCGTGGTCAGGGCGCGAGTCCTGGCGGCGCTGTCCAACTCAGCGAAGCGTGATTGCTGCTTACTGAACTCAGTATTTTTAGCGTGCGTTTCGCCGGTCTGCCGCAGAGTTTCGAGGGTTTCAGTTAACGTTCTGGCCTGAGCGCGGTAATTTTCCAGAGTGCGATCGCCAGCGTCGAGCGTAGTCTTCGCTTCTCTGGCCTTTTTGGTTGAGTCCTGGGCAAGTTTCGTTACTGCATTCTTTGATTCGCGGCTGGTACCGCCCTCACCTGAAACGTTAGCGCCCTTGGCCTCAGCCTCATAATTTGCCTGCGCGTTAGGTGCGGTGATCCGCTTCCAAAGTTCGTCGTAGCGCTTTTTGTTCGCCTCAATTTCCTTGTCAGCTTCTGCCCCGGCCTTTTTCATGGCCTCGACGTCCATGCCGAGGAAGTTAGCTACCGCGCCACCGCCGGGTATCTTCTCCGCCCAGCCAGCAATGGTGCCGGTAAACTTCGCATCAAGAGAGGTTATATTGAGGAAGAGATCGTTAATTGAAGCCTTAACGAGGTCAAAGATATCAATGACCTGATTTCCCCAGGCGCGGACGGTAATGCCGATATCCCTGAAATTATCAGAGGCACTTTTTTTGAGTGACTCCCACATCTGGCCAATATTATCAGTGGCCTTATTCGTTTCCTCAGCACGCTTGGTCATGACGTCAGCGTATAGCTGGATGGCCTCAGCCACTGCAGCCTCCTCACCCTTCTGCTTACGCAACTGGATGATGTGCTTCATCATGGCTTCATCGACAAAGCCGTACTGCTCATTCAGGCTCGCCAGGCCTTTCACCGGGTCGCTGACAATCTTGCCAAAGTCAGACATTGCCGCTTTGGTATCGCTGCCCGCCTTGCCCATCAGGGTGATGGACGTGGCGATCTGCTTCATCTGGCTGGCGGTATATTTGCCAGTGTCATTCAGCGTTACCAGGGTATCGACCGTCGAGCTGATTGAGGTGTTGGTTTTCCCGGCCACCTCTTCAGCGGCCTGATTAAGCTGCTGCATTGAGGCGAACCCAGCGCCACCCATCATGATGACCGAGCGGGCCACCTGGTCGAACTGCTCAGACGAGCTATACGCCGCGGCAGCCAGCAAACCGACTGTGCCAACCAGCGCCCCAAGCGCGATGGTGGTCGGGCTGATCAGACCAACCATGCTGCTGATGTAATCGCCGACGCCCGTCAGCGCCCCCTGGACACCGCCGAACTGGTCTTTAATCTGCCCGCCCTGCTGGAGCAGGATCAGGAAAGGAGACTGACCACCAGCCAGCTGCGTAGCAATGTCGGTGAACTGCGCTGGCAGCGTGCGCATTGCCGCGCTGTATTGGCCGACAGAGATACCGGCACGCCGGGCGGCGGCTTCCTGCCGGGACAGAGCCTCAGGCAATACGTCAGCGACACCAGAAAGGCGCTCACGCGTCTGGTTGAGAATGCCGTTGAAGTGCTCGAACTGCGCGCTATTGATGCGCCCTGACTCGAAATGGGCCACCAGCTGCGCGTGCTGCTCATCCAGAGAGTTGAACGCGCGGATCGTCGGGTCGATGGAGCCCAGCAGGTTCTTCAGTGCGGCAGATTGCTTTTCGGCAGCTTGGGTGGCGGCCAGTTCGGCCTGGGCCCGCGCTGCTGCCTCGCCGGTATCGGTCAGCTTCAGCCGGGTATCATCCAGGATCTTGTTATAGGCCTGGAATGTATCGGTATCCAGAAAGCCCCTGGTCTGGAAGTTACGCAGCGCAGCCTGCTGTTCGTCCAGGCGGTTCAACGCCTTGGTGACCGGGTCGATATTCTCCAACAGGCCTTTGAGCGCAGTCTGCTGCTCTTTAAGACCTTCGCTGCCCTGCTTCGCAGACTCAGCTCCAGCGCGGAATACGCTGTTAAGGTCATCGGCTTTACCTACGGCTCCCGCCGCGGCTTCACCGAGTTTATCCAGTTCATTGCTGGCCGTTTTCAGATCGGATACATCAGCACGCAATGTGATCGAGGCGATTTGGTCACTCATCAGGCCGTCTCCTTATGCATCACTTTGAGAGCCTCGCTTTCCATAATTCGAATATCAGCCATGCAGGCCGCCGCATCCTCAACCCCGTGCAACTCAAACACCCAGGGGAGAACGTTGTAATCAAGACCGGTCGCACCGCTCGCACCGACGCGCCATTGGGTCGCCAGTGTGGAGAAGACGGTAAAGGCCTCCCATATAGAGGGCAGGATCCCCACCTCTTCCTCCACGTCCTCAGGCGTTAAACCAAAAGCGGCTAACTCCGCGAGCGTCGGTCCCGGCGTATACATCGCTGCGGCGACCTGCCTCAGTTTTTTTCGCGGTAACCCATCAGCTCTTTGGTGTAGGCCATGCCGATGCTGTCGAATGCGCGCGGATAGTTCTTAAGTAGGACAACCACGTTATCGCGGTTGAATTCGTCTGGCAGAGCCCAGCCTTCAACGATTTCCATCAGGTAATCGGCATGCGGCTCGATGAGAGCTTTTTTACCTTCAGCCGCTTTCTTCATCTTCTCGTCCATAGCACGCAACTCTTCGAGCGTCTTATGGCGGAAGGTAAAGGTCAGCTTACCGTCTTCGGCACCGGCGCGCGGAATACTGGCGGTAGCGGAAAACGTTGGGTTCGGGATCAGGGAGAATTGGGTCATTGATTCATCTCAGAATAGCCCGGCGAACCGGGCCTTGTTGGTTAGCTGACAGTGACGGCGCAAGCAGCCGAGGTGAGGGTTTTGCCGGCGGCATCGGTGACTTCGCAGGTGTAAGAGCCAGCATCGCCGGATGCGACCGATGCGATGTTGAAAGTCGAAGCGGTTTTGCCCGGGATTGTGGTGCTGCCTTTCTTCCACACGTAGGTGTAAGGCGCGGAGCCGCCCTGCATAACCACAGCCAGATCCAGTGCAGCCCCAACTGCGAGGGCTTTGGTGGCAGGCAGGTCAGTCAGGAACGCCAGCGGCACTGCGGAGGCATCGGCGATTGGGTAAATCTGCATATCCGATTCGAAGTTCATGCGCGCTTCGTTGCTTTCCACAGCGTTGATTTCGGTCTTAGGCACCTTCTGGAATGACACTTTGGCAGAGTAATAACGATCCGCTTTGCCGCGCGGGTTGTGGAACCACACTGCAGTGGTATCGCTGGAGTCATCCAGGTCAATCAGACGTTTGTAGATCGCCAGTTGCGGGTCATGTGCGAAGGTGTAGACCTGAATCACCGCGTTTTTGAACGTCGGGATGGTACGGGCCTTATCATCCTCCAGGAACTGGATGGAGGTAGTCTGCTGGTCACCGCCCTCAGTGGACAGCGTCATGACCTGCGGCATGGTGATCCATGAGTCGACTTTGCGCAGCGTACCGGCGCCGGTGCCCGCTGGGAATTTTTTGGTGTCGGTGGTATCGAAGGCTTCCAGCACGATTTTATTACTGGTCACGGACTTAACGCGCAGCACCATGTTATCGAGCTTCAGCCAGCCAGAGCTAACCTGGACAACATCGCCCGCCAGGATGCCAGCAGCCGAGGCAACGGTCAGTTCGCATTCTGTCGCGTTGGAGGCTGCAGTAAAGACAATCGGCGCAAGATAGGCCTTGGCCACGTTCACACGTGACCCGTTAGGGATTGCGAATGCCATTGCATTCTCCTGAATTGAGGAAATAAAAAACCCGCCGGTTGGCGGGTCAGTAATCAGCGCGATACTGCATGCTGACGGGGGTGGTGTAGGTGATAGAGCCGCTACTGCCGTTGGGTGCTGACGTTGGGCGATCCTGTATCGGCGTGCGCACCTGCGGCGGGCCGTTGATGTATACGGTCAGGTCACCATCCACCAGCGGCAGCCCTTCGGGGAAGGCGTCAGCGACAGACTTCGCCAGCCCCCTGGCCTGAGCCACACCACTACCGGCAGGAGCGATGATGTTGAGCTGCAGAATGCCCTGGTACGTACGCAACTGGCCTTCCAGGTCCTGCCCCACGGTTTGCGCCGGCAGAACATAAACACGCCCGTAAGGCGCATTATCCGGGGGAGTAAACGCGATGTTTGGCCAGGCCACTGGCAGCCCGAGCGAAGAGCAGATAACCGCGATACGACCTTCCAGCAGGTCAGCGATCCGCATTGACTGGTCACCGACCATTGCGCACCTCGCTCATTGCTTCACGGAACAGCTGCGCGGCGTCCAGCGCGGTGATGCCCACCATGCCACCGGGGGCCTGACCGGAGTGCCCGTTCTCCAGCGCCTGTGCATACGGCAGGTTATTGGTGAAGAAAATCGAGCTGACCTGCCCCACCCGGAACACTTCCAGCACCGCCATGCCTCGGGAGTTGGAACCCTGACCGGAAGCATCCGGTGTATCGTTGGATTGGGTCGGCTGGCTATCAAAGCCCACATACCAGTTGTTTTTGAACCGCCCGCCGACATAGCCATCAGGCTTTTTGATGTCCATCGAGTCGTTGACGCGCAGGCCGCGCTTAAGTCGTCCAGATTTGGTCAGGTTAGCCTGGTCATCACGCAGGGTCGCGTTATGCTCCCGAACTGCATCGTTATATGCCGATGCAGTCTGGTTTATCAGCCAGATATCGGGGTTACCAATTGGAGACATCTCCACCAACTGAGCGAGGATTTTAATACCCGTCCGGCGCACTACCTCGTCCATCTCCTGCTTCGAGCT
>Ga0308165_1004900_pt1 | contig 12834 bp, 10 predicted proteins | sample PhyWR2_FD_201032 | JGI IMG/M metagenome (GOLD analysis project Ga0308165, IMG submission 201032) | Phyllosphere microbial communities from UC Gill Tract Community Farm, Albany, California, United States - DLSLW.R2 | ecosystem: Host-associated > Plants > Phyllosphere > Unclassified | place: USA...
GGTTTTTATCCTACATCCTGAACCCGCGGGGATCTTAATCTCTACGTTGGCTACACCCGATTTTACCACCACATCTGTAATCGGCAGTAAATCGCCAAATGTAATATCTAGCGCCGCTGCTCCCCCATCGAAACGGAATGTACGCACTTTATACTCCGAAAAGTCGAAGTTTGCTTCTCCAGCGCCGAGTTTCATCAAAATATCCCAATTGGGTGTTTTATTTAGCTTAAAGCCAACGTCGTTACCATTATCGCCAAATTTCCATTTACTTTTGCGATCGTCCATGCTAAAGGTTAGCACCGTTGCCGTATCGGTAACCATCTTTTTTAAAGAGAAGTTGCCATGTCTCTTTTTTACTTCTGCTTTGATAAGATCTGACGTTTCACCATCTAAATTGAAAGAGAGGCCGCCGCCAGAAATATTTAAGATGGTTTTCTTTGCACTGTCTGCCGTAACCAACGGCTCCGATAAGTTCAGCATGTTGAATGCAGTATCCTGATCGTCGTTGTCATCATCACCAGAAATCTCAATGTCTTTATTAAAGTGATTTCCGAACCAATTGCCCCGTTCGGGCTCTTGCTGGCCTTTAAAAAACAAGAAACACAGCGCAACCACCAACACAATAATCGAAATGATGCTTCCGGTTTGAGAATTGTTCCTGTTGAACAGGATATTTAAGCCACCAATGATCAAAAATATTGGCCAAAAGCCCCAGATATTGCGCCAGTAAAACTCTATTATACCAAAGTTTTCTAATAAGAGTACACCACCAATAAAAAGCAGTAAAATACCCCAGATTAATCTATCTAATTTCATTTTAATTATGCTTGAGGGTTTGTAGATGTTGAATTGTTGTCGTTGTCTGGCTTTTCTTCCACAATTAGTGCGTCCGAAACATCGGCTGATTTTTTCTGTTCTTCCTGCGCTTGCTGGTTTTGAAAGTTCGTCCATTCGTTTTTGCGCCTGGATTTTGCAATAATGCTAATACCCAAGGCAATAAAAACCATTGGCCACATAAACTTGAAAAAATTCCTGATGGTGAACCATTCTGGAATAAAATCCAACTGGTGCATTAAAAAGAAACAGCCTATCACCAGCATGAGCAGTCCGGCAATTGTTCGGCCCGAATCATTAGGCTTACTGAATTTGCTAAAATCGGGCTGGGTTTCGAAAGGTCTTTTCATGTTATCATCAACCGGCTGGGTCCAGTTTGTATTGCCCGTTCCTGCCGGCCCGGTAAATGTATCCGACGAACCGAACGGTGCGGCATTTGGATTATTTTTATTGAAGTAATCGTTAAACTTCGAATATCTTACATTTGGATCGTTATTTACCGGGACAATAATCCACATAATGATGTAGGCCAAAAGGCCACCACCTGCCATAAAAATGGTCGATAACGCAAACAATAACCTGATAATGGTTACCTCAACCTGCATGTAATCTGCAAGACCAGAAGCTACACCGGCAATCATCTTATCGTGTTCGTTTCTAAAAAGCTTCTTTTCCATGATATTGTCTTTTTTTTGCCCCAACGGGGATGCCTTTGGCGTGTTTAAAAATCGAGCGGCGTCATCAACACCTCATCAACGTTTACACCTTTACTTAAATTTAAAATGGTAAACAAAGTTTCCGCAATATCGTCGGGCTGTACAAATTTGTCATCAGGAATCGTTGTTCCCTCCCATGATGATGTTTTGGTTGAGCCCGGCAAAAATGCCGTTACCTTAACGTTGTGTGGGGCTAATTCTTGCCGCAATACATGATTAAGACTTAACATCGCTGCTTTTGTTACACTATAACTGCCGCCATTTTTTACTGGTGCTTTGCTGGCTACTGAGCAAATGTTAAATATGTGCCCTTTCTGCTCCAGGCGCATTTTTTTGGCAAAAAATTTACTGATGTAATAACATGCATTAACGTTTAGGTTTTGCTGCTTTTCGAACGTTTCGTCGTCTTCATCCAACAAGCTGCCGGGTAAAAACGTACCCACATTGTTTACCAAAACATCGGCGAAGCCAAATTCCTGATCAGCGCTGTCGAGAAAACTCTTTATTTCAGATTTTACCGCACAATCTACCGCATAGATAGCAATCGTTCTATTATCAACAAGCAACTCGCTTCGTAACTCCTCAAGTTCCTTTTTATTTCTGGCAGTAAGTAGTAAATCGTATCCATTTTGCCAAAGTTTAATCGCAATTGCTCTGCCAATCCCCTTTGTTGCACCTGTTATTATCGCTTTCATTATTATGGTTTAATTTTTGTTAGCAAAAAACAATATTTATATTCATAACCACGAATATTTTTACAATAATCAATTGCGACAACTTTTTTATCGTTTCTTTGTAGTATATTAATGATCATTTAAATTAAGCAAACCATACGGAATGAATTTTACCAATTTTGGCAGATACATACTGCTTTTAAAGTCTGTATTTAGAAGACCGGAAAAACTAAAAATATACCTGAAAGAAATAGCCAAGCAAATGGATTATGTTGGTGTGGGCTCGTTGGGGCTTATTGCCATTATTTCTACCTTTATCGGTGCAGTAATGACCTTGCAGATTGCTTTCCAGTTAACCAGCGATTTTATCCCGAAAACGATTATCGGCTCTGTAAACCGTGATTCGAGTATTCTGGAGCTGAGCCCAACCATTAGTGCAATTGTATTGGCGGGTAAAATTGGTTCGGCCATTTCATCAGAAATCGGCTCGATGCGGGTGACTGAGCAAATCGATGCGCTTGAGATTATGGGAATAAACGCACCGGGATACCTCATTTTACCGAAAATCATATCAGGCATTACCATGGTGCCCGTGTTGGTTATCATCTCAATGGTTTTAAGTATCTCTGGTGGTTACCTGGGTGGAACTATTTCGGGCGCTGTAACTCCTTCTGAGTATATTCAAGGTATTACAACCGATTTTAATCCTTACACTATTGTTGTAGCTTTGGTAAAGGCATTTGTGTTCGGGTTTATTATTACATCGGTGCCCGCATACGAGGGTTTTTACGTTCGTGGTGGCGCTTTAGAGGTTTCACAAGCCAGTACCAGAGCCGTTGTAATTAGTTGTATTTCTATTTTAGCCTGCGATTATATCGTAACCCAATTATTATTGTAATGATAGAGATTAAAGACATATATAAATCATTCTCGGGCAATGAAGTGTTGAAAGGCATTTCGGGCAAGTTTGAAGAAGGCGTTACTAATCTTATTATTGGGGCTTCGGGTTCTGGTAAAACCACGCTGTTAAAATGTATGGTTGGCCTGCATCAGCCAGATTCGGGCGCTGTATTGTACGATGGACGCGATTTTACGCCGATGAGCTACGAAGAACGTATTGAAGTTCGTAAAGAGATTGGAATGCTTTTTCAGGGATCGGCACTTTTTGATAGCATGACTGTGGAAGAGAACGTCATGTTTCCATTGAACATGTTTACCGATCAATCCCGCAAAGAAAAGATCGAACGTGTCAATTTTTGTTTGGAAAGGGTTAACCTTGCGGGAAAGAACAAGTTGTTTCCGGCTGAGCTTTCTGGCGGGATGAAGAAACGCGTTGGTATTGCCCGGGCGATTTCGATGAACCCGAAATATTTATTTTGCGATGAACCAAACTCTGGCCTGGATCCTAAAACATCAATCGTTATTGATGAATTGATTAAGGAAATAACCGAAGAATATAAAACCACAACCATTGTGGTAACTCACGATATGAACTCGGTTATGGGCATTGGCGATTACATTTTATTCTTGCACGAAGGAAAGAAATTTTGGGAAGGCAGCAACAAAGAAATTGCACATACCAACATTGAGGAGCTTAACGACTTTGTTTTTGCCAGCAGATTTATGAAAGCGGCAAAAGGCAAACTTTAAGAAAATGCGTATATTTGAATATGACCACTGCAACAAAAAACATCATTCATAAATTGGATACCTTACCGGAAAGTCTGGTGAACGAGGTGGAAGATTTTATTGATTTTTTGAAGGCCAAACCTGCTAAAAGTTTCTACAAAACAGCTGATGAGCCGGATAATATCGTTGAGGAGCCGAAAAGGTTATATGGCGCTGCAAAAGGCACCATACTATATATCGCTGATGATTTTAATGAGCCTTTAGATGTCCATTAAACAACCAAATCATCATCCGATGGCTATCGGATGCAAGATACCAAGCAATCTTTGTCTATAAATATCCGTATTGAGATTGCTTCGTGCCTCGCAATGACGGAATCAATAAAAAACACATGATACAATTACTCGCCCCAACACACTGGAAAGATTATGAACTGATTGATTGTGGGGATTTTGAAAAACTAGAACGTTTTGGCAATGTAATTCTTATACGCCCTGAACCGCAGGCCGTTTGGAAGAAAACATTATCAGAACAAGAATGGAAAAAAACGGCCAATATTACCTTTAGAGGCCGCTCTGCAACTTCTGGCGAATGGGTTAAAAAAAATCAAACTATTCCCGATCGCTGGCATGTCGAATACCGGAACAATGAGGTAGCCATCAAACTTCGTTTGGGCTTAACTTCATTTAAACATGTTGGCGTTTTCCCTGAACAAGCTGTAAATTGGGATTTTATTTCATCATCAATTAAAAAATTTAAAACGCCCCAACCGAAGGTTTTAAATCTTTTTGCCTACACGGGTGCTGCATCGTTAATTGCAAATGCGGCTGGCGCAGAAACTACACACGTTGATTCTATTAAACAGGTGGTAACCTGGGCAAATGAGAACCAAACGCTTTCGGGCTTGACAGATACGCGTTGGATGGTGGAAGATGCCTTAAAATTTGTGAAAAAAGAGCTTAAGCGAGGCAAGAAGTACAACGGGATTATTTTAGATCCTCCGGCATATGGGCACGGACCAAATGGCGAAAAATGGAAGCTTGAAGATCATATCCAAGAAATGATGCAGGATGTTGTTCAGTTATTGGATGAAAAAGAGCATTTTTTGATCTTGAATACTTACTCGCTTGGTTTCTCATCGGTAATTGTCGAGAATTTAATTCGCACTTCATTCCCTGCGGTTAAAAATCTAGAGACTGGCGAATTATATCTGCAAGCTACGGCAGGCGTTAAGTTACCGCTCGGCGTTTTCGGTAAGTTTTGCAATGTGTAAATGTTGATTACTTTATTTTAAACTCTCGGTTTTCCCACTTACTTTCACCCTTTAACAGATTCGACAACACGGTCTAAAACACTTTAATCATTTCTATAATAAATCTATGAAATTTCCTCAATTAGCGGGCACTTTAATGCTTGGCTGTGCCGCAATTAGCTTGTTTGCCAACTGTAACTCAGATGGTAAAAGCGCCAGCGGAGTGACCAAAATCTTTTCTTCGGACACTACAAAAAAGAAAACCGACTCAACAGAAAATGTAATGAAACCTGTTGATCCTAAATTATACGATTCGCTAACAAAGAAGTTAGCTAATGGCGATACCACCGGCAAATGGCCAGTAAAAAACCAGCCCACACCTTTGGCGGGTGCCATTTTGCCCTTTAAACGTATTGTGGTGTATTATGGTAATCTTCACTCAAAGAAAATGGGCGCTCTCGGCGAATATGCTCCTAAAGAGATGTGGCGTCGCTTAAATGCAGAAGTTAAACATTGGGAAAAAGCAGATCCATCAACTCCAGTACAACCCGGGTTGCATTACATTGCAGCTGTGGCGAGCGGTACACCTGGAAGGGACGGAAAATATATTAACCGAATGGCAAACAGCCAAATTGATTCTGTTTTGAAAATTGCTAAAATGCAGCCCAATACAATTGTTTTTCTCGATCTTCAGGTGGCATTGAGCACAATAAAGGCTGAGCTTCCACATATCGAAAAATACCTTGAGCTGCCGTATGTTCATTTGGGAATAGATCCAGAATTTTCGATGAAAGATGGTTCGCTACCGGGCAGAAAAATCGGAACTTACGATGCTGCAGATGTTAATTACGTTACAGGATATTTAGCCGACATTGTTAAAAAGCACAACTTACCACCTAAAGTTTTTGTTTTACATCGCTTTACTAGAAAAATGGTAACGAATTCGCAAAATATTAAGTTACGCCCAGAGGTACAAGTGGTAATGCACATGGATGGTTGGGGTGAGCCAGAATTGAAAAAGGGTACTTATCGCCATTTCATTTACAGTGAGCCGGTTCAGTTTACAGGTTTCAAGCTGTTTTACAAAAATGATTTAAAGAAAGCGCCAAACAGATTGATGACTCCGGAAGAGCTACTAAAACTCACGCCGAAGCCGATATACATTCAGTATCAGTAATACAGAAACCGATATCAATCCTCATTCGAAATAGAATGGGGATTTTTTTTTGATAAAATTATCGGAAGAGATATAATGTACCGTTTAAGGAACAGAATCAGCCATGAGTATTTTGGTATTGACCAAGAAATTATTTGGGACATCGCTACAAAACACCTCCCAAAGAATTATGAAGATGCACAAACGGTGTTAGAGGCAGAAAAACGAAGACAACGTACTTAAAGTAATGGCCCAAATTTAGCAACGAGCAAATACTCACTTCTTAATAGAAGTGCTAAAAAAGCTGTTTCATAAATGGCGTCTGTCATCCTGAGCCTTAATTTGTTTCACAAAAATCAATATGAATGACGTAAATTATTCTTGCCGTCATTTCCGCGCAGGCGGGAATCATAAAGCGTTGCGCTATTTTTACAGTAAGATTCCCTACCGATATCTATCGGTACAAGCTGGAAATGACGACCGTTCATGTAGTGTCCTATAAAACAGCAAGTTGCAAAAAACGTCAATGGTAGCTTGTCGAAGGACTTTTCTAAAGGCTTAAAATGGCGTTTCGAGGACTAGTCCCGATCCGATAGCTATCGGATTTTCGGGAAGCTCGACCTGACAAATCGGTTCGGATTTAAATTTATGATACAACCTCTTTAATCGGCGAACTGTTTATCTTCCGTTGTGCTACCGCTAATTGAAATTACTCAATAAACGTTAACAGTGAGTGCTGACTTGCAGTATGTATATCTCGCCAAACCCGATTAATTTCTGATTCCTTTTTAGCAGCTTCCAAACCACAATAAGGGAAAAGCGTATCAACGGCCTTTCGGCATGAATGGGCCAGCTTCCTGCTGATTAAACTTACTTCGGTCAATTTTTCCTCGGTAATCTCTTGCTTGTTTATTAATTGATCCCAAGATTGATCAAAAGCATTGTAAAACAAATTTCGCAAATCGTTAACTTCCCTTTTGCAGCGGCTCAGTTCTTCGTTAAAATAAGCGATTTGGTTTTCGTTGTATCTTTTCTGTCCTGAGCGGGCGAAAAAAGACTGTTCTACCAAACGAATAAAATGATTGGACATGCCCAGGCTGTTTACGGCCAAAGTCGTTTCTGCGAGCTGTAAAAAAGGGTAGTCAAAGCCCTCGTCGGCAACTTCAATGGTATCATTTATCTTAAAAGTTCGGTTATCTGGAACTTCTAAATTGTGAACTTCAAAGGCGTGACTTCCTGTAGCGATTAATCCAAAATAAGACCAGCCGGAAAGAATTTCAACTTCATTTTTCTTTAAAATGAACGACATCACTTTTGGATTTCCCTCTTCGTCTAAAATATCGGTTCCGTCTTCGTTTTTAAGTAAGCAGTTTGCGGTAAAAATGGTAGCATGCAAAGCACCGCTGGCATATTTCCAGTGTCCATTAATTAAATAGCCTGCTTGGGTTTTGACAGCCGTGCCGCCAATAGCACCGCTTCCAGCGAAGCAAACTTGTCTGTCGCTGAAAATCGCAGTTGCCAATTGCGGATTTAAAAAGCCTGCAAACCAGGCTGCACCTGCGCACAAGGTAACTGTCCAGCCTAAACTACCATCTGCCTCGGCCAGTTGTTCTTCTAGCCTTAGTATTTCAGGAAGTTTTTTTCCTGCACCGCCATACACCTCGGGTACGAAAAGCTTAAACCAATTTTCCTGATAAGCAAGTTCTAAAATCTCGGGATGCAACTCGCCCATTTCCTCTGACTTAGCTGAAAATTCACGTACTTTCTCTTGCCAGGTTTGTGTTAAGGTCTCCATAATTTAATCGTTATATTGGTAATTTTCGAATTGGCTAACTGGTTAATTGCTTTTGAAGCGCCGTCAATTGAAAATTGCTAACCGCTAACTTTTAATCTCCGCTTTCCAACAATTTTCTTCCAATCTATAAACCCAAAAATGGCTACCACAAAAAGAAATGTAGTAAGGCAGGCCATTAGCGGTAGCTTTTTATGAAATAATAACGGGATAGCCACGATATTTGAGATGTTGAGGAAAATCCAGTTTTCGATTTTTCGCTTCGCCAATAGCCACATTCCCGCCCAGGCGGTTGATGAAACAAAAGCATCGAATATTGGCACATCCGAATCGGTATGATTTTTTAAAACAAAATAGAAAATAAAGAACCCAATTGTTGAAATAGAGACCGCAATTGCTAATTCAGTGTTAGTGCTCCACGAAACTTGATTTTCTCCGTCAATTTTACGCTTTTTCCAAATAATCCAGCCGTAAACGCTCATTACCAGGTAATAAATGCTTAATAACATTTCTGCATAGAGCTTTACATTAAGTAATAAAAACATGGACAGTAGAATAGAGATTATGCCGGTAGGGTATAACCAAATGCTGTTTTTCTTGGCCAATAAAACCTCCGAAACGCCGAAACCCACGGCCAACCACTCAATTAATGAGGTGTGTAAAATTTGCTCTTGAAAAAGCTTAAACCAGTCCTGAAAATTCATTTACAATACCTTTAACGTCTCACGACTTTTAAAAAATAATTGAAAACTGCTTTCAGGGCGAAACAGTATGGTGAAGTAACCTCTTCCCTACGTCGGCATTATCCGAATCAGGTAGCATAAGAGGTATAGGGTTTAGGGTATAAGGCGTAAGGTGAAAACCCTAAACCTTAAGCCTTTTGCCTTAAGCCTCCTAAATGGGTATAATCTCAGCCTCTTGATTGCAACCGAATGTGCGAAATCAAAAAGCACCCCTTTGAGTAGCGCAAATATAGTTTTTAAATTGAAAGAATTTGATTTTTATTCGAATTTGTCTTTCTAACATTGTGCAATCGGAATCGTCATTTCGACCGAAGCGGAGAAATCTTTTCAATTAGTTCGTGCAAAGATTTCAGGCCATCAAAGTCATTCCACCCTTTGGGCTTGTGCTTCATTGGAGCTAGTATTTCATCGGCTAGGGATTCCTCGTGCCTCGGAATGACAGCAAAAGATTGAATGACAGCCAGGCACAACAAGTGTGGCGGCGCCAGCTCTTAAAACAAACCTAACTGCCCTTTATCGTCAATATCTATATCATCAGGATTGGTAATTTCGAAATCAACCTTTTTGACTGGCTTTTCCTCTTCAGCTTTCTCTTTTGGTTTTGGCTCTTCTTTATTTGTAGCCGCAGGTTTTTCTGCTTCGATTGGCTTTTCAATATCTGGTTTCGGTTGCTCTACTTTTTTCTCCTCTGCAACCTGTTCCGTCTTAACATCTGATTTTGGCTTAGACGGTTCAGCAACTGGCTTTTCGGTCACTTTTGCAGGCTTTTCCTCTACCGCAGACGTTTCTGCGTCAGCTTCTTCAGTTGAGGTTTCCTTTTCATCACCGCTTTCATCAACCTCGTCTTGGTCTTCACTTTCGGGTTCTTCTAAAACCACTTTCTGAACATCGTGCGGCGACAAACGATTACCGTTTGCTTTTAGCCCTTTCACATCAATCATTTCAGCAAGCATCAAATCCAACGTTTCAGGAATTTGCGTTTTGCCTTTTAATACGTCGACAATAATTTTCGCTTCGGGATGAGCGGTTACAAACAACAACTTCGATTTCGGTTCTTCGCTAATGAAAACGGTTTTCTTGCCATTGCTTTGTAATTCGAACGTGAAACGCTTTATGTAGTAATTCTGTGCTTTCCCATCGAAGTGAACCGCAGCGAAAACCTTTTCCGGATCGAATTTTTGAATCAGAATCAATCCGTCCTCGAAGTGATTAGTCAAATCGAAGGAACTCAGCTCGTAGTAACCATCTTTATGAACCAGCAAAATCCGATCATCGCCATCAAATTCGCCAAGGTATTTTCCTCTGCCATCAACATTTAAGCGTTTCAACAAATCATCATACCAAATTTTAAGTCCAGATAACGTTGATACGCCTTTACTTTTTAGGGTAATCTTTTTAACCGGATATTTCGAGATGATATTTCCCTGCGAACCACGTCCCTTAATCGCGATCTCAGCAAAATCCTGGTCGAACTGGAGTTTACGCAATTTAGAATGCGGCTTTAGGGCAACGTTTACAACCTCGGCCTCGCCGTTCGGATTTGCAGTAAAGTACAACACTTTCGAGCCTTTGGTGCCTTTCGTTAAATCGTACTCCTTATCGCGGGTTACCCCAACAACGGCAAAGCGCTTAACATACGATGTTCCCGAAGCACCATCCTTATAGATCATATTATAAATCGTCCGCTCATCATTTTTCTTGAAAACCTGCGCATGGATAATTCCTTTGCCAACAAATGTTTTATCAGCAACCTTTGTAATGATACATTTTCCATCCTCGCGAAAAACAATCACCTCATCAATATCCGAGCAATCGGCAACAAATTCATCCTTCCGTAAGCCAGTTCCAATAAAACCGTCTTCGCGGTTCATGTATAACTTTACGTTCGCCAATGCTACTTTCGATGCCTCAACCTTGTCGAAAAGTCTTATTTCAGTTTTACGTTCCCTGCCTTTACCATATTTATCTTTCAGCTTTTGAAACCAGGCGATAGCGTAATCGGTAAGATGTTTCAAATGGTTTTTAACCACTTTAATCTCATCTTCCAGATTCTTCATTTGCTCATCAGCCTTTTTCACATCAAAACGGGTGATGCTACTCATCGGTTTATCAATAAGCTTTTTGAAATCCTCAGGTAATATTTCGCGATAGAGCGACGGCTTAAATGGCTCAAACAACAAATGTAACACCTCAACAACGGTATCAAAATTAGCCGAATTTTCATATTCAGGATTCTTGTACATCCCCTCCTGAATAAATATTTTAAGTAGCGAACTGAAGAAAATCTTCTCTTGCAACTCGTGTAAGCGAATTTCTAGTTCCTTTTTTAATAAACTTTTAGTGTGTTTTGTATTTTCAATCAGGATATCATTCACACTCAAAAAGTGCGGCTTGTCGCCCTGAATAATACAGGTATTTGGTGAAATAGAAACCTCGCAGGCGGTAAACGCATAAAGCGCATCAATGGTTACATCGGGCGAAATTCCCGGAGCCAGATGCACAATAATCTCTACATTTGCGGCGGTACTGTCTTCAATTTTCTTGATCTTGATCTTGCCCTTATCATTGGCAGCCAAAATACTATCTATAACCGAGCTGGTTGTGGTGCTATAAGGAACCTCGGTTATCACCAGCGTTTTCTTGTCTTTTTCTGTGATTTTTGCCCGAACACGGATCTTACCTCCCCGTTGCCCTTCATTATAATTAGAAAAATCGGCTGCGCCGCCTGTAAAAAAATCGGGCAAAATATTTGGACGAATACCTTTCAGGGCTTCAATTGACGCATCGAGAAGCTCAACGAAGTTGTGTGGCATTACTTTCGTGGCCAAACCAACGGCAATCCCTTCCGCCCCCTGCGCCAGTAGCAGCGGGAATTTAACAGGTAAAGTAATCGGCTCGTTGTTACGTCCATCGTAACTCAACTGCCATTCAGTGGTATCAGGGTTGAAAACAACCTCGTTGGCAAACTTCGATAAACGGGCCTCAATGTAACGGGGAGCGGCAGCGCTATCGCCGGTAATCGGATCGCCCCAGTTACCCTGCATATCAATAAGCAGGTCTTTCTGACCAATTTGGATCATGGCATCGCCAATAGAAGCATCTCCGTGCGGATGATACTTCATGGTGTTACCAATAACGTTTGCCGCTTTGTTGAAACGCCCATCATCCATTTCCTTAAGCGAATGCATGATACGTCGTTGAACGGGCTTTAAACCATCGTGAATATGCGGAACCGCACGATCCAGAATTACATAAGACGCATAATCGAGGAACCAATTTTCGTAGAGACCGTTAATTGGGGTTACAGTATGTTTGTGTTCTTCGTTTATGTTTTGGTCTAATTCTTCACTCATCTATTTACAAAAATTGGCAGCCGTAAATATAATAAAAATGATTCCACTGTTCGAAAACAGGTTATTCACATTTCATTGTTGTTGAGTAGAAGTTTTGAAGGCGTTCGCTTAATATTTGGAGCATATGGCCAGTAATTCTTAGCTTTGGTTCCGTCCCGTGCCAAAGGCCAATGTCATTTCGTTAAGCCTGCTCGGTGTCATCCGATAGCTATCGGATCTGAGCCTTTCGACTTCGCTCAAGACAAGCTCAGTCGAAGACCTTTTTTATTGGATAAAACCATTAACATCCGCCCTTCGACTCCGCTCAGGGTGACAATGCATTTACCTAGGTATTTCATTACCATTCACCCAATATCATAGGGAGAACAAGGCGGAACTGCTGTCAACCGTACCATACCCGTTACCAAAAATGACATGGATTAAAGTATCAAAAACTCACCTTGGCAGAAATAAAAATCCCCGTTTGAGTTTTCATCAAACGGGGACTTTGTGAGCTAGCTTCAACCTCATTGGTTGCGCTCGTGACTATTATAGCAAACCATACAAACCGTTTGCGTAGGTACGCAATGATGAGGAAACCGTCCTCATTTTTTCCGGTGATGGGCCTTTAACCTTGTAGGCTTCTGGATGTAGCGCCAAAGGTGTCGAAGACCTTTTTTATTGGATAAAACCATTAACATCCGCC
>Ga0308165_1004903_pt1 | contig 12827 bp, 17 predicted proteins | sample PhyWR2_FD_201032 | JGI IMG/M metagenome (GOLD analysis project Ga0308165, IMG submission 201032) | Phyllosphere microbial communities from UC Gill Tract Community Farm, Albany, California, United States - DLSLW.R2 | ecosystem: Host-associated > Plants > Phyllosphere > Unclassified | place: USA...
TTGATGTCTCACCCGTACCAAACCCCTGGAATCCTACGTCACTCAGATGGACCTTGATTTTATACAGGTGCATCAGCGTAACGTTTTCTTTTCCGCACTGAAACACAGATGAATTTTTCCCGTCACCATAAATCTTCAGTGACGTTGATTCGTAGGCCCGGTTGGATGTGGTCGAATCGGTCAGTGTTATCGTTTCAGATAACAGATAATTCCCGCCGGGAACATGAATCGCCAGATTTCTGTAGACAATGCCGGAATCAACCTTGTGATCCATCCATGTTTTGGCCTTTTCAAAGAGAGCCAAAACTGCTGGCGTCCAGTCCCATTTTGATTGGTCCTCACTGCCATTTTTATTGATGACTCTGTCCATGAATTCATACGCCGACCACGGATCGCCCGTCATTATTTTTGACAGATTGGATACAGCTACAGACAGTTTTTTACGCTGAAACCCCATCATTTCAGGTCCGAGCGCATTATCCGCCATTTCTTTTCGCATGGCGGCGTCTGAGGAGTAGGCCCATGCACCCGGCCCTACTTTTCCTGTACTGGCAGGCGCAGAGCCGGGGGGGACGACTTTAGGAAAGAGGCCGGTCCAAACCATGCGATATGCGCCGAACATTATCTCATCACGGCTTGAATAAAGCGTACCACCGGTCAGAAAGTTCAGCGAGGCTTTTACATTCTCGGCTTCGTGTTCTGATAATTCGTCAATTTCCTGCTTCAGATATTCGGTGCGGTCGGCAAGCTGTTTAGCCTGAACGTTAATACCGCCATCACGCCCACCCTTTACTTTTTCTCCCCTGGCGATAAGGTTGACATCCTCTGCCCAGCGAGGCTCTGCATTAATTTTCGCCATAATCATCACCAGAAAAGTTATAATTGCTGTCGTAATAAACCAGCCCGTTGTAATAAATACTGTCGTCCGCCGCATATCCGGCTGGATAAACAGTCACGACATCACCCAATATCAAAGCTGCCCCAACATGAACCACCGCACCGCCGGAACGGGAAATTGTATCCAGCTGCGCCATATGTCTGCTAACGGGGCGCACATCTGCCAGGAGTCGTTCAAGTTCGGCTAGCATTGTCTCCGTCAGACCAATCTCGTTGACATCGACGGCGAGGCGGAAAGTGCCCGCAGGATCGGCCACCTCCCACCACTCCTGTAGCGTCATTGAATAACCAAAGCTCTCAATTACTCTGCGCACCGCACCGATGGTGCCCTTACGACGATGAACGAAGTAAGCATCATTAACGGCCCGGCGCTTATCAGCCTCTCCCCACTTTTCATCCCACCGGTCTACCGAAAAAGCCCATGCCAGATACGGCAGAAATTGAGCCGGACATTTATCAGGGTTCCACAGATCGCGCAGCGGAATATCGAGATCGCCAATACGAGTACAGACCTGCGTAGCACGTTGCTCCAGCAATCCCGATCCCGCTGGTAGCAGGCTACTCATCAGAACCGCCCGACAGAATGATGTAAGCCGTGCAGTTAGCCGCCTGGGTTTTGTCCAGTACCACATCAGCAATCGGAGCGGCCAGCTCAACCCGCTGTACACCCTGCGTATGTAGCGCGGCATAAATCGCGGAGCGTCGGATGTCACGTCCTAACCGGCGCTGCTCATTGATATACGCCTTCAGGCGTGCCGTGGCATCGGTAAAAATTGGTTCCACGGCAGGCCCCGGATAGGTATAGATCGTGGCTTCAATCCGGTAATCCACAATCTGCGCGGACTGCACCGTTACCCGATCGCCGACGGGCCGCACGCTTTCATCATTCAGCGCCGCCGCCACGACTGCCAGCAGGTCAGCTGGTGCGGTGCCAGTGCCCTCACGCGACAGCACGCTGACTACCACAACGGCAGGCGACGGGCTGACCGCTGATGCATCGGCCACACGGCCATCGGCGCTGGTCGCGTGATACTCATACGCCCCGACCGGACCGGCCACGCTCATTCCCTCAAAGGCTGCGGGCACACGCTGGCGCAGTTCGGCATCACTCTCATATTCAGCCGCAAGCGGCGGTGTAGCTCTATCGTCTGCTGGCGTGATAATCAGCCGTTGTACATTGTTATTAGCCGCCAGCTGGTCAAGGTCACTGCCACTGGCATACGCCACCATGACCGCCTGCGCCGCCTCGTTGATCCGCTGACGGAGAATGACCTCACGATACGCATTCTCCTGTAGCACCTTCACTATCGGTTCGGATTCCAGCGCAAGAGTTTTCGCTACGGCGGCCTGCTCATCTGCCGGATAGAGTGAAACCAGCGTAGACTTACGCTCAGCCAGCAGGGTTTCATAGTTCAGCTCTTCCACCACAACGGGTGCGGGTAGCTGGCTCAGGTCGATTGTTGCCATATCAGCTCACAGGAATATTTAAGGAAAAATCGCCGCCGGTATCCGTCCGACTGCCGGTGATTTCCACCACTGCGCCGCCGTTGAATGCCGGTTCATAACTAATCGTGGTCAGCGTTATCCTCGGCTCCCAGCGCAGGATCGCCATATAGCAGGCCGACATGATTTTCAGACGCAGCGCCGGGTTCTGCGGCTGGTCAGTCAGGGCCGATAGCAAAGAGCCATACTCACGACGCATCACCCGCGAACCCTGCGGCGTGATGAGAATGTCCCGGATAGACTGGCGGATATGCTCCAACTCGGTGATTGCCTCGCCGGTATCCCGGTTCATACCGATATATTTTTCACCGCTCATTTCGGACCGTCCGTATCGCTGTTGCCGTGCTGCACGCCGCTGTGCGTATGTTTGTCCACGACCACGCCGTTAGAGCTGAGCTTGCCGCTTGTGTGTACGATGTCGCCCGCCAACGTGCCGCCAGCACTGACGAAAAGTGAGGATGTTTTCAGAAGATTCGTGCATTCAACTTCCGGCGCATCCAACAGGATTTTTACGGCCGCCTGAATGGTCGCCGTTTTAATACCCGTCGCACTTAGCGCGCCGGTTTCCGGCTCATATTCAATCGCAGCGCCATCGGGGAAAGACCAGTGAACGGCATCAGCGGATGCAGACGGGGCCGGATTGTCATCAGAGAACACACCTGGCAGCACAAAGCCGGTATCCAGCTCACCGCCCAGACATAAAATAATCACCTGCTCACCGACGGAAGGCGCATTCCATGACCGGGTTTTACCGGCGCGCGCCGTCAACCAGCTAAGCCAGTCGGTGACGTTATTCCCTGTCTCCACGCGGCATAACCCGCCGTCCAGATTTACGGCGGACACGGTTCCGATGCGGATGATGTTGCGCAGCAGGCGCAGGATTTCTGTGATTTGCTCATTCATGCGGATAGTTTCACTGCAGGGAGCAGGGGCGGCAACGAAGCGCCGCCCGCTGAGGGATGGCCGGGCAGACTACCGCGTGAGGTGGCTGACTATCGCATCTTCAATCATTTGCCGGTCAGCGGCAGTAATGCCCAGCAGCTGGCGCGGTTCATACGGCACTGCTTTTACACTTTTTGTCGGCCTGTCTCGCAGCCCGTAATGATGCACCCGCGCCATGCGCTGTACGCTGCTGGCCAGTTCTACATAAGCACCATCGCCGGTGCCTTTCGCTTTCATGTATTTTGCGGTGCGCAGTTTGGTGAACATTTCACGTTTTACGCGCCCTTTTTTTCCACGAAGCGGCTGCGCCTTACGGGGCTTGAACGGTGCGCCGCCGGGTGCCTGTTGGCGCTTGATGCTGGCCTGCTGCCGGGCGCGCAGCCGTTTAGCGACATCACTCGCCATCGACTTACGCGCCGCCGGTGTCAGGTTGCCAATCAACGCCATCAGCCGGGCGGAATAATCATCCAGCTCGCTCATAACTGCCACTCGCTGACCAGCTCACTACCTGCATATTGCTGGCGCGGGCGGGAGATATTTTCCGGCAACGGCGGTTCTCCGACGTGTGTGACATGCAGCGCGCCGCTCTCCTCCCGGACGATCACTCGCTCGGTCAGTTGCAGGTCGATACTCAGATCGCACAACGTATCGCTGAGAACGTCAGCCTTAAACGTGAATCCGTTCCGTCGTTTTTCTTCCGTCGCCATAATGTCGGGCTGATTCTCCCGCAGCCAGGCCAGTACCGGCACCATCACCAGATCGATATCGCCGCCGTAGTCGGTGATCACCAGGTTAAGCTGATACTGATACTCAAATGAGATCGATGCGGCCAGCGTGCTGACGATGCGCCCGTTATCAACGAACATATTCAGACTATCAGGGTTGCGCTGGAGCAGTGGCACGCTGCGGGACAGCGCCTCGCGCAGCTGTTTCGGTTTCAGCATCGTGTTGTTCCTGGCATTCTTTGATAGTTTCCACCTGCAATCCACATGATGCGAGTGCAGCCTCTAACTGCCGGTTATCTGCCGCCAGACTGCCGTGATCGCTGAGATTGTTGCCCGGCATCAGGCAACTGACCACTCGCGGACAGCCAATCCACATAATCTCGGGCGTTTCGGAATGTCGGTCTGGCGTGCAGCCGGATAACATCAGCAGGCAAAGCAGCAGCAGACCAGTTACGTAGCGTTTCATTGGCATTAATTTCCCCCTGAATGGTTATTTCCCGCTGCAATGCGCCACCGGCAACGCGGCCCTGCATCAGCCTGAGCTGTGATTCTCTCCGGCTGCTGTCAGATATTTCGCGCTGTAGCCGGGTGATGGCTTTATCCCGGCTATCGATACCGGCCGACAGAGTACCTATTACCCGTTGAGCGGCACTGAGATCGTTTTCTGAATCAGTAAGCCGCCAGCCGGTATAAATCAACGCAGCAACCAGCACGGCCAGTAACCCCAACAACAGACGTGTCATGCTCCCGCCCCTTTTATGCACCAAGCGTTTTCCCTGGCCCGACGGTTTCCAAGTCCGGTACTTTTGACGCCGCCGACATAAACCCAGCGCCTTAGCTGATCGCACGCCTGCCGCCACTGGTGCCGCTTTATAAAACTGACCAGCGTTGATCGGCAGGCTGCGCCGGTGCCGACGTTAAAGGCGAACGATACCAGCGCGTCATATACCTGAGAGGGCATAGCGACCGGCACACAGATTTCCAGCGCCTTCTCAACGCGCATGACGTCATAAACCAGATTCACCGCTGCCTGCCGTTCACTCACTACGCTTGACGGCGTAACCCCTTCCGTATGGCCGATACCGTTCGTCCACACTCCGGCACTGCACTGGTAAGGCGTGGTGCGACATCCTTCGGCATCTGCGATCAGCTGTAATCCCTCGCTGGACACTTTCAGCGTTTTGAACTGCGGTAGCAGTGCAGCAATGGCCAGCACAGCTACCACGGCACAGCGTTTAGCGATCTGACTCAATACTCACCCCCTGCTGGCGTTGCAGTTCGTAGGTTTTGCGGCGGTAGTGCCAGTTGATAAAGAACGTCGCCACGTTGATGCAAAGTGTCACTACGGCCACAAAAGCACCGACCATAAAGGCAATGTCCTGAATGGTATGACGACTGAACCACATCATGATCAGGCCGATGATGTAGCTGATAACCGAGCTGTTTTTGTCCATTTGTTAATCCCAGAGGTTAACCGTTTCGCTCGTTGATGCCGCCGGGAGATCCGGCAACAGCAGTTCATAACCGTTCGGCAATACCGGACCGTGTTCTGCCAGTCCGGGATTAGCCATAAAGACCAGCTCCATGACCTGCTGCGTGCGGCCGTAATGCCGGTGGCAAATCTCATCAACGGTATCACCCTGCATCGCCCGGACTTTCATCACAGCAGCCCGATAATGCAGGCCGGTTTATCGGCAATGCGGCTGATACTGAACCGCGCATCACGCCAGAACTCATCAGCAGTGGTTTCAACGTCTACTGATTTCTTACCACCGGCTGCGTCATAGCCACGATAGCGCTCGGCAATCCCCGCTGCCGTCATCGCACCGACGGCGGCAAAATAGTGCCCGGCCTTTTCGCTTTCCCCGTCGATCGACTCAGCCGGTACATCTGCCAGGGTGTTAAAGCCTGCTTTCATCTGGTCTGTACGCCAGTCGTAAAGCTCGGCATTCACTTCCGAGATAGCCGTTTTTACCGCAAGGCGAAGGCGCTCTGCCGGGATGGTTCCTTCAAACCGCAACGCTGCACGCAAACGCTGCAGATCGATATCAGGCCAGAAAAAGGTATTCTTTACCGGCGGCTCGGCATCTACAGCCGGTCGCGGTTCGGTTATTACTACCGTTGCCATAAGGGCCTCTGAATAGGTGGGCGGTGGAAAGCGGCGCTGAAACCTGAAAGGCTCATTACCGCCCTGCCGCCCGGCGCGGGGCGCGTTGGGTTAGCGGCTGGTTAATACCTGCTGTTTCAGCTGAGTAGCCAGCCGTTCAATATCCTTTTTTACGCCGCTGCCCTGGTGAAGCTGCAGCGCGCGTTTCAGGTGTTCCATCGCATCCAAAGCCCTGCCCGTATCGCGAAGCACGTAGCCGGTGATTTTGTGCAGCTTGGCACGCACCTCATCCGGCATATCTTCGGATTTCGTCAGTTCCAGTGTCGCTAGCAGTGGCGCAACATCGACAGCCTCTTTTGCCGTCCATGCGCGTGTTGCTGCGTCGGCTACTTCCTCGGCCAGCAGATACGCCGTGCTGTTACGCTTATATGTATCGGTCGGCACCAGGCCATGCAGCAGCGCATAGCGGGCAATTTCCAGCGCGCCGGGCACGTCACCGGCATCAAGTCGCCAGATCATGACCGTCATCAGGATCGCATCCTGTGCGCCTTTACCGCTTTCCAACACTCCGGCCACCCACGGCAGATAAGCGGGAAGCATCAGCCTTTTCATCTCGGCCTTGCGCTCCCTTGAGCGCACCTTTTTCAGCTGCCGCTTATCTTCGTTGAGCTTCAACAGCATCAACTCGTAGCCGTTAGCATGGCGCAGAGGATTATCATGCTGCTTTGATGACTCAATGGCCTGCTGTCGCATCTGGTGACGCCGGGCGGGGCTTAACATGCGTTACTCTCCTGCCGGTGCTGGATTATCGCCGCCAGCATTGGTTGCGTTCGCCTGAGATTCCGGCGGTGTGAAGTCGCCCATCTTGATGTTTTCAATCAGGCATCCCGCCGCGTAATCCTCGATCACGTAGTCTTCGTTGATGGACTCGTAGTTTTCGATGCGATCACGTTTAGCCACTTCATCCAACAGACGACGGTGCGTGCCTTCCTGCCAGTAAATTGAGAGGTTATCCAGGCGGGTAACCATCAGTGCGTTCGCCGGGAAGTAAGGTACGCGCACCGCTGGCAAGTTGCCGATACGCTTCTGGCTGATAATCATGTCTGCCGCCAGCTGCTCCGTGTTGGCCTGCTCCTGATTCACCAGCGGGAAATATTTGTCAGCCAGCAGCTGGCGACCGCAGATCACAACCAGCTCGGGGTCTTCCTGGAACCACGGCGCGATCAGGGTATTGGTTGCGTCCATCACCAGCGCATCGAGGTTAGCGTAATCGCCTTCTTTACCGACACGGATAATGTCAGAGATTACGGCGCCATCTTCACCGGTGGTTTTGCTCATTACACGGTCAGGGGCGTTATCACGGTACTTCTGCAGCCAGCCTACGGCCACATCCTGCAGCATTGGATACAGAGAACGATTTGACGTCTTAGCACGCTTGACGCCGTTAAATCCGATCATCATGCGGTCGAGTGACTGACGCTTGATAATGGCATCGCGCAGACGCGCCTGAAAATCTTCGTAACGCGCCCACAGGTCAAGCTGGTTGTAACGGATATGGAAGTCGTAGTTAATCTGCACGCACTCATAACCTTCTGAGTCCAGTGCGGAGAAATCTGCGGTTTCACGCTCATCACCAGCTGAAGTGTCAGTTGTGCTGGCGATGGAGCCGGATACACCGATACCGATTTTCGCGCCCTTCATTTCGTCAACCGGCACGATGTTAATCAGGGTCAGAAACGCAGAAGACTCCTGAACGCGGTTCATCAGGGTTTGTGAAACAGATGGCTCGACGGTGAATTTCTTGTTCATATCGCCGGTATCAACGCTGTTCAGCTCGGCGATACGGGACATAAAAGCGTTAAATTTAAAGCGGGTATTCTTGCGCATTTGCGCTCCTGTCTGGTTCGGATATTTAGTGAGTGTTTGCTACAGAGCCAACGCCGATCAGCAGTCGGTTTGCACGCTCTTGCTGACGTCACCACCCGTCGCGGGAGGACGGCGGCTGGAAAAATCACCGTCATTTCCCTGCAACTTTCCTTTCAACTCAGCCAGCGCCTGCGAGTCATCACCGACCTGTTTTTCCAGCTTCGAAAGTCGCTCGCTTAGTGTTTCTTCAAGCGCTGACAGAGCCTGCTGCTGAGACTCACCGTTCTTCTGTACCTGCTCAGCCACGGCTGTTACAGCTGCGGTGACATCTCCGAAACGACCATCATCAGTTTTCTTTTTGGCTGAAAACATCACGGTAACACGCTCCATCAGGGACGGAGGCGGCTCGGCTTCTTCGGTGAACTCGATCAGGGTTTCTTCAGCAGCGGTAAAAAGGTTGTCAGCATGCTGTTTACGGGAGGCCAGCGGGTTTTCTTTGGCAGTGGCGCTAAAAGCGAGATATTCAGTTCCGAGGCTGGCTGGGTTATCCGTGACCGCAAGACCTACCAGATACGCTTTGCCGGTATCGGCAAACTTCGTATTGAACTCGACAGAGGTGTAAGTTTTCTGACGGGCTTTGGTCAGCGCCACCAGTTCCGGAGTCGGATCGATATCGCCATAAAGCGCCAGCTTGCCTTTCAGCGGCCCCTCAGAAATTTCTTCTGCCGTCAGCGCGGTAACATCACCGTAACTACGGAAAGGACTGTCAGGCGTCAGAGCCTTGATGTGTTCCAGATTGATGCGCGCACCGAACATAGTCGGGTCATAACTCGCCGCCATCTCTTCGATCCAGGCGCGTGAAATTACACGGCCGTCGGTTGTTGCGCCCTCGGTCGCGATACGAAAACGCTTAGCTTTGATTTTTGCCATTACTCAGGCTCCGGTAGTGGAATGATTCAGGTCGGGGCCAGTTTCACCGCCCACCATCCATCCCTCAACGAAAGCCAGCCCGGCCATCGACCACCGGACAACCACAGCAGGCGCCGGATTTTTCGCCCCGGTAGCCTTGCTTTCATGAACATGACACCCGGCACCATCATCACCGATCCCCGCCGTCAGGCGGCCCTGCTCTACTGGCAGGGCTTTTCTGTGCGCCAGATTGCGGAGACGCTAAACCAGAAAACGCCAACCGTGCAGAGCTGGAAGCAGCGCGACGCGTGGGAGGACGTTGCGCCCATCAGTCGCGTTGAGGCCAGCATGGAAGCCCGGTTGATTCAGCTCATCATGAAAGAGGTAAAGGGCAATAGTGATTACAAGGAGATAGACGCGCTGGGCCGCCAGATTGAACGCCTGGCACGGGTCGAACGGTATCGCGCTTCCGGCAATGAGGCAGATCTAAATCCGAACGTGCGCAACCGCAACCGGGGCGAGCGCCAGCCGGTGATCAAAAACGTCTTCAACGACGAACAAATCGAAAAGCTGGACGACCTGTTTATGAATGGCTGTTTTGAGTACCAGTTGCACTGGCGCAAAGCCGGGTTGGCGCACCGTATCCGCAACATCCTCAAATCTCGTCAGATCGGCGCGACGTTCTATTTTGCCCGCGAGGCGCTGATAGACGCCTTGACCACAGGGCGTAACCAGATTTTCCTGTCGGCCAGCAAGGCACAGGCCCACGTTTTCAAAAATTACATCATCGACTTCGCCCGTCAGGTAGACGTAGATCTGAAGGGCGATCCGATTGTGCTGCCGAACGGTGCCCGCCTGATTTTTCTTGGCACAAACGTGCGCACCGCGCAGAGCTACACCGGCAACCTTTACCTGGATGAATATTTCTGGATACCGAAATTCCAGGAGCTGCGCAAAGTCGCCAGCGGCATGTCACTGCACAAGAAGTGGCGCACCACCTACTTTTCAACACCCTCCAGCCTGTCGCATAGTGCCTATCCATTCTGGTCGGGTGAGCTATTCAACAAAGGCCGCCGCAACCGGGCCGACCGGGTAGAGCTGGATCTTAGCCACAGCCATCTGGCTGCCGGCGCGCTGTGCGCTGATGGCCAGTGGCGGCAGATTGTCACCGTTGAGGACGCTTTGACCGGCGGCTGCAACCTGTTCGACCTTGATCAGCTGTCCCTGGAATACAGCCCGGCGGAATACCAGAACCTGCTGATGTGTGAGTTTGTCGATGATGAAGCCAGCGTGTTCCCGTTCGCTGAGCTGCAGACCTGCATGATCGACAGCTTGGAAGAGTGGGCCGACTTCAATCCCTACTCGCTGTGCCCGTTTGAGTATCGCCCGGTCTGGATAGGTTATGACCCGTCACACACCGGCGACAGCGCCGGATGCGCAGTGATTGCGCCGCCGGTGGTTGCCGGTGGCAAGTTCCGCGTGCTGGAGCGCCACCAGTGGCGAGGCATGGACTTTGCCGCACAGGCACAGTCCATCAAAGATCTGACGGAAAAGTATGTCGTCGAATATATCGGCGTCGATGCAACTGGCATCGGTCAGGGTGTTTTCCAGCTCGTACGCCAGTTTTTCCCGGCAGCACGCGAAATCAAGTACAGCCCCGAAGTGAAAACCGCAATGGTGCTGAAAGCGAAAGACACCATCACTAGCGGCCGACTGGAATACGACGCCGGGCACACCGACATCACGCAGTCGTTTATGGCGATCCGTAAGACCATGACGGCCAGCGGAAACCGCTCCACCTACGAAGCCAGTCGCAGCGAAGAGGCCAGCCACGCTGATGTAGCTTGGGCGATCATGCACGCGCTGCTTAACGAACCGCTTACGGCTACCAGCGGCGGGATTAACCCTTCTTTCATGGAATTTTACTGATGAGCAAACGCAAATCCCGTAAGACATTCACCGCACGACAGCAGCCGACTGAAAACCAGCAGGCGCAGAGTGGCCAGCCGTTTGAGGCGTTTAGTTTTGGTGAGCCCACCGCAGTGCTGGATAAGCGAGACATTATGGATTATGCCGAGTGTGTGGGAAATGGCCGCTGGTACGACCCCCCCGTCAGCTTCCACGGCCTGGCTAAAAGCATGCGTTCAGCAGTTCACCACAGCTCGCCGCTTTACGTTAAGCGCAATATTCTGGCATCTACATTCATCCCGCACCCCATGCTGAGCCAGCTTGAGTTCAGCAAACTGGTGCTGGATTACTTGGTATTCGGCAACGGCTTTCAGGAATTGCGCCGCAACGGCCTTGGCGATCCCTGGAAGCTGGAAGTTTCGCCAGCCAAATATACCCGCCGAGGTATTGAAGATGATACCTATTGGTTTGTGAACGACTGGAAGGAGCCACATCAGTTCGGCAAAGGCACAGTGTTTCACCTAATTGAGCCGGACATTAACCAGGAGCTGTACGGCCTGCCGGAGTACCTCAGCGCGCTTAACTCCGCCTGGTTGAATGAGGCAGCTACGCTGTTCCGCCGTAAGTACTATCAGAACGGCGCACACGCGGGCTACATTCTGTATATGACCGATGCTGCGCAGAGTAGTAGCGACATTGACCGCATGCGCCAAGCGATGCGCGATACGAAGGGAATCGGCAACTTCCGCAATCTGTTTATGTACGCGCCGAACGGTAAAGCAGACGGCATAAAGATTTTGCCGCTGAGCGAGGTTGCTACACGTGACGACTTTTTCAACATTAAAAAAGCCAGCCGTGACGATCTGCTGAGTGCCCACCGCGTGCCGCCACAGATGATGGGCATCATCCCTGAGAACTCCGGCGGATTCGGAGACGTTGAAAAAGCCGCGGGTGTTTTTGTTCGCAACGAACTCACCCCATTACAGGAACGCATGAATGAGATCAACGCCTGGCTGGGTGAAGAAGTTATTACCTTCCGCGATTACCAATTGCCCTTATAGCCCACATTGACCGGCGGCCAGACCCGGCCGCTCCATCCCCGGCACTACCCCCCCTTTAAAACCCGAAAAGATATCAGGCCACCTAACCGCCTCAGACGCATTCTGATGCGCGCGCACTTTTACATCTGCACGAACCCATCCATGTTAAATCGCGCCGCCAGCGTGCCGCTGGCGCAGCCTGCGCGAGTATGTTTTACCCCTCCGCGCGCAATGCTATCCCCGCCACGCCTGCCCGCTTTAGGGAGCGATTTTAATGCAATTGCATTACCCTTAAAAATCCTTAATGTATAGGAGTTAAGAAGGTAAAATTGGCTGATACCTTTACATGCAAAATCATGCAATTGAATGCATTATCAATGTCTAAAAACTCTAACAGTGATGATATTTTAAACAACTCTTAGTGGATCATAGGATGAAACATGGATATTAAAGAAGTTAACGAAAAATTAAATGATGAAAGTATTGATTCAAAAGCTAGAGGGCTACTTCTTGCTCACTTAGAACAACTTAAACTTTTCGGAGAGGAACAAATAAGAAAAGAACAACGTGATGTTGACTTCGAAACTAAAGAATTTATTGTAGAGTTGTTAGTAAATAAATATCATAGCGGTCTTGAAGATGATACCAATGAACTTTTTGTTCCAGATTATCAAAGGGATTTTGTTTGGAATGAAAAAAGACAATCCAGACTAATTGAATCATTAATACTAGGTTTTCCAATACCTTACATCTTCACAGCTGATGTATTGTCAGAAGATCCGGAATTAGACGGGCGTATCGAAATCGTTGATGGTTCGCAACGTGTCCGAACTCTACATGCTTTTGTTAATAATGAACTTCAACTTAGTGAACTAAAATCTCTAAGCTCAATCAATGGTTTTTATTTTAGAGACTAGATCGGAAGAGCGT
>Ga0308165_1004904_pt1 | contig 12826 bp, 7 predicted proteins | sample PhyWR2_FD_201032 | JGI IMG/M metagenome (GOLD analysis project Ga0308165, IMG submission 201032) | Phyllosphere microbial communities from UC Gill Tract Community Farm, Albany, California, United States - DLSLW.R2 | ecosystem: Host-associated > Plants > Phyllosphere > Unclassified | place: USA...
GCAAGGTATTCACCCGCCGCCGCGACGTAGGCTTGCGCCAGGAGGTCATGGGCGGGCCAGCCGGCGTCAGCATCCTTGTGGTCCTGTTCCAGGCGCTTGGCCTGCTCCGCATCGCCGAGCCGGGCCGCCGCATAGAAGCCCAAGGCTGTGCCAAAGCGGTACAGCTGCAGCGGGTCATTAAGCCTCAGAGCTTCCACTGCGGGCAGCAGGACCTGGTAGGCGCGCTCCATCCTCCCCTGCCGCAGCAGCGAATAGCCCTGGAGCACCTGGAGGCTCCCGTTGAAGGTGTCGGCGCCGGGGGCATGCCCGGCGGCGTAATGGTTGATTTCCCGCTCAGCAGACTCCCATTCACCCATGGCAAGGTAATCGGAAACAAGCCGCCCCAAGACGAATTCGGGAAAGAAAAACAGGCTGCCTTCAAGGGGTGGAAGTTCCGAGGCTGCCAGCAGGGCGGCCTCCAACCCCTGAACGGGCCGTCCCGCCGATGCGAGGGCATGGGCCAGGAGACCCTCAGCCAGCGCACGGACGGGTTCTCCACCGGTGTCTGCCGGAGGCCCCTTCCGGATCGCGTCCACGTGGTCGTTCAGTGCCTGGAAATCCACCTCCGCCCCAAGCTGGAGCAGGTGAAGGAGTTCCGCCTGCCAGTTCCTCCCGTTGTTGCCTGTATCCCCGCGGTTCTTTTCGAGGTCTTCCGCCACCACCGCCAGCGGGTGGCCAATGGCCTGGTGCGCCGAGACCCGGAGCAGCAGAACGGCCGCACCCTGCGGGTCTTCGGCCAGCGGGAGCCAACATTCGTCAAGGAGTGCCGCGGCTTCCTGGTAAGCCCCTTCGTTGTACAGCGCACGCGCCTGGACCGCCTGGGCCAGGGGAACCAGCGCGGGCTCGTGGACCCGGGCCGCGATGGTCCGTGCGCTGTGGTTGTGGAACCGAATCAGGGCCTCCCGGGCCGCCGCCAGCATCTCCTCATCAGCGACCCGGACCCCACACTCCAGGGCCCACTCCACGGACCGCAACCGGCCCTCCCCCTGCAACAGGGTGGGGTCCTGGTGCGCCTTCACCTTTTCCCGCAGTTGAAGGCTGCGGGAGACCGAGACGGTATGCCTGATGGCACCGGCGAAGAGCCCGTTCCATATGGACAGTTCAGCCGGAATACCGGGTGCTTCAACGATCATCTGCTGGTCCAGCAGGGAGCGGACGACGGCTGCACCGCTGATATCTTCGATGACTTTCCTGCCCACCGGTCCGGCAAGGGCAATGAGCTTCAGCGCTTCCTGTTCCTCGAGCCGCCGCCGAAGGTGGTCTTTGGCAACAACCGCTGCGAGCCGTGCCCCGTCGCTCGGCAAGGAGCCCAGGAGCATCCAAATTCCGTTGCGTTTGACCAGGACACCGGCTTCAGCTGAGTCATGGAGCAGGGCATCGAGGATCCGGGGGTTGCCGCCCGACGCGTTCCAAATGGCGTCCACCGTGGCACCGGGGACGGTCCCGTCCAGGGCATGGGCCAGGACCTCTTCGATTTGTTCACGGTTGAGGGGACGGAGGTCGACCCGTTCGGCAAGGCCGTCATACCAGAGCTGGTCCAGCGGCTGCGGCAGGCCCGGCCGGGGCCTGGCCGCGGCCACCACTGTGGCCCATCCTGCCGAAATCACCTCAGCCAGGACGCCGGCAGAAGCGTCATCCAACTGGTGGGCGTCGTCCACCGCAATGAGGACGGAACCCGTGTTGCCGGCCTTCAGTTTCTCGAAGTATGCCCACATGGAACGGAGCACGGCGACGGGCGAGACAGACTCCTCAGCGGTGAGCTCGCCCGTGTAAGGGGTCAGGACTCCGAACGGCACGGCGGCCAGGGCCGAACTGGCGTGGATCCGCACAACGTTCATGGATCCGGCGAGGCGCTCCGTCACGGCATCGGTCACGGCCGATTTTCCGATGCCGGGGCCTGCCATGATGAAAACGGCGTGGTGGGCGCCGTTCCGCAGGATGGCGCAGATACGCTCCACGGGCTCCCGGCGTCCGGTCAGGAGCCGGTGCGTGGCCGCCTGCTTGTGGCCGTTAGACGAGTCCAGTCAGATCACCCCTTGAAGTCACGCCAAGCTTGGTGAAGACCTGGTACAGGTGGCCTTCCACAGTGCGGACCGACACGCCCATTTCCATGGCGATGTCACGGTTTGAAGCGCCCCGGCCGGCCATCCTGGCGATCTGCCGTTCCCTGCTAGTCAGCAAGGGGCTTCCGCTGCTGGGCACGATGGGCAGGTTGGACACGGTGGCGGCCAGGATGTCCAGCCGCGCCTGGGCTGTCCTGGCCGAGAGCGCGTCCCCGTCCTGGCGCGCAAAATCCACGGCCAGTGCCATGCACCGGGCCTCAACGGCGTCCAGTTCGAGCGTGGCAGCAAGTTCACCGCCGGCAAGGAGTGCCTTGGCGTCCTTTGTCCTGCTTCCGACGGCGATCAGCCGTGAGACGTCGGCCAGGGGGCCCTGCCGGTGGCCGGCAATCTCCTCCAGCAGCCGGAAGTCCGCGTCGCTGCCATTGACGGTCGCGGCCAGCAGGTAGATACCGGCAACGGTAGCCCGGCCCGCCTCCAAGTTCCGGCGGGCTCCCTGCTTCAGGCCTGCCACCGCCTCCGGGTCCCCCAGCCAGCGCCCGGCCACGAGCGCGCAGAAATCTATGACGCATTCCGCGGCGAACCCGGCCCTGCCGGAGGTCCTCTGGAGCTTGGTGAGGTACTTACGGGCAAATCCTGCATTGCCGGTCTGGGCATAGGCGAGGGCTGTGGCGGCGTAGCCGGTGCGCAGCGCGGTTTGCACCGGCTGCAGCTCCAACTGGGCAGTGGCGGAAATCAACGGCTCCAGGGCAGCCTCACCGCGGCCGGAGAAGGCATAGGCCACGCCGGCAGCCAGTTCAGTTGCGGCGCTTCGGAAGGGGAGCCGGTGGAGCTGTCCTGCACTGAAGGGAGTAAGGAGATCAATGCAGCGCCGCCATTGGCCCGCCAGCAGCAGGACGAAGAACGCCTCCTTGGTGTAGCGCTCACGAAGGCCGACAATGTGCGAGGCATCGGTGAGCTGGCCACCGAGTTGGCGCATGAGGCCCAGGGCGTCCATCTCGCGGCCCGTAAAGGCGAGGGCGGTCATCAGGATGATGGCCGATTGAAGCCGGTATCCCGTGTCGGGGTTGGCAGCAGGATCGGCTGCCCGCTCAAGTGCCGGGATCATGGCGGAAAAATTACCGGCATGGGCCTGGTACTCGAATTCGCTCAGCGCCACCCGGTTGACTGCGATGACGGCAGGTGCAGGCCAGGAAGAATCCTGGGCTGCCGGTTCCAGGCGTTCGCGGGCGGAAGCGAGGAGTTCCGGCACTTTACCCGCCTGTTCCGGAATGGAGAGCATGACTCTGGCTTTGGCTGCGACTATCTGGGCGTATTCCTCGGGGTCCAGTGCGTCGAGTTCGGGCTGTGAGATGTCGTCCAGGGCTGCGAGGGCCTGGACTGGCATGTCCAGCTGGAGGTATGCCGATGCCTTGTGGCGCTGCGCCGGCGCCCACCCTGCGTCGGTCCTCCTCAGCATGTCCGCGTAGGTCAAGGCAAAGCGGGGGTCGAAGAGCTGGACCGCGGCCTGGGCGGCCGCAAGCGCCAGCCCAGGGCTGAGCTCGGCCTCGCACTCGTGGGTCCAGGCGGCGAAGGACATCAGTTCTTCGACCGTCATGGACGCCGGATCCGGCTCCGCGCCGCCCAGCATCACGTGGCGAAGCTCCCGCCGCCGGGAAATGCTCAGCCACGTCCTGACTACGTCACCGATGTATTTCTCCCGCAGGGACACCCAGCGATACTCGGACTCGTCGATCTCCAGCAGGCCGCCGTCTTCCATGTCCGCAATGACATCAGCACCGTAGATCGCGGTGAGGCGCGATAGCTCCACCCTGCGGGCACAGGAGAGCATCTCGATGACTTCACGTGTCTGGGAGGTTTCCCGGGACCAGCGGGACCGGACGATGTCATCCAGGCTGGCGGCGCCATCAAGCACCACCTTGTCCCGGAGGGTCCAGACGGAGTCCGACAGGACCAGGTTTCCGGAGAGCTGCTGTTCGGTGACCAGTGCCTTGAGCAGCAGGGGGTTACCGCCGACCATCTGGTGGTAGGTGCTGACCAGGGAGGAAGCGACGCGGTGCCCCAGAAGTGAGAGCAGGACTTGCCGGGTCTGCAGTTCGTTGAGGTTGCTGAGCCGCACCTCGGTCAGCTTCCGGTCCGTCAGCAGCCAGTGGAAGTCTGGGGGCAGGTCACTGGAGTTGGGGGCCACCGCAACGATTTTGGCCGTACCGGTGAGCAGGACGTTAAGCAGCACCCCGGCACTCATATCGTCGATGCTGGAGGAGGTGTCCAGGGTAATGATGCACGGCCTGCCGGCGGCGTCGCTGCGGATCAGGGAGGTGATGCCGCGCAGGATGGCGGTGGGCGAGCCCATGTAGGCCTGCGGCAGCCGGGCCAGCAGGAAGGAGAGGCAGCCGTACGGGGTGCTGGAGCCCGACGGGCCGTTCCGCAGTTGCAGCGACCAGATATCGGGGCCGAGGTCTGCCACTGCCGCACGGGCCAGGGAGGATTTCCCCACGCCGCGGGCACCGGTGATGACGACGCCGAGGGAATTCTCGCTGGTCAGGGCGGTGCGGACGGCGTCGAGGTTGGCGCTGCGTGCAGGCACGGACCATTGCTGGTTCTCCGGCGCCGCGGAGGGTGGCGTGGGCAGCCTGTCACCTTGAGGTGTTGACCCACGTCCCCAGCTGAGTGGCTCGATTGACATGAACTTATCCCCTACATCCTGCAATAGCGGGATGTAGCCCCTTTGCTCCCCCGCATAGGAAGAAGAGTACCCTCTGCCACTGACAAGGAAATAGGGTCGAAGGGAACTTTTACGATTCCGGCTGGCGTGACCCGGACTTTGCGGGGTGGAACCTTTGCTGGGCAGCGGTGAGCCCATCACGGAGCAAGGACTCCACGGCGTCTGCGGCGTCATCGAGAAGGAACGGCAGTTCCTTCTGTTCCGTGGTGCCGAAATCCCGCAAAACGTAGTCGGCGGTGTCCATCCTGCCGGGCGGCCTTCCCACCCCCACACGGACCCGCAGGTAGTCCTTGGTGCCGAGCGCCTTGGAGATGTCCCGCAGGCCGTTGTGGCCGCCTTCCCCGCCGCCGAGCTTGAGTTTGACGGTGTTAAAGGGAATGTCGATCTCGTCATGGACGGCCACCACATGATCGGCGGGAATGCCGTAGAAGTTGGCAAGGGCGGAGACGGGGCCGCCGGAGACATTCATGTAGCTCATCGGCTTCGCCAGGACAACGCGGGGACCGCCGATGCCCAGCCGGCCTTCCAGAACCTGGGCGCGGGCCTTGTGCGACTTGAAGCCGGCTCCAATCCGGCCGGCAAGTTCATCAAGCACCATCTGGCCCACATTGTGACGGTTGCCTTGGTATTGGGCGCCGGGGTTGCCGAGGCCAATAATCAGCCAGGTATCTGTCATGGAATCAATCCTATGGGGGTGGCTTGGGCGGGAAGACCGGCGTACGGACGGGGAGAAGCATGCTGATACGGCGGTGGCCTGACATGGCAGTGGCCGGGCCCCTGGGGGTCCGGCCACTGCTGAAATTGCGGAGTGGTTACTCTGCTGCGGCTTCTTCGGCTGCGGGAGCTTCCTCTGCTTCGCCCTCGGGGGCAGCTTCGGTTTCTTCTTCCTCGGCGATGACGACGGCCTCGGAAACGTTCACCACGAGTGCTTCGGCATCGGTCAGCAGGGTGGTGCCCTTGGGGAGGACCAGGTCGGAGGCGTGGATGTGCTCGCCCGCGGCGCGGCCTTCGATGTTGACCTCGATGGCGGTGGGCAGGTGGGTTGCCTCGGCCTCAAGGGACACAACCGTCAGTTCCAGGTTGTGGACGGTGCCGGGAGCGGTTTCGCCCTCAACGTGGACCGGGACGTCAACCGTAACCTTCTCGCCCTGGCGGACGGTCAGAAGGTCGATGTGCTCGATGATCTGCTTTACCGGATCGCGCTGGACGTCCTTGACCAGGGCCAGGTGGCCTTCGCCGTTGATGTCCAGGGACAGCAGGGCGTTGGGGGTGCGGACGGCCAGGGTGGTGGCCTTCGCCGGCAGGGTGACGTGGATGGGCTCTGCGCCGTGGCCGTAGATGACGGCGGGGATCTGGTTGTTCATGCGGGCGCGACGGGCGTAGCCCTTGCCGAATTCGGTGCGCAGTTCTGCTGCGAGCTTCTGCTCAGACATGGAAATCTCCTTGAAGACTAAACGGTGTTCAGCAAGGGCGGAGGTCTGGTGTGACCTTCAACGCCGGGCGGCCGATGGCGGCCCTTCAAGAAGGCAGTCCCCGTGAAGGGACCAGCAGACCCAGTCGATAACGGAGGCTATGCCCTCCCTCGCCAAGGTATCGCCTGACAGCCTACCAGTGCCGGGACCGTTTCCTTAAATCCCCACCGGCCCCCTGAGCTCGCAGGCTCGCCCATGGAACCCTGCCAGCGCGGGACGAGACCCCGCCGGCTCCTGCCGGCGGGGTCTCATCAAGTACGGTCTTATGCCTTGCCGTCGAAAAGGCTGGTGACCGATCCGTCGTCGAACACTTCGCGGATGGCGCGGGCGATCAGCGGCGCGATGGAAAGCACCGTCAGTTGCGGGAAGCGCTGGGACGAACCGAGCGGAAGCGTGTTGGTTACCACCACTTCACGGGCACCGGACTCCGAAAGGCGCCGGGCTGCGGGGTCCGAGAAGACGGCGTGGGTGGCCGCGATGATGACATCCTTGGCACCGGCGTTCTTCAGGACGGTGACGGCGCCGGAGATGGTTCCGCCGGTGTCGATCATGTCGTCGATCAGGACGCAGGTCCGCCCCTCGATCTGGCCCACCACAGTCTTGGAGACAGCCTGGTTGGGGACAGTGAGGTCGCGGCTCTTGTGGACGAAGGCCAGAGGTGCGCCGCCCAGGCGTTCGGCCCACTGTTCGGCCACGCGGACGCGGCCGGTGTCCGGCGATACGACGGTGATGTTGTCCGATCCCACCCGGGTCCGGATGTAGTCGGCCAGCAGCGGAATGGCCATCAGGTGGTCGACGGGGCCGTCGAAGAAGCCCTGGATCTGGGAGGTGTGCAGGTCCACGCTCATGATGCGGTCCGCGCCGGCGGTCTTGTAGAGGTCCGCCACCAGCCGGGCAGAAATCGGCTCGCGGCCGCGGCCCTTCTTGTCCTGGCGGGCGTACGGGTAGAACGGCGAAACTACGGTGATCCGCTTGGCGGAGGCCCGCTTCAGCGAATCGATCATGATCAGCTGTTCCATGAGGTGGTTGTTCAGCGGGGCGGGGTGCGCCTGGATCACGAAGGCATCGGTGCCGCGGACGCTTTCACCGGCGCGGACGTAGATCTCGCCGTTCGCGAAGTCGTAGGCATCCAGCGGGAGGAGTTCGGTGCCGAGCTCCTTGGCGATTTCCCTGGCGAGCTCCGGGTGGGCCCGCCCGGAGGCAAGCACCAACTTCTTCTCGCCGTGCGCCGTAATTTCGCTCATTGTTACTTGCCCTCTTCTGTAGATGCCGGGGTACTTGAGGAGTCGTTGGTGGCCGCCTGGGCCAGTTCGGCGGAGCGGGTTCCCGGACGGTGCGCAGGAACCCAGCCTTCGGCGTTGCGCTGGGCAGCGACGCTCAGCGCAAGCGCTCCGGCCGGAACGTCTTTGCGGATCACTGCGCCGGCGCCGCTGTAGGCGCCGTCCCCCACGGTGACCGGGGCAACAAAGACGGTGTTGGAGCCTGTACGGACGCCCGAGCCGATCACCGTGCGGTGCTTCTTCTCGCCGTCGTAATTGGCCGTGATGTTGCCGCAGCCAATGTTGGTGTCCTCGCCGATTTCGGCGTCGCCCGCGTAGCCCAGGTGGGACAGCTTGGAACCGCGGCCGATGGTGACGTTCTTGGTTTCGTAGAAGGCGCCGATCTTGCCCTTCTCGCCCAGCACCGTGCCGGGGCGAAGGTATGTGAAGGGGCCGACGGCGGCGCGCGGGCCGATTACCGAGCCGGAACCATGGGTTCGGGCCACCGAGGCGCCCTCGCCGATTTCGACGTCGGTCAAGGTGGTGTCGGGGCCCACGACGGCGTCCCTCGCCACGGTGGTGGTGCCGTGCAGTTGCGTGTTGGGCAGGAGGCGAACGTCCTCGTCCAGGGTGACGGTGGAGTCGATCCAGGTGGTGGCCGGGTCAACCACGGTCACGCCGGCGCGCATCCAGGCTTCCACGGTGCGGCGGTTCAGTTCGGCGCCGAGGGCGGCGAGCTGGACGCGGTCGTTGGCGCCCTCCACCTGCCAGCGGTCAGCAGTGACGACGGCGGCGACGCGGCCGCCTGCCTCACGCGCCAGTCCCAGCACATCGGTGAGGTATTTTTCGCCCTGGGCGTTGTCGGTGGTTACCTTGGCCAGGGCTTCGCGGAGCACCGCGGCGTCGAAGGCGTAGATGCCGGAGTTGACTTCGCGGATCAGCTTTTCGGCTTCGGAGGAGTCCTTGTGTTCGCGAATGCCGGTGACGGAACCGTCCTCGCCGCGGAGGATGCGGCCGTAGCCGGTGGCATCGTCCAGGACTGCCGTGAGGACCGTGACGGCGTTGCCTTCGAACTCGTGGGTGGCGACCAGCTCGGTCAGCAGTTCCGCGGACAGCAGGGGCACATCGCCGTAGGTGACCACGACGGTTCCGGCCAAGGCCTGCCCGGCGTCCAGCGCCTCCAGTGCGGCTTCCACGGCGCGGCCCGTTCCGGGCACGTCGTCCTGGTCCACGATGAGGGCCTGCGGGTCCAGCGCGGCCACGTGGCTTTCCACCAGGTCGCGTTCGTGGCGCACCACGATGGCAAGCCGCTGCGGATTGATGCTGCGGGCGGCACGAAGGGCGTGGCCCACCATGGAGAGGCCGCCGATTTCGTGCAGGATCTTGGGAGTACGCGATTTCATCCGGGTGCCGGCGCCTGCTGCCAGAACGATTACAGCGGCCGGACCGGCATTCTCGGGGATCACGTACGGGCTCTCCTTGCTTGGTTGTGCTGGCGCTTTACGGTGTCCCGCAGCACAGGCCACGGCGCACCGGGTGCCATCCTCATGATCGCTCCTTGCGCAGCAGTTCCGCCCATAGGATTCGAACCTATACTCCACGGCTCCAAAGGCCGGGGTGCTGCCGTTACACCAGAGCGGACCGTGCCGGAAGACTCAAGCCCCGGGCACAAGTCCCTATTTTGCCACGGGTTCAGGGCCACGCGCGACACGGGGCATTCGGCTCCCGCCCGTCCCGCCGAATCCCGCCGCCGGCGGTGGGGCATGATGGGAAGGTGAGCAACAACCTTCCGCGGATGCGGATGACGGGCCGGCAGCGCCGAAGCCAGCTGATCGACGTCGGCCGCGGCCTTTTCGCCGCCCGCGGGCTGGACGGCACCACCATCGAGGAAATCGCCGCCTGCGCGGGAGTGTCCAAACCGGTCATCTACGAACACTTCGGTTCCAAGGAGGCGCTGTACACCGAAGTGGTGGACTGCGAATTCCACATCCTGCTGGACGCCGTCAACGCCGCCCTGACCGAGGAAGCCAAACCCCGCGTCCTTGTCGAACGCGCCGCACTCGCGCTGCTCACCTACATCGAGGAACGCACCGAGGGGTTCCGCATCCTCATGCGCGACGCTCCCCCGTCCCAGCCCGAAGGTGCCTTCTCCACGCTGCTCTCCCACGTCACCGCCCGCGTGGAACACATCCTCTCCGACGAATTCTCGCGCCGCGGCTTAAGCGGCGACGACGGTGCGATGTACGCGCAGATGCTCGTCGGCATGGTGGCGATGACCGGCCAATGGTGGCAGGACAGCCGCCAGCCCGATAAGAACACCGTCGCCGCGCACCTCGTCAACCTCGCCTGGAACGGCCTGACCGGCCTCAAGAAGGAACCTGAGCTGCAGTCGGAGGTGTGACTGCCCGGTTCCGTCTGCGGCGCAGGAGGTCATCCTCTGCATGCTGGCTCGTTCCTCGCCTCTGACGCATGCTGCCGGATAACCCCCTTCCCCGCTCGTGAGGCGACGTCACCTCGCCGGGCACAGGAACCAGGGGGAAGAAGGCTCAGTCGCCCAGGAGTTCTGAGGACTCCAGCCACTCCATTTCCAGGGCGTCCTTTTCGTCGGTGAGGTCCTTGAGCTGTTTGTTCTGGTCGGCGAGCTTGTCGAAGTCGCCGGCCTCGGTGGTCTTCAGCATCAGGTCGTGAAGCTTCTTTTCCTCTTGATCGAGCTTCTTGAGCTGGCGCTCAATCCTGTTGAGGGCTTTGCGGGCTTCGCGCTTTTCGGCCTCGGAGGGGCCGTTACCGGCGCCACTGGCAGCCTGTGCCTGTCCGGCGCTGGTGACGGGGTTTCCGCCACCGGTCACGGTGGAGCCGGCCAGGGCAGCTTCACGCAACTCAAGGTACTGGTCCACGCCGCCGGGCAGGCCGCGGAGCTTGCCGTCGCCCAGCAGTGCCATCTGGTGGTCGGTGACGCGTTCCAGCAGGTAGCGGTCGTGGCTGACCACCACCAGGGTTCCGGGCCAGCCGTCCAGCACGTCCTCCACGGCGGCGAGGGTGTCCGTGTCCAGGTCGTTGGTCGGCTCGTCGAGCATCAGCACGTTGGGTTCGCCCACCAGCAGCCGGAGCAGCTGCAGGCGGCGCCGCTCACCGCCGGAGAGATCCTTCACGGGGGTCCACTGCTTCTGGTTGGTGAACCCGAGCTGCTCCACCAACTGGCCTGCCGTGAACTCCTTGCCGCCGACGTTGAAGGAACGCTTTTCCCGCTCGATGACCTCTATGACGCGCAGGTCCGCGACGTCGTCGAGCTCCTTGACCTCTTGGGTGAGGACGGCGGTGACCACCGTCTTTCCCCGCTTCAGCCTGCCGGCGTCGGGGATGACCTCACCGTTGAGCAGCTTCAGGAGCGTGGTCTTGCCGGCACCGTTGACGCCCACCAGGCCCAGGCGCTCCCCCGGTGCGAGCCTGAGGGTGATGTTGTCGAAAAGCTTCCGGCCGCCGTCGCCGCCCTGGAAGTTCAGGGAGACGTTTTCCAGGTCGAGGACGTCCTTGCCCTGGCGTGCGGTGGCCATCTTGCTCAGTGCCATGGAGTCGCGGGGCGCGGGAACGTCCTCGATCAGGGCGTTGGCTGCCTCAATGCGGAACTTCGGCTTGGCCGTACGGGCCGGGGCGCCACGGCGCAGCCAGGCGAGTTCCTTCTTGACCAGCTGCTGGCGCTTGCTTTCCACCACGGACGCCATGCGGTCACGCTCGGCGCGGGCCAGGACATACGCGGCGTAGCCACCCTCGAACGGGTCCACGATCCCGTCATGGACTTCCCACGTCTTGGTGCAGACTTCATCGAGGAACCAGCGGTCGTGGGTGACCACCAGGAACGCGCCCTGGTTGGCCCGCCACCGTGTCTTCAGGTGCCGGGCAAGCCACGCCACACCCTCGACGTCGAGGTGGTTGGTGGGCTCGTCCAGCATGATGACGTCGTGGTCCTCGATGAGCAGCTTGGCGAGCGCCACCCGGCGTTTCTGCCCACCCGAGAGAGCGTGGACGTTCGCATGCCAGTCGACGTCGGACACCAGGCCGCCCATGATCTCCCGGATCCGGGGGTTGCGCGCCCATTCGTAATCCGCCTGGTCCCCCACGATCGCGGCACCCACCGTGAGGTCGCCGTCGAGCACGTCGCTCTGGTCCAGGTAGCCCACGTTGACGTCGCCGCGCTTGGTGACCCGGCCGGAGTCGGGGGTGGAGCGCAGGGCCAGGAGCCGCATCAGGGTGGACTTGCCGTCGCCGTTGCGGCCCACCATGCCGATCCGGTCGCCTTCCTCCAGCCCCAGGGTGATGCCGTCCAGGACGGTGCGGGTTGCGTAGGAAACCGTGAGGTTCTCGCCGCCAAGAAGGTGTGCCAAAGGGAACTGCTTTCTGCTGCCGGACTGGAAGTGTTAAAGGAGGGTGTCGGAGATGATGCGCGCGCCCGGAACCGGACCGTGGACGGGGATCGCTGTCAGGCCGTGGCGCCGCAGGTCCTCCGCCAGTGCCTCGGCTGCCACGGAGTCATCTGCCAGGAGCGCCACGGTGGGGCCGGATCCGGAGACCATGCCCGCGATCGCGCCATGGGATTCACCGATTCCCAGCGTATCGCGCAGCGCGGGCGAGAGTTCAATGGACGCCCTTTGCAGGTCGTTGACCAGCACGCGGCTCAGGGATTCGGCGTCGCCGCCCCGCAGGGCCGCGAGGATCTGCGGATCAACCCCGGTGGGTTCTTCGGCGTCGACTCCCTCGTCACCGCGCAGCCGGTCCAGCGTGCGGTACACCTCGGGGGTGGAGAGGCCGTAGTCGGCCACCACCAGCACCCAGTGGGTCTGCGCCTTGGCCAGGGCCGGGGACAGTTCGTCGCCCAACCCAAGGCCGACGGCGGTTCCGCCCAGAAGCGAAAAGGGGACGTCGGCGCCCAGTTCGGCTGCAAGGTGTGCCAGTTCCTCGCGCGACAGCCCGCTGTTCCAGAGCGCATCGCAGGCAAGGAGCGTGGCGGCGGCGTCGGCGGAGCCGCCGCCCATGCCGCCGGCCACCGGAACCCTTTTGGTGATTTCCAGGTGCACGCCGGTGGCGTGTTCGGACACGTCCGCCATGATGGCGGCGGCCTTGTAGGCAAGGTTGTTGCTGTCCAGGGGGATGTCGACGGCGTCGAGGTCCAGGGTACTTTCCGGGCTGAGGCTGATGGTGATGCCGGGGGCAGCGGTGCTGGTGGCAGCCACTTCCTCGTACAGGGACACCGCGAGATAGACGCTGGCCACCGAGTGG
>Ga0308165_1004906_pt1 | contig 12824 bp, 11 predicted proteins | sample PhyWR2_FD_201032 | JGI IMG/M metagenome (GOLD analysis project Ga0308165, IMG submission 201032) | Phyllosphere microbial communities from UC Gill Tract Community Farm, Albany, California, United States - DLSLW.R2 | ecosystem: Host-associated > Plants > Phyllosphere > Unclassified | place: USA...
CTCGCCATGGAGTCAGAGCAGATCAACCGTATCTCGCTTATCGCGCCGGAGGTCCGCGGCAAGGCGCTGCTGTTCGGGCAATGGTTGGGGAAACAGGAGATCCCCGATCCCTACGGTAAAAGCATGGATGCTTTCGAGTATGTCTTTCGCCTGCTTGGCGAGGCGAGTCAGGAATGGGCCAAACGGCTTACAGTAAAGGAATTACGTACATGTCGCCGAAAATCATAACCGCACAGAATTATTCTGCAGAAAATCAAGAGTTGGATCTGGCGCGTCTTCTGGGAGAGTTCATTGATCATCGCCTGTGTATTCTTAGCTTCACGCTATTTTGCGCCCTGTGCGGCGGCGTGTATGCGCTATTTTCATCGCCGGTTTATATCGCTGATGCGATGGTGCAAATAGAAGATAAGCAGCAGAACAATCTGCTTAAAACCTTAAACCAGCTGTCACCGGATATGGCACCGGATTCGTCAGCCGAGATTCAACTCCTGAAGTCCCGGATGATTCTCGGCGAAACGGTCGAGGCGCTGCGCTTGCGGGATGAGATCACCCCGGTCTATTTACCGCTGGTGGGCAAAGGCTGGGCCCGGCTTACCGGTCAACCACCCGTTACTCTGAGGCTCGACAATCTGACGCTGCCGGTCCAGGGTAAAGCCGGCGCGCTCACCGTCACGGCAGAAGGAGAGGGGAAATACCGAGTGGAAGGAGAAGGCGTGAGCGCTGAAGGCACCGTTGGCAAGCCGTTACAAACTTCCGGGATGACGATCGCCGTGAGCGAGCTGTCAGCCCCGCCGGGCACACGTTTCACGGTTAAGCAGCGCTCGCAGCTTGAGGCGATCAATGCCCTGAGCCGCCAGTTTAGCGTTACGGAGCAGGGCAAAGAGAGCGGGATCCTTGGGTTGAGCCTGACCGGGGCCGATCCCGGGCGCATTGCCAGCACGCTGAACCACATTGCGCAGAGCTATCTGCAGCAAAACATTGCCCGCCAGGCTGCGCAGGATTCACAAAGCCTGGCCTTTCTTCAGCGTCAGATGCCGCTGGTGCGCAGCGAGCTGGAGCTCGCAGAAGAGCGGCTAAACGCCTATCGTAAAAAACGCGACTCGGTGGATTTAACGCTGGAAGCCAAGTCGGTGTTGGAGCAAATCGTCAACGTCGACAATCAGCTCAATGAGCTGACCTTCCGCGAGGCGGAGATCTCCCAGCACTTTAAGAAAGACCACCCGACCTATCGGGCGCTGCGTGAAAAACGTCAGACCTTAGAAGGCGAGCGGGATCGGCTCAACAAACGCGTCAGTGCGATGCCCTCGACGCAGCAGGCGATTGTCCGCCTGAGCCGCGATGTGGATTCCGGTCGCGCGGTGTACCTGCAGCTTCTGACCCGCCAGCAGGAGCTGAACATCTCACGCTCCAGCGCCATCGGCAATGTGCGTATTATTGACCCGGCGGTGACGCAACCTGCGCCCATAAAGCCGCGCAAGGCGCTGATCGTGATGATGATGACGCTGTGCGGGCTGTTCGTGTCGATGGGGCTGGTACTGGCAAAATCGGCGCTGCGACGCGGTATCAACAGTCCAGAGCAGCTGGAAAGCGAGGGCGTCAACGTCTATGCCACCCTGCCGCGCTCGGAATGGCTGAGCAGAAAAACCCGCTTAAGCGGCAAGTACTTCTCCTGGTGCTTTAAGCATAAAACCACCGATGTGCCGTTTTTGCCGGTGGACCGGCCGCTGGATATTTTTGTCGAAGCCATTCGCGGATTACGCACCAGCCTGCATTTTGCCATGATGGATGCGCAGAATAATATTTTGATGTTCAGCGGGCCGACGCAGGACTGTGGCAAAACGCTGGTCAGTACGTCGCTGGCGGCGCTGGTGGCGCAGGTTGAACAGCGCGTGTTGTTTATCGATGCTGATATGCGTAAAGGCTATGTGCACAATATTTTTGATCTGAAAAACGACGTGGGTTTATCCGATGTCCTGTCAGGGAAGGTGGAATTCCAGCAGGCCGTCCAGACCTACGCCAGCGGCAAGTTCGATGTGGTGACCTGCGGACAATACCCACCGAATCCTTCGGAACTGCTGATGCATAGCCGTTTTCGCGAGTTTATGCGCTGGGCCAGTGAGCATTACGACATGGTGATTGTGGATACCCCGCCCATTCTTGCCGTCACGGATGCCGCTCTGGTGGGGGGTATTGCGGCCTCGACTCTGCTGGTTGCCCGCTTTAACGTCACCAGCGTCAGAGAGATGCAGGTCAGCTACCGACGTTTGCAGCAGATGGGGGTCAACATCAAAGGTGCCATTCTGAACGATGTCATGAAATCCGCCGCCAGCTATTACAGCTCCGGTTATGACGCCTACGGATACTCTGCAGCGCAAAACGAGGGTGCACAGACAGCAAGACGATAGGAAGTGCAGGGAAAAGACCCGGCAGCCGAGCGGCTGCCGGATATAACGACTTATTTAGACAGCAGCTCGAGCGCCGTGCGTTCCACCAGCGACAGCAGGACTTTAACATCCTCCAGCGTCACGATTGGGTTCAGTAGGGTCAGCTTCAGGCAGGTAACACCGTTGTGCTCGGTCACGCCAACGTTGGCACGACCCGAATCCAGCAGCGCATCACCAATCTTCTGGTTGAGCAGCGCAATGGCCCCGTCGTCCAGCTGTTGCTCCGGACGGAAGCGGAACAGCACGCTCGCCAGCTGCGGTGGCATCACCAGCTCCAGCAGCGATTGTTCGGTCACGTATGCGGCAACCTGCTGGGCCATGGTCACGCCATGATCGATGATCTCAGCGTATTTCTTCTCACCCAGCGCTTCCAGGCTCATCCACAGCTTCAGCGCGTCGAAACGACGGGTTGTCTGCAGTGATTTGGATACCAGGTTCGGCACACCCGCCTCTTCGTCGAACTCAGAGTTCAGGTACGCCGCCTGATAACGCATCAGCTCATAGTGACGCGCTTCTTTCAACAGGAACGCACCGCAGCTGATGGTCTGGAAGAACTGCTTGTGGAAGTCCAGGGTAACGGAATCCACCAGCTCAATGCCGTCCAGGTAATCGCGATACTTCTCGGACATCAGCAGCGCGCCGCCCCAAGCCGCATCCACGTGAACCCAGATATTCTGCTTCGCCGCCAGTTCTGCAATTGCACGCAGCGGATCGATAGCACCCGCATCCGTGGTGCCTGCCGTAGCAACAATGGCCAGGATCTGCTCACCGTTGGCGTTGCACTGGTCAATCTTCGCCGCCAGATCGTTAAGATCCATACGCGAACATTCGTCCGTTTTCACCTGGATGACGGACTGGTAGCCCAGACCCATCAGTGCCATGTTCTTCTGCACGGAGAAGTGTGCGCTGTCAGAGCACAGAACACGAATTTTACGCAGATCGCCCACCAGACCATCCTGCTGGACCGAGTGGCCAAGACGCGCAAAGAACGCATCGCGCGCCAGCATCAGACCCATCATGTTGCTCTGGGTGCCGCCGCTGGTGAACACGCCCGCATCGCCAGCCTGATAACCCAGGCGGGTACGAAGCCATTCAATCAGTTTGATCTCGATAATGGTCGCCGACGGGCTCTGATCCCAGGAGTCCATGCTCTGGTTAGTGGCGTTGATCATCACTTCCGCCGCCTGGCTTACCACCAGGCTTGGGCAGTGGAGATGCGCTACGCACTGCGGATGATGCACCGCGAGGCTGTCTTTCAGGAAATATTCAACGGCACGCGCGATGGCGGTTTCGTTGCCCAGCCCTTCCGGGTTGAAATCCAGGTTGATACGTTCGCGCAGTTCGGCGACCGTTTTACCCTGGTACATTTCCGGCTGTTTCAGCCACTGCATGACCGCCTGGGTGCTCTGCTCGATAGCCTGCTGATAGGCTTCAATGCTTTGCGCCGATGACGACAAAATCGGGTTTAAATCTGACATCTTATGCTTCGTCTCCGGTTCGGTTAGGCTGGGCGAACGCCCGCAGCAAGCAGTGCCTGCTCAAATTTGTCCAGGAACACGTTCAGTTCCTGATCGCTTATCAGCAGGGAAGGCAGCAGACGGACAACGTTGCCGTTACGACCACCACGTTCCAGAATCAGACCTGCTTCGAAGCATTTCTTCTGGATCAGCGCAGACAGATCGCCATCGCCCGGGAAACAGCCCATGTGGTCAGCCGCTTCCTGTGGTTTCACGATCTCAATACCGATCATCAGGCCCAGACCGCGCACGTGACCGATAACCGGATAGCGTTTCTGCAGCTCAACCAGTTTCGCTTTCAGCCACTCGCCCTGGGCGGCAACTTTATCAGCAATGTTCTGCTCTTTGAGGATCTGCAGGGTAGTCAGGCCAGTGGCCATCGCCAGCTGGTTGCCACGGAAGGTGCCGGTATGGTGACCCGGAGACCAGGCGTCGAACTGCTTTTTGATGCCGAGCACGGCCAGCGGCAGACCACCACCCACAGCTTTAGACATCACAACGATGTCAGGCTGGATACCCGCGTGTTCGAAGGCGAAGAACTTACCGGTACGGGCAAAGCCCGCCTGTACTTCGTCGAGGATCAGCAGAATGCCGTTCTCTTCGGTCACTTTACGGATACGTTGCAGCCACTCAACCGGAGCCGGGTTCACGCCGCCTTCGCCCTGAACTGCTTCCAGAATAACGGCAGCCGGTTTACGCACGCCGCTTTCGACGTCGTTGATCAGGTTTTCGAAGTAGTAGCTCAGCGCTTTAACGCCAGCATCACCACCGATACCCAGCGGGCAGCGGTACTGGTGCGGGTAAGGCATAAACTGTACTTCCGGCATCATGCCGTCGACTGCTTCTTTCGGAGACAGGTTGCCGGTCACGGACAGTGCGCCGTGCGTCATCCCGTGATAAGCACCGGAGAAGCTGATAATGCCGCTGCGGCCGGTGACTTTTTTCGCCAGTTTCAGTGCGGCTTCAACCGCATCCGCGCCGGAAGGGCCGGTAAACTGCAGGCAGTACTCTTTGCCCTGACCAGGCAGGACGGAGAGCAGGTATTCTGAAAACGCGTCTTTCAACGGCGTAGTCAGATCCAGGGTATGTAACGGCAAGCCGCTGGTAATGACACTTTGGATGCTTTTCAGCACATCAGGATGGTTATGACCCAGTGCCAGCGTTCCCGCTCCGGCAAGGCAATCAAGATACTCTTTGTTATCCGCATCAGTGATCCACACGCCGTCCGCCTTCGTAATCGCTAAAGGCAGTTTGCGTGGGTAACTTCTGACGTTGGATTCCATTTCGGCCTGACGGGCCAGATAGGTTTCGTTGGTTTTGAAAGAAGAAGCATTCAAAGTATCAATACGGACTTTATCCGTCATCATATCACTCCTACAACCGCGGCTCATCGAAGGCCACGATTGAACAATTAAAAGAAAAATGAGAAGGGCATCAAAAATTCGCGGCCAATATAGAGCCTTTTTGCGTGGGGCTCAATGGTTAATTGTTTATCGTTTTATTACGTATGCGTGATTGACGCGCGCAGGCCGTTAACCCGCATGGCGGCTAGGGTTGGCCCGCGGGCGCTCAGGCTAAAAAAGTGGGGGGATGAGGGGGTGAAAAATACCCTCGCCAGCCTATGACTGCCGAGGGTAAAAAAACGATAAATTTACTTTTTAACGTGATTTGCCGCCTGGGCATTCTCCAGCGCCTGCTTTTCAGCTGCCGCATTAATTGTGGCCTGTCGGTTCTGATCGGCGATATAGCACGCATCACGGCTGACGCCCTTCGCTTCACAATTCGCTAAACGTTGCTCTTCTGAGACGCAGCCGGAGAGAAGAGTCGCAACAATACCTGCTAAAACAATCTTATTCATACATTAACCTTAATTGAGCGGAGAACGCGTCGGTGTGGTTGCATTGTTTCTATAGAAGTAACGGCTTACTGACGCAAGATGACTATCACGGAATGGGGCTTTTAACAGTTTGATGCAGATCACACTTAGCACGAATAGCTAAAAAGCTAAGGCTTATCCCAGGGCGAGTCAATGTTGCCAGGCGAAATCCTTTTGCTGTTTACAAGATGACTGCGGAGATTTCTATCCTGACCAGCCGTTAACCTTATGTTAATCTCAACGTATTGATGTAAATGACTCGGGGTGCCCTTCTTTATGAAGGATGAGAAATACCCGTACGACCTGAACTGGACAATGCCAGCGTAGGGGGCCGAAATTTCCCCTTTCCTCAGTGTACTATGAGATTGATAGGATTAATTGGCTATAGTTCAATGCCCGCTTTTTATAAACAGAGAGAAAATGGCATAGTCTGCTATTAAAATGAGGACACCAGACAGTAACAGGACAAATTTTATTTTTATCCAGGATGTTTTCTGTTTCGGCTGTTTGCGAATGAACTTATATAAATCTTTGTTTATGTTTCGTACAAAAAAACTATTTTCTTTGAATGATAAAGCTAACAAGAAATAGATGTCTTTCTGAAATGTAAATAACACACCACCTCTTTCATATGCTGCTATGTCATCAGGGTAATAACCAAACTCCTTATGGAATCTGGAACATAATATTTTATGCTGCTTGCTTTTCAATGTCGAATATATGAATGACATAAAAATAGTAAGTATTCCTACTGGCGTTAATATCATAAAAAGAGTTTGCACGTTATTTACCTACGGATTCATATATAGCATCGCCGAAACTTTGGCCTAACTCAGACCCTCCCTTACCTAACAAATAGCCGCCACCCGTACCAAGTATTACACCGCAAGCTAATGCACCAGCACCACCGGCTTCTATTGTTATGCCACCTAAAACTAAAGTACAAATTCCCATGCCTATTGTCCCACCTGCATAACCACCAGCAAGGCCACCAGCGAAGCTACCAATCTCGGTGTACTTTTTCTTAGTACATTCAGCCTCACGCCCAGTTGAGCAAGCCTCATTCATTTCATTAATTGAATGAACTGCGCTAAATCCTATTCCAACATATCCGGTATAGCGCATTGCATTAACATATTTAGCTGCACGCTCAATATGGGTTGCGTATCCTTCAATATCTCTGATCCCTGTCTCATTCCATTTATATGTTATCGATCTGGTAGATAAACCGAGCGCATTTTTTATTTTAGTATACTCTCCTAACTTCATGGCTTTATTCAGGAAGCCAACTTTGAGCACACGGTCAAGTTCGTTGAAAAGCTCAGTGCGCCTCACATAGAATTGTTCACCGATCAATGCTCCTCGTGTCATATACGTATTTTTATACGTTTCTTGAATCTCGTTGAGTATCTTTTCGATATTCTCAAAATATTTCCCAACCGGATCGGCAGCAAGCCCTATTCCTTTATCCGCAATGCTAGAGAAATTGGCTATGGTGGCGTAATGTTTGTGCAGAAAATTAGCCTCTTTATGTGTCAGCGGCTCAAGGGCTGCATCAATCCGTGCTTTTGCTTGCTGCATGTGGGCGATCTGCTCGTCGTCCTGCTTTTCAGGATCAACCAGAAGCATAATAGAACCGGCTTTATAGCTTTGGTCAGCGCCGTTTAGCGTGGTGAATAACGCTTTGGCTCCTGGTGGTGGATTATCAGTAAATAACAGGCGTTGCCAGGCTTCTGTCGTACCGCCATAGGGGAGTACGGCGAAACCTGCATCAGTGCCTGATTTCTTCTTCACTGTCTGTGCGTGCTGTACAGGTTCAGGCTCTGAGCAAACTTCTGCAGCGAGTGAGGCGGATAGGGGAGCCACAACCGCTAAGCTTGCGTTTCCGAATGCCTTTGGTTCTTCTTTTTCATACACGGGGTAAGCGTTAGAGGGGCGTATTTCGGCCTTACAGGGGCATGAACTGTAGCTATCCAGCGAACCTGCGACACGTCTGTTATCTGCACCATCCGTAAAAATTGAGATCCCGCCAATAATCCTGTAGGTGTTGCCGTCTTTGCCACAGGTTACAGGGTCGCCTTCTTTTGCTATCGGTTTACCGAAAGCCATACCCAGCGCTGAACCTACGACAATTCTTCCTCCGCATGTTGTTCTGTCCCCCTGGCAAAGCACAATCCCTGTCGCCATAAATCCCTCTAATTGCTGTGGGAATAATCACGGAGGTCATTTTACAAACAATCACCCCATGCGCAACAAGTATCAGACTTAAGGGAAACTTTGTTTCGTCACAAGCAGTAAGGGGATGGGATGAACTTCTCCCTAAATCTGGTACAGCGAGAAGATGTGATAACCAGAAGGCCGGGGCTTGCACCAGCAAGCCGCTTCCCCTAATCTGGCGGGCGTAAAAAGAGTTAACTTACATGACTCGGGGTGCCCTTCTTTGTGAAGGCTGAGAAATACCCGTACCACCTGATCTGGATAATGCCAGCGTAGGGAAGTCAGATGCCCTCCGGGCTATCGCTTCTTCGCGCAAGGCAGGAGCGATACCATGCAGCCTGACCTGCTTAATTTACACGCCTTACACCATTTCCGAACCCGTTCCCCGCTGACCCACTGCATGACCAATGATGTGGTGCAGACCTTTACCGCTAACGTGTTGCTGGCCCTTGGGGCGTCACCGGCGATGGTGATTGAAGCTGAAGAGGCTGAACAGTTTGCCTCGGTGGCCGATGCGTTGCTGATTAACGTTGGCACCTTAACGGCCTCGCGCGCTCAGTCGATGCGACGGGCAATCGAAAGCGCCGTCGCCGCAGGCAAACCCTGGCTGCTCGATCCGGTCGCCGTAGGGGCGCTGGCGTACCGCACTCGCTTTTGCCAGCAAATTCTTGCCCTGAAACCTGCTGCCATTCGCGGCAATGCCTCGGAAATTATGGCCCTGGCCGGGATGAGCGCGGGCGGGCGCGGGGTGGACACCACCGATACGGCAGCCAGCGCGTTGCCTGCGGCGCAGGCGCTGGCGCGTCAGACCAATGCCATTGTGGCGGTGACCGGCGAGGTGGATTACGTTACCGACGGGCAGCGCATCCAGGCCGTAACCGGCGGCGATCCGATGATGACCCGCGTGGTGGGCACCGGCTGTGCGTTGTCGGCGGTAGCGGCGGCGAGCTGTTCGCTGCCGGGCGATCGGCTCGATAACATCGCCGCAGCCTGTGGCTGGATGAAGCGGGCGGGCACCCTTGCTGCCGCGCAAAGCCGGGGGCCGGGCAGTTTTGCGACGGCGTTTCTGGATGCGCTGTGGAATTTGGGGGATCAGGCATGAAGCGGATTAACGCTCTGACCATAGCCGGCACCGATCCCAGCGGCGGCGCAGGGATCCAGGCCGACCTGAAAACCTTCTCCGCGCTGGGTGCCTACGGCTGCTCGGTCATCACCGCGCTGGTGGCGCAAAACACCCGTGGGGTGCAGTCGGTGTATCGCATCGAACCGGACTTTGTGGCCGCGCAGCTGGAGTCGGTGTTCAGCGATGTGCGCATCGATACCACCAAAATCGGCATGCTGGCGGAGACGGATATCGTTGAGGCCGTGGCAGAGCAGCTTAAGCGTTATCAGGTGCAGAACGTGGTGCTCGATACCGTGATGCTGGCAAAGAGCGGTGACCCACTTTTGTCTGTCGCTGCCGTCGATACGCTGCGTAAAAAGCTGCTGCCGCAGGTGGCGCTGATCACCCCCAATCTGCCCGAAGCGGCCGCGCTGCTGGATGCCCCGCACGCACAAAACGAGCGCGAAATGAAAGAGCAGGGCATTGCGCTGCTTGCCATGGGCTGCGGGGCGGTGCTGATGAAAGGCGGTCATCTGGAGTATGCCGAAAGTCCGGACTGGCTCTTTACCCGTGACGGTGAACTCCGCTTTACGGCCCCGCGCGTGCAGACCAAAAACACCCACGGCACCGGCTGTACGCTCTCTGCCGCCCTCGCGGCGTTACGTCCACGTCATGACAACTGGGCTGATACGGTGCAGGAGGCCAAGCGCTGGCTCTCAAGCGCGCTGGCAAAAGCCGATAGTCTGGAAGTGGGTCACGGTATTGGGCCGGTACACCATTTCCACGCGTGGTGGTAAGCCTTATACTGGCAGAACACATCAGGCCTGAGAAAAACAGAGATGGAACAAGCGCATACCCGGCTAATTGCTCAACTGACTGAACGGATCGCTGCACCGGACAACACCCCGCTGTACCTGAAGTTTGCCGAAACGGTAAAAAATGCGGTGCGCAGCGGGGTACTGGCCCACGGGAATATTCTGCCGGGCGAGCGCGATCTGAGCCAGTTGACCGGGGTGTCGCGCATTACGGTGCGTAAAGCGATGCAGGCGCTGGAAGAAGAGGGGGTAGTGACGCGTGCCCGTGGCTACGGGACGCAAATCAATAATATCTTTGAATATTCCCTTAAGGAAGCGCGCGGGTTTTCTCAGCAGGTGGTGCTGCGCGGTAAAAAGCCTAACACGCTATGGGTCAACAAGCGGGTGGTGAAGTGTCCGGAAGAGGTTGCCAGCCAGCTGTCGATTGCCCCGGAAAGTGACGTCTTTTTGCTGAAGCGTATTCGTTATGTGGATGATGACGCCGTCTCGATTGAAGAGTCCTGGGTGCCGGTGGCCCTGATCCCAGATCCGGATGCGATTGGTATTTCCCTGTACGACTACTTCCGCAGCCAGAATATCTTCCCGCAGCGGACCCGTTCTCGCGTCAGCGCCCGTATGCCGGACAGTGAATTTCAGGCCCATATTAAAATGGATGACAAAATACCGGTGCTGGTGATCAAGCAGATTGCGCTTGACCAGCAACACCGGCCCATTGAGTACAGCATCAGCTACTGTCGCAGCGATCTATACGTCTTTGTGTGCGAGGAGTAACGCCTCGCGCGTGGGGGCACAGTCCCCTCCGCGATGGCTGACCACCCAGGCGGCCACGGCATTGCCCAGCATCACCGCGTCAGCCAGACTCCATCCCGCCGCCAGCCCGGCAAGCGTACCGCCCGCGTGGCTGTCACCTGCGCCAATAGTGTCGACCACGGTAGCCGCAAAGGCTGGAACGTGACCCGAGGTTTCAGCGTCATACCAGGCTGCACCGTCTTTGTCGTGACGCACAATCAACACTGAGCCGAACCGCTGCTGCCAGTACGCGCCTAATCTGTCATCCTCCACGCCCCATCTTTCAGCGGCGAGCTGCGCCTCCTGGCGATTGAGCGACACGATCGGGTTGCACGCCATAATCCGCGCCATCAGCGGGTCAGGAATATCCGCAATACGCGGGCCAAAGTCGATAAACGCCGTCACGTCCTGCAGGCCTTCCAGCCAGCCTGTCAGTAACTCCCCGCAGGGTGATGCCAGCTGGTAACCCGACAGATAGACCAGACTGCCAGGCGGCACGGTAAGCGCATCCAGCCAGGGCTGCTGCCACTGGTTCTCTACCCCGCTAAACGACATAAACGTCCGTTCGCCGTCAGGCTCCACCAGCGCCAGGCACCAGCCGTTGTCGCCGGTTTCGGCTTCCACGACGCTGTGCAGATCTTGTTTTGCCATCGCGTGACGAATAATGTCCGCCCACACGCCGTGACCGACGGGCAGCGCGTTTTGTGCGCTGATACCCAGACGTTTCAGGGCGATGGCGATGTTCAGCGCGCAGCCGCCTATGTTGACGCCCTGCTGTTTTAGCTCGATATCACACCCGCGCCAGGGCAGGGCGTAGGCATCGGCAATCACGTCAATCACCGCCGCACCCAGCACCGTGACCGGGCGGGTGGCGTGTAAGGATTCAAGACGCCGGGCTAACGAATTCATACGGTCTCCCTTTGCTCCCGGTAGTGCAGGAGTTTTTCGCAGTAATGACCAAAATCGAGGTGGTTAACGGCGTCGAGTTCGTCCTTCAGCGCCGGGTTAATCGCCTGCACGCCGTGCAGCGCGCCACAAATGGCCGTTGCCATCGCGCCAATGGTGTCCGTGTCGCCGCCGAGGTTGGCGCATAAAACGGCGCAGCGGTTCGGATCAGTACCCGCCAGCTCTACCATCGCGATCGCCGCCGGAACGGACTCAATGGTGCTGGTGCCCGCCCCGATAAGTTGATACACCTGCTCGCTGGCCGACTCTGTGCCCGTGGCTTCTCGTACGGTTTTGAGCGCCAGTTCAATGCGCGCGGCAAGCGACGCGCTGAAGGTGGTGGTTTTGGCTTCCTGCGCATAGCGGGCGATACCCGGCAGGGCGTCGGCGATGTTTCGCCAGCTCTCACCGTCGATGGCGCGGGAAATCGCCCAGGCAATCACCACCGCACCGGCAGTGGCGAGATCCGATTTATGGGTCGGGCTGGAGGCCAGCGCGACCTGTTCAACAAAGTGCTCCAGAGGCGTAGCGGGCAGCAGGCAGCCCAGCGGAGAGGCACGCATCGCCGCCCCGTTGGTGACGCCGTTATTTTCCAGCTCGCTGACCGGCTTGCCGTCGCGAATGGCGTTTAGGGCGATTTTCGACGTCGGGCCGAGTACGTTCTTATTAAAGGCATCGAAATCGAGCGCCCAGCGCAGGATATGTTTGCCGATAACGTCCGCATTAATCTGCCCCTCGCACTCGATAATCGCGTCGGCCAGACACAGCGCCATCGAGGTATCATCGGTGAATTCCGCACGGTTGAAATAGCAGGCCGCAGTGTTTTCCGCCGGGCCGGGTAAAAAGCGGTCGATCCAGCCGAAGTGCGCTTTAACGCGCTTTCTCGGCCACAGCTCCGATGGCATGCCCATCGCATCCCCTAACGCCTGCCCGTAAAGAGCCCCGAGAACACGTTCGTGTTTCATTTAACTTCCCCTTGTGTCAGCGCGGTATCGCCATCAACCACCTCAATTGCGGTGATCTCTTTATCCGATTCGCGGAAAAACAGCATAAACAGCACGGCAATCACCGCAATCATGATTGCACCAAACGTCCACATTCCGGCCCAGTTGAAGGTCA
>Ga0308165_1004910_pt1 | contig 12814 bp, 7 predicted proteins | sample PhyWR2_FD_201032 | JGI IMG/M metagenome (GOLD analysis project Ga0308165, IMG submission 201032) | Phyllosphere microbial communities from UC Gill Tract Community Farm, Albany, California, United States - DLSLW.R2 | ecosystem: Host-associated > Plants > Phyllosphere > Unclassified | place: USA...
AGACTCCATCCTCGTATCCGAGCGTGTTGTTCAGGAAGACCGTTTCACCACCATCCACATTCAGGAACTGGCATGTGTGTCCCGTGACACCAAGCTGGGGCCAGAAGAGATCACCGCTGACATCCCGAACGTGGGTGAAGCTGCGCTCTCCAAACTGGATGAGTCCGGTATTGTTTACATTGGTGCAGAAGTCACCGGTGGCGACATTCTGGTAGGTAAGGTAACGCCGAAAGGTGAAACCCAGCTGACCCCAGAAGAGAAGCTACTGCGTGCCATCTTCGGCGAGAAAGCGTCTGACGTTAAAGACTCTTCTCTGCGCGTACCAAACAGTGTTTCCGGTACTGTTATCGACGTTCAGGTCTTTACTCGCGATGGCGTAGAAAAAGACAAACGTGCGCTGGAAATCGAAGAAATGCAGCTGAAGCAGGCCAAAAAAGACCTGTCTGAAGAACTACAGATCCTCGAAGCTGGCCTGTTTAGCCGTATCTACGCGGTGCTGGTTGCCGGTGGTGTTGAAGCTGAGAAGCTCGACAAACTGCCTCGCGATCGCTGGCTGGAACTCGGTCTGAACGACGAAGAGAAACAGAATCAGCTGGAACAGCTGGCTGAACAGTACGACGAACTGAAGCACGAGTTTGAGAAAAAACTCGAAGCGAAACGCCGCAAAATCACCCAAGGCGACGATCTGGCACCGGGCGTGCTGAAGATTGTTAAGGTATACCTGGCCGTTAAACGCCGTATCCAGCCTGGTGACAAAATGGCAGGTCGTCACGGTAACAAGGGTGTTATCTCTAAGATCAACCCGATCGAAGATATGCCACACGATGCTAACGGTACGCCGGTAGATATCGTACTGAACCCGCTGGGCGTACCATCGCGTATGAACATCGGTCAGATCCTTGAAACTCACCTGGGTATGGCTGCGAAAGGTATCGGCGAGAAAATCAACGCCATGCTTAAGCAGCAAGAAGAAGTCGCCAAGCTGCGCGAATTCATCCAGCGTGCCTACGATCTGGGTACCGACGTTCGCCAGAAAGTTGACCTGAACACCTTCACCGATGATGAAGTTCTGCGTCTGGCTGAAAACCTGAAAAAAGGTATGCCGATCGCAACGCCAGTATTCGACGGTGCGAAAGAGTCTGAAATCAAGGAACTGTTACAGCTGGGTGGCCTGCCGACTTCCGGTCAGATCACTCTGTTCGATGGTCGTACCGGTGAGCAGTTCGAGCGCCAGGTTACCGTCGGCTACATGTACATGCTGAAACTGAACCACTTGGTTGATGACAAGATGCATGCGCGTTCTACCGGTTCTTACAGCCTGGTTACTCAGCAGCCGCTGGGTGGTAAGGCTCAGTTCGGTGGTCAGCGCTTCGGGGAGATGGAAGTGTGGGCGCTGGAAGCATATGGCGCGGCATACACCCTGCAGGAAATGCTCACCGTTAAGTCTGATGACGTGAATGGCCGTACTAAGATGTATAAAAACATCGTAGACGGTAACCATCAGATGGAACCGGGCATGCCGGAATCCTTCAACGTACTGTTGAAAGAGATCCGTTCGCTGGGTATCAACATCGAGCTGGAAGACGAGTAACTCTCGCTCAAACAGGTCACTGGTGCCGGGGTAAGACCCGGCGCCAGATTGTGCTAACTCCGACGGGAGCAAATCCGTGAAAGATTTATTAAAGTTTCTGAAAGCGCAGACTAAAACCGAAGAGTTTGATGCGATCAAAATTGCTCTGGCATCGCCAGACATGATCCGTTCATGGTCTTTCGGTGAAGTTAAAAAGCCGGAAACCATTAACTACCGTACGTTCAAGCCTGAGCGTGACGGCCTTTTCTGCGCCCGTATCTTTGGGCCAGTAAAAGATTACGAGTGCCTGTGCGGTAAGTACAAGCGCCTGAAACACCGTGGTGTGATCTGTGAGAAGTGCGGCGTTGAAGTGACCCAGACTAAAGTGCGTCGTGAACGCATGGGCCACATCGAGCTGGCATGTCCAACTGCACACATCTGGTTCCTGAAATCGCTGCCGTCCCGTATCGGTCTGCTTCTCGATATGCCACTGCGTGATATCGAACGCGTACTGTACTTCGAATCATATGTTGTTATCGAAGGCGGTATGACCAACCTGGAACGTCAACAGATCCTGACTGAAGAGCAGTATCTGGACGCGCTGGAAGAGTTCGGTGACGAATTCGATGCGAAGATGGGTGCGGAAGCTATCCAGGCCCTGCTGAAAAGCATGGATCTGGAGCAAGAGTGTGAAACTCTGCGCGAAGAGCTGAACGAAACCAACTCCGAAACCAAGCGTAAAAAGCTGACCAAGCGTATCAAACTGCTGGAAGCGTTCGTACAGTCTGGCAACAAGCCAGAGTGGATGATCCTGACCGTTCTGCCGGTTCTGCCGCCAGATCTGCGTCCGCTGGTTCCGCTGGATGGTGGTCGTTTCGCAACATCAGATCTGAACGATCTGTATCGTCGCGTTATCAACCGTAACAACCGTCTGAAACGCCTGTTGGATCTGGCTGCACCTGATATCATCGTTCGCAACGAAAAACGTATGCTGCAGGAAGCGGTCGACGCCCTGCTGGATAACGGTCGTCGCGGTCGTGCGATCACGGGTTCTAACAAACGTCCTCTGAAATCTTTGGCCGATATGATCAAAGGTAAGCAGGGTCGTTTCCGTCAGAACTTGCTCGGTAAGCGTGTTGACTACTCCGGTCGTTCTGTAATCACCGTAGGTCCATACCTGCGTCTGCATCAGTGCGGTCTGCCGAAGAAAATGGCACTGGAACTGTTCAAACCATTCATCTACGGCAAGCTGGAGCTGCGTGGCCTGGCCACCACCATCAAAGCCGCTAAGAAAATGGTTGAGCGTGAAGAAGCTGTCGTTTGGGATATCCTGGACGAAGTTATCCGCGAACACCCAGTGATGCTGAACCGTGCTCCAACACTGCACCGTCTAGGCATCCAGGCGTTTGAGCCAGTACTGATCGAAGGTAAAGCTATCCAGCTGCACCCGCTGGTCTGTGCGGCATATAACGCCGACTTCGATGGTGACCAGATGGCTGTTCACGTACCGCTGACGCTGGAAGCCCAGCTGGAAGCGCGTGCGCTGATGATGTCTACCAACAACATCCTGTCACCTGCGAACGGCGAGCCAATCATCGTTCCTTCTCAGGACGTTGTATTGGGTCTGTACTACATGACCCGTGACTGTGTTAACGCCAAAGGCGAAGGCATGGTGCTGACTGGCCCTAAAGAAGCTGAGCGTATCTATCGCGCAGGTCTTGCCTCTCTGCATGCGCGCGTTAAAGTGCGTATCACCGAATACGAAAAAGATGAAAACGGCGAATTCGTCGCGACCACCAGCATTAAAGACACGACCGTTGGCCGTGCTATTTTGTGGATGATCGTACCGAAAGGTCTGCCTTTCTCCATCGTCAACCAGGCGCTGGGCAAGAAAGCTATCTCCAAAATGCTGAACACCTGTTACCGCATTCTGGGCCTGAAGCCGACCGTAATCTTCGCTGACCAGACCATGTACACCGGCTTTGCCTATGCAGCGCGCTCAGGCGCATCTGTTGGTATCGACGACATGGTTATCCCAGAGAAGAAATACGAAATCATCAGCGAAGCGGAAGCTGAAGTTGCTGAGATCCAGGAGCAGTTCCAATCTGGTCTGGTTACCGCTGGCGAACGTTATAACAAAGTTATCGATATCTGGGCTGCGGCGAACGATCGTGTATCCAAAGCGATGATGGACAACCTGCAAACCGAAACCGTTATTAACCGTGACGGCGTCGAAGAGCAGCAGGTTTCCTTCAACAGCATCTACATGATGGCCGACTCCGGTGCGCGTGGTTCTGCAGCACAGATTCGTCAGCTGGCTGGTATGCGTGGTCTGATGGCTAAGCCAGATGGCTCCATCATCGAAACGCCAATCACCGCGAACTTCCGTGAAGGTCTGAACGTACTCCAGTACTTCATCTCTACTCACGGTGCTCGTAAAGGTCTGGCGGATACCGCACTGAAAACAGCTAACTCCGGTTATCTGACGCGTCGTCTGGTTGACGTTGCTCAGGATCTGGTTGTTACTGAAGATGACTGTGGCACGCTGGAAGGCATCACCATGACCCCGGTTATCGAGGGTGGTGATGTTAAAGAGCCACTGCGCGATCGCGTATTGGGTCGTGTGACTGCTGAAGACGTTCTGAAGCCGGGTACGGCGGATATTCTGGTTCCACGCAACACGCTGCTGCACGAACAGTGGTGTGACCTGCTGGAAGAGAACTCCGTTGACTCCGTCAAAGTGCGTTCCGTTGTATCCTGTGACACCGACTTTGGTGTATGTGCGCACTGCTACGGTCGTGACCTGGCGCGTGGCCACATCATCAACAAAGGTGAGGCTATCGGCGTTATCGCGGCACAGTCCATCGGTGAACCGGGTACACAGCTGACGATGCGTACGTTCCACATCGGTGGTGCGGCATCTCGTGCGGCTGCTGAATCTAGCATCCAGGTGAAAAACAAAGGTAGCATCAAGCTCAGCAACGCGAAGTCGGTTGTGAACTCCAGCGGTAAACTGGTGATCACTTCTCGTAACACCGAGCTGAAATTGATCGACGAATTCGGTCGTACCAAAGAAAGCTACAAAGTGCCTTACGGTTCCGTGATGGGCAAAGGTGATGGTGAGCAGGTTGCTGGCGGCGAGACCGTAGCAAACTGGGATCCGCACACCATGCCAGTTATCACTGAAGTCAGCGGCTTCTTGCGCTTCACTGACATGATCGACGGCCAGACCATTACTCGTCAGACCGACGAGCTGACCGGTCTGTCATCGCTGGTTGTTCTGGATTCTGCAGAGCGTACGGCGGGTGGTAAAGACCTGCGTCCAGCCCTGAAAATCGTTGATGCTAACGGTAACGATGTTCTGATCCCTGGCACCGATATGCCTGCGCAGTACTTCCTGCCGGGTAAAGCGATTGTTCAGTTGGAAGATGGCATCCAGATCAGTGCGGGTGATGCTCTTGCGCGTATTCCTCAGGAATCCAGCGGTACCAAGGATATCACCGGTGGTCTGCCACGCGTTGCGGATCTGTTCGAAGCACGTCGTCCGAAAGAGCCAGCTATCCTTGCGGAAATTACCGGTATCATTTCCTTCGGTAAAGAAACCAAAGGCAAACGTCGCCTGGTTATCACTCCGTTAGACGGTAGCGATCCATACGAAGAGATGATTCCAAAATGGCGTCAGCTCAACGTGTTCGAAGGCGAACGTGTAGAACGTGGTGACGTGGTTTCCGATGGTCCAGAAGCACCGCACGACATCCTGCGTCTTCGTGGCGTACACGCGGTAACGCGTTACATCACCAACGAAGTACAGGACGTTTACCGTCTGCAAGGCGTTAAGATTAACGATAAACACATTGAAGTTATCGTTCGTCAGATGCTGCGTAAAGCAACCATCGATACTGCTGGTAGCTCCGACTTCCTGGAAGGCGAACAGGTTGAATACTCTCGCGTTAAGATTGCTAACCGCGATCTGGAAGCGAATGGCAAAGTGGCTGCAACTTATGCACGCGACCTGCTGGGTATCACCAAAGCGTCTCTGGCAACCGAGTCGTTCATCTCTGCCGCATCGTTCCAGGAGACCACTCGTGTCCTGACCGAAGCAGCCGTTGCGGGTAAACGTGACGAACTGCGTGGCCTGAAAGAGAACGTTATCGTGGGTCGTCTGATTCCAGCGGGTACCGGTTATGCGTATCACCAGGATCGTATGCGCCGTCGCGCTGCAGGCGAACAGCCAGCAGCACCGCAGGTGACTGCGGAAGATGCATCTGCAAGCCTGGCAGAACTGCTGAACGCAGGTCTGGGTGGTTCTGACAAAGACTAATCGTCTACGTTAGTACGATAAGTTGAAAGGCCAGTCTTTATGACTGGCCTTTTTTATTGTTTTTTCCCTTCCTCTCTTATTTCTGCGCGCCCAGCCACCATGCCGGGATATTGTGCAGTGCCTCACTCTGACCTCCATTTTGCTTGACTATACTGCATCGGGTATAGCGTCTTACCCTACCTCTAAAATGGATAACATCATGAATAAAAAAGTTTTTTCTTATTTCCTTGGTGCGGCTTCAGCCATGGCACTCTCTGCTGCAATCATCAGCCCTGCTTATTCTGCTGATGCGGCACCGCATAAACCTAAAATTGCATTGGTGATGAAATCACTGGCCAATGAGTTTTTCCTGACCATGGAAAATGGCGCAAAAGATTACCAAAAGCAAAATGCGGATAAGTTCGATCTGGTTTCAAATGGCATTAAAAATGAAACCGACACCTCCAGCCAGATCCAGATTGTTGAGCAGATGATTGTCTCCAAAGCCGATGCCATCATCATTGCACCGTCCGATTCAAAAGCGTTGGTACCGGTGGTGAAAAAGGCGGTTGATGCCGGGATCCTGGTGATTAACATCGACAATCAGTTCGATGCCGCGGTGTTAAAAGACAAAGGGTTGAACGTGCCGTTTGTTGGGCCGAATAACCGTAAAGGCGCAAAAGATATTGGCGATTACCTGGCTAAGCACCTGAAAGCGGGTGATGAGGTCGGTATTATCGAAGGTATTCCCACTTCCACTAACTCCCAACAGCGTACGCTGGGGTTCCAGGATGCGATGTCAGCCGGAGGAATGAAGGTCGTTTCCGTTCAGTCTGGTCAATGGGAAATGAATAACGCCAACACGATTGCTGCGGCCATGTTGAGTGAATACCCGAATATTAAAGCGCTGCTGGCGGATAACGACAATATGGCCCTCGGGGCCGTTTCGGCGATTCGCGCTGCGGGGAAACGCGGTCAGGTGCAGGTTGTCGGTTATGACAATATTGAAGCGATTAAACCTATGTTGCAGGACGGGCGTGTGCTGGCGACGGCGGATCAGTTTGCTTCTCAGCAGGCGGTATTCGGCATTAATACCGCGCTGGATGCGTTAAAGGCCGGGAAAAAACAGAGCGAACTTTCCGGTAGCGTTGAGACGCCGGTGAAACTGATTGTGAAGCAGTAACGCGCATTTGACTCTCCGGGGGACTCGGGTTGTCCCCCGGATTTTAAAGGGATTCGACAGAGCAGGTACGGGCAAAATGGCTGATTATCAAGAAATTCTGTCAATGTCCGGCATCGGTAAAACCTACAATGAACCGGTGCTGAGCCATATCAATCTGACCTTATATGCAGGAAAAGTGCTGGCGCTTACGGGGGAGAACGGCGCCGGCAAAAGTACGCTGTCTAAAATTATCGGCGGCCTGATTACCCCAACGACCGGAACAATGACCTACCTCGGGCAGCCTTATGCCCCGGCCAGCCGCAAAGAGGCGGAGAAGCTCGGTATCCGTATGGTGATGCAGGAGCTGAATCTGCTACCGACCTTAACGATTGCTGAGAACCTCTTTCTTGAGACATTACCCAACTGGGGCGGATGGATAAACCGTAAACGGCTGCGGGAGCAGGCGTTGCCGGTGATGTCGATGGTTGGTTTACAGGCGCTTGACCCGGATATGCTGGTGGGAGAGCTTGGCATCGGTCATCAGCAGATGATTGAAATTGCCCGCAACCTCATTGGCGACAGCCGAATTCTAATCCTTGATGAACCCACCGCCATGCTTACCAGCCGTGAAGTTGAACTGCTGTTTGAACAAATTCAGCTCTTTAAGCGACGTGGTGTCTCACTGGTCTATATCTCTCATCGCCTCGATGAGCTTGCGCAAATCGCGGATGATATTACGGTGCTACGTGATGGTAACGTCGTCTGCACGGATGATATTAAACGGTATAGCAGCGATCAGCTGGTTTCACTGATGGTGGGGCGCGATCTGGACAGCACTTTTGACGTCAGTGCACGACGTCAGGGTGACCCAATACTGAAGGTCGAGCATTTTACCCGCGGCGAAGCGCTACAGGATATCTCCTTGACCTTACATCGCGGCGAAGTTCTGGGTATCAGTGGGTTGGTGGGGGCGGGAAGAACCGAATTGATGCGGGCGATTTTTGGCGCAGACCGTATCGACAGCGGGCAGTTGCTGGTGGGCTGTCCGCTAAAACCTGTCACCATTCGCTCGCCATCGGAGGCGATTGCTCACCGCATTGCATTGGTGACGGAAGATCGTAAAGGAGAGGGCTTGTTGCTGCCCCATTCGGTTGCGGCGAACACCTCACTGGGTAATAGCGAAAAGGTTAGCCGCCTGTCATGGCTCAACGCTCATCAGGAGCAGCAACTGGCGCAGAAGTATATCTCCCGGCTCGGGATCCGTACCGCCGGGGCCGAGTTCGCTGTGGATAGCCTATCCGGTGGTAACCAGCAAAAGGTGCTGATTAGCCGCTGGCTGGAGCGTAATTGCGACGTCATCCTTTTTGATGAACCGACACGCGGTATTGATGTTGGTGCAAAGAGAGACATTTATCTGCTGCTTAACGAATTGACGCAGAGCGGCAAGGGGCTAATCGTTGTCTCCAGCGATCTCAGAGAACTGATGCTGATTTGTGACCGTATCGCGGTACTGTCTGCCGGCAAGTTAGTGGAGACTTTTACCCGTGATAGCTGGACGCAGGACGTGATTCTGGCCGCGGCTTTTTCTGGCTATCAACACGCCACAGGGAATTTACACGATGAGTAATACTTCACTACCCGTTAAAAGACACACTGCTTCATGGCGCATTCTGAGCAGTTATCTGGGATTAATTGGCGCGTTGCTAGCGATGATTATCCTGTTCTCATCCTTAAGCGATCACTTTTTAAGTCTGAATACCTTTAGCACTATCGCCAATCAAATCCCTGATCTGATGGTGATGTCGGTAGGGATGACGTTTGTATTGATTATTGCCGGTATTGATCTGTCGGTGGGCTCGGTTCTGGCGCTGTCAGCGGCGGTGGTGAGTGTCACCTATCTCAATCTGCACTGGTCGCCATGGCTGGCGGCGTTGTCAGGTATTGTGGCGGCAACATTTGTGGGTTCACTGACCGGGCTTATCTCGGTTATCTGGCGTATTCCAACTTTTATTGTCTCTTTGGGGATGCTGGAGATGGCCCGCGGTAGTGCGTATCAGCTGACGGATTCGCGTACTGCCTATATCGGTTCGAGCTTTGATTTTCTGGCCGACCCGATTGTTTTCGGCATTTCACCGTCATTTGTTATCGCCATCTTAGTGATTATTGCCGGACATCTGGTGCTGACGCGCACGATTTTTGGTCGTCATTTAATTGGAATTGGCACGAACGAAGAGGCGGTACGATTATCGGGTATTAATCCTGCGCCGTATAAAGTGATCGTCTTTGCACTCATGGGCGCATTGGCCGGGCTGGCTTCATTGTTTCAGGTGGCACGTCTGGAAGCGGCCGATCCCAACGGTGGTGTTGGAATGGAATTACAAGTCATTGCGGCGGTCGTCATTGGCGGTACCAGCTTGATGGGGGGCAGGGGTTCGGTTATCTGTACGTTTCTGGGGGCGCTGATCATTTCAGTTTTGGCGGCTGGGCTGGCGCAAATTGGCGCAAGTGAACCAACAAAACGTGTGATTACGGGGGCAGTCATTGTGGTTGCCGTGGTATTGGACACTTACCGTAGCCACCGTCAAAAACGATAGCTGTCAGGCGCGAAAGTTAAAGGCACCCGATTGGGTGCCTTGTGCATTCTTATGGCAGCGTGATTAGCTGACCAGAGGAATACGACGATACAGTTCAATCATGTCGGTCGCCAGATCCTGAATCACCATCGCATTCATCAGGTGGTCCTGAGAGTGAACGGTAATCAGGTTAACCGGTAATTTGCCAGTACCTTCATCAAGGCCGATGAGCTGGGTCTGGATACCATGAGCCTGTTTCACAAACTCACGAGATTCTTCCATCGCTTTTCCTGCACCTTCAAAGTCACCTTTGCGAGCAAGCTGCAACGCGGTTAATGCTGAGCTACGTGCGGCACCCGCATTCACCAGCAGTTCCATGATGATTGATTCTAAATCTTCCACGTCTTCCTCACTCCATTAACTTAAGGGCTTTCTCAAGCACGACATCGCCTTTCATCATGCCGTAGTCCATCATGTCGATGACGGCGACTTTTTTGCCCATAGGATCAGCCAGAGCCTGTAACTTAGCTTGCTCATACTTAACCTGCGGCCCGAGCAGGACGATATCTGCATCGTTGATATTTGCTTTAAATTCGGCCACCGGTACGGCTTTAATTGAGACCTCAATGCCTTTTTTCTGAGCGGCGTCCTTCATGCGTTGAACCAGCATACTGGTGGACATTCCTGCAGCGCAGCATAAAACGATATTCTTCATAAATGCTCCCTCATGACCCGTGATAACTCATGTTTATCGCGAGCTGAAACGATCAACAACCGCTTTACAGCGATTGTGTGTAAGGCATCACAAAGATCGATTCAAAAAACTGAAACCGGTTACATTTTTCGTGCATGACACACATAAAAACCGTATTGCGAGTTTTATGTGTGTGGAGGTATGGCTTAGGTGTGCGAGGTGCGCAAGATACGATTTTTTCCCTGACGTTTGGCTTTATAAAGTGCTTCATCAACGCTGGAAACCAGATGTTCCAGTGTTTCCATATGCCATTCGCCAAGCCCGGCGCTGAAAGTAACACTGAGTCCCTCTTCACGCCATGTCCGACTGGCGACGTTTATCCGCCACTGTTCAAGTAAGGCTTGCGCCTCTTCAACCATCTCCGCGGTGAAGATAATGGCAAACTCTTCACCGCCGTAGCGATACAGCGAAAGCCCGTGCGCTTGTAGGATGGCGATACCTTCGCGGGCCACATTGCGTAGCACGATGTCGCCACTGAGATGGCCCCAGGTATCGTTAATTGATTTAAAGTTATCGATATCGACCAGCGCCAGAGCAAAGGGTTGATGGTTGTTCATTAACTCATTGATATCATTGTCGAATGCCCAACGGTTTTTGCATCCGGTGAGCGAGTCCACCGTTGCCTGCCTGACATAAGCACGCTCGCGTTCTTTATTCACCTCAATCGCTTTGTGCAGCATCACTTCAAGCCCTGGTGCATGCTGAGTGTCACCGGTTTTAATCGCGTTGATGATGTTCATCAGAATGGCTCGGGAAGCCTGGCGCAGGTATAAACCGAAGGTGATGATGATAATTCCTGCCAGTGCAAATCCCCAACTGGCGATAATGCTTTCATGTTGAGCGAGTTGGCTCAGCGTTTTACCTGAAACTTTATAAATAACAAACCAGTCGGGATTGGTGAGTGAATAGTAGTAGTACCAGGTGCGGCTTGATTTATCGAAAATCTCTCCGTCGCCCGCGGTCATATTAGTGAGTAATTTGTCTGAGAGCACAGTCTGAAAGAGCTTGCCGCTATCGGGATGGAGTAAAGCCTGGCCCTTGCGATTCACCACAAAAAATTCACCCTGGACGGGTGGTTTCATCTGGCGCAGCGTATGGCTCATCGCGGTTAAGTCGAAGTGAAATGCCAGCGTACCTTTTAGCTTACCTTCGGCAGAGATAACCGGTTTTGCCAGCGTGACGGTTTGCTGGTGGGTGTAGAAGTCGATGTAAGGCTGGGTATAACGACTGAAGATCCCGGCATCGCCTTGATGAACAAACCACGGGCGGCTGGTGGCGTCAAACACTGGGGCATTGGCGCGTTCAATAACCTGTGGCGCACGAAGATAATGGCCCTCGCTATCAGCAATAGAGAGCGATGACACCGTTGGCATCATCGACAGCAACTGCATCATCGATTGCAGCCCTTTATCCGGGTCCTTGTTCACCACATTATCAAGTTCATCATTGCGCGATAAATAGGTCACCGCACGGCCCAAAATATAATCATTTTCGTGCAGGATGGACTCGGTGTAGTTGACCGCGAGATTATGGGCAAAATTGCGATTAATACCATGATAGGCATTGATAATGTCATTTCGCTGAATAACGGTGACGAGTGCTGCGATGAGTACAAAACAGAAGATAATGCCCGCAAAGCTAATAAAAATAGGGGTCGTAAACGACAGACTTTTGTTTTGAGGCTTCATACGGGTTTCCAGTCCTGGGAAAAATTGCAGAAAGTCGGAGAGAGTCAGGGCTGCAATTTGTGCATCGCTTTTCTTGAAAAATTATAGTCCACCGGAAAAGCCATGAATATTTTATATACAGTTAAATTATACTTTATCGGAAACAATATGAGTATTTAATCTGCATCTTTAGATTAAATCGCTCGAAAAGTCCTATTGATATAAATCTTTCATCCATTGAAATTGGGCAGGGCAACAGAGGAAGAAACGCTGCCCTGGTCAGCGCGATTAGCCGACCAAAGCAGCGTAAGGAAGATCATTCTCCCGGACAATCCTCACTTTTTATTGCTGCGAGGCACTATCCAGCCTGTTTATCTGCATTGCACAGTTTACTTTAGCGTTGCGAGGCGCGTCCCAACCAGCTGTCCCAATCCTTCCACACCGGTTGCAGTCCACGCGCCGTCAGCGCGCTGGCGACTTCAACCGGTGTGCGCCCATCGTGTGGGGAAAATTGTTCAAGCTCAGGGTGGTTGTCGGCATAGCCTCCAGGCTGTGTTTTTGAAAAGGCGCTGACGTTGTTGATGGCCAGAGGTATGACATGGTCGCGAAAATACGGTGACTCGCGGGTAGACAGTGACAGCTCAGTGTCCGGTGAGAACAAGCGGAAAGCGCAGATAACCTGCACCAGCTGCCGTTCATCCATCAATGAAGCGGGTTCAATCCCTCCTGCGCACGGACGCAAACGCGGAAACGAGATTGAATAGCGGCTCTGCCAGTAATGTTGCTGT
>Ga0308165_1004913_pt1 | contig 12808 bp, 11 predicted proteins | sample PhyWR2_FD_201032 | JGI IMG/M metagenome (GOLD analysis project Ga0308165, IMG submission 201032) | Phyllosphere microbial communities from UC Gill Tract Community Farm, Albany, California, United States - DLSLW.R2 | ecosystem: Host-associated > Plants > Phyllosphere > Unclassified | place: USA...
TGACCTTCTCGATGCCATCGGCACCGATCATTGCCGGCACGCCGACGTAGAGGCCGTCAACGCCGTACTGGCCGTCGACATAGGCGGCGACGGGCAGGATGCGCTTCTGGTCGTTCAGGTAGGCTTCGGCCATCGAGATTGCTGAAGCTGCCGGAGCGTAGAAGGCGGAACCGGTCTTGAGCAGGCCGACGATCTCGCCGCCGCCCGAACGGGTGCGCTGCACGATCGCGTCGATCTTCTCCTGGGTGGTGAGACCCATCTTGATGAGATCGGGCACGGGGATGCCGTTGACGGTCGAGTACTGCACGACCGGCACCATGGTGTCGCCGTGGCCGCCGAGCACGAACGTGTTCACGTCACGGATCGAAACGCCGAATTCCCAGGCGAGGAAAGTCGAGAAACGTGCCGAGTCGAGAACGCCGGCCATGCCGACGACCTTGTTCGCGGGCAGGCCCGAGAATTCGCGCAGCGCCCAGACCATCGCGTCGAGCGGGTTGGTGATGCAGATGACGAACGCGTCGGGTGCGTACTGCTTCAGGCCTTCGCCCACGGCCTTCATGACCTTGAGGTTGATCTGCAGCAGGTCGTCGCGGCTCATGCCGGCCTTGCGGGGCACGCCTGCGGTGACGATGACGACGTCCGCGCCGGCAATGTCGGCGTAGTCGTTGGTGCCGGTGATGGAGGCATCGAAGCCTTCAACCGGGCCGCACTGCGACAGGTCGAGCGCCTTGCCCTGGGGAATGCCCTCGGCAATGTCGAACAGGACGATATCGCCCAGTTCCTTCTGCGCGGCGAGGTGGGCGAGCGTGCCGCCAATGTTGCCTGCGCCGATAAGGGCAATCTTCTTACGAGCCATGATCCGTGCGTGTCCTTCCCAATGGCGGGATTTTGACGGACTTCAAAAGCGGCCTGCATTCAATCCCGCAGAAGGCAGGCGCCGGGTTTGCAAGGCGCGCACTACGCCCCTGTGTGGCACATTGCAACCGCCAAAGGGCGATCTCAACGGGATCGCCGCACTTTTATCTGATAATAGTTCGCAATTGCAATAGTGCGTGGAAATGCCGGGAAATGGGCACTTCAGACACCTTCTGGCAATCTTGCAAAGGGGCAGTTTGGTGATTGTGGAGTCTTGCAGGCAAGGTGTCGACCATCGCGCAGCGCGGAGCAAGCCCCCCGGGGTGCGATTCGTCGAAGGCCTGATCCGGGCGGTCGCGGATGTGTTTGGCGGAGGCGGTGGGAAGGAGCGGAGCCCCGCTCCTTCGTTGGCGTCAGGCCTGAAGACGGCGCGTCGCGGCGGCGGCCATGCGGCGATCCAGCTGCCGGCAGATTTCAAGCCAGTGCGCACTGGCGCTGACATCGCCCGAAGCATGGGCGGTCTCGGCTTCGGTGCGAGCACGGGTAGCGGCGGAAAGGCCGTGGCGGGCGAAATGCATCAGCGCGGCGGCCAGTACAGCGTCGCTCTCGGCCGAGGCCGCTTCGGCAGCGCTCGCCATGTCGCTGGATACGGTGCGCAGCACCGGCCGGCTGCGGGGCGTATTATCGTTGACCGCGCCGAGAGGGGCGCCGAGGCACAAGGGTCGCGCAATGGCCGGAGTAGTCCCGCCCCATGCGGTGGCAAAACGGATGGTCATGTGCTGTAGGCCTTTTGTCTTGTGGTCGTTGCTTGCGCCCATTCTATCCGATCAGGCGCTAATCCATCATGAGAGGACTTGGTTTCCGAAACCTTGACCATTGCCCTTAGGGACATACCCTTGGCTAATCCTTTGCAATCGATTGATTATCAATCGCATTGCAAATTGACGGCTCAATTGCCGGGGTTGGCGATCCAGCGGCCCGAGTTGGCGTACTCCGCCTTGATCCCTTGCGAGCCGGGCAGGTTTTGCGCGCGGTAAAGAGCGTCGCCGCCGCGTTCCTCGACTTGCGAGGAATAGGCGGGGGCGGCGGTGGGGGCGACCTGCGGGGCAGGGGATTGCTTCATTGCAGCGGGCTCGGCCGTCAGGCCGAAGGCGCGTTGCACTGCCAGCGGGTCGAGCGCGGCGGCGGCCGCTGCTGCGCCGGAACTGTCGTCACGGCGGTGGGGTGCGGCCATCGGTTCGCCGCCGAAATAGGCGTAGCGGAAGGTGGCCGGGGCTCCGGCGGCGCCGCGCATGCTGTAGAACCGGTGCGCGCCGATGGTGCCGAGGTAATTGAGGCTAGGCGCCCAATAGGGACTGACCTGGACCGTGTGATAATGCGTAGCGAGGCCGACCGGAGCGTAGACATAGCCCGACAGCGCCTGGCGCGCGACGTTCTCGGCGCGGTCCCAGAACATGGACTGCGGGCGGCGGGCAAGCGCACCGTCGCAGGTGAATGAGAACTGGCAGCCGGTCGGCCGTTCCGAGCCTTCGTAGACGACGCCGCAAACGGTCTTTGGGTAGGCCGGATGAGCGACACGGTTCAGGACGACCTGGGCCACGGCGCGCTGCCCGGCGTCGGGTTCGCTTGCGGCTTCATAATAGATCGCGGCTGTCAGGCATTGAAGCGCGCGGCTTCGGTCTACGCCGGAGTTGTCGATGCGCAGGGCCCGCGCGGTAGGGCCGGCGCCAAGCGTAGCGCCGGAAACGATGTCGTCGGCGTCCGAGCGGATGCCTTCGCCTACGCGCAGGGGGGCAGCGTCGGTGTCGAGGTAGTAGAAGGCCGAGCCGGGGAAGCTTGCGCCCGATTGCTCGAAGGGCATGGGCAGCACTGAAGTTTCCTGCGTCCCGGCATCGGCGATGGAGAAGCGGTCCCATCCGCCGCCCAGCCCGTTGGGTTCGGCGAAGGCAGGCAGCGCCACGGCGGCGAATACGGCGACGCCCAGCGTCCAGCGCCGCCTCAGCTTGATCGGGTGTCGACCGATGCCGCGGGCACGCCTTGAGTACTGGCCGGAGAAATCACGCGGGCGTTCAAACGCTCCCTCTGCCGGGAATCCGCCCATGGCCGCCGGAGCAGCGTCAGATTCGAAAGGGGCAAGGGGTGGAAGCACTCGAATCCTCAATCCAAAAGGAGGCGCAATTCTGCAGCACCGGGCCTTACCGACAATTCCGGTTGGCGCATCCCGACATTCGTCGCCGTCCCGTTGCGGTACAGGCTGCGTCTTTACGCTTAAGAGCTTAAGAATTCATCGCGGAGACGCGTGCTTGCCAAGGGCGCGGCGCGGCCTTATCGGCGCGGCTACGTCATGGGTGCCCGCACATACGGGCCTAAGAGGGAAGCCGGCCGAAACTGCCGGCGCTGCCCCCGCAACTGTGACCGGAGAGCCTGTCTCCACACGCGCCACTGGCCGCCGTTCCTGAAGAGGGATGCGCTGGGAAGGCGGGGGCAGGCGATGATCCGGGAGCCAGGAGACCTGCCCAAGACGGTCGTTCCGTATCCGGACGGGGTGTTCCGGGTGCAGCGAGCATTCGCGTGCCATGAGGATGGGTGCGCGGGGCCTCCGCCAAGAACGGCGAAAACGTTCAAGGTTCGGAGGAAAACAATGAAGTACATGTTTCTGATCGGTTCGGCGCTTGCCGTCAGCGCGCCTGCCATGGCGCAGGACGCGTCGGACGGGATCGTCGTCACCGCCACTCGCCAGCCCACGCCTCTCACGCAGATCGGCCAGTCGGTCACCGTCGTTACCCGCGCCGAGATCGAGCGCACCCAGGCGACCACCGCGACCGACGTTCTGGCCCGCATCCCCGGTGTGTCGACTGTCCAGTCGGGCGGCTTCGGCCAGCCTTCCAGCGTGTTCATTCGCGGCGCCGAAAACGCGCAGAGCCTTGTCCTGATCGACGGCGTGCGCATCAACGATCCGGGTGACGTGGGCGGAGGCTTCGATTTCGGCGCACTCACCATCGGCCAGTTCGACCGCGTCGAGGTCGTGCGCGGATCGTCGGGCGTGCTGTGGGGCAGTCGCGCCATCGGCGGCGTCATCAACTTCATCACTGCCCGCCCAACCGAACAGTGGACCGCGCGCGCGCAGGCCGAATACGGCTGGCGCGACCGCAGGCAGGTGAGCGCATCGGCGGCTGGCCTTGTCGGCCCGGTAGGCCTGACGCTGGGCGGCAACTGGCTGAAGGGTGATGGCTTCTCGGCCTTCAACGAGGATCGGGGCGCCACCGAAAAGGACGGCTTCGAGAGCAAAAGCGCCAATGCGCGCGCCGAGGTCGAGCTGGCGCAGGGCCTTTCGGTCGATGCGGGGGGCTTCTACACCAAGGCCAATTACGACTACGACAACACCGGGGCCGATGCGCTGAACGTGGGCCTCAAGCGCGATACGCTGGGCTATGCGAACCTTCGCTACTCCGGTCTCGACGACCGCCTTTCGGCCCGCGTGGGCTACGGCATCAACGATACCAAGCGCATTTCCGACGACGCCGTGTTCGGCCCCTACCAGACCAAGGGCCGCACCGAGCGCTTCGAGGGGCAGGTAGTGTTCGCGCCGGTCGAGACGGCCAGCGTGCAACTGGGCGCGGAGACGGAAAAGCAGAAGTTCTCGGACAATTATGGTTCGAACGACGATACCTCGATCGACAGCTATTACGGCAACCTGACGCTGCGCCCACTGGCAGGCCTGACGCTCAATGGCGGCCTGCGCTATGACGATCATGAGGACTTCGGCCACAAGACCACCCTGGCGGCCAACGGCGCCTGGGTGATCGGTTCGGGTGACGAAGCCCCCGTCCTGCGCGCCAGCTACGGCGAGGGTTTCAAGGCGCCCTCGCTCTACCAACTCTACACCAATGCCGGGTTCCGCGGCCTTGACGCAGAGACTTCCAAGAGCTGGGATGCCGGGATCGAACAGCCCTTTGCGGGCGGCATGGGCCGCTTCACGCTGACCTATTTCGATCGCAAGACAAAGAACCTCATCGATTACGACCTGACCCAGTTCAATTACTACAACGTCGGCCGCGCGCGGGCGCAGGGCGTAGAACTGGGCATGCAGGTGGCGAACTGGCAAGGTTTTGACGTCAACCTTGCCGCGACATATCTCGATGCCACCAACGAGCTGACCGGCGCGCAGCTTGCGCGCCGCCCGAAGACCAACCTCTACGCCAGCCTAGACAAGGCTTGGGAAGTGGGTCTGAAGCTGGGCGCAGACCTGCGCGTTGGCGGCGGCCGCTATGATGACGCGGCCAACACGCAGTACGTCGGCGGTAACGTTGTCGTCGGCCTGCGCGGTGCCTTCGCGGTGACGCAGAACGTCGAGGTCTATGGCCGGATCGAGAACCTGTTCGACGAACATTACGAAGTGGTGCGCACTTATGGCACGCCGGGCCGCTCGGCCTATGCCGGCGTCCGCGTGAAGATGTGACCAGGCGCCCGGTCGCGACATCGCCGGCCGGGCCAGCCCCTTCCGCGAGGGAGGGGCTGCTGTTCACGCAAATTGCTCAAAGAGAATGTCATGCCCGGCCGCGCGGGGATGACGACAAGCGGAGCAGGCGTGCACCGCGCGTACTGGTCCTGATGTCGCTTCTCGCGCTCTCGGGTTGCGGAAATGACGTTCCGATCGCCGTTACGGGTCATCCCCGGATCGTTTCGCTGAACCCCTGCACCGATGCGGTACTGGCGCAAGTTGCATCGCCGGGGCAGCTGTTGGCGATTTCGCATTACAGCCACGATCCTTCCGCGACCTCGATGGACATTGCGGACGCGGCGCGGTTTGGTGACACTTCGGGCACCGTCGAGGAAATCGCTGCTCTGGCCCCCGACGTGGTGGTGGCCAGCAGCTTCATGGCGCCCACGACGGTGCAGGCCCTGCGCGATATGGGCATGCGCGTAGTGCTGGAGCCGATCCCCTCCGACGTCGCCGGATCTATGGCGCAAGTACGCAGTCTGGCGGCGCTGGCCGGCAACCGTTCGGTGGGCGAAGCGCTGGTCGGCCGCATCGAAGCCGCACTTCTCTACGCCGCGCCGGCTGCCGGCACACCGCCGGTCCCGGCGCTGCTGTGGGAATCGGGCGGCATCGTTGCGGGTGACAATACCCTGATCGTCGACCTTATGCGCCGCTCGGGCTTCGCCAATGCCGCTGCTGCGCGGGGGCTTGGTCAGGCGGACTTTCTGCCGCTCGAGCGTGTTCTGGCGGATCCGCCGCGCGTGATCTTCACTGTAGGCTCGCCCGCGGCCGAAGAGGACCGCATGCTGCGCCATCCTGCCCTCGCGCAGGTCAAGGGAATGACCCGCGCGCCGCTCGACCGTTCGCTGCTGTGGTGCGGCGGCCCCACCATCCCGCGTGCGCTGGCCCGGCTGATGCAGGTGCGCCGGGAATTGGATATCCCACCGACCGCTTCCAGGGCCCGCCCATGAACCGCCGACTGATCCTGATCCTCGTCGCCGCGCTTGTCGTCGCCGTGCCGCTTTCGCTGCTGGCGGGGCAGGTTTGGATCGATCCCATCGCACCGACTACGCGCAATGCCGCGTTGATCCTGTTCGAATTGCGCCTGCCGCGCGCCGCGCTGGCTCTGGTCATCGGGGCGGGGCTGGGTGTTTCCGGGGCAGCGATGCAGGGGTATCTGCGCAACCCGCTTGCCGATCCGGGCCTGTTCGGCATCGCGCCCGGCGCCGCGCTGGGCGCGGTCCTGAGTTTCTGGACCGGCTATGCGGCTTCGGTCTGGCTGCTGCCGGTCTTTGCGCTTGTCGGCGCGGGCGGGGCGATGGCGCTTCTCGCACTGATCGCAGGGCGGGAGGGCGGGGTGGCCCTGTTCACCATGGCGGGCCTGATGATCGCCAGCCTTGCGGGCGCGTTGACCAGCCTTGCGATCAGCCTTTCGCCTACGCCTTTCGCGATGAGCGAGATCGTAACCTGGCTGATGGGCGCGCTGGCCGATCGGTCTTGGCGCGAAGTGGGGATAGCCGCCCCGCTGACCTTGGCGGGGGTGGGTGTGTTGATGTCTGCCGGGCGCGGGTTGGATGCCCTGACGCTGGGAGAGGCGGCTGCGCGCTCGCTGGGGTTGGAGCCAGGACGTTTGCAGGCGCGGATGATCGTGGGCGTTGGGCTTGCCGTCGGGGCGGCAGTAGCGGTCGCGGGCGTGATCGGTTTCGTCGGCCTGATGGTGCCGCATCTGGTGCGGCCGCTAACTGACCGGCGGCCGTCCTCGCTGATGGCGCCCAGCGCGCTTGCGGGCGCGCTGCTGCTGCTGGTCGCCGATTGCCTGTGCCGGATGCTGCCCCTCAGCGGGGGCGAGTTGCGGCTGGGCATCGCGCTGAGCCTGCTGGGCGCTCCATTTTTCCTCAAATTGCTGCTCGACATGCGCCGGGGGCTGGCATGACCGCCACACTAGGCTGCGTGGCTCTGAGCCTTGCCGACCGGCTCACCGATCTTACGCTGTCGCTTCACGAGGGTGAGGTGACGGCGATATGCGGGCCGAACGGTGCGGGAAAATCCACGCTGCTTTCGTGCCTTGGCGGCCTGGTCGCGGCGGATGGCGGGCTGGTGACGCTGGGCGGGCGGCTGATGCGCAATGTTCCCGCTCAGGAGCGGGCGCAATGCATCGGATACCTGCCGCAGTCGCCTGAAATCGCCTGGGACGTGAGTGTCGAGGTGCTTGTCTCGCTGGGCCGGCTGCCTTGGGGCGATGCCGGGGCGCAAGCGGGAAGGGACGCGATTGAAGAGGCCATTGCGGCGATGGACCTGGGCGCGTTGCGCAATCGCCGCGTTTCGCGCCTTTCGGGTGGTGAACGGGCGCGGGCGTTGATGGCTCGGGTGCTGGCGACCCGTCCGGCTTGGCTGTTGGCCGACGAACCACTGGCCAATCTGGACCTGCGTCACGCCATCGCGCTGATGCGCCGCTTTCGCGAGCAGGGCTGCCAGGGCCGGGGTGTGGTGCTGGTTCTTCACGATCTGGCGACTGCGATGAACTTCGCCGACCGCGTGATCGTTCTCGATCAAGGGCGGCTGGCGGCGGACGGCGAGCCGGCCCACGCCCTGCGCTCGGAGGTGATCGAGCAAGTCTGGCGCTGCAAGGCAGGCTGGCTCGGCGAGCGCGGGATGCGGGCCTTGTCTCTGGGTTAAAGGCTATGCCGCATCAACTGACATCAGCCGGGAAGAAAGCGGCCTTTTTTCCAGACGCGCATCGTTTCCTGGTTCTTCTCGCTCTCGCGCAAGTTCTCCTCGCGCTGGTGGTCGAGGATCAGCGATCCCGTTGCCCGCGCGAAGCGGCTGCGACGGAAAGGGATTTCGGCTCCGATGTTCATGTGTTTTTCCTCTCGGTAGGGTAACGCGTGAAGGCGCCGTGCAGTTCCCGGAAAGGCGCGCAATACCTTCAGCGCGGACCCACACCGCGCGAGAACTGATCCTGCAGGCTGGTCAATGCGCGGGCCGAGATGGGCGGCAGTTCGCGGGCGGGCTTGCCCTTGCGCAGAGCGGCGCGGTCCTTCTCGGATGGCTCGACAACGCGGACGCGCACCGCCGCCTTGCCGATGGCGCGCACGCCGAGCAGCTCTGCCGCGCCTTTCGACAGGTCGAGGATGCGCGCCTGATCGCCATAGGGCCCGCGATCGTTTACCCGCACCACGATGCGCCTGCCGGTGTCCAGCGCGGTGACTTCCACATAGGAGGGCAGGGGCAGCGTCTTGTGCGCAGCGGTAACCCAGCCCGGCCGGAAACGCTCGCCATTGGCGACCTGGTTGCCGCTTTCGCTGCCATACCAGGTTGCATAGCCCAGCATGTCGTAGTCCGGCTGCGCGGCAGGCGTATAAGTGGTTCCCCGGATATTGTAGGACGGCCCGATGCGCACCGGCACGTCGCTGACCGGGCGGTATCTGACCCCGCCGCCGCAGGCCGCCAGCGCGGCGACAAGTGCAAGGGCGAGCGCGTTTCGCAGGAAAACCATCTCCCCAGCCTAGGCGCGGTGCAAGCGCAGACCAACGCGCGCGCACGGCCTTTCCACAAGCGCGGCGGAACCGGGCGCCCACCCGGCCGGTTTCCCCTCCCAACCCAAGGAGCTACCATGCCGACGATCCTGCAGACGATGACCGTGGCCGCGCGCGACCGTGCGCGCATGGCCGAAGTGAGCGCAGTGATCGCCCGTTTCGGCCTGGAATCGCTGCTCGCCCGGCTGGGCCTGGGCGGAGAAGCGCATGAGGACGCCGACCTTCCTACCCGCACCCGCCGCGCGCTGGAGGCGCTGGGGCCGACTTATGTGAAGTTGGGCCAGATCCTCGCAACCCGGCGCGACCTGCTGCCGGACGAGTGGATCGCCGCCTTCGAACAGCTGCAAAGCGATGCCCCGCGTCTCCCGTTCGAGGAGCTTCGTCCGGCCGTCGAGGCGGCGCTCGGCGAACCGCCCGAGACCGCCTTTGCGCGCTTCGATACGCAGCCGCTCGCCGCTGCTTCCATCGCGCAGGTCCACCGCGCCGTGCTGCATGACGGGACGGAAGTGGCGGTGAAGATCCGGCGCCCCGGCATCCGTCCGCGTATGGAGGCGGACCTGCGCCTGCTGCGCCACCTCGCTGCACTGGCCGAGGCGCGCAGCGCCGGCGTCCGCCGCATGATGCCGGGCGCGATGATCGAGCAGTTGGGCCGCGAAATCCTCGACGAACTCGATTTTACCAACGAGGGCCGCAACGCCGACCTTCTGCGCGCCGACCTTGCCCCGTTGGAACGCGTGGTGGTGCCCCGGATCGACTGGGCGCACACCAGCGAAGGTGTGCTGGTGATGGACTTCGTGGCAGGCGTACCCCCGCGCGATCCATCGCTGCTGCGGGAGAAAGGCATAGACCCTGCTTCGATCGCGGACCTCGGCGCGCAGCTGGTGCTCGAAATGGTGCTGGTCAATGGCCGTTTCCATGCCGACCCGCACCCCGGCAACTTGCTTTGCCTGCCGGCCTCGGCGCCGGGCGAGGGTGACCGCCTGGCCCTGCTCGATCTCGGCTCGGTCGGTTTCGTATCGCCCCGCCGCCAGCACGAATTCCTGACCTTCATCCTGTCCCTGCGCGGCAACGACCCCGGCGGCGTCGCCGACATGCTGGGCCTGTGGTCGCAAGCGGGCGAAGTCCCGCGCGAAAGGCTGCTTACGGCCTCCGAACGCCTCGTCGCTCGTCATGGCACCGGGGCGCTGGTGCTCAATTCCATGGTCGCGGATTTCTTTCCGCTGTTGCGCAAGGAAGGGCTGGTGCTGCCGCCGGACCTGGTGCTGATCTTCAAGGCGATGGTGACGATGGACGGCGTACTTTCCGGCATCGCCCCGGACTTCGACCTATCGCAGGCGCTGACGGCGCTGCGAGGCCGACTTGTCGCCTCGCGCTTGACCCGCCTCGCGTCGCCGGATCGGCTGGAGGCAGTGCTGCTGGAACTCTCCCGCCTCTCGGCCGACGCACCTCGCCTGATGCGCGCGGCCACCGCGCGGCTGGAAAAGGCGGAGGAGGCCAAGCCAGAGACAGGGCAGGGGCAGGCGATTCGCTATGCCGGGGCGCTGGTGGCAGGCGCGGTCGTGGTCCACGCGCTGCTGGGCGTGGTCGCGGGGCTTTTGTGAGGAATGCCTGCGACTGCGCGGGAATAGTTGAAATGAAGGGTGGTAGCGGTCATCGGGAGTTGGCGCTTCCAACATCGGTCACTCGGCAAGGAGACCAATCCTTGCGAGCCCAGAAGCAATCGTTCCTCTACCGCCTGTCACACCGCTCATAATACCCGGCCCGGCAGGCATCGACGTCGCGACGCCATTCGGCCATCGCCTGGTCGTATTCGCGGCGATCGCGGGCGTAGTCCGCCCGGGCCGATGCGTAGGTCTTCCGATCCGCAGTATAGTCGTCGTCTTCGTGATCGCGCGTAGCCCGTCCGGCGGCATGGTCGCGCCAGCCCTGGGCGTAGCCGGCATCGCGCTGCTGGACGTGGTCGAGTTGGGCGCGGTTGAGCCGGCGGATCGTTTCCCGATCGCGAGCGATGGCTTCGGGGGTCATCGTAGGATCGCGCGGATCATCGGCGAGGGCGGGCGCCGCGCAGGCCAATGCGATCATCGCTCCCGCCAGTTGAAGCTTGCGCGAAACAGTCATTGCACTCGAACCCCGTCAACCCCGATACCCGATTGTGACGGGTACGGGGCGCGAATGCAAAGCGGTTGCGATGAGCGGTTGGCCGATCAGCCGCCCGGCGCGGCCGGGTCTGCCGGGCATTTTGCGGCATCGCCCTTCCAGCAGTAGGGATTGCTGCGCTCCCATTGCTTGCGGGTTTGGCTGTAGTCCTGCTCTGCCGCGTCGTGGCGGGCAAGAGTATCGGCATACCGGGCGCCGTCGCGCTGGGCCGCCATGTCGTTTATGGCGACGGCGGTGTCGTGGTGAGCCTGGCTGGCGGCGTTGGATTCGACCTGCGCGCGGGCGGCGGCGGCCTGCTCTGCGTTGAGCATCTGGCGGCGCGCTTCGGGATTGCCTTGCTCCGCAGCATCGGCAGCAGGCTGCCCGGCCTGCGCGAAAACGGTTGCCGGGGCTACCAGCATGAGGGCGGCGAATGCGGTTGCAAGACGCGGGATGGGGCGCATGGGCTTTCTCCAGTCGTTGATGCGTTTCGAGGGAAGTAACGCGGCTGGCCTCCCGGTCGTTCCCGGCAGGCTTGGGGGGCTTGCCTCTCGCCTGTGGCACCCCATCTCTTGCAAAACCCGCGAAGCCCCTCTTGAAGGGTGCGAACAAATCTGGAACATACCGCCTCCATGAGTCTCACCCACATCACTGTGCGCGGCGCGCGCGAGCATAACCTCAAGGGCTTCGACATCGCGCTCCCGCGTGAGAAGCTGATCGTCATCACCGGGCTTTCGGGTTCGGGCAAGTCGAGCCTGGCGTTCGATACGATCTATGCCGAAGGGCAGCGCCGCTATGTCGAGAGCCTTTCGGCCTATGCGCGCCAGTTCCTGGAAATGATGCAGAAGCCCGATGTTGAGCATATCGACGGGCTTTCGCCGGCAATCTCGATCGAGCAGAAGACGACGAGCCGCAACCCGCGCTCTACCGTGGCGACGGTGACCGAGATCTGGGATTACATGCGCCTGCTGTGGGCGCGTGTGGGCATCCCCTATTCGCCCGCCACCGGCCTGCCGATCGAGGCGCAGACGGTGTCCAACATGGTCGACCGGGTGATGGCGCTGCCCGAAGGCACGCGGCTTTATCTGCTCGCCCCCGTGGTGCGCGGCCGCAAGGGCGAATACCGCAAGGAATTGGCCGAATGGCAGAAGGCGGGCTACACCCGCGTGCGCATCGACGGTGAGTTCTATCCGATCGAGGATGCTCCCGCGCTCGACAAGAAATTCAAGCACGACATCGAGGTGGTGGTCGACCGTATCGCGGTGAAGGATGGCATCCAGACGCGCCTTGCCGACAGCTTCGAGCAGGCGCTGAAGCTGGCCGAGGGGCTGGCCTATGTCGATCTGGCCGATACCACGGTGGCGGAACTGGGCGGTGCTTCGACAGGCTCGGCACGAGCGGATGCCGCTCCGGCGAAGAAGACCAGGTCGAAAGCAAAATCCGCTCAGGCTGAGCCTGTCGAAGCCCCCGCCGCTCAGGCCGACGCCGACGTCCCCACCCTGACCAAGGGCATGAAGAACGCCGGGCTGCCCGCCAACCGCATCGTCTTTTCGGAAAAGTTCGCCTGCCCGGTGAGCGGCTTCACGATCGAGGAGATCGAGCCGCGCCTGTTCTCGTTCAACGCGCCGCAGGGTGCGTGCCCGGCCTGCGACGGTCTGGGTGAGAAGCTGCTGTTCGACCCCCAGCTGGTCGTCCCCAACGAGCACCTGACGCTCAAGCAGGGCGCGATCGTGCCCTGGGCCAAGTCGAATCCGCCTTCGCCTTACTACATGCAGGTGCTTTCCAGCCTTGCCGCGCACTT